>ERZ778017.2739-NODE-2739-length-13651-cov-5.361503_pt1 | contig 13651 bp, 9 predicted proteins | sample MGYA00375747_ERZ778017 | MGnify/ENA primary metagenome ERZ778017 (study PRJEB29350, sample SAMN05509838) | bioreactor metagenome | biome: bioreactor; material: wastewater | place: South Africa: University of Cape Town | collected 2014-03-17 ... | reverse complement strand
GGCATCCAGGCGTTCGAGCCGCAGCTCGTCGAGGGCAAGGCCATCCAGCTGCACCCGCTGGTGTGCGCGGCGTTCAACGCCGACTTCGACGGCGACCAGATGGCCGTGCACCTGCCGTTGTCGGTCGAGGCGCAGGCCGAGGCCCGCATCCTGATGCTGGCGTCGAACAACATCCTCAAGCCGTCCGACGGACGCCCGGTGACCCTGCCCTCGCAGGACATGATCATCGGCTTGCACTACCTGACCACCCTCAAGGAGGGGGCAAGCGGTGAGGGCCGTGTGTTCGGCTCGGTGGGCGAGGCCATCCTCGCTCGCGACGAGGGCACGCTCGACCTGCAGGCGAAGGTGCGCATCCGCATCCCGGGGCTGACGTTCCTGGAGGGCGAGTCGCCCGAGGGCTACGAGACCCACGGTCTGGTGGACACCTCGCTCGGACAGGCGATCTTCAACGACGCGCTGCCCAAGGGCTATCCGTTCGTGCGCGAGCAGGCCGACAAGGGCAAGCTCAGCCAGATCGTGAACAAGCTGGCCGAGGAATACCCGAAGGTCACGGTCGCGGCGGCATTGGACGCGATCAAGGACGCCGGCTTCTACTGGGCCACCCGGTCGGGTGTGACCGTCGCGATGAGTGACATCCTCACCCCGCCGAACAAGGCCGACATCATCAGCGAGCACGAGAAGCGCGCGGCCAAGGTGCAGGGTCAGTACGAGAAGGGTCTGACGACCGACGCCGAGCGTCGTCAGGAGCTCATCAAGATCTGGACCGAGGCCACCGACGAGGTCCAGAAGGCGATGCGGGACAACTTCCCGGCCGACAACACCATCAACCGCATGGTCTCGTCGGGCGCCCGAGGGAACTGGCTGCAGATCCGCAACATCGCGGGTATGCGCGGTCTCGTGAACAACCCGAAGGGCGAGATCATCCCGCGTCCGATCATCTCCTCGTATCGCGAGGGGCTGAGCGTTGCGGAGTACTTCATCGCCACGCACGGCGCGCGCAAGGGTCTGGCCGACACCGCGCTGCGCACGGCCGACTCGGGGTACCTCACCCGCCGCCTGGTCGACGTCTCGCAGGACGTCATCATCCGTGAGGACGACTGCGGCACGAACAAGGGGCTCGAGCTGCCGATCGCCGCGGCCGGCGCGGACGGCAAGCTCGTGCGCGACGCGAACGTCGAGAACTCGGTGTTCGCCCGCACCCTGGCCACCGACGTCGTCTCGGAGTCCGGAGAAGTGCTCGCTGCGGCAGGCGACGACGTCGGCGACGTGCTGATCAACCGCCTCGTCGAGGCGGGCGTCACCAGCATCAAGGTGCGTTCGGTGCTGACCTGCGACTCCGCCGTCGGCGTGTGCGCACAGTGCTACGGCCGATCGCTTGCCACCGGCAAGCTCGTCGACATCGGCGAGGCGGTCGGCATCATCGCCGCCCAGTCGATCGGTGAGCCCGGCACGCAGCTGACCATGCGCACGTTCCACACCGGTGGTTCGGCCTCCGCCGATGACATCACCCAGGGTCTGCCGCGTGTCACTGAGCTGTTCGAGGCGCGCACCCCGAAGGGTGCGTCGCCGATCGCCGAGGCCGACGGCCGCGTCACGATCGACGAGACGGAGAAGACCCGCAAGGTCATCCTCACGCCCGACAATGGCGACGAGCCGCACGTGTACCCGGTGCTCAAGCGCGCGACCCTGCTCGTGGAGGACGGCCAGCACGTGTCGGTCGGCCAGCCGCTGCAGGTGGGCACGCTCGACCCGAAGGAGATCATGCGCGTGCAAGGCGCCCGCGAGGTGCAGAAGTACCTCGTCGGCGGCGTGCAGGGCGTGTACCGCTCGCAGGGCGTGCCGATCCACGACAAGCACATCGAGGTCATCGTGCGCCAGATGCTGCGCAAGGTCACCGTCGTCGATCACGGCGAGACCACGCTGCTGCCCGGCGAGCTGGTGGACTCGCGCCGGTTCATCGACATCAACCGGGCGTCGGTGGGCGAGGGCAAGCGCCCCGCCTCAGGCCGTCCCGAGCTGATGGGCATCACGAAGGCGTCGCTGGCGACCGAGTCGTGGCTGTCGGCCGCGTCGTTCCAGGAGACGACGCGCGTGCTGACGCAGGCCGCGATGGAGGGCAGGAGCGACCCGCTCGTGGGTCTGAAGGAGAACGTGATCATCGGAAAGCTGATCCCCGCCGGAACCGGACTGCCCAAGTACCGGAGCGTGGTGGTGGAGGCGACCGAAGAGGCCAAGAGCGAGCGGTACCCCAACCGCATCTTCGCCTCAGATGGCGCCTACAGCGATGCCGACCTGAGTTACGTCGACTTCGACAGTTTCTCGACGGACGACTACACGCCCGGGTCGTACAACTGACACGGGTTCCGAGCTGGGCTGCCTCCGGGCGCCCGGCTCGGAACCAGACATGAGGAGGGCCTTCGGCATCGCGCCGGAGGCCCTCCTCATGTCGGCCGGTGCGGTCAGGGAGCACGCAGCAGGTGCGGGCGAGGCCCCTCCAACCGAGCCACCGAGATCTTCACCTCGACGAGCTCGCCGCGCAGCTGCGCCATCTCGCCCGTGATCTGCTCGAACCGCTTGTCGACTTGATCGAATCGCTTGTCGACCTGCTCGAATCGCTTGTCGACTTGTTCGAACCGCTTGTCGACCTGCTCGAACCGCTTGTCAACTTGTTCGAACTGCTTGTCTACGTGCTCGAATCGCTTGTCGACCTGCTCGAACCGGTTGTCGACCTGTTCGAACCGCCTGTCGACGTGTGTGAACCTGTCATCCATGCGCGTCTGCAGACGTCGCTCGACGTTGTGCATCGTGCGGCTCAGGATGCCGACGACCGTCGCCACACCCACGACGATTGTGACCATCGTCGTGAGAGTCTCCAGGCTCACGGTCATACCCTCGATTCTCGTCGCTTCTGGTCGGGATGTCACCCACTGTACGGCGCGGCACGGGCCGCGGCGGGCGTCGTCGCCCGATCTGTGCACAACGCGTGAGAACCCCACTCTGTGGAGGACTCGCCGCGCCGTGGCGGGTGTCCGCCATCCGCGGGGGCGCCCCGTACCGTGGAAGAAGGGAGGGAGCGATGATCGGCGGACGCAGCGGCTGGATCGCCTGGCCGGTGGGCGTGCTGTGCATCGGCGTGGTCGGCGGGCTCGTCTGGCTGGCGGCGCCCGGCATACCCGCAGCCGTGCAGCTGGTCGGCGACGTGCTGCGCAGCGGCAGCGCGCAGAACGACCGCCCCGCCGCCACACCACGGCCCATCGAGAGCATCGGCACGGCGCTGACTGACGACTGCCGGTCGCTGTATCCCGACGGATTGTGGGCGTCGTTGACCTGGCAGCAGCACGTCGTGCTCGATCAGAGTCAGAGTGCTCCGCAGACCTCGGCGACGACGGTGCGCGACGCCCTGAACCCCGAGGTGCTGATGACGTGCGCGTGGCGCGATGGGAAGGGTGGCACAGTGACCACGACGCTGTCGCGGGTGGATGCCGCCACCGCCGCCATCGCCGGCTCGGGCTTCGCCAGCTCGGGCTTCGCGTGCACGCCGATGAGCGCGGCGGGCGTGCGGTGCACGAAGACGACCGGCGGCACCTCCGAAGAGGAGATCGTCGACGGCGAGATGTGGTTGACGACCACCGAGAAGGACTGGCACCCCGATGGCTACACCGACCAGCTCGTGCGCCGGCTCTGGCCGTGACCGGGCGGCGTCATCGCCTCGGTCCGGGGACCTCCCACGTGTGCACGGGAGCGTTCGCGTGCATCCCCTCCATGTACAGCCGCAGCATCTCGCTTAGCGCCTGGTCGCGATCCAGGCCTCGCTCCTCGAACGCGCGCACCGTGGCGACCTGCCACGACGAGCCGTTGACGCGCTGCTTGCAACGCTCCTCGATGATCGACAGGTACCGGTCGCGCACGGCGGCTGAGACATCCCATCGCTGCAGCCCCTCATGCGCGAGCGGCAGCAGCAGGCGCAGCACGAGCTCGTCCCAGGGGACGGCGCCCATCGCCGGCCAGTAGAACGTCGCATCGATGCCGCGCCGTGCGCCCTCGGCGAAGTTGGCCCGTGCGGCGTCGAAGCTCATCTTCGTCCACATCGGGCGCTCCTGCTCGGCCAGCATCCGCACCGCGCCGTAGTAGAAGGCGGCGTTGGCCATCACGTCGGCCACCGTCGGGCCGGCCGGGAGCACGCGGTTCTCCACGCGCAGGTGCGGGGCGCCGTCGACGACGTCGTAGACCGGGCGGTTCCACCGGTAGACCGTGCCGTTGTGCAGCCGCAGCTCCTGCAGCCGGGGGGCTCGTCCGGCGGCGAGCTCCGCCTCGGGGTCCTCGTCGGTGGTCTCCGGCAGCAGCGCCGGGAAGTACCGGACGTTCTCCTCGAACAGGTCGAAGATCGAGGTCACCCAGCGCTCGCCGAAGAACACCGGCGGTCGCACGCCCTGGTTGCGCAGCTCGGGGGAGCGGGTGTCGGTGGCCTGCAGGAACAGCTCGGTGCGCGTCTCCGCCCACAGCTGCCTGCCGAACAGGAACGGGGAGTTGGCGCCCAGCGCCAGCTGGGGGCCCGCCAGGGTCTGCGCGGCGTTCCAGTGCGCGGCGAACGCGGCGGGCGATACCTGCAGGTGCAGCTGCACGGAGGTGCACGCCGACTCGGGGGCGATGGTGGGCGAGTACATCCGCAGCGACTCGGTGCCGACGATGTTCAGCTCGAGGTCCTCACGGCGCGCGGCGAACACCGCCTCATCGAGTGCGGCGTAGCGCGGATTGGCGCTCATCCACTCGCCCTCCAGATGCTCGGGTCGCAGCGTCGGCAGGATGCCGATCATCACGATCCGCGTCCCGGACTGCGTCGCCCGCTCCTCCGCATGGTTCATCGACCAGCGCAGCAGCTCCTCCAGATCGAGCGCGGAGTCACCGGGCAGCGGTCGCGGCGGCACGTTCAGCTCGATGTTGTACCGGCCAAGCTCCGTCTGGAAGGCGGGATCGGCGATCGCCCCCAGCACCTGCGCGTTGGCCATCGCCGGGCGGCCATCGCCGTCGACGAGGTTCAGCTCGATCTCCAACCCCGTCATCGGCCGTTCGAACTCGAAGACCTGATCGCGCAGCATCTGCTCGAACACATCGAGGCAGCGCTGTACCTTCGCGCGGTACGCGGTGCGTTGTTCCCGCGTGAACACGGGCGAGGTGATGTCGTCACCCATGGCGACGAGCATGGCACATGTCGGAGCCGCTGTCGCGTCTACGCTGGGAAGACGTCTACCGAGGAGGCGAGGCACACCATGACGGCGGCGGATGACGCGGCCGGCGACATCGCACATGCGCCGGCCGGGACAGCCGACCCTGGCCGCGGCCGTGGCCCCGCCTGGTTGGACGGCCTGCTGGCCGCACAGCTTCCCGAGCTGGTGCGGCTGCGCCGCCGCGTGCACGCGCACCCCGAGCTGTCCTGGCACGAGAGTCGCACGACCCAGCTGCTGCACGACGTACTGGCGGCAGCCGGCATCCCCGCCCAGGTGCTGCCCGGGGGCACCGGACTGGTCGCCGAGATCGATGGCGGCAAGCCCGGCCCGGTCATCGGCCTGCGCGCCGACCTGGATGCGCTGCCGGTCGCCGAGGCGAGCGGTCTGCCGTTCGCCTCCACGGTGCGCGGCGTCGCCCACGCCTGCGGGCACGATGTACACACCACGGTGCTGCTGGGCGCGGCGCTGGCCCTGCAGGCTGCGCCCGGGTTCGCCGGCCGGGCGCGAGTGCTGTTCCAGGCGGCCGAGGAAGTCATGCCAGGCGGCTCGCATCAGCTGGTGGCCTCCGGTGCGCTGACCGGTGTGGATCGCGTGTTCGCGTTGCACTGCGATCCGCGAGTACCTGCCGGGCGGGTGGGACTGCGCGTCGGGCCGATCACGTCGGCATGCGACATGATCGAGCTCGAGGTCAGCGGGCCCGGCGGTCACACCTCGCGCCCGCACCTGACCGTCGACGTCGTCGGCGCGCTGACGGCGGTCGCCGCACGACTGCCGCTGCTGGTAAGCCGACGCCTGGACCCGCGCGCGGGTGCGCTCCTAGTCTGGGGCGCGATCGGCGCGGGCGAGGCATCCAACGTCATCCCCCGACAGGGGACGCTGCGCGGCACGCTGCGGATCATGGATCGTGCGGCGTGGGAGCTCGCCGAGCCGGTGGTCACCGAGCTCGTCGAGCAGCTGCTGGCGCCCAGCGGGGCCGCGCATCGGCTGACATACGTGCGAGGCGTGCCGCCCGTGGTCAACGACGCCCGTTCGGTGGCGATGATGCGCGAGGCCGTCACCCGTGCGATCGGACCGGACGCCGTCGTCGCCGTCGAGCAGTCCGCCGGCGCGGAGGACTTCGCCGTGCTGCTCGAGCATGCCCCGGGCGCTCTTGCCCGACTGGGGGTGTGGGACGGCCTGGAGCCGCAGGTCGACCTGCACTCCACGGGATTCCGCGCGGACGAACGTGCCATCCCGGTCGGCGTGCGCACGCTCGTGCACACGGTGCTGACGGCGCTCGCCGGATGATCGCCGCTGCCGGTCAGCCGTACACGTGCGCGACGATGCTCGAGGTGTAACCCGTGGGTGCGAGGTTCGAATACTGGGTATCGATCAACACGCCCGCGCGCCAGAACATCGTGCGACCGTCGGTGACCGGGTATCGCTTGTTCTGCCACGTCTGCTCGCAGCGGGTCCCGTTCTCCGGCGTATAGCAGGTGGCGCCCTTGTCGCGGAACGCGTTGAGCTGGTCGAGCGCGGGGCCGCGGTTCACGCGTGAGATCTTCGTCACAAGGCTCGTGGTGTCGGCGTTCGGCGAACCCCACACGCATAGCAGCGAGCCGTCGGCCTGTACGCCGCTGGGTCCGAAGGCCGGATCGTTCAGCGGCACGTCCTTCAGCTGTGCGAGCACGTCCGCCGACAGGATCGCGCGACAGTCGGACGGCAGCCTCGCCACGGTCTGCTCGGTCGGAGCCGGCGCCGGCGTTGCCGAGGCCGGGGCGGACGGTGTCGGGGCGGACGGTGGCGGGCTCGTCGGTGGCGGGCTCGACGGCGCTGCCGTCGTCGGGCTCGGTGCACATGCCGCCAGAGCGGTCACCAGGACGAGGGATGCCACGGCCACGGCCGTCTGCGTGATCCGACGCATCCCCTCACTGTAGGTATCGACGTCGCCTCCTGCTCGTCCGACACACGTCGGCATGCCTCCTCGACCGCTTCAGGGCGCGGCGGTAGCCTCACAGGATGGGGACCGTCCCCTGTGTGAGGAGTCCTGCGATGAGTGATCCCCAGGAGCCCGTCGGCGAGCCCGTCGAGGATCCGGAATCCGTCGACGATGTGGTGGGCCGAGCGCACGAGGGCCTCGCCGAGGCCGAGGCTGCCGGACGCAGCGCGACCGATCCCGCCGAGACCGACCCCGCCGGAGCCGAGCCGTCGGCAGCGGAGCCCGCCGGAGCCGAGTCGACCGGCGAAGAGCCGGCGTTCACCACCCCAGAGCTCAACCAGACGCACGCCCAGACGGCCGCGGACGATCGCCCCGCCGATATCCCCGCTGTCGCGCCGGAGCCGGCATCCGAGCCCACGCCCGTCTTCGACACCACGGCTGCGACCTCGGCGCTCGCGCCCGAGCCGGCCGCATCCGAGCCCGTGGCATCCGAGCCGGTCGCGCCGCAGCCGGTGGCATCCGAGCCCGTCGCGCCGCAGCCGATCTTCGTGCAGGCCCCGGAGGAACCGCGGCCGCGGGGCAATCGCGCCGCCGCCGGCGGCATCGGCCTGATCGCCGCCGTCTGCTTCGCCGTGCTCTACCTGGCGGCCGGCCTCGTGATCGGTCTGGTGTCCGGTCATGTCGTGGCCGCCGAGGCGGGCACGTGGCTGATCGCGCAGCTGACGACGTGGGGCCTGTGGGTGCCCACGGCGGTGTTCTTCATCGCGTTCTGGCTGTTGGGCGGGATCATCAACCGCAGCCGCTGGGGTGCATGGGTGATCTTCGGCCTGCTGGTCGGTGCCGCCGCGTGGGGCGGGCACCTGCTCGGCCAGCTGTTCGAGGCGCCGTTCTGGCAGATCACGTCGTCGCAGGGAGCCGACATCGTGAACGCGCAGCTGTTCGCGCCGCTCGCGATCGCCGCGTTCATCATCGGTCGCGAGCTCACGATCTGGTTCGGCGCGTGGGTCGCCGCCCGGGGCAGGCGCATGACCGAGCTGAACGTCGAGGCGCGCCGCGAGTACGAGCGCACTCTCGAGGCGGGTCCGCAGCTGGGCCGCTGACGCATGTCCGACGCACCGGGCGGATCGGGTCACGGCACCGCCGGCGGCTCGGTCCGTCCAGTCGTGGCGTGGGCGTTCTCGACCGTTCTGTTCGTCGCGCTCATGGTCGGCGGCCTCGGAGTGGTGAGTCTGGTCACCGCGCAGGACGTCGTGGCCGTCCCCGGGTTCGGCGACGCGCCGGGCATGGCGGGTGCGATCTTCGGCGCACTCGCGTTCGCAGGCGTGCTGTGGATGCTGCTGCGCCGCCCCCGGCCGTCGCTGTGGGGTGCGGTGGGCACGGCTGTGGCGGCGTTTCTCGTCTATCTCGCGGCGGTCTGGCTCGGCGGTGCCGTGCACACCGGCGACATCGTGCTGGCGGCATCCGTGACCGGACGGCTGGTCACCGGCGGCTTCGCGTTCGTGGTCGCCGGGGCGGGACTGGTCGCCGGGTGGGGCGGCATCCTGCTCGTGCGTGCCCGCGGTGGCCGGCCGCGTTGGCCCTGGGAGCGCCGCGACGAGCCGTAGGCGGCGTCGCACGTTACGGTGGAGTCGTGGAGCGCTCCCTGGAAACCCAGGTCAGCCAGGCAGTCGACGCGTGGCTGCGCTGGCTGCCGCGTTGGGAGCCGGCCACGCACCGCGGTCGTGTCGCGGTCTGCCGGCGCTGCTTCGGGTCGCCGGTGCTGTCGGCAGCCGGGCTCGGGGCCGACGTCCCGCACGGCGTGCAGCACGGGCTGTCCACTCGGGTCAAGGCCATCGTCGACCACGCTGTGGCCGAGTACACCTCGCGGAACCTGCCGATGCTGCAGGCCGAGCTCGACCAGCAGGCCGAACGCAACCGGGCGCGCAGCTACCGGCCGGGCGAGGGTCTGGCGCCGGAGTTCGAGGGGATGCCGCTGGATCCGGACCCGGTGCCGGGTGCGCCGTTCCTGTTCACGCTGGCCGGCATGGCCGACGAGGCTGACTCCCAGGTTCCGGCGCTGCCGCCGCTGAGCGACGACGCCAAGGCGGCGTTGCGCCAGGAGGTGGGACTGGCCGACGAGTACGCGAACATGATCGGCCGTGAGGTGTGCGCAATCCTGCTCGGCCACCGGCTGCGCATCCAGGCCGGCATCGCCGAGTACGTCGAGCCGCAGGTCGCGGCCCTGCTCGACGAGCTCACCCGGTCGCTGGACGCTCCGTTCGACCCCACCGACTGACGCCGCCCGATTCGCACAGAGGCGGCGGGCGCGCGGCGCGCACACGGGCGGATTCAGGCCGATTTGCTACGATGGCCGGGCCCGACCGCCGTCTGCGCGCATCGCGGACGGAGCGGCCGGGGCGCGCGCTGTGCACACGGGAGGGATCGGGATGCCCAAGCGTCTCCCCTCGGACCCTCCGGTGCTGCCCGGCCTGACCTATATGCGCCCGCTCGGGTCCGGCGGTTTCGCCGACGTCTTCCTGTACGCGCAGGACATGCCCCGGCGTCAGGTCGCGGTGAAGGTGCTGCCCTCGGGCATCCACGACGCCGAGCTGCTGCGCATGTTCAACGCCGAGGCCGACATCCTCGCCCACCTGTCCGCGCACCCGTCCATCGTCACCGTCTACCAGGCCGGGATCTCGGCCGACGGCCGCCCCTACATCGTCATGGAGTACTGCCCCGGCTCGCTCGCCCAGCGCTACCGGCGCGAGCGGCTGCCGCTGGACGAGGTGCTCACGATCGCGGTGAAGATGGCCAGCGCCGTCGAGACGGCGCACCGGGCCGGGCTCGTGCACCGCGACATCAAGCCGAGCAACATCCTGATCACGACCTTCGGCTCCCCGGTGCTCGCCGACTTCGGCATCTCGGCGTCGCTGGCGCCGCGGTCGGGTGAAGAGGTCCTGGCGATGAGCGTGCCGTGGAGCGCGCCCGAGGTCATCGCCGAGCAGACCGCCGGCACGGTGGCCAGCGAGGTGTGGGGGCTGGGGGCGACGGTGTACTCGCTGCTGGCCGGACACAGCCCGTTCGAGCGGCAGGAGCCCGGGCAGAACGCTCGCGACCAGCTGCGCCCCCGCATCCTGCGCGCGAGCTTCCCGCCGATGCGCCGCCCCGACGTGCCCGCTCCCGTGCTGGAGGCGCTGGCGGCGGCCATGGCCCGCGACCCCCGCGATCGCTTCCCGAGTGCGCTCGCGTTCGCGCAGGCGCTGCGCGACGTGCAGCACGCCCTGGGCTTTCCGCCGACGCCACTGGAGGTGGCCGTCGAGGAGTGGGTGCCCGGCGACCGGTCCGTCGACTTCGCGGATGCCGCGACCCGCGGCCCGCAGATCAGCTCGGTGCCGCACTCCTCGCGGCGCCGCGCCAGTGCGCCCGTGCCGCTGACCGCGCGGGACGAGGACACCGACATCTCCGCGCCGCAGACCGCTCCGCCGCGCCGGGTGTGGCCCTGGCTGGTCGTGGGCGCCGTCGTGGTCGTGGCAGCCGTGCTCGTGGTGTGGGCGCTCGTGACGGGGGGAGCGGGCTGACATGCGGCGCCGTTCGATCGTCATCGCCGCCCTCGCGGCGGTGGCGGTCGTGGCATCCGTCGTCGCGGTCAGCGTGGTGTGGCCGGGGCTCGACTCGCGCTCAACGCCCCCCGACGACACCGCGGTGTGGGCGCTGCAGACCGGGCAGGGCCGGCGCTACGCCCGCGTGAACACCGCCATCGGCGAGCTGGACACCGTGCGCAGCGTCTCGAACCCCTCCGCCGTCGCGCAGACCGGATCGGGCGCCTACCTGTTCTCGGAGAGCTACGGCAAGGTCACCCGCATCGATGACGCGATGCCGGAGAACCTCGACGACGAGGCCCTGCGCGAGTCGCCGTCGACGCCCTCCGGCACCGTGGAGGCCGCCGTCTCGGGCGACTATGTCGCGTATCGCACGGATTCGGGCGCCGTCTACGCGGGGCGGCTCGGCGACGCGTCGCCCACTCAGCTGAACCCCGACGGCACCGGGCCCGACGCCCCGCAGTTCACGGCGCAGGCCGTGGCCGTCGACAGCGGCGGCACCGTGTTCGCCTACTCCCAGAAGGATGCCGCGGTGGTGCGGTACCGGATCTCCGACGGCGAGGTGCTGGGCCGCGACAAGGTGCCGGACGCACCGGATGCCGCGACCCTGGGGCTGACAGCCGCCGGAGGGACGTGGTTCCTCGTGGACCAGGACGCCGGTCGCGTCTGGCGCCGCGGCGCGGATGCCCCCGTCGACGTGCGGCTGGTCGGCGATGTCGCGTTCAGCCGTGCCCGTGCCGACGGCGATGCCGTCTGGATCGCCGACGACACCGGGCTGGTCAAGCTGCGCGTCGACGGCGCCGCGCCCGAGCGGGTGGTGGGCGGCTCGAATCGCGACCTGGGCACCCCGGCTCGTCCGACCGTCGACGGCGGCATCGTGTATGCGGCGTGGCTGGGGCCGGATGCCGGGACCCTGTGGCGCTCGGACGACGGCGAGCAGGCCCTCGGGTTCGGCGGCTCCACCCTGGGCGATGACCGGCGCCCGGTGTTCGCCGGCGCCGGCGCCGGGTTGATCCTCAACGAGACCCGCAGCGGCTGGGTATGGAACGCCCGCACCGGCGCGCTGCTGCCGTCGAGCCAGGACTGGTCGCTCGACGAGAGCAACGCGCCGCAGACCGCGCCCAGCCAGGAGCGCGCGCAGGTCGTGATCGATCCGAAGCCCCCGGTGGCCGAGCCCGACCAGTTCGGGGTGCGCGCGGGGAGTCTGGTGAGCCTGCCGGTGATGCTCAACGACCACGACCCCAACGAGGACGTGCTCACGATCGATCCCGGCAGCGTCACCGGGCTCGATCCGGCGTTCGGCACGCTGACGATCATCGACAACGGCCAGCGGCTGTCGGTGCAGGTGGCCGCCGCCGCGCACGGCACCGCCACATTCCGCTACCGGGTCACCGACGGCACCGCGAAAGACGGCCTGTACTCGCGCCCCGCAACGGTGACCCTCACCGTCCGTGCGCCCGACGAGAACTCCGCGCCGAAATGGTGCGGAGTAGGCGGCTGCCTCGCCACATGGCCCTCACCACAGGTGGCGCCCGGCGGCACCGTCACGATTCCCGTGCTCGACGGCTGGGTCGACCCCGACGGCGACCCGCTCATGCTGTTGAGCGTCACCGACACGAGCGGTGCGGGTGCCGCTGCCACCACCCCCGCCGGCTCGGTGGTCTACCAGCACGCCGACCCGTCGATCACGGAGCCCGAGATCGCGCAGCTGAAGGTCGTGGTCGGCGACACCCGCGGCGCCACCATCGAACGCGACCTCACCGTGCGGATCAGCCCGAAGCCGAAGCTCGTGGCGGAATCGTTCGCGGTCACCGAGACGCAACGCCCGGGCATCACCGTCGACGTCGGGCCGCACGTGCAGGGCACGCAGGGGCGGCTCTCGCTCTCGTCGGTGCGGGTGCTCGACGACGCCGCCGCCGACGTGGTGGCCGCCGCCGGCGGCACGAGCTTCGACATGAGCGCGAATCGGCCGGGGGTGTATCGCGTCACGTACACGGTGACCGACGGTGACTCCGACGCGTCGGCGACCGTACGGGTGACGGTGCTAGCCGCCGATGCGCCCGCCCAGCTGGCGACCTCTCCGGTCGTCGCGTTCGTGCGTCCGCAGCAGGATGTCACCCTCGACGTGTTCAGCGCGGTGAGCAACCCCACGCGGCGCGTGCTGCTGCTCAGCGACATCAAGCCACAGACGGCGGATGGCGCCTCGATGTCGGTGGATGCCGTCGGCCAGAACTATCTGCGCATCTCGGGGACCACCGCCGACGGGTCGCCGGGCAAGCTCGGCACGATCGCGTACACCGTCTCCGACGGCACGAACGACGCGGGCGCGCGCGTGGTCGGCCAGGCCACCGTCTACCTGTTGCCGGCCGCGGCGGAGTTGGCACCCATCGCCGTCGACGACGCCGTCGTCGCGCGCGCCGGCGCGCAGGTCGACATCCCCGTGCTCGACAACGATGTGTCGGCCTCGGGCGGTGCGATCACGCTCAACCCGGCATCCATCCGCTCGTCGACCAGCGGCGCGCTGGCGTTCGCCTCGGGACGGATGCTGCGCTATCTCGCACCGACGAAACCCGGCGACTACCGCGTCGAGTACTCGGTGTACGCGGCGGGGTCACCGACGCTGTCCGACACCGCCGTCGTGCGCATCAAGGTCATCTCCGACGAGGCCAACCGCGCTCCGCGACCGCGCACCCTGACCGGCCGCGTGCTGACCGGTCAGAGCACCACGATCCCGTTCCATTCGTTCGGCGTCGACCCCGACGGCGACGATGTGAGCCTGGACCGCATCCTCACCCAGCCCTCCAGCGGCTCGGCCACGATCTCCGCCGATGGGGAGTCGATCGTGTACACCAGCGTGCCCGGCTTCCACGGCCAGGTGTCGTTCACCTACCGGGTCGTCGACTCTGCGGGCGCCTCGGGCACCGCGACCG
>ERZ778017.2737-NODE-2737-length-13653-cov-5.285410_pt1 | contig 13653 bp, 7 predicted proteins | sample MGYA00375747_ERZ778017 | MGnify/ENA primary metagenome ERZ778017 (study PRJEB29350, sample SAMN05509838) | bioreactor metagenome | biome: bioreactor; material: wastewater | place: South Africa: University of Cape Town | collected 2014-03-17 ... | reverse complement strand
TTCCAGGGAGCGAGCAGGATTCGAAATCAGGGATATCCACTATACACACTATGGACGTCTTTGTCCTGTTGAAACTCCTGAAGGACCTAATATTGGTTTGATATCTTCTTTGTCAGTACATGCTAGGATCAATGATATGGGATTCATTGTGACGCCATATAAAAAAGTACAAAATGGCTTGGTGGATGTAGGAGGCAACGTTCAATATCTTACTGCTGAAGAAGAAGACAGAGTAAGAATTGCGCAGGCTAATTCTAAAGTTGATGACAAAGGACGCTTTATAGAAGAAAAGGTAAAAACAAGGTATGCAGGAGATTTTCCAATAGTAGGACCAGACGATATATCATACATGGATATATCACCTAACCAAATCGTGTCTATATCTGCTTCCTTGATTCCATTCTTAGAGCATAATGATGCCAGCCGTGCACTGATGGGTTCTAACATGCAGCGCCAATCTGTGCCGCTGATTAAACCTGAAGCACCTATTGTGGGTACAGGCATAGAGCAGCATATTGCATATGATTTCAGAGGCTTAGTGCGTGCTGAAAAGGATGGTGTAATAGAATATGTAGATGCTAATAAGATTATAGTTAACTACGATCTTACTGAAGAAGAGAAGCTAGTATCCTTTGAAAGGGCTTCTATAACATATCCTTTGCTTAAAATGAAAGGTACTAACCAAGGTACTTGTATTAACCTAAGGCCCATCGTGGCTAAAGGTGACCGAGTCAAGCAAGGACAAATCTTATGTGAAGGATATGCTACAGAAGAGGGTGAGTTAGCTCTAGGACGAAATTTGAAAGTGGCGTTCATGTCTTGGCAAGGTTATAACTATGAAGATGCTATTGTTATTTCAGAAAGAATTGTTAGAGACGATGTCTTTACTTCTATCCATATTGAAGAATTCACTATGGAAGCCAGGGATACTAAACTTGGTGAAGAAGAATTAACAGCGGAAATTCCTAACCTAAGCGAAGAAGCATTAAGTAACCTAGACAAGAACGGAATCGTGGCTGTTGGTACTTCTATCAAAGAAGGAGATGTGCTGATTGGTAAAATAACTCCTAAAGGAGAGGCTGATCCTAGCCCTGAAGAAAAACTTTTACGTGCAATCTTTGGCGATAAAGCAGGAGACGTAAAAGATGCTTCTTTAAAAGTGCCTCCTTCTATGCAAGGGGTAGTTATTAAAACTCGACTCTTTTCAAAACCTAAGAGTGATAAAAACTCTCGTGCAAAAGCTAAGAAAGAATTAGAACTTTTAAAAAGATCACATGCTAAACAATTAACCGACCTACGCGCTGTTATGATCGGTAAGCTGAAAAAGCTATTAGAAGGAGAAAAGTCACAAGGTGTATGTCATCAGTTTGGTGATGAGCTGATTGCTCAAGGTAAAGCATTTACAGGTGAGTTGATAGAAAAGAATTTGTTCCCAAGCAAAAACCTGTATCGAGACGAAAGTTATTATAATATCCCTGAGGAAACTAACTTAATAGGCGAGGTTATCCTTGACAACTGGACAGACAATAAAATAAAAAACGAACTAGTTAAAGCCTTAGTAGCTAATTATAATACTAAAAGGAATGCGCTGATAGGGGATTTTAGAAGAGAGAAATTTGCTTTAGAAATAGGGGATGAGCTACCAACAGGAATCCTTAAATTAGCAAAAGTATACGTTGCCAATAAACGTAAACTACAAGCTGGTGATAAGATGGCTGGTAGACATGGTAACAAGGGTATTGTTGCTAAAGTAGTAAGAGAGGAAGACATGCCTTTCCTAGAGGATGGAACACCTGTAGATATTGTGCTGAGTCCGCTTGGATTACCATCTCGTATGAACTTGGGTCAGATCTATGAAACTCTTTTAGGCTGGGCTGGAGAAAAATTAGGTAGAAAGTATGCTACTCCTATTTTTGATGGTGCTACTATTGATGATGTAATTAAAGAGCTAGCAGAAGCTAGCCTCCCAGCATTTGGAAAAGCAGATCTATATGATGGTCTTACTGGAGATAAATTTGATCAGCAAATTACAGTAGGTGTTATCTATATGTTAAAACTAGACCACTTAGTTGATGATAAAATGCATGCGCGCTCTATTGGGCCATACTCGTTAATTACTCAACAGCCACTAGGCGGTAGATCACAATTTGGAGGACAACGTTTTGGAGAAATGGAAGTGTGGGCACTAGAAGCCTTTGGTGCAGCACATATCCTACAAGAAATGTTAACCATAAAATCAGATGATGTAGTAGGGCGTTCGAAAGCTTATGAAGCCATCGTAAAAGGTACAAGCTTCCCTAAACCAGGAATACCAGAATCCTTTAACGTACTGATTCATGAACTTAGAGGACTAGGATTGGAAATTACGCTTAAATAAGTTAAGGACACTATATATCCTTACATAACCATTAAATAGACTTCTAGACAAATACATATGCTAGCAAGAAAAGACACAAGAGTTAAATCTGATTTCTCAGAAATTATTATTAGTCTTGCTTCTCCAGAATCAATCTTAGAGAGATCTCGTGGAGAAGTTACTCAGCCTGAAACCATTAATTACAGGACTTATAAACCTGAAATGAAAGGTTTATTCTGTGAAAGAATATTTGGGCCTGTAAAGGATTGGGAATGCCATTGTGGGAAGTATAAAAGAATTAGGTACAAAGGTATCATATGTGATCGTTGTGGTGTTGAAGTAACTGAAAAAAAGGTTAGAAGGGAAAGAACAGGGCATATTGAACTTGTCATACCTGTAGCCCATACCTGGTATTTTAGGTCTTTACCAAGTAAAATTGGTAACTTGCTGGGGCTTCCTACCAAAAAACTTGATCAAATCATCTATTACGAAAGGTATGTGGTAGTACAAGCAGGTATCAAGGAACAGGAGGGGCTTAGCTATATGGATTTCTTAACAGAAGAAGAATATTTAGATATTTTAGATTCCCTTCCAAGAGAGAATCAGCTGCTAGACGATAGTGATTCTAATAAGTTTATTGCTAAAATGGGTGCTGAGGCATTGGAATTTATATTGTCTCGCATAGACTTAGATCGTTTATCGTTTGAACTACGCGAACAAGCCCATACCGACACTTCTCAGCAGCGCAGAATAGAAGCGCTCAAACGATTGAAAATAGTAGAAGCTTTTAGAGATGCTAAAACAAGAATAGCCAATAGGCCAGAATGGATGGTGATGCGTATCATCCCTGTTATCCCCCCAGAACTTAGACCCCTGGTTCCACTAGATGGTGGTAAGTTTGCTACTTCTGACTTGAATGATCTGTATAGAAGAGTTATCATTAGAAACAACCGCTTAAAAAGGCTTATTGACATTAAAGCTCCTGAAGTAATCCTAAGAAATGAAAAAAGGATGCTCCAAGAGGCTGTAGATTCCTTGTTTGATAACTCTAGAAAAGTCAACACGGTTGTTGCTGAAGGCTCCAGGGTATTAAAGTCATTTAGCGATATCTTAAAAGGTAAACAAGGACGTTTCCGTCAAAACTTGCTAGGAAAACGCGTGGACTACTCAGGTAGGTCTGTAATTGTTGTAGGCCCAGAATTGAAACTACACGAATGTGGCTTGCCTAAAGACATGGCTGCCGAGCTATTTAAGCCTTTTATCATTAGAAGGCTTATTGAAAGAGGTATTGTCAAAACAGTTAAATCAGCTAAAAAATTAGTTGAAAAAAAGACACCTGTTGTTTGGGATATCCTAGAAAATGTTTTAAAAGGCCATCCTGTATTATTGAACCGTGCTCCAACACTGCACCGACTCAGTATACAAGCTTTCCAACCTAAACTGATTGAAGGTAAAGCTATTCAGCTTCATCCTTTGGTTTGCGCAGCTTTTAACGCAGACTTTGATGGTGACCAAATGGCAGTGCACGTTCCTTTAAGTCATGAAGCGATTGCAGAAGCATCATTAATTATGCTAGCTTCCCACAATATCCTTAACTCAGCTAATGGTACGCCGTTAGCCGTACCTACCAAGGATATGATATTAGGGCTATACTATTTAACAAAAGGTAGACAAAGTACACACGAGCATCCTGTAAAAGGAGAGGGCATGCTTTTCTATTCACCTCAGGAAGTAATCATTGGTATTGATAGCGGGCAAGTTTCCATTCATGCTTTAGTCAAAGTAAGAATCAAAGAAAGAAATGAAAAAGGTGAGCTAATTGAGCATATCATTGATACTATTGCAGGTAGGGTAGTATTCAACCAATATGTACCAGAAGAATTAGGGTTTATTAATGAGCTGCTTACCAGTAAAAAATTGCAGCATATTACCAGCCAAGTTTATAGAATGGTAGGTACTTCAAGAGCTACCCAGTTCTTAGATGATGTAAAAGCATTAGGCTTCCGCCATGCTTATAAGGCTGGTGTAAGCTTTACACTTGATGATATTAAAGTACCACAGATCAAATTTGAACTCATTGAACATGCTCAAAAAGAAGTAAATACTGTACAGGAAAACTACTTAATGGGGCTTATTACAGACAATGAGCGTTATAACCAAATCATTGACATATGGACACGTGTTAATACACAGGTGACAGTATTCTTGATGCAAGAGCTAGAAGAGGATAAACAAGGCTTTAACTCCATATTTATGATGATGAACTCTGGAGCTAGAGGCTCTAGAGAGCAGGTTCGTCAGTTAGGTGGTATGCGTGGATTGATGGGAAAACCTCAAAAGCAGCTACAGGGCTCTGTAGGAGAGATCATCGAAAACCCTATTCTTTCTAACTTTAAAGAAGGGTTGGATGTACTTGAATACTTTATTTCTACACACGGTGCTAGGAAAGGATTGGCAGATACAGCACTTAAAACGGCTGATGCAGGTTACCTGACTAGAAGACTGGTAGATGTAGCACAAGATGTTATTACAACCGAAGAAGATTGCGGTACCTTACGTGGTGTAACCATCAACACTTCAATTAATAAAGATGAAGTAGCAGAATCTATTTCTGAGCGTATATTAGGTAGAATCAGCCTAAATGATATTTATAATCCTACTACCAATGAGCTATTGGTTAGTGCAGGAGAAGAAATTAACGAAGAAACAGCTGCTTGTATAGAAGCTGTAGGTATTGAAAGCGTAGAAGTAAGATCTGTATTGACTTGCGAAACTAGAAAAGGTATTTGTACAAAATGCTATGGTAGGAATTTAGCTACTGGCAAGTTAGTTCAAATAGGAGAAGCTGTAGGTGTTATTGCTGCCCAATCTATTGGTGAGCCTGGTACACAGTTAACTTTAAGGACATTCCACGTAGGAGGTGCTGCATCCAGCATAGGTGTTGAATCTAACATACAGGCTCCAGATAAAGGTATCCTAAGTTTTGAAGATTTTAACACCATTAAAACCACCAATCCACAGGGAGAACAAATAGATGTAATCATTAGTAGGTCTTGTGAAGTACGGTTATTAAACCCTCAGGATAATAGAATACTCATGCATAAACACGTACCTTATGGTGCCTATCTACGAGTTAAACAAGGTGAGTTAATAGAAAAGGGGCAAGAGATATGCTATTGGGATCCATATAATGCTGTTATTTTAACAAGTATTGATGGAGAAATTGAGTTCCACTCTATAGAAGAAGGAATTACCTATAAAGAAGAATATGATGAGCAGACAGGCTATAAAGAAAAGGTAATTATTGAATCTAAAGATAAAACTAAAAACCCTAGCATGACTGTAAAAGGTGCCTCAGGAGAATCTATTAACTATAACATACCTGTAAAAGCACGTTTAATAGTAGAAGATGGTGCAAAAATTAAGGCAGGTCATCCACTCGTAAAAATACCTAGGGTTGTTAGCCTGTCTAAAGACATTACCGGAGGATTACCTAGGGTTACAGAGCTATTTGAAGCTAGAGATCCATCTAATCCATCTATTGTAAGTGAAATTGATGGTTTTGTTACATATGGTCCTATAAAAAGAGGTAGCAGAGAAATTTTTGTTGAGTCCAAGGATGGTATAAAGAGAAAGTACTTGGTGCCACTTTCAAAGCACATACTGGTGCAGGATAATGACTATATTAAGGCAGGTTATCCTATTTCTGATGGCAATACTTCGCCTAGCAGCATTTTACATATTAAGGGGCCTGTAGCAGTACAAGAATATATTGCTAAGGAATTACAGTCTGTATATCGCTTACAAGGTGTTAAGATTAATGATAAACATATAGAGGTTATCATTAGGCAGATGCTTAGCAAGTTAGAAGTTATTGAATCAGGAGATACTACATTCTTGCCTGGGCAGACAATTTCTAAATTTACATTTAGAGAGGAAAACGATAAGCTATTAGATACAAAGGTAGTATTGGATGCGGGTAGTTCTACAACGTTGCGTGTTGGACAAATTGTTACTGTTAGGAATTTACATGAAGAAAACAGTAACTTAAAAAGAGATAAATTATCGCTTGTACAAGCCAGAGATGCACAGCCAGCTATTGCACGCCTAAAATTACAAGGTATTACGCAGGCTTCTTTGGATACAAAAAGCTTTATCTCAGCTGCATCTTTCCAGGATACAACAAGGGTATTGAGTGAGGCTGCTATAAGAGGGAAAAGAGACCGTTTACAAGGTCTAAAAGAAAATGTTATTGTAGGCCATTTGATTCCTACGGGTACTGGCTTACCACGTTATAGTAAAATGATTATAGGGCTAGAAGAGGATTATGAAAATTTAATGGCATCCAGAGAAAGCCAGACATCTACTGGAAATACTAAGAAATAAATTATAAACAAATAGCTTGTATCCTTGCTGTTTGGACTATAGAAGAACATAAATGACATTGAAATAAATGTATTTATAAATATTGATTACATTAAGCGAGCCAAGGTATATAACCTTGGCTCGTTGAAATGTATGAGAAACTACTTATTATCTGATTGTTGAATTGTTGGTTGGATTACATTGAACCTCTTTCAAAACTAGATTTTAAATTTTAAAAAATTTACTGTGGCACAGATAGTGTGTCAGTTTCTAAAGCTGTCTTTTCCTTAAGTGGATACAAGGTCGGTGGAATGTTCTTTTATTGTTTGTATGGAGGCTAATTTATAAGAGAGGTTGTACTATTATGCCTACCTGTTGTATAACATGTTTAAGATATAAATATTACGCTCTCTTTTATTTATTCTGCAAAGTTTATCATAGGGTAATTTGTTTATTATGCATAAGAGGATTCACTTTATAGGAATAGACGAAACTGTTATGGCAGGTTTGTCTATTGCACTACGTAAGCAGGGATATATAGTAACAGATAATAAAGAAAAAGAAAAACCTAAAGAAAATATAGCGAGCAGCCTAAGTACTCAAAATATTTTGCCAAGGCAACACGTCTTTTCTGAAAGTAACCTTGATGATTCAATAGAATGCATTATTATAGGTAGAGAAATAGACACTGATAATATTGAATTTAGAGCTGCAAAAGAATTAGGCCTTCCTATTTATTCTTATACTGAATACATCTACCATTATGCCAAAGATAAGCAGCGTATTGTTGTTACAGGAGAACCAAAAGCGAGGGCCATGGTCCTTTCAATGGCTATATATGTGATGAACTATTGGGGGCGCTCGTTTGATTATGTAACCAGTATTCCTGCATTAAATACGGCTGTTAAGTTAAGTGATGCGCCAATCATATTTTTAGAAGCAGATACATATTCTATTTCCGCTGTTGACCAACGTATACAATCTTTAGTCTATAAGCCACATATTGTGCTTATAAGTAGTATAGATATGGAATATTGCAAAACTGATATACTTTCAAGAAAGTATATTGATATATTAAGTAATTTATCAGATACTATACCCAAGGCAGGTAGCTTACTCTATAATGCTAATATCCCTTCTATTAAAGAAATTCCTGCTAAGCCTCAGATAGATGTAAAATATGTTCCTTATCAAGAACATGAACATAAAAAGATAGATAATGTAAATTATTTACTTACCCCTCAAAGGAAAATTCCTATTTCTTCTACTGATAAGCTAGTATTAGAATCAATATCTGCTACCTACTATCTCCTAAAAGAATTGGCTATTACAAAGTCACAATTTTATGAAGCTATTGCTGATTTTATTGTTGAATATAATGCTTCCTCTTGTTAGTGTGTACTCTTCTTACTTGGAGTAATTATAAAGTATAGGTAAATTTGACGGCTATATTTATCTGTTTAATTGGAACTGCAGTACAATATAATTATTAATTTTTCCTGTTTTATTTAAAGCAATATTGTTTGTATTTTATCTCCTAAAGAAAAGCCAAACTTGCTTTTTGTGGAAGTTTTAATACCTTGATTTTATCTTTTAAGCTAGCCAGGGTAATATGTTATTGGCTCTGTTGCAAATAGAAAAAGAAGTTAAGGTTGAGAGATGAGAGAAGTATTGGTTGGATGGCTTAAAAAGCTAATAAATTATGAGTAATAATATTAATTTCTCCCGAAATACCTTGGCCATATTTCCATGCATCAAAACGCCCCTTCTTAAACATATGCATTAGCTCAAAGCCTTTTATGGTAGCAGACTGTCTTGATCGACTTAAATCCTAACGTTGGATTAATTAACCTTCTAAGCTTACTATGGTCTGCTTCTATGATATTATTGAGATATTTAACTTGCCGGTGTTCTAAATCTGGAGGACATTTGCCTGCTAGCTTTAGCTCACTTATCGCCTTACCATAGGTAGGTTTTTTATCAGTGTTGATAGTCTTAGGCTGGCAATATGCAGCAATGGACCTTAACGCTTTACTTAAGGATCTCTTAGCAGCATTACTATTCCTTGTAGTGGATAAATAAAAGTCTACCGTACTTGCTGCCTTATCTATAGCCCGGTAAAGATATACACATTTACCCTTAACTTTAAGATAGGTTTCATCTACCCTCCAGCTATAACCAAGAGTAGGCTTTCAATACCGTTTGAGTTTATCTAGGGTGTGTCAACAATTAAAATAGACTTCTTCCGAAACCTATTACTTAGCCGTGTTTAAATAGGTTTATATCTAGATTTTATGGGGTTTCAGAAGAAATCTAATATAAGCTAAATTAGATATAAAAGTGAAAAAAAGAGTAAGTTAGCTGTATGCAGAGCTAAAAACAGGAGGAATATATGCGACGCTATGCACTAACAGACCAGCAATGGGAAAAGATCAAAGACCTCTTGCCAGTCCGAGCAGGCACAGTAGGACCAACAGCCAAGGATAATAGACTCTTTGTTGAGGCAGTGCTATACCGTTACCGTGCTGGTATAACCCTGGCGAGATTTACCTGAACGCTTTGGAGACTTTAGAGTGGTCCAGGATTTGCTAACTAAAGCATATATAATATATAGGTTTGCTAATTTAAGAATAGAAATTAAATTAGCGAGTAAAAACTCATATGGAATGTAAACGATGTAAGTCAGATAAAATTATCAATAATGGTAAAGTCAGGAGTAAGCAAAGATACAACTGCAAAAACTGTGGCTACAATTTTGTAGAAGTGGATGGGCGCAGAGGAAAGAATATAGATAAACAAAGAATGGCTATCCACTTATATTTAGAGAATATGGGATTTAGTGTCTTGTCCTGAAATAGGTTTACAGAAAAACCATAAAGATAAAGATGGACAAGAACAGAAAAAGTAAAGTTATATTAGGACAAAGTGGAGAGAAGCTGGTATTTCGCAAATCACCTAGGTATTTTAATCGATCAGAAAAGGAGTATATTATCCAAGAGTATCTTCTGGGTGAATGCACGAAAAGAGAAATTTGGGAAAAGTATACTGGGCGCAAGGAAGAGCATGGTAGTTTGCTTAGAGCCTGTTCATAATCTTTGTAGGCATATCCTTAGAAAGGCAAACAACCATTCCCTCCCGGGTTGGAAGTAGGAATGAACAGTTAGCCATTTGGGAAAATCACCAGGCAACATTTTCCATTGGCATCCAGTTTTGAATACATATAGCACTGCTCGAAACACTTCATATCAATCTATAACGCTTGGCTTTGTCTTCTTACGTGCTGCTTCTAGCATGGGGCATATTTTGTCAAATTGCATCTGCGTAATGTCGCTTGGATATTATTTGGGCACATAGCCTCCAGCTTTTTTAAAATTAGCAATTTATTATCCCTGGTAATATATAAATTTTTGCCCTTTAAATAAAGATCGCGAACAGACTTTAAGACAATTGCTTAGGTATGGCGCATTGGTTATCAGGTGGATAGCTACTTTAACTGTCTGGGCTAATTCTTTAAGTATTGTCGAGGTTTGAAGTCCAACAGACCGAAAGTGTAAGTTGTATAATTGCAGTGTAAAACGCTTAAACGCTTAGTTTATATTGATTTAATATTAGACTTTGGCTGAGCGTGTAATGAAAATGGTAGCTTTTACATTTGGTAGCATTGTTTGCCTTTAACAATGCTATAATTAAAACTTTCTTTGTTACTATATTTAGGGCAATTCACTTATATCAACTGAATGTATCACTCAGGTTATCTTTATAATAGCTATTATTTTTGTATGGATATAAGCTTAAGCTGTCAAAGCCATACACCTCTAATGCTTACCACAACTATGTGCTTACCCTTAAATAAAAAGAGCTGAGAAAATATACTTTCTAGCTCTTTTTATCCTTGGATCTAATTACTAATTAGTTAGTGCAGGAATGTTAGCTCCTTGATAAGTCAGCATATTTATCCCTGGTGCAAGCAGTTGAACTTTCTCTAACTCCTTGCCAGTAGGCTCTACTATATAAGAAACAGTTTGCTCTTGTCCTAGGTCAGCTGTTAAAAAGTCCTTCTCTATACCACGCAGGCGTTTCTTAAAATCTCTGATCATCTCTTTTTCAATAATTTCTCCCTGTTTAAGTATTTGGTCTATATCATTTACTAAGTCTTCTAAACTGTATTAATACCATTTATCTTCACTTACACTCGGTGCTTCTTCTACCATTGCCTGGCACTTGTGCTTTAACTCCAATAGCGCTTGTCTATAAGAATTACCTTTATCCAAATTTTCTTTTTCCAAAGCATATCCCTCCCACCAGCTTCTCATCCCTTTCAATAATCGTGCTGCATGTGTCCAAAACATATCAGGCATGCTAGCACTACTCTTATCAGAATTTGGGCTTGCAGAAGGGCTAGGGCTAGGAGTAAGTTTAGAAGCGGAAGGACTCACACTAGGGGATGAAGTTGTAGAAGAGGAAGGACTCACGCTAGGAGACAAGGTTGGAGAAACCGAGGTACTCATGCTAGGGGTTGGGCTTAGAGAGGCTGAAGGACTTAGGCTAGGGGAAGGATAGGGGCTTATAGAAGGAGAAGGACTTATGCTAGGAAATGAAGTTACAGAAGGGGAAGGGCTTATACTAGGGGATAAGCTTGGAGAGGGGGAAGAGCTTGCGCTAGGAGATGGGCTTGGTAGAGTTTTTCCATAGATAACATAGCTAGATCCTGCAGATGCGCGGCCATAGGGAGAGGCTGTAAAGGCACCAATGATAAGGTCGTTAATGCCATCGTTATTAATATCTCCAGCAGAACTGACAGAGATACCAGCTTGGTCATTAGCCGCAGCCCCACCAATTCTAAATCCTTGATAGCAGCTTAGGTTTGCAAGATCAATAGGAGCCTTATAACCGCCATCCTTGCCATAAATGACATAGCTAGCTCCGGCAGATGCACGTCCATAGGGATTAGCACGAAAAGCACCAATAACGAGATCATTAATTCCGTCATTATTGAAATCTCCGGCAGACCTAACGGAGACACCCGAGTAGTCATACGCTTCAGCCCCATCAATTCTGAACCCTTGGGCACTATTTAAACTTGCAAGCTCAATGGAATTTTCATAACCACCAGCTTTTCCATAAATAACATAGCTAGATCCTGCGTATTGACGGCCAAAGGGAGAGTTGATACTACCACCAATAATAAGATCATCGATACTATCTCCATTTACGTCTCCTGCAGAACTGCAACTAACCCGGATCGCGCCATTGATATTAGTATCTGAAGTACCATCAATTCTAAACCCCTGGGTACTGTTTAAATTTTCAAGATTAATAGTAGATTCATAACCACCATCCCTGCCGTAAATGGCATAAACAGCGCCTGTATAATTACGGCCAGGGAATTTAACACCAGGAGCACCAACAATAAGATCATTAATGCCATCATTATTGATATCCCCGGCAGAACTAACGGAGATGCCAGAAAAATCATCATCTGCTGCTCCATTGATTCTAAACCCTTGCGTAGGCTTTAAATATTCTATATACATATAAAGATTATTAACAGTGCCGTTTTGGCCATAAATCACATAGCTAGCTCCGCTAGACCATTTGCGGTTAGGATAGTGACCGGTATAAGTATAAGGAGCCCCAACAATAAGATCATTGATGCCATCATTATTGATATCTCCGGCAGAGCTAACAGAGTAGCCAAGAAGGGGACTGAGGTCTTGAATAGCAGTAGTAATAACAAAACCTTGATTCCTGTTTAACATTTCAGTATTAATGGGCATATGACCACCGGCTTTGCCATAAATGACATAGCTAGCCCCACCAGGATCATTCCTAGAGGCGCCAATTATGAGATCACTAATACCATCGTTGTTGATATCTCCAGCAGAACTAACAGAGCCACCAGCTCTACCCCTCAAGTCCTCACCATAAATACTGAAGCCTTGTGTGCTGTTTAAGTTTATAAGGTCAATAGGATGTTCATAGCCACCGTTTTTCCCATAAATGACATAGCTAGCCCCAGCAGATGGGCGATATGCGTTAAGATCAAAATTAGGAGCACCAACGATAAGATCGTCGATGCCATCATTATTAATATCTCCTGCAGAACTAACAGAGGCACCAGCGTAAGCGCCTGTCAAAGATCCATCGCCGCCATCAATTCTAAAGCCTTGGGTGGAGCTTAGGCTTGCCAGATCAATATCACAAGGATTGCTTGCAAAATGGATAAGATTATTTGAAACTCCTGCTTGGCTAGCCCCTACCAACAGGCTAGGATTAGGTTGAATAGCAGAAAAATGGCAGTTCTCGAATAAAAATGTACATAGCAGTAAACTGGCTAATAAACTTTTGTTTTTTCTTATTTTATTTTTTATATACATATCTATGTTTGATTTGTATTGATTGGCCTTCTTCTTAATAAAAAGAAGTCCCCAAATAATACTAATAGTGAAATAATTATTAATTCCCCGTCGATAAAACTTTGCTTACGCTAAGCGAATACCTAAACTTAGATAATAAGAATTCATAAAGCAATTAAGAGAGTGTCCTAAATAACGAAAAGTCTTCTGCTTGCTTAAATCTACTGGCTTTGTGTTTTTCTCCATTCATATTGATTTATTTCTCATAATGACCTCTGGCTTAATTTTTAACAAATTAATCATTGAAAACAGAGTGGGAGGTTATTTATTTTCTTTTTAACAGGCTGGATCTGTACTTTGACAGGTAAACATTGCAAAGAAACACTCATTATTTTGTCGGTAATATTTAAGAGCCTGTTCATAATTTTTGTTTATTAAGCTATCAGCTATTACATTATTCAGATTAATGGTCGATAACCTGATAAAAGAGGAGCATATCTATGACTCACCCGTATCCTAGCAATATTAATAGAGAACAATTTGAAGTTATACGCCCTATTTTGGAAGCAGCCCGCA
>ERZ778017.2736-NODE-2736-length-13656-cov-4.993750_pt1 | contig 13656 bp, 11 predicted proteins | sample MGYA00375747_ERZ778017 | MGnify/ENA primary metagenome ERZ778017 (study PRJEB29350, sample SAMN05509838) | bioreactor metagenome | biome: bioreactor; material: wastewater | place: South Africa: University of Cape Town | collected 2014-03-17 ... | reverse complement strand
GCCAACTCGCTGCTGTGCCGTGCGGCGCTCGCGGGCACCGACGTCGATGCAGCCACCTTCACATTGGTGCGCATCGCCTCGGGGACGTTCGTGCTGGCGCTGCTGCTGCGGGCGCGGGGCTCGCGGGTCGACGCGAAGACCGGTTGGCTTCCGGCGCTCGCGCTCTTCGGCTACGCGGCGACCTTCTCCTACGCGTACCTCGGCCTGTCGACGGCGACCGGAGCGCTGATCCTGTTCGGTTCGGTGCAGGCGACGATGATCGGCCGCGCGCTGTACGCCGGCGAGCGCTTCGGGGGCTGGCAGGCGGCCGGATTCGGGCTCGCGCTCGCCGGCTTCGTTGCGCTGCTGCTTCCCGGGGCAACCGCACCCCACTGGCTGCCGGCTTCCTCGATGATCGCAGCCGGCGTGTTCTGGGGCGCGTATTCGCTCGCCGGGCGCGGAGCCGCCGATCCGCTTTCGGCCACGGCGACGAACTTCGCGCGCGCGATCCTTCCGGCGGCCGTGTTGAGCGTGGTCACCGCCGGCTCGATTCGCGTCGATCCCGCGGGAGTCGCCTATGCGGTCGCCTCCGGCGCGCTGGCCTCGGGCGTCGGCTACGTGATCTGGTACGCCGCCGTGCGCGGGCTTCGCGCGGGCTCCGCGGCGATCATCCAGCTCAGCGTGCCCTTCATCGCGGCACTGGGCGGCGTCGTGCTGCTCGACGAAGCGCTCTCGCTTCGCCTCGTGATCTCGTCGGCGGCGCTGATCGGCGGCATCGCGGTGGCGCTGATCTGCGAGCCGCGTGACTCCGGGGTGCGTCGCACGACGACCGCGCGGGAGGGGTGATCCCGCCCGCCTATCCCGCCACCCGCAGCACCGACTTCCCGATCGACACCCGCTCCTCGAGCCGTCGGTGCGCCTCGGCGAGCGTGGAGAATTCGTGGACGTCCGAGATCCGCGCCGACAGGGCTCCCGAGGCCACGTCGTCGAATACTTTTTTCGCGCGCCGCCGCAGGGTCTGCGCGTCGGGGACGTAGTCGGCGAGTCGCGGGCGCGTGAAGAACAGCGACCCGCCGTCGGCGAGCTGCATCGGGTCGATCGACGGCACCTTCCCCGAGTTGGTTCCGTAGAGAACCATGAGGCCGGTCCGGCGCAGCGCGCGCAGGCTCGTCTCGAAGGTGGCGGCGCCGATCGAGTCGAAGACGACGTGAACGCCCTGCTTGCCGGTCAGCTCCTCGACGAGCGGGAGGAGCGATTCGCTTTCGTAGGACGAAACGGCTTCGGCGCCGCAGTCGCGCGCGACCGCGGCTTTCTGCGCACTGCTCGCGGTCGCGATGACGCGGGCGCCTCGCCGGCGCGCCATCTGGATGAGCAGTTGGCCGATTCCGCCCGAGCCCGCATGCACGAGACACCACCGATCGTGCTGCAGGCGCCCGACATCCTCGACGAGGTAATGCGCGGTGATCCCCTGGAACAGCGTGGCTGCGGCGACGTCGAGACCCAGCCCGTCGGGCACCGCGACGAGCTTCGACTCGGGAACGACGGCGTACTCGGCGTAGCTGCCGCGCACGAGACACCACGACACGCGATCGCCGGACTTCCAGGTCTCGACCCCTTCGCCGATCGCCTCGATGCGCCCCGCGCCTTCCATGCCGAGCGTGAGCGGCAGGGACGCCGCGTAGTGACCGGGGCGCGCGTAGACGCCGCGCCGCGTATACACGTCCATGAAGTTGATGCCGGCGTAGGCGACCTTCACCAGCACCTCGCCGGGGCCCGGCGCAGGAACGGCGATTTCGGTTTCGGCGAGAACCTCCGGGCCGCCGTAGTGTTCGATTCGAATGGCTCGCATGTCGTACCTATGTTCGGGTGCGGTCGAATTCGCCCGCCGTCGTCACGATCCAGTCCCGCAGCTTCTCGACGAGAGGCGAGTCCTGCTTGTGCTCCGGAAAGACCAGGCAATACCGCTTCATGTGCTTCAGGGCGATGTCGAACGGGATGACGAGATCGCCCCGGTCGATCTCGTCCTGCACGTAGAACCGCGGGACGAGGCCCACGCCTAGCCCTGCCCGCGCCGCCTCGATGACCATGCCGTACAGCTCGAAGCGCATTCCCGGAACGGCTCCGTCGTGAGGATAGCCGGCCAGCTCGAACCAGCGCGGCCAGGCGTCGGTGCGAGTCGACTTGTGCAGCAGCGGAAGGGCGAGCAGGTCGCTGGGCACGCGCAGGCGCGAGACGTCGAAGTGTGCCGGGTTCAAAGTAGGAACGACGGCTTCCTCGAACAGCTCGATCTTGACGACGTCCGTCCACGCAGGGCTGTCGAAGTGCAGGGCCGCGTCGAAGATGGTGCCCCGGAAGGCGAAGGGCTCGGGGCGCTCCGAGAGGTTCAGCGTGATGTCGGGGTACTGCCTGCGAAACTCGTGCAGGCGCGGCAGCAGCCACCGGTTGGCGAAGGTCGGGATCACCGCCAGCTCGAGCACGCCGCCGGCGCCCCGATGCGTCATCAGCGAGCGGGTGTGCTGCTCGATCTCGTCGAGATTGACGGCGATCGTGCGGCTGTAGTGCCGGCCGGCCTCGCTCAGCACGACCTGCTTCTTCACGCGTTCGAAGAGCCTGACGCCGAGGTAGTTCTCGAGCGCCGCGATCTGGCGGCTGACGGCGCTTTCGGTGAGACAGAGCTCGGCGGCAGCGCGGGCGAAGCTCTCGTGTTTCGCGGCTGCGTCGAACACCGCGAGAGCGACGGTGCTCGGAATCTTGCGCTTCACCTCAGGTGGGCGCCGCCTGCCGCGGCTGCCGGAGGGTCATGACGAAACCGAACGAACTCACAATGAAACATCAATTGTCGCAACGCCGACACCCTCCCGATAATCGCCGCGTCTTCCCACGATTCGAGAAGTGTAGCGATGACGCGGTACAGGCTCTTCTACGACAACGAATGGCACGATCCCCACTCGGGGCGCTGGTTCGATTCGCTCGATCCCTTTTCCGGCGAGGGCTGGGCGGAAATTCCGCAGGCCGACGCGGTGGACGTCGACCGCGCCGTCACCGCCGCGGCGAAGGCTTTCGAGGGGCCGTGGTCGGAGATGTCGGCGAGCGCCCGCGGCATGCTGCTGCACCGGCTCGGAAGCCTGATCGATCGCGATGCGGAGAAGCTCGCGCGCGTCGAGAGCCGCGACAACGGGAAGCTGCTGAGCGAGACGCTCGGGCAGGTCAAGTACACCGCGAAGTACTTCTACTACTACGGAGGTCTTGCGGACAAGATCCAGGGCGCGGTCGTTCCGATCGACAAGCCGAAGGTCTTCAACATCGTCCGCTACGAGCCGATGGGGGTCGTGGCGAGCATCACGCCGTGGAACTCTTCGCTTCTGCTGACCGCCTGGAAAGCCAGCGCCGCGCTGTGCGCCGGCAATACCATCGTCTGCAAGCCGTCGGAGTTCACCTCGGCATCGCTGTTCGAGCTGGCGAAGCTCTTCGTGGAGGCCGGGTTCCCGCCGGGCGTCTTCAACGTGGTCACCGGCTTCGGCGCCGAGGTGGGCGACCCGCTCATCCGGCACCCGAAGGTGGCGAGGATCGCGTTCACCGGCGGTGACGAGGCCGGACGCAAGGTCTACGTGACGGCCGCCGAAGGCTTCAAGCGGGTATCGCTCGAGCTCGGCGGCAAGTCGCCGAACATCGTCTTCGACGACGCCGATCTGGCGAAGGCCGCGAACGGCGTCATCACCGGAATCTTCTCGGCGGGAGGCCAGACCTGCATGGCGGGTTCCCGCCTGCTGCTGCAGGAATCGATCCACGACGAGTTCCTCGAGCGCATCCTGGCGATCACCCGCTCGGCGAAGATCGGGAACCCTGCCGATCCGTCGACGCAGATCGGCCCGGTCGCCACGCGCCCGCAGTACGAGAAGGTGCTGCGCTACATCGACATCGCGAAGGCCGAGGGCGCGCGATGCGTCGCGGGCGGGCGCGCGCTCTCCGGCGAAGGCTACGGCTGCGGGCAGTTCGTCGAGCCCACCGTGTTCGCCGACGTCCGCAACGACATGCGCATCGCGCAGGAGGAAGTGTTCGGCCCGGTGCTGGCGGTTCTCAAGTTCAAGGACGAGGAAGACGCGATCCGGATCGGCAACGACATCCGCTTCGGACTGGCGGCAGGCGTGTGGACCAGGAGTCTTCATCGCGCAATGCTGCTTTCCGAGAAGCTGAAGGCAGGAACGGTCTGGATCAACAACTACCGGTCGACCAGCTACACGACGCCCTTCGGCGGCTACAAGCACAGCGGGCTCGGCCGCGAGAGCGGCATGGAGTCGGTCAAGGAGTACATGGAGACGAAGAGCGTCTGGATCTCGTCGGACCTCGACATGCCGAACCCGTTCGTCCGCAAGTACTGAAGGGAAAGACATGAAAGCCAGGGAGTTCGACGTCGTCGTGGTGGGATGCGGGATCGCCGGACTCTCGGCGGCGGTGTCGGCGCTCGAGCAGGGCGCCCGCGTCGCCATCCTCGAGCGCGCCCCGCTGGAAGACCGCGGCGGACAGACGCGCTGGACCGAGGCGATGATGCGCATGAAGAGCCTGGATGCCGTCTCCGACGACTTCGAGGAGCATTTCGCGAAGAACGCCGGGCACTACCTCGACCCCGAGCTCGTCGCAGAGGCCGCCGGCTCCTGGGAGAACTGGTCGTCGATCGTCAAGGTGCTCGGTTTCACCGACCCGGAGCTGATCTCGACGCTCGCCGATCGCGCGGGGTCGACGATCCGCTGGCTCGAGAAGTTCGGCGTGCGCTTCGACTTCCTTCCCGGCTACTTCATCACCACGTGCACGACCCGCATGGCGCCGGTGGGCGGCGGGCGCGCGCTGGTCGAGGCGCTCGCCGCGGCAGCGGAACGCTCGGGCGGCGAGTTCCACTACCGGACCACGGCGCAGGACCTGATCCGCGAGCCCGACGGTTCCGTGGCGGGGGTCGTTGCCAGCGGTCCGGATGGCGAGTCGATCCGCTTCCGCGCCCGGGCGGTCGTCCTGGGCAGCGGCGGGTTCCAGGGCAACGGCGAGATGCTCACCCGGTACCTCGGACCGCGCGCGCGCTATACGCGTCCGGTCGCGCGCGGCGGCTACTACAACAAGGGCGAGGGGATCCGCATGGCGCTGGCGGCCGGCGCGGCGCCGTGCGGGGATTTCGGCGAGATCCACGCCGAGCCGCTCGATCCGCGCTCGGGGGCGACCGAGCCGATCGTCCTCGTCTTCAGCTATGGCGTGCTGGTGAACCGCGACGGCCGGCGCTTCATCGACGAAGCGCCCGCGACCGTCGATGCGACCTACGAGGCGATCACGCGGACGATCCTGCAGCAGCCCGAAGGAATCGCCTACGTGATCCTCGATTCGCGTGTCGAGGAAGTTCCGAACTGGAAGCGCTGCGTGCGTTCGGATCAACCGCCGATCGTCGCGGAGTCGCTCGCGGGCCTGGCGACGGCGCTCGGGATCGACGGGCGCAAGCTCGAGCGGACGATTGCCGGGTACAACGCCGCCTGCGTGCCCGGGCGCTTCGATCCGCTCGCCGCCGACGGGTTGAGCACCGATCCCGAGCTCGACCCGCCGAAATCGAACTGGGCGCGCACTATCGATCGTCCGCCGTTCATGGCCTATCCGGTCATCTGCGGCAACTGCTTCACCTTCGGCGGCATCAAGGTGAATTCGAGCAGCCAGGTGCTCGACATGGCGGGCGTTCCCATCCCGGGGCTGTACGCGGCGGGCGAGATGACGGGGCTCTATTACGGAACGTACACCGGAGCCACCTCCGTGCTCCGGGGCGCGGTGTTCGGGCGCATCGCGGGAACGCAGGCGGCGCGGCCGGTTCGCGAATCCGAGTCTGCATGATCACCAGAGAGAGGAGTCTGGAATGAGGAAGCACGTATCGAAGCTGCTGCTGGCACTGGGCGTGCTGGCGCTGGCCGGCCAGGCCCCGGCGGCCGAAGTCGGGGTCACGGAGAACTCGATCCGGATCGGAATGTTCGGCCCGCTGACGGGCCCCACGGCCATCGGCTCGTTGTCGGTGCTCGGCGCCGCGGCGATCTACAGGAACGTGAACGACCAGGGCGGGATCCACGGACGAAAGATCGATCTCGTCATCGAAGACGATGCATGCCAGCCCAACAAGACGATCGCGGCCACGAAGAAGCTGATCGCACAGGACCAGGTCTTCATGATCCACGGCGGCTGGTGCAGCGGAACCGTCATGGCCATCAAGCCCGAGCTCGAGCGTAACCCGGAGGTGCCGTTCATGGTGGCGGGCGCGGCCAGCGCCGCGATCTCCACGCCGGTGCAGTCGAACATCTTTCATCCGGTTGCGACCACGAACACGGTGGCTCGCGCGATGGTCGATTTCGCCGAAACGAAGCCGGGCGCCAGGCGCGTCGCCCTCATCAGTCATTCCGACGAGTGGGGCAAGTCGCACGTCGAACCGCTGGTGAAGGAAATGGAGAAGCGCGGGCTGGAGGTCGTCGAGACCGCGTGGTTCGAGCGCGGTTCCACCGATGCCACTTCGCAGACCCTGCGGATCCGCACGGCCAAGCCGGACGTCGTCATGGCAGTGCTCTACCAGCCCGAGCTGACGATCTTCCTGCGCGATGCACACAAGTTCGGCGTCAAGGTCCCGGTGGTGACGACACAGGGCGTCTCCATCGAGGACATGGTCAAGCGCGTGGGGAACCCGGCGGCCACGAAGGACCTGTACGTCTTCTATCCGCTCTCGCATACGCTCGACGCACCGGAATTCAGGAAGTGGGTCGACATCTTCCGTCGCTACAACCCGAGCGAACCGGTCGAGACGATCAGCTTCATCGGGATGACGGGCGCGCTGGCGGTCGTCGAGGCGCTCAGGAACGTCGGTCCGGAGCTGACGCGGGCGAAGTTCATTGCCGAGCTGAACAAGCTGAAGGACTTCGATCCGGGAATCCAGTCCGGACCGCTCACCTTCACGCCGGAGGATCACGCCGGGATCAAGACGGGCAAGATGGTCTACATGCCGGACGGCAAGCAGCCGCGCATCGTGGCGAAGTATCCCGGCGTCGCCTCGCAGTAAGCGGAGCGGCGATCCCGGCCGGACGGGATCGCCGCTTTCCGCAAAGGGACGAATCATGTTCATGCAGCTCATCGCGAGCGGGATCGCCGTCGGCAGCGTCTACGCGCTCGTCGCTCTCGGGATGACGGTCCTGTTCCGCTCGACGACGGTCGTCAACTTCGCTCACGGTGAGTTCTTCATGCTCGGAGCGTTCAGCGTGCTCGTCGCGCTGCAGCTCTTCGGCTGGAGCTACGGCGCGGCGCTGCTGTTCGCGGTCGCCGCGCTCTTCGTGGTCGGGATCGCCATCGAGCGGGGGCTGATGCGGCCCTTGCAGCATGCGCCGCACGTCAGCCTCGCGATGATGACGGTCGCGCTCTCCTTTCTCCTGCGTGGCGTGGCGCGTTTCTTCTATGGAAGGGAAGTGATCGCGCTGCCGCCGATTCTCGAGGGCGAGCCGCTGATGCTCGGCGACGTCGTGCTGTTGCCGCAGGACCTGCTGATCATCGGGTTCTCGTTCCTCGTGGTGCTCGGCTTCTACTGGTTCTTCCAGAAGACGCGCACGGGCAAGGTCGTCCAGGTCGCCTCGCAGACGCCGCGCGGCGCGCTGCTCGTCGGGATCGACGTGCCCCGGTTGCGCAACGTGATGTGGGGCGTGGGGGCGGCGATGGGTGCGATCGCGGGGATCCTGATCGCCCCCAGCACGCTCGTGTATCCCGACATGGGCGGGCACATGCTCATCCGCGGCTTCGCGGCGATGACGCTGGGGGGATTCGGCTCCCTGAGCGGCGCCATCGTCGGCGGTCTCGCGCTCGGCGTGCTCGAGAACGTGATCGGCGGCTACGTCTCGAGCGCAATGGTCGAGATCACCGCGTACCTCGTCATCCTCCTCGTCCTGATCGCGCGACCGCAGGGGCTGCTCGGGGAGTGGAGACAGGGCCGTGCCTGAGATGACGCTGTCGACCACGAGACCCGGCGCCCGCGAGCGCGATCCCGCCGCCGCCGCTCGCCGCCGTGCGCTGATCGTGCTGCTCGCGCTGCTGTGCCTGCTCCCGCTGGCCGTCAACAACTACGTGCAGTTCGTGGTCAACACGATGCTGGTCTACTGTCTGGTCGCAGTGGGTTTCAACGTGGTGCTCGGCTATCTGGGCCAGCTCGCCTTCGCCAATGCGGCGTTCTTCGGGATCGGCGCATACGCGGCCGGCCTTTCGATGGTCCATTGGGGCGTGTCGGGACCCGTCGGCATCGCGCTCGGCGGGGCCGCGGGAGCGGTGCTCGGATTCGTCGTCGGCCTGCCGGCGCTGCGGGTCAAGGGGTACTACCTCGCGATCGCGACGCTCGCGGTGGGCGAATTGATGCGCTGGGTCTACGTGCACAACGACGCCATCACCTTCGGCCCGGGCGGTTTCAGCCTGCCGGAGCTCAGGCTGCTCGGCATGACCCTCGACGAGACGCTGAAGTACTACGTCTTCCTGTTCGTCGTGACACTGGCGATCGCAGCCACCTCGCTGCTCCTGCGTTCGCGCTTCGGCCGCGCGTTCGTGGCGATCCGCAACAACGAGCGCGCGGCGGCGTCGCTGGGCATCGACGGCAGGCGGATGAAGATCCTGGCGTTCGTCTGGAGCGGGATGATCGTCGGCCTGGGAGGAGCGCTCTTCGCCCTGCTGAACGGAAGGGTGTCTCCCGACACCTTCGGGCTCTCCCAGCTGCTGATGCACTTCGCGATCGTCATGGTCGGAGGACTGGGCAGCCTCGCCGGGTCGGTGATCGGCGCCGTGCTGCTGACCGCCGCCCCGGAGGTGTTCCGCAACCTTCCCGGGCTCGAGGAGATCGTGTTCAGCCTGATGCTGATCCTCGTCATCTTCTTCATGCCGAAGGGCGTGGGCGGCCTGCTGTCCGACGCGTTTCCGTTGCTGCGCGAGCGGCTGTATCGCCGGCCATGAACATTCTCCAGGTGGAAGGGCTCACGGTCCGCTTCGGTGGCCTCGTCGCCGTCAACGATCTCTCGTTCTCGGTTCGAACCGGCGAAGTGTTCGCGATGATGGGACCGAACGGCGCCGGCAAGACGACCGCCTTCGATGCGATCGGCGGGTTCGTGCAGGCCGCGGCCGGGGCCGTGCGTTTCGAGGGGAAGCCGATCCTCGGGCTTGCGCCCGAACGGATCGCTGCGCTCGGTATCCGCCGAACGTTCCAGAACAACGGAATCCTGCGCGAGATGACCGTGCTCGAGAACGTCCTGACCGGACTCGAGCTCAGCACGCCGAGCAGCCTGCTGGGCGTCGTCACCGGCTGGCCCGCTGCGGCGCGTGCCGAACGATCCGCGGTCGTGCGCGCGCGCGAGATGCTCGAGCAGATGGAGATCGGCGATCTGGAGGAGCGCGCGGCGGGGGATCTCTCGTTCGGGCAGCAGCGCATGGTCGAGATCGCGCGTGCGCTCGTCGCGGGCGCCCGCCTCATCATGCTCGACGAGCCCGCCGTCGGCCTTTCGCCGAACGAAAGATTGCACCTGGGGCAGGTCCTGCGCCGGTTGGCGGGCACCGGCATCACCGTCCTGCTCGTCGAGCACGTCCAGGATCTGGTGATGGCGGTCTCCGATCAGGTGCTCGTGCTGAATTTCGGACGCAAGCTCGTTCAATGTCCGCCCGAGGAAGTGCGGCAGAACGAGGAAGTCCTGGAGGCGTATCTCGGAAATGGCTGATCCGGTCCTGAGAGTCGAAGGCCTCGAGGTGCGCTACGGGCGCCTGCCCGCGCTCACCGGGATCGATCTCGACCTGGGCGCCGGCGAGGCGGTGGGTCTGCTCGGCGCCAACGGGGCGGGCAAGACGACACTGCTGAACACGCTCTCCGGCTTTCTGAAGCCCAGTGCCGGACGAATCGAGTTCCTCGGTCGATCGATCGCCGGCGCCTCACCGCATGTCGTCGTGCGCCGCGGATTGCTGCAGGTATCGCAGGAGCGCGACCTTTTCGGCGACCTGACCGTCCTGGACAACCTGCAGCTGGGTTCGCTCGCGCGCGCTCCGCAGAATGCGGCGCGCAACATGGAGCGTGTCTTCGGCTATTTTCCGCGACTGCGCGAGCGGATCGACCAGAAGGCGGCGACGATGTCGGGCGGGGAGCAGCAGATGCTCGCCATCGGGCGGGCGCTGATGGCCGAGCCCCGCGTGCTGCTCCTCGACGAGCCGTCGGCCGGCCTCTCGCCGCTCTTCGTCGACGAAATCGGAGAGATGATGCGGGCGCTGCAACGCGAAGGCGAAATCTCCCTCATCCTCGTCGAACAGAACATCCGGCTGGCAGCCCGGGTCGTCGACCGCTTCCAGGTATTGCGCGCAGGCGAAGCCGTCGCGCAAGGCACGTCGTCCGACCTCGAAGGCGATCACGGCGAGCTCGCTCGAAAGTTCTATCTCTAGGCGCGATTCGCGCAAGGCGCACACGTGAAGTTCGATCGCATCCCCGCCGTCTTCATGCGCGGAGGAACGAGCAAGGGCGTGATCTTTCGCCGGTCGGATCTCCCGGCCGATCGATCGAGCTGGGATCCGCTGTTCCTTTCCCTGATGGGCAGCCCGGATCCGTACGGCCGGCAACTCGACGGCATGGGAGGAAGCGTCTCGTCGCTCTCCAAGGTGTGCGTCGTCGCCCCACCGTCGCATCCCGATGCGGACGTCGACTACACGTTCGCGCAGGTGATGGTCGGTGAAGCGCGAGTGGACTACAGCGGCAATTGCGGAAACATGTCGTCCGCGATCGGACCCTATGCGGTAGCGGAGAAGATCGTCGAGGCCGCCGACGGCGAGGCGGTCGTGCGGATCTTCAACACGAACACCCGCAAGCTGATTCATGCGACTTTCGAGGTGCGCGACGGGCAGCCGGTGCGCAACGGAACGTTGCGCATCCCCGGCGTATCGGGCACCGGCGCACCCGTGCGACTCGATTTCCTCGAACCCGGGGGAGCGACGACCGGTCGCCTGCTTCCCACGGGCAACGCAGTGGATGTCCTCGACGTACCGGGCTTCGGGAGCATCCAGGCATCGATGGTCGACGCGGCCAACGCCTGCGTCTTCGTCGAAGCGGCATCCCTGGGTCTGTCCGGTATCGAGATGCCGTCGCGGATTGCGGAGCAGCGGCAGTTGTGCCATCTGCTCGAGGAGATTCGCGCCAGCGCATCGGTGGCGATGGGGATCACGTCGAACCGCGAGGCTGCACATGCGCGTCGCCTGGTTCCGTTCGTGGGCTTCGTCGCGGGCCCGATGTCGTCCGCTACGCTGTCCGGAGAGCAGATCAGGCCGGACGACGTCGACCTGACCGTGCGCATGATTTCGAACGGCCAGCCGCATCTTGCGTTGCCGCTCACGGCTTCGCTTTGCACTGCCGTGGCGGCACGCATACCGGGGACCCTGGTGAATCGCTTGACGCGGGCAGTACCGGGGCAAGGAGCGCTTCGCATCGGGATGCCTTCCGGCGTATTGACCGTGGACGCGGAAGCGGGCCGTGACCGGACGGGCGCTCCGGTGGCGATCCGCGGGTCGTTCTTTCGGACGGCGCGGCGGCTCTTCGACGGTCACGTGTACCCGTAAACGCGGATCAGCGCTCGCTGTCGAGCCGCAACTCCTCACGCCCGGGCACGCCCCTTGCTGCGCTCGCGCGGCCCCCTCATGACCGACCGCCCTGCCGCACACCCCGGCGCGCAGCCCGCTCGCGCCGACATCGCCTCGCTCGGCGAGGACCCCTTCCGCCTGCTCGTCGAGTCCGTCCAGGACTACGCGATCTTCCTGCTCGACACGCAGGGGCGCGTCGTCACCTGGAACGCGGGTGCGAAGCGCATCAAGGGCTACGAAGCGCACGAGATCATCGGCCGCTCCTTCGAGACCTTCTACCCGGCCGAGGCGATCGCCGCCGCCTGGCCGCAGCAGGAGTTGCGCGCCGCCAGACGGCACGGGCGCTTCGAGGACGAGGGATGGCGGCTGCGCAAGGACGGCAGCCGCTTCTGGGCGAGCGTGATCATCACCGCGCTGCACGACCGCGGCGGCCGGCTGGTCGGCTTCGCGAAGGTGACGCGCGATCTTACCGAGCGTCGCCGCCACGAGGAGGATCTGCGCAGGCGCGAGGAGCAGGTGCGGCTGCTGGTCGATGCGGTCAAGGATTACGCGATCTTTCTCGTCGACGCCGAAGGCCGCGTGCAGACCTGGAACGCCGGCGCCTCGGCGCTCACCGGTTACGAAATCGGCGACGTGCTCGATCGCCACTTCGGCATGTTCTACACGCCGCCCGATGTCGCGGCCGGCGAGCCGGCGCGCGACCTGGCGCGCGCGCTCGACGAGGGGCGCAGCGAGCGCGAGCGCTGGCATCTGCGCAAGGACCGCACCATGTTCTGGTCGGGCACGGTGCTTACGCCGGTGTTCGACGCGGCCGGCGGACTGCGCGGCTACGCGCTGGTGGTGCGCGACCTCACCGACCCGAAGCGCCTGCTCGAGCTGGAACACTCGAACCGGCGCATGAGCCAGTTCCTCGCGACGCTCGCCCACGAGCTGCGCAATCCGCTCGCGCCGATCCGCAACGCCGTCAGCGTGCTCGGCGTGCACACGGCTTTTCCGCAACAGCTCGGCGCCGTGCGCGACGTGATCGATCGGCAGCTCGGCCAGCTCACGCGCCTGGTCGACGACCTGCTCGACATCGGCCGCATCGCCACCGGCAAGATCCGGCTCGATCGCCGCCGGCTCGACTACCGCGACGTCGTGCAGTCGAGCGTGGACGCGGTCGTTCCGCTCGCGCAGGCGCACGGTCATCGGCTCTCGCTGTCGCTGCCCGAGGCGCCGATCCCGATGGTCGGCGACGCGACCCGTCTGGCGCAGTCGCTGCAGAACCTGCTGAACAACGCCGTGCGCTACACGCCCGACGGCGGCGAAATCCGTGTCGAGGTGCATCAGGAAGGCTGCGACAGCCTCACCCGCGTTTCCGACAACGGACGCGGCATTCCGCGGCACGAGCTGGAGCGCATCTTCGAGCTGTTCTCGCAGGTGGATGCCGGCGAAGCGCCCGCGCTGCAGGGGCTGGGCATCGGGCTGAACCTCGCGCGCACGCTGGTCGAGCAGCACGGCGGCACGCTGGGCGCCGACAGTCCGGGCAGGGGCCTGGGCAGCGTATTCACGATGAAGCTGCCGGTACACGAAGCGGCCCTGTCGGCGGCGGATGGGTCCTGCGAGCCGGCGTCGCCGGCGCCCGCCGCGAACCGCGTGCTCGTCATCGACGACAACCGCGATTCGGCCGACACGATGGTGCAGGTGCTGCAGCTGCTCGGCCAGGAGGCGCGCGGCGCCTACGGCGCCGAGGACGGCCTGCGGGTGGCGCAGTCGTTTCGCCCGCGCATCGTGCTGCTGGACCTGAACATGCCCGACGGCGACGGCTTTTCGGTGATGCGCCGCCTGCGCGAGCAGTCGGGCGAGTCCCTCTACGTCGCTGCGATGACCGGCTACGGCCAGGCGAGCGATCGCCGGCGAACGCTCGACGCCGGCTTCCAGGCGCACCTCACGAAGCCGGTGAATGCCGAGCGGCTGCGGGAACTGCTGGCGACGGCTGCCGCGCCTGCTCGAGCGGCAGCTCGGTGGTCCGCTTGATCTCCTGCAGCACGACGCTCGACTCCACGC
>ERZ778017.2731-NODE-2731-length-13676-cov-4.228471_pt1 | contig 13676 bp, 9 predicted proteins | sample MGYA00375747_ERZ778017 | MGnify/ENA primary metagenome ERZ778017 (study PRJEB29350, sample SAMN05509838) | bioreactor metagenome | biome: bioreactor; material: wastewater | place: South Africa: University of Cape Town | collected 2014-03-17 ... | reverse complement strand
CGACAACTTGTTGTACAACTGGTTGGATAAAGCCGTGTTGTTGTGGTAAATTTTGATTGATGAAACCACTGGTTGGTTCATTCTGAATAATCCTCTGAACATTGTATTAGTGTATTAATTGGTAGTGACTGAAGTGGAAAGCGCTAGAAAACACTTTTGTTTATTAGTTGATTGTATAAGTGTGCTTGGATGTAACTAAGGCTTGGATTGTTGTGTGTTGTTGTTGGCGCTGTTCACAACTCTTGTGCTTCTGCTATTTGTGGCGGTATTGGTGTCTTTATATATAACAAAGAGGGGAATTTTTCGCAACCAAGTTTTCGACTCGTGTACGACAAAACCAACAAAATCCGTTCTATGGAAACGGTGTCAATTTTTGACCTATTTTCAGGGGAGAAAAACCCCAATGCTTCTCCACAACCTCCCTAGTCACATTTGGCTAGGTAATCTTGACTTTTACTGTCAATTCTGACCAATAGTGTCAACTTTTTCCTCGTATACCACGCCTCCCCTCTTTGGCGCAGCGACTCTGCTGGGACTTTGGGAGGGGAGTTTTGTACAGGCATGGAAATTTCCATACTCCTCGCTATAAACGACAGGAACGAGTGAAATAGGAGCAGGGATAAACAAAGTAAAGAGAGGAGCAAGCAGAGGCACCCAAAACACATCAGACTACAACCACAATACAAACGTGTTATTGTGTCCATCCTTGGGAGAGAGCAACTGATTAGCCATGTCCGATTTGTGTGGCTTTCTCAGGATGCTTGCTTCTTGTATTGACCCTGCAACAGGGTCGCTCGGAAAAACTATAGTCCGAAAATGACGAACCGTTATATTGCATGAACTTTTACGTATGTTTGTGATGCATTATCAGTATGTTATACATGGGCTGTTTCTTTACTATGAACTAATCTATTTGAACTCAATACATTTTGCTTGTATTCGATACGGTATTACTAGTGTTGGATACTCTTTGTAGGTTATGTGTGGAATTTGTAATGATAACTAAGTCTTAAACTTCTTTTGGTGGTAGTCTTAGAACCAGGTCACAACACTAGAGTCCATGGTCATCACTGATACACATGATATCGGGTGCCACCGATTCTGACCTAGTCCGCTTGGCTTATCGGCTGAGTCAAGTTATTTTGGTCCTATCAGGTCGCAACGTCATAGTGATCGGTATTCCCCGATAATGCCTTATCAGTTGACAGAGTCATCAGCCTTATCTGTGAACGTTATTGGAAGCAAGTATTTTGCATGATCAGCAGCTTCTGAAGGGTATACAAACCCCGTGAGCATGTAAACAACCATGGTGGATTTGTTGAGTTGTCATGTCCAGATCAAGAGTCGGGGAATCTATACCAACAATCTAGTGACCCTGAAGAACTTGAGACTAGAGACTCTCAGACGTGATCTCTATTCACTATTGGGCAATATTAAGTGTTGAAATTGAACCATTTGGTTCATATGTATGGAAATTTAATTTGGGTTCACTTGCGTTTTCACTTCCATCTGATAAACAGCCGCTTGATATATTAGAAAATTAAGTAGGCTATAGAAATTCGAACTGCAACAGCCCCCATATCCTCAATCCATTGTTGTTTCACAGCTAGTTCATTGTATCTACCTATCATGATTGTGCTGTTTCTATCAGGACATCAAGTTCTTTAGAATTCATTAAAAACTGGTGTGTAAGTGCTGGTATTTTGCCTTGCAAATGGCGTTGATTTGTAAGGTTAACAAGAAATAGAGGTCGGATTTATGCCACTTTGCCAGTAGGTTTCTGAGTTACAACCTGGGCTAGCTCAATTTTGCAGCATATCACAATGTATTAAATGAAACCATATTAATTCGCAGCCAAAAGTCCTGAACATTTGTAAGACAACAACTTCTTGTACATTGTATTTCACAGGCCCGGTACTTAAAGGTAGATTACACTTTACTCTGGCAAAATACCTCTCGCAGCATATGAATCACTGTTACTTCGTTAACTTTGAATACTTGTATCAATCTATACTTATACACTATTGTATATGTCTTCGCGACGATGCTTAAGCAAAGGCATATTTTGTCTAATTGTTTGCAATTGATCATACTGTAAATCTGCCGTTATCAACTCGTAGTAATCGCCATCTGGGTCTACGTCTGGCGTCAAGTCATCACTGTAAGCCTTACCTTGTGCCAAAATCTCACCCCATGGCGATATGACCAAGGAATTTCCATAGCTAATTCTCCTTGTGCCATTGGCACCACCTTCAGGCTGGTCAGCATAAACATCATGTTTACCGCATTGTGCAGCCATCACAACAAAACACTGAGAATCAATGGCTCTTGCTTGACCAAGAGTTTTCCAATGAGCCTCCCCTGTCTTTGTCGTAAATGCCGATGGGAAAGTGATTATATCTGCTCCCATTTTCCGCAAAATTATTGAAAGATCGCCAAACCTGATGTCGTAACAAGTGGCCATTCCCAATTTGAACTTGGTTCCATCAATGTCAAAAGGCGGCAATATCTTGTTACCTGGTTCAACAGAGTTAGATTCTTTCAAGATTGGACCATTGGCAATCTCGACATCAAACAAATGGATCTTTTGGTACGTTTGCAAAATATCACCTTTTGGATTGATCCAAACTTGATTGTTCTGAACCCGGTTTGCATTCGCACTAGGTTCATGGATACCCACTGAAATATACAAATTTGACTTTAACTGCAATAGCTCATCGCGGATAATCTTTAAAAAGCTACTGTTTGTCTGGCTGGCAAGTTGAATCGAATGACTTGCGTCTTTGGCAATATAGTCAGTAGCTTCTGGTAAAAAGAGTACTTGTGCTTTCTGACCGATTGCCTTGTGGATTATTTTTTTTACTATGTTTGCGTTAGCAACTACATTGGAACTGGAACAGAGTTGTCCCACCGCAATTCTCATCTTTGGTTGTTGTCTACATTCTACTTTAAACTATCGGTATCATGGTGAAGGAGTACCATGCAGGGTACTCCTATCAGCCACAACCAATCCTAACAAATCTTTTGCAACCAAAGAAGGGTCTGTTGCGATCAACCGAACTACAGTTGCCTTGGGGTGTAATTGGAGTGGCTACGTCCAATAGTATTCACCTGTTGTTAGTAATCAGAGGGGATTTTCTCCGTTAGACCATGTTATTTGTAGTCAACTGATGATATTGTCGATCCTTCCCCGTCTTTGAACGCTTGTGATCTTAGAAATTCCTCTAGATCTCATCCCTGAGTTTTGTGGGGAACGCCCACCACAGAGCCTTGCTTACAATTCAATATCAAATTAAACTGTGGAATGTGTGATATACTGTATCAGGAAATAGTTGTCCAGGTGATGTCATTGATACACTCTCCAATTTGTATGGTAGATCTAGTGATTGAAAAATATTCGGAGGGGTTGATAGAGAAGATAGAGAAGAACAATAGAGAAGTTAGCGGAGGGGAGTGTAGTTCAGTGCAAAAGTAGGACTTATCAGAGGGGTTCTCATTAGGTACAATGCTAGGGCTTAACAGTGGAGTATAGTGGAGAATTCGTTTGAAAGGAATCTCGGTGGAAAGTAAATTGATATCAGTCACAGGAGAAACTGGTGACTTGGGACAGAGTACAGTGATTAGAAGTGGATAAGATGAATAGAAGTTACAAGAAGAGTCTAAACAGAGTGATGTACCTGATTTTAACTGGAGTCAAAGTCACATAAGAGTCGTGGACGATTCATTTTTCAATCGCGGAGGTTAACGACCTCGTTATCGTTCTAGATATGAGCGTGCCCGTTTGTCCTGATGACCACCGTTCCCGGTAGGACTAACGAGGTTCCCGGTAAATTAGACACAAACCCCGGTGGACTTAAGAAATCCATCCCGGTATGATTGATAAATTTCACAAAAAATCACCCGGTGAACTAAGTGCCCGGTGAGAAGTAACACCCGGGTGAAATCGTTGTTCATAGTCCCGTAGCTTCGGATTGTCATTCCGTTATCTGGGGTCCCCCGTGTCTGTGAGCGTTTCCGTTGCTCGTACCTGGTATGGCCTGAGTTTGTTAAGTGCGTGGTTTCCATGATAATGATTCGCGGTCCTGTGATAATGTAGAATTTCATAGTATTTCTCACCTGATTGCTACTATGTCCGTCTATGCCCAATACCATTGTATGGCTACAATTGTGTTCATAATAAATAAATAAATAAATTCATAAGTCGTACTATAATCAATATAGCTATAAACAGGGGTGGTGAAGTGAAATTACGCTTTGTTAACTGGAGCTGGAGTGTGAATTTCTTCACTTGATGAAATGGTTGGGTGGAATACTTCTTCTTCAGAAGCTTGTGGTATGTTGGAAGATAAGTAACCATCGTTACTTATGATATTGGTTTCTGAGCTGTTGAAGATAACGGTTCTTTGCAGAGAGAACGATCTAGTTATCACCATGTTTGACTTGATTGGCTTGGAAACCAACTTTATGTTCTTGCTAGCAATTGGTACCCAACATCTGGAACCAGTCTTAAGAGTGTGAATAGATAAAGCCTTCATTGTTATAGTTGTAGTAGTTATAGTAGTTGTAGATGGTAAAAACTGATTCTACATCCCCTGATATTCATCGATATTTATATTCCCCAGATTTGTTATCCTATTATCCGATGACTCAAATTCCGGTACTCCGTAAAAAAATCTTCTGAAGTGTGAATCATCCTAGAGTCAATCCAAAAATATACCGGGACAAGTGTTTTCCACAATTCTCCCGGACCACCCTCGTACGTATACTACCGAAAGACGTTATCATGGATACTCGCCATCCAGAGTTACTCTTGTTCAATCCTACCCTCAAAGAGTCTACTCTTTTCATGGGGTGATTGATCCATGGGATATTCAATTCGTTCGACCTAAATGACGTAGTCCAATCCATTAATCCGAGGAATTTTTTTTCACAGGAACTTTGACTATCACCTGTTACGGAGCCGGCTGATCACAACTGATTACAAACTAGATATGCAGTAACGATTGTGTCATGGTAGGGAAGAATATCCCTTTAACACCACTTTTACGAATTCCGTTACCATACGCTTTCGAGATGTTGAATGTGATTGCCCAGATAATGGTGCCACCTATAGTAATAGCCGACTCTAGCAGTTATGGACTCCTTCAGGTGCTTGTGACTCTCGCCGTGGTGTGTAGTTGAGCAAAATAACGACGACTCCTGTAGTCCGCATTGTTGTCGTCATTCCATACTCTGCCGTTGGCAGAGTTTCCTCGGGCATTGAGTTCCTGAAATCTCGTAGCCTTCTGTGACACAAACCGGCCGCCGTTGACGGTAGCGCAAGTGGGTCACACCAACTAACCCAAAGAGCTACACTACCAATGTCTTGTAGTAAAACATATTGGAATCGTCATTTGCACCCAAACGTTCCTTTGGTTTACCTCAGTAATAACACCGGAACCGAACCCCATGGGCCAATCAACGTGCCACATTAGCGCTACCTTTGGACGTGGTACCACGGCCCCACGCCACCGCCAGCACCACCACCATTCCGCAGTAGAGAATGGTCATTATCGACCCGGGTGAGCGGATTTCCGCTGACTCCCGCGAATTCACAGGACAAAATCCGGGGTTGTTTCATTACGGCCAAAAATCTACCTCCAAAAACAATAATGTAAAGAACATTTTAGTTGGTACACATAATCACAGAGTAAATTAAGTTTAATATGGGAACTGGGTGGGAGTTTACACTGGCTCTTAGATCCAAGATCCATCAGTATGCTTCCCACAAGCAAACGCCGGTGTCGATTCGGCAAATGGTTCAGTTCGGCCCCAACCCTTCGCCAGGGTCAATCTTTTTAGCGTCACAGTTTATCGTAGAAGAATTACCGATAAGGCTTGCGAAGAAAGTCAAGGATTTGGACGCAGCTCCGTTTGGGCTTCATGCGATGCCCTCGACCATCAAAGTCCGCAACTGGTATGCCCAGTCGTTCGAGGAGTTAATCAGTATACCTAAACCAGTCATCGATGACGGGTTGAAGAAATTACTTGAATCCAACAAGGACGAAAATGCTTCGGAAATGGATTCCGAAGAAAATACTCAGTCGCACTTGGAGCATGTATTTGCTGATGACGGCATCATTTTGAAGCCTTCTCACCACACAGCAAAGAATATAAGAAGTATTGAGGTGGATACGTTATCGCCCACTTACGGTTTAAAGTACTACACTAGCTGTCCGGCCAACATCATCTGGCCAAAACAGGTTTATGACTATAACAAGACTGTGAACGATGTTTTGACGAAGATCAAGAAGCGTCATGATGCAACTGTAGCCACCATGGCCCAGGGGGTCCAGGAATGGAAACTGCAAAATCGGAAGACTTTGGTGAATTCGCAGATTCAGGCGTTTTTGGACCGGTTCTATATGTCTCGAATCGGGATTCGAATGCTTATTGGCCAACACATTGCGTTGAACATGGCGCAACAGTCACCTACAAAACAAAGAATATCACAATTTTTCAATGGGGGGAAATCAGGAAGATCAAACTATGTTGGGGTCATTTGCACCGACTGTAATGTAGCAGAAATTGCCCAGGATGCGATCGAAACCGCAAGTTATATCTGTGAAGATTACTACGGGTTGATTGAAGGTCCTGAAATTCAGTTGATTTGCCCAAACAGAGATATTCATTTTATGTACGTGCCAGGACACTTGATCCATATGCTTTTTGAGACGTTGAAAAACTCGTTAAGAGCAACCATTGAGACCCACACACCATTGTTAAAGGCAAAAATGATGGAAGAGAATCGTAAATTGAAACCCGAGGACATCGACATTAACGACTTGAAATTCCCACCAATAAAAGTGATTATTTCCGAAGGAACTGAGGATATTGCTATCAAGATCTCCGACGAGGGGGGCGGGATTCCAATCAGTCAAATTCCATTAATCTGGACTTACTTATATACTACCGTCAACGAGACTCCAGTTTTGGAATCAGACGGTAACACTTCATCATTTAAGGCTCCAATGGCAGGGTTTGGTTACGGGTTACCAATTTCAAGATTGTACGCCCAGTACTTTGGCGGTGACTTGAAATTGATTAGTATGGAAGGATACGGTACGGATGTGTATTTACATTTAAATAGATTAAGTAGTTCTCTGGAACCACTTCCATAGGTTGAATTTAATGTGCAATATTTATTAAAAAAGACTTACTAAAACACCTTAACTAAAACAGCCCCCAGTCTCACCGCAGCGTTCGTTTTAAGCAACTCCGTTCCGTGCCCCAAACGTCATCCCGGCCGTTTATACAAGAACACCCAACGCCATCGCCATCGGCCGGTACACCGCTTGTCCGTGGAGCTTATTTGCTCCGACGTATTTTGCACCCAATGAGGACAATGATTCCGTCGAACTTGCCGGTTTTCCATATTTTTCACTCCGGAAAAGCCCAGTTTGTTTCCCCAACACCATATATCCCAACTATACTGCCATGTCTCTACTCCGTCCCTTTCTGCCCACTACACCTCGCCCCACCACTGTCCCACCTTTGTTCCTCGGCTACTGATAAGATTGCAGTGCTACCATGTGTATCCACTGCAGGACAGTTTTTTTCTTTTTGTTCTGTCTTTACGCCCAACAACCACGAGAGCGAGAAGGTCGTAAGCCAATGGAGAGGGAAACTGTAGGTGGTCAGCAAGGGCTTCGCAACGCTGGATTGTCTCTCTGATTGTCTTTTTCACAGCAATGCCCAATCGTATTATCTCAGTAGAACTCACAAGAACTGAGTCACGTTGGCCTCAGTCATGTGATTTGTTTCTCCATGATTTTCTCATGAAAATTCCGTCACAATAAATGATTACATTTGTAAAAACCATTCTTGATTGCTGAAGTAAATAACATGTCACAGCCAAGACAGAAACCGTGGGAAGGAAACGCTGGAGCATCTGGTGAGGCTGTTGGGTCGTCAGTAGCGTCGACTTCGTCCACTATCAATACCGGGGCTGCGGCCGTGCCTGAACGGCCTACCAGTTTGTCTAGCGAGTTCAATAATGTTGGAAATAGTACCCCATACGGCAGCAGTGGTACCGGCTACGGTACTGGTTACGGTAATGGAGGTTACGGATCGCGGTACGGATCTAGTTACGGATATGGTTCCTCTATGGGAGGATATGGTTCTTCAATGTATGGAGGTATGGGTGGTTATGGATCGTCAATGTACGGAGGCATGGGTGGTTACGGGTCATCGATGTACGGTGGTATGGGTGGTTATGGCTCGGGGATGTACGGAGGATATGGTTCTGGGATGTATGGCCAGCCTGGTATGGGAGGAGGACTAGGAGAAGGAACACAAGCAACGTTCCAGTTGATTGAATCGATCATTGGAGCAGTTGGAGGGTTTGCTCAGATGTTGGAGGCAACGTATATGGCCACACATAGTTCGTTTTTCACCATGGTGAATTTGGCGGAGCAGTTTGGTAATCTTAAAAATGCATTAGGATCATTATTGGGGATATATGCGTTGATAAATTTCGGGAAAAAGATCTTCTACAAGCTCACGGGATCAACATACAACTACGGATTGAGTGCAAAGGAATTTACCAAATTCGAAAAGACCCAGAAAAAGTTGGAATACAAACGTCAACAACAAGCTAGTGGGAAAAAGAGAATCTCGTTGAAACCATTGTTAATTTTCTTGGTCGCCTCGATTGGGTTCCCATACTTATTGAATAAGGCTATTCAGAAGCTTAATGAGAAAAATTTACAACAACAACATCGTCAACAGGGCCAACTTCCTCCAGGACCAATTGACCCAGCAAACTTACAATTTGCCAAAGCACTTTACGAATTTAACCCAGAAAACCCAAATATCGAAGTTGAATTGAAAGCAGGAGAATTGGTTGCAATTTTATCCAAATTGGATCCTGCTGGAAACGAATCGAAATGGTGGAAAGTCAGGTCCAGACATGGAAAGATTGGTTATGTACCATCGAACTACCTTACAGTGATAGAAAGAAAACAAATTGCAGCACAAGCTCCAGCTGCCCCTCAACAAATAGAACAACCCCAAGTAGATGAAAAGGCACCCCTTTCAGTCAGTGATTTTGAAAATTTCCAAAAATCTGTTTAAACAATACTTTATTTATTCATGAAACTTAATTTGGCATTACGAAGTTTATAAACAAATTACTGGTACTCTTGCTGGATAAAGGTATTCAAGATACTGGAGATTTTGCATCATCACAAAAGGTTCAACTCGGGCACTTTACCCCAATGAATAGCACAATCCTTGTGTCAACATTTTCAGTTTCTTTTCCATAGTGTAATTTGTAATAAATGTTACGACCTCGATTTAGCACATATATTATAATTTTGGTACCTATAATGGTAGATGAGTTATTATCAATAAATTGAGACTATAAGTATACAGTTTTTTCACTTTGATTCAAGAATACAAAATCCAACACTCTTACTTTTGCTCTTTTTGAACATTCTTAGCTAGATCAGAAGATCCAAATAACGTGTTGTAACCCTTTTCATCCGAAAGCCTTTTTGAGTCCTGACTCTTCTGTTTAGCAACCTTTGCGGGATCATAACCACTCTCTTGCGCAGCAATCTTCACGTCCATACCATCTTCTTCACCAGCTCTTTTAGCAATAGGACTAGTGTCGTTGATGGTACTTTCAATGTGGTGTTTTTTCCCTTTAGCATAGTGCTTTGCTTCGGTGGCTGTCTCATTTACGATTTCCTTCACATCTTGAGCTTTCTCTTGAGCAACTCTTCCTGTCTCAAAAGCATGTTCCTTTACAGCTTCACCTGCGTTAGAAGCCTTATCTTTGACAGTCTCGCCAGCTTCTTCAAGCTTCTCCTTAGCGATGGTCTTCGCTTCGGACATAGCGTCCTTTGAAGGATCAACTATGTTTTCAGTAGCACTCTTGACAGATTGTGCCACTTTCTCAGCATCTTCAAGTCCAGCAGCAGCTCTTGTACCAATTCCAATATTAATGTCGTGAGCTTTGGATTTGATTTCCTTTTGAGCACTTTTTACCTTTTCCGAAGCTGCATTGACAGAATCTTCAGCAACATCCAACGTCTTGTCAATTGTCTCATTTTTTCCTGACAAAGCTTCCTTGACATCTTTGAAAATTCCATACCCTCGCACTGGCTGCAATTGCTGCATTGGCTGCAAAAAACTCCTACTGGAGTACTTAACAGATAAGGTTTTAGCGTAGAGTTTTGTCGATGATCTCAACATTGTGATTAGACGTAATTCAATCTTGTTTCAATTTTCATATTCCGTTTCCTATTTATATGATTGAGTCCCAACTATTATTAATACTGTTGCTCCTCTTGCGTCATAGCAAGTGTATGTGGTACTTCATACTAGAAGATAATTTGTGACATCCCATTCCTTCTGGTATGGTACTGTACTGTACTGTATTGATGCGGTTGCTATTGCAACATATGGCTATGCTATATTTAGGGGTATACTGAGGTTTGTTAAATCCGTAATTTGACATGTTTTAGTCCAATTACTTCGTGACTGTTTGTAATACTCACGTCTTTACGTTTATATGATGTTGTTGTGGTTTACGCTTCATCTGGTCTACCGTAGGGATGTACTCTTCCTATTCTTCTTGATCTTTCTGGCCCTCCAGTTCTTTGTGGACTGGATGCTCGAGAATCATTTGACTCGTCTCCTTGTCTTGCATTGAAAAATGTCAAATTGTGGTTGGTTCCAAAACTACTGTTTGTCGTGCTGGAATCGGTATCATCATTTTCGCTGACATTGTTGGACATATGGAACCCCGTCCTTGGTTCACTTCCTTCATTTCTCACATTTGACTCATTTATGACAATTGGCCCGTTTCCTGTATTTACTTGATTTGTAGGTGTTTGGTTTGTATTTTCGTTTTCAGTCCGTTCTCCTGTATTATTTCTGTCGTTATCTCGACGGTTTTCTCCATCTCTTGCATTTCGTTGGTTTCTATCGTTTCTTCTAGGGAAGAACAAGTTTCTACTGAGAGGAAATGCCAGGACTCTTGGTTCAGGAAACGGAAATCTTCGTGGTAACACCAAATTTGGATCACGAGAACCAATCCGTGTCATCGATTCAGTGTATGGTGTAGCCCAATCTTGACTCATGTAAGAATCAGTTAATGGGGTGATTGCAGCATTGAAAGGCCGTCTATACGGATTAAATACGTCGGTGGAATGGTTAAGTATGTGGCTGATCATATCATCATTTCTGTTGTAGTGACAGTTTACACTGCTCGTGACTGCCTGTGTCCGTTTGTACAACGGATCGTCCTCTTTAGATGCCTCGACCTCTTCACGACACAACGGACAACTGACATTATTCTTGAACCATTCAACTACGCAAGATTTACCAAATACATGTCCACATTTCGGTATCTTTACAGCAACGTGGCCCTGAACTTGTAACCGAGCATGCTTCTCTTGTTTCTTGCGTTTAATCGTCTCGTCGTCTTCGTAGTGCGGAAACTGATCCTGCAAAGTAACCAGTTCCAACGAGGATAAATTCCTCGTCGGAAATCTCGAGTAATTAAGACATCCTTCATCCGTAGGAAAGAACAATGATGGGTCTTGGAACGTACTACGATGTTCCAACGACTGAACCGAAACACCTCGTGTCGATAAATTCTTCACCAACTCGGCGTCCTCGGCAACAAGCTCGTTGTAGTCTTGATCATTGTACCTTTTTACCGTGTTCTTAGAGTCTTGTGAACTGTCTGTCTTTTGTAAAACTACCTCATAGGGCTCGTAACAAATAGGGCAATTGACATCGTCCAATGTCGACGTATCGACATTGACCAAGCTCTCGAGAGCTTCGTCCGACGCAGCCGTCCGTTTGGGTCGTAATCCCGTTGCTGTTAGGGCCCCGCCTATCATTTCTCGTAGCCATGTAGGAAATTCATCATTGTCGGGAAACTCGCCACCCGTGTCCATATCGACGTCAATAATCGTCGTACCAAAGTTAGGTCTATCTGGGTCCATGATTACTGTGTGTTTACTGGGTTACTTTGGTGGAGTTTGTAGTGTTTGGTGTATGGTGATAAAAAGAGCAGTAATGATTTTGTAAAAGTTGAAAATTTGTGCGAAATCTGATTTCTATATAAATATATTATGGCTGCGAAAAATCTACAACTAGATATTTTGCTACAAGGAGGGATATTTGCGGTTTCTGTGGTGGAATATCTGGTCCTGTGGTGCTTGGTTGGTCGTTTGTGTAAATTATTCTTTTTATCAGAGAAATTGTCCTTTCAGCCACTTCTGCTATGGACTTCTGGCCCTGAATCCAAAGATGGCAACCACTAGGATCGAAATATCGTATTTGATACTTGCATCTCGCTTCCTGCTCCTCTAATAATCCATATCAAATCTGCGGTTCAACATGGACTCAGATCGATTGTAGTTGGTGTCTAAATCAACCTACTCTGTACCTCCAACCTTAACAGCGCAGCCAGTGGGAGTCAAGTCCACTTAGATATCGCTATTTTTACTCTTTTGGTTCTTTCTGGTGTCTTAATTGTGCACTGTATCTTCTCTTTTGTTATTCTCTAAAGATACTGAGACCTTATGCCCTCCACCATCGACTGCTTGTCAGGTGGTAAGCTTCTGATTTGGTCCGGAGGCAAGTTCAACACCTGCACGATCAATTCAGCCTGGTCAGATGGCATTGCCATTAATTTCTGTTGCGTTGAAGGTGGCAAGTTTGGCCATTTGGACTGGGCTGGTGGTGGTGGTGCCTGGCCCGGTGCTTTCATGGATTCGCTAATGACATCACCATCAATGAACCCCATAAGTAACAACGCTTGGGCTGCAGTTGTCGCCAAGTTTGGCGACATTTGAAACACATTATAGACTCTATTTGCGTCTGGTCCATTTACCATATTCTTGAGGTTGGCAATTAGTTCAATAAGCTGTGGTGGAGGCAATTGACTCAATGAAGTGTTGATGTTATCGGGGATATCAAACGGTAAACTGTTTGGTTGAGGCAAGTTTCTTGATGCCAGAGTCAACTTCTGAGGCATTTGATCATTTGTTGAGTTGAAATTATAATTGTTGCCGAAACTTGGGTTACTACTGGTACTAATATTGTTCATGTTACTGTTTGGGAAGTCTGGAATACTACTGTTGTACTGAGCAGGAGCAGGACTGTTGATTCTTTCGGCGGATAACGGTACTGCCGCCAACATCTGTGGAGGAAGTTGAACATATGGCGGTAATCTTGACCGATCCAACGAGAGAACTTGTTTGACTTCTACGCCGTTTGTAGACTTTAGGCTTTCTTTAGAGGACTCTATTCTTAATTTTTTGGTTTGATTATTGGGATAAACCAATTTGATCTGATTCAAGAGTACAGTAGCTTGCTGTGCCCACTGTGGTGACTGATATTCAATAAAACAAAACCCTTTGTTTTTACCAGCATAATCGTATCCAACTCGAACATCGGTGATGTTTCCCGATCCTGCTACTACAGATTTGATAATGCCTTCATCCCAGTCAAATGGAATTGATCCGACATAAAGCACGGCAGAATTGGGGTTTGCCGGTCTCTTTGGTGGAATATTCATCGTAGTATGTGTGGTGCTATCAATAGTAGAAGTTAGTTTGTAGAATTTTCACTAGTAATAATGTCTTGTATATAGAAATGTTTTTGTCGCAGAT
>ERZ778017.2730-NODE-2730-length-13680-cov-3.751193_pt1 | contig 13680 bp, 15 predicted proteins | sample MGYA00375747_ERZ778017 | MGnify/ENA primary metagenome ERZ778017 (study PRJEB29350, sample SAMN05509838) | bioreactor metagenome | biome: bioreactor; material: wastewater | place: South Africa: University of Cape Town | collected 2014-03-17 ... | reverse complement strand
CGGCAACCGGTTCATCGTGGACCTGGAGAACGGCAAGCCGACGGTGCAACTGCAGAAGGTGCTCGACCTCATGGACCTGCTGGGCCTGGAGGTGGTGGTGCGCACCAAGGCCTCTCGTTCGACCTCGGCGCTGTGAGGGGCAGGTGATGCAGCCACGGCCTGATCGGCTGGATGTCTACTACGGCAGCGACCTCGTCGGTGCGGTGCACGACAGCGCGCCGCTGGCCTTCGAGTACGCGCCTGGCTGGCTGAACCCTTCGGAAGGACGCCAGCGCATGTCGCTGGCCGCCATCCCGCTGCAGCCCGGCCGGCAGACTACACCCGAGGTGCAGGCCTTCTTCGAGAACCTGCTGCCTGAGGGCGAACTGCGCGACTATCTGGCCGCGCAGCGCAAGGCATCCACCCTCTTTTCGCTGCTGCTGGAAGTGGCGGGCGACACCGCGGGAGCCTTCGTGCTGGTAGCGCCCGGGCAGACACCGGAAGCGCCCCGCTACGAAGCCACGACGTGGGAGGCCATCGCCGCGATCCTGGCCAAGCGGTCGGCCTCGGCGATCGACATCCATGGGCAAGGCGCGCGCATCTCCCTGGCCGGGGCCCAGGACAAGACCAGCCTGGCGATCTTCGACGACGGCATGCCGCGGCTGCCCAAGGGAACTTCGCCATCGACCCACATCCTCAAGCCCAACATCCGCCGCCTGGCCAAGGTGTGGCACTCGGCCGCGAACGAGACCATCGTGATGCGAGCCGCGGCTTTGGCTGGCCTGCCAACGGCCGAGGCCTTCTACGAACCGCACGCGCAAGCCTGCGTCGTGCGCCGCTTCGACCGCCAGCGCCGGCCCGATGGCACGCTGGCCCGGCTGGTGCAGTACGACCTGTGCCAACTGGCTGGCACCGTGTCGTACCGCAAGTACGAGAAGGAAGGCGGTCCGGGGCTGGCCGCGTGCGCCGAGTTGATCCGCCGCTACAGCGCGCAGCCCGCCGTCGACCTGCGCCAACTGGTGCGCTGGGCTTTTTTCAACCTGTACGTCGGCAACAACGACAGCCACGCCAAGAACCTGTCGATCTACAGCGTGCCCGGCCAGGGCGTGACGCTGACGCCGTTCTACGACCTGATGTGCACTCGGCTGTACCCGGGCCTGTCGCCCGAATTCGCGTTCGCAATTGGCGGCGAGGTCAGGCCGGGCGAGATGGACGCCAAGGATCTGGCACTGATGGCCAGGCAGTTGGGCATGCAACCGCGCTTCGTGGCTCAGCAGGCGCGGGACATGGCGGAGCGCGTGCCTACCGCCATCGACCAGGCCACGCGCGAGATCACGCCCTCGCTGGGGCCATCGGCGCGCACGCTGGCCGAGAGTCTGGAGCGCTTCGTGTCGTCCACCACCAAGAAGCTGGCAGCGCGCCTGGCCGCGTAACGCCAGCCGCAGGAAAGACGGATCAATGGGAGAGGTCGCCAACCAAATCGGCATCGTCCTTGGCGTCCTCGTCGCCTGCTTCGCCGGGCCTGCCGCGGCCCTCTTCGTCCTGATTCGCAGAAAGACGAAGGCGCGGCAAACCAGGTCGAACAGCGGTGCCGAACCGTGACACCGCTGTACGCGCAGGAGCCCAAGGCGAGCTGAATACCAGCGGACTGCTCCGCCACCAGCCGCAGTCTTGCATCGCGCCGCAGCGTCGCCACCCGCCACGCTGCCGCCGCCCTTCTTCTTGTGGAGCACCGCACCCAAGTACGCGGCCGAGGCCCTCTTTCTGTTATGGCCCGCCAGGCGGCTCACTGCCAACCGCGCCGCATCCTCCTGCTCCCGCGTCAGCCCATCCCCACCACCGCGCAGCGGCGGCTCCTGGCCGGTGATCGCGATGTACTCCTCGATCGGCGCGTCGTGCCGCAGGCCGTGGGCCGTCATGTCAAGGCCGCGCGACGTGATGCCGAACTTCTGCGACGCTGCCGGCGAAGCAGGCTGGGTGGCGGATCAACTGGCGGGTTCAGATGGGCTGTCGCGAAAATCTCCACGGAGAATCAACTGCTTGGAGCCGATTCCGAGCTTCAGGTGCAGAACATCGAGTAGCCTTCTTGCGGGGCGGCGTCGGCGAGGGTCTGCCCGTCGCCGCGAGCCGCCGCGCCGCTGGCCATGAACGAGCGCAAATCCATCACCCTGCACCGCCTGCGCGCCATGCACGCCGCCGGCGAGAAGATCGCCATGCTCACCTGCTACGACGCCACCTTCGCCCGCGTGGCGGACGAGGCCGGCGTGGACGCGCTGCTGGTGGGCGATTCGCTGGGCATGGTGCTGCAGGGTCGGTCCAGCACGCTGCCGGTCACGCTCGACGAGATGGCCTACCACGTGCAGTGCGTGGCGCGCGGCAACTGCAGCGCCTGGCTGATCGGCGACCTGCCCTTCGGCAGCTACCAGGGCACGGTGGACGAGGCGGTGGCCAGCGCGGTGCGGCTGATGCAGTCCGGCGCGCAGATGGTCAAGCTCGAAGGCGGCGGCTGGACGGCACCGATCGTGCGCGCGCTGGTGGCGCGAGGCATCCCGGTGTGCGCCCACCTCGGGCTGACGCCGCAATCGGTGCACGCGCTGGGGGGCTGGCGCGTGCAGGGGCGCGACGAGGCCAGCGCTGGCACGCTGCGCCAGCACGCCGGCGAACTCGCCGAGGCCGGCGCCGCGCTGCTGGTGCTGGAGCTCACGCCCAGCGCGCTCGCCGCCGAGGTGGCCAGCGCGCTGCCGATCCCGGTGATCGGCATCGGCGCGGGCCAGAGCATCGGCGGCCAGGTGCTGGTGCTGCACGACATGCTGGGCCTGAACGCAGGCAGGGCGCCACGCTTCGTGCGCGACTTCCTGGCCGAGGGCGGCCCGATCTCGGCGGCGATCCGACGTTACGTGACCGCCGTCAAGGACGGCAGCTTCCCCGACGAAACACTCCACGGCTATTGACGTGAAGCCCGCTCGCCGTCGCGTCCCCCGAGCCCCCCCTCCGAGACCAGCCCATGCGCGTCCTCCACACCCTTGCCGAGCTGCGCCAGGCGCTGGCCGGCACCCGCTGCACCTTCGTGCCGACGATGGGCAACCTGCACGAGGGCCACCTGTCGCTGGCGCGGCAGGCCAGGACCTGCGGCGCGCCGGTGGTGGCGAGCATCTTCGTGAACCGCCTGCAGTTCGCCCCGCACGAGGATTTCGACACCTACCCGCGCACGCTGGAGCACGATTGCACGCTGCTCGACGGCGTGGGCTGCGACATCGTGTTCGCGCCGGCCGAGCGCGAGCTGTACCCCGAGCCGCAGGGCTACAAGGTGCTGCCCCCGCCGGAGCTGGCCGACATCCTCGAGGGCCATTTCCGCCCGGGCTTCTTCACCGGCGTGTGCACCGTGGTGCTCAAGCTGTTCAACGCGGTGCAGCCCGGTGCCGCGGTGTTCGGCAAGAAGGACTACCAGCAGCTGATGGTGATCCGCCGCATGGTGGCGCAACTGGCGCTGCCCATCGAGATCATCGCCGGCGAGACCCGCCGCGCCGACGACGGCCTGGCGCTGTCCTCGCGCAACGGCTACCTCGGGAACGACGAACGCGCCGAGGCCGTCTGGCTGTCGCGCGTGCTGCTCGGGCTGCAGCAGCAGGTGAGCGCCGGCGCGCGCGACTGGGCCGCGCTGGAGCGCCAGGCCATGGAGACGCTCGTGGCACGCGGCTGGAAGCCGGACTACGTGGCCCTGCGCCGCCAGGCCGACCTGGGCGAGCCGCGCGCCGACGCGCCGCTGGTGGCGCTGGCCGCCGCCCGCCTGGGCACGACGCGGCTGATCGACAACCTCGAGCTGCCCGCGCCGGGCTGAGGCGGCCGGGCACGCCCGGCCCGGCCCAGCGCGCGGCGAACACGGCCGCGGGCGGCGCGTCGTCCGGCGCGACGACGCGTCACGGCTCCTCGGGCGCGATCGCCTCGCCGTAGTCGTAGAGTGCTGCAAGCAATTCCTGCTGGCGTTCGTCGGCGTCGTCGGCCAGGGCGTCGATGGTCTCGAAGTAGCGCGCCAGGGTCAGGGCGTCGCCGGCGCCATGGTGCAGACGCGCGGCGCAGTGCCGCTGCCATTGGACACGCTCGTCGGGCGCCAGGGATTCGGGGAAGTTGCGCGCCCGGTAGCGGAAGAAGATCTCGTCCAGGCGCGCGTCGCCGAAGGCCGGTCGGCGTTCGGCCAGCGCCTGCGCCTCCAGGCCGCGCAGGCGCTGCAGGGTGAGGAGGCCGCCGTAGAGGTCTTCGTCGACGTCGCCCTCGCCCGCCGGCGCCGCACGCGCGAAGACCTCCGCCCAGCGCGGCGCCAGGCGCGGGGCGATGGCCGCGGCATGCGCCGCATGCTGCTGCGCCGCGGCGAGGTCGATGCCCCAGCGCGTGGCCGCGGCCTTCATCATTCCCGCCCCGGCGATGACGATCGGGCTCTTGTTGAGGTGGATGGTCTTGATCGGCAGGCGCTGCACGCCTTCGGGCAGCTCGCCCTCGCGCGTGAAGAGGCGCTGGCGCAGCACCTGGGCCTCCAGGCCCTCGAGCTGGCGCGGGTCCTGCGCCAGGTCCCAGACGATGAGCTCGTTGCGGTTCACCGGGTGCGGCGCTAGCGGCCACACCAGCGCCAGGCAGCCGCGCTCGCTCGGGTAGCGGCCGCTGACGTGCACGAAGGCGCGGCCGGCGCCGATCTCCTCGCGCACCGCGTTCTTGTCGCGCAGCTTCAGGCAGAAGTCCCACAGGCGCGGCTGGCGGGCCTTCAACAGCCGCGCCAGGCCGAGGGTGGCGCGCACGTCGGAGAGCGCGTCGTGCGCCGACTCGTGCGCGATGGCGTTGGCCGCGCTCAGGTGCTCGAGCTTGAAGGAGGGCCGGCCGTCCTCGTGGCGCGGCCACTCGAGGCCCTCGGGGCGCAGCGCCCAGGCGCAGCGCAGCACGTCCATCAGGTCCCAGCGGCCGCAGCCGTTCTGCCACTCGCGCGCGTAGGGATCGATCAGGTTGCGCCAGAAGAGGAAGCGCGTCACCTCGTCGTCGAAGCGGATGCTGTTGTAGCCCACGCCGACGGTGCCCGGCGCGGCCAGCTCGTGCTCGATGGCCGCGGCGAACTGGTACTCAGGCACGCCGCGCTGCAACGCGTGCTGCGGCAGGATGCCGGTAAGCAGGCAGGCCTCGGGCTCGGGCAGGAAGTCGGGCGCAGGCCGGCAGTAGAGCGTCAGCGGCTCGCCGATCTCGTTCAGCTCGGCGTCGGTGCGCACGCCGGCGAACTGCGCCGGCCGGTCGCGCCGCGGCACGCGGCCGAAGGTCTCGTAGTCGTGCCAGAAGAAGGTGGGGGCGGCGCTGGGTGCAGGCATGGCGTCACGATACGCGATGCCCGCACCCCGGCGCCGTCGTGCCGGCTACTTCTTCTTCGCGCCGCCGCCCTTGCCGCTGCCGCCCTGATGCAGGGCCTCGGCCATGCCCAGCAGCACGCCGCTGACCATGGCGCCGTAGCTCTCGGCCATCGCCTGCGCGGCCTTCAGGCTGGCCGCGCGCGAGCTGCGCACCGCCGCCTGCATGTCCTGCAGCAGTTGCTCGGCGGTGGCGCTGGCGCGGCTGCCCGCGGCCGAGCCGCCGGCCTGCAGCTTCTCCAGCACCGGGCCCCAGGGCGTGGCCAGCGGATCACCGGCGCCGGCCGCGGCCTTGCGCACCGCGCCCATCAGCGCGTCCTCGAACTTCTCCAGGTCGGCCACGGCCTTGGCCAGGTGCTGCTCGCGCAGGTCGGCGCCCTGCGCCACCAGTTGCCCGAGCGCGACGCGGTTGGCCTCCACGGCCTTCAGCAGCGCGTCGTCCATGCCGGCCACCGCCTTGTCCAGCAGCGACTCGGCGTCGGCCGTCGGCAGCGCGCTGTGCGCCATGCCGGTGTTGACGGCGTCGGTCACGCCCTTGAGCGCGGCGCGGATGTTCTTCAGCGTCAGCTCGCGCCCCTGCAGGGCCTGCAGGGTGGCGGCGGAGACCGCCTTGCGCAGCTGCTCGCCCTGCTGGGCGCTGGCGCTCTGGAACTGGGCGATCAGGGCATCGGCATCGACGAGCGGCTTGACCATGGCGTCTCCTCTTGCGCACGGGCGGGGTTGAAGGTGCCGATGCTGGCAGCTTCGCCCGCACCCCGCAAGTCGCCGGGGTCGGCGCGCCGCCGATCAGCGCAGCACCAGCAGCGGCGTGGTGCAGCGCGCCATCACGTTCTTGGTGTGCGAGCCGAAGAGCATCTCGCCGAAGCTGCCGCGGCCCTGCGTGACCATGACGATGAGGTCGCAGCCGTACTTCTCCACCGCCTCGACGATCGCGCCGTCGACGCTGTCGGTGCGCTCGGCCCGGCCCTCGAAGGACACGCCGGCCTTGGCCGCCTCGGCGGCGAAGTCGGCGAGGATCTCCCTGGCGTGCGCCTCGGTTCGCGCCAGATGGGCCTGCACCTCCTGCTGAAAGCTGGCCGGGTTGACGTTCATCGCCGAAACCGGGAGCGGCGGCATGACGACGAAGCCGGTGACGCGCGCCTCGAGCTTCCTGGCCAGTTCGAGGCTGACCAGCACGCCGCGCCAGGAAAGCCCGGTTCCGTCCACGGGCACGAGAAGATGACTGAACATGATCGGTCCCTGCTTGCCTCTTCGCCCCGCCGGCCTTCCGTGGCCCGCGGCATGCGCCCAATGTACGCGACGGCCGGCGCGCGGCCGGAACCGACCGCACTCGATAATGTGGCGCTCTGCTGCCACCGAAGAAGGCCCCACGAGATGACGCGCGTCTACAACTTCAGCGCCGGCCCCGCCGCCCTGCCCGAAGCCGTGCTGCGCCAGGCCGCCGGGGAGATGCTCGACTGGCAGGGCTCGGGCATGTCGGTGATGGAGATGAGCCACCGCGGGCGGGAGTTCATGTCCATCCACGCGCAGGCGCAGGCCGACCTGCGCGCGCTGCTCGGCGTGCCGGCCGGCTACCGCACGCTTTTCATGCAGGGCGGGGCGATCGCCGAGAACGCCATCGTGCCGATGAACCTGATGCGCGGCCGCGCCGGCGCCGACTACATCGACACCGGCGCCTGGAGCCAGCGCTCGATCGCCGAGGCGCGCAAGTTCGGCCGCATCAACGTCGCCGCCAGCGCCGCGGGCAGCGGCTACACCGACATCCCGCCGCGCGAGCAGTGGCGGCTCGACCCTCAGGCGGCCTACGTGCACATCTGCAGCAACGAGACCATCGGCGGCGTGCAGTATCACTGGACGCCCGAGGTCGGCGAGGTGCCGCTGGTGGCCGACGTCTCCAGCGACATCCTCTCGCGGCCGCTCGACGTCTCGAAGTACGGCCTTCTTTACGGCGGCGCGCAGAAGAACATCGGCCCGGCCGGGCTGACCATCGTCATCGTGCGCGAGGACCTGCTCGGGCAGGCACACCCGCTCACCCCGGACGCCTTCAACTACGGGCTGCAGGCCGAGGCCGACAGCATGCTGAACACGCCGCCGACCTACGCCATCTACATCGCCGGACTCGTCTTCCAGTGGCTGCAACGCCAGGGCGGCCTGGCGGCGATGGCCGTGCGCAACCACGCCAAGGCCGCGTTGCTCTACGACTACCTCGACTGCACGGGCTTCTACCGCGCACCGGTGGCGCGCGCGTGCCGCTCGTGGATGAACGTGCCCTTCAAGCTGGCGGACGAAGGCCTGGATGCCGAGTTCCTGCAGGGCGCCGAGGCCGCGGGCCTGAAGCAGCTCAAGGGCCACCGCATCGTGGGCGGCATGCGCGCCTCGATCTACAACGCCATGCCGATCGAGGGCGTGCAGGCCCTCGTCGCCTACATGAAGGACTTCGCGCAGCGCCGCGGCTGAAGTCCGCGACGGCGGCCGCAGCGCCCCGCATCACGCGCTGCGGCAGAGGAAGGGCAGCGTCGCCTCGAGCCAGGTCCACTGCGGCAGCCAGGGGCCGGCGAAGGTAAGCAGCGCGCTCGCCAGCAGCGCGAACCCGGCCACGCGGCGCGCGCCGCGGCGCGCGCTGAAGGCCGCCAGGCGCTGCGCACCGAAGGCGGCCAGCGCCATCGCCGGCAGCGTGCCCAGGCCGAAGGCGGCCATGGTCGCCGCGCCGACGAGCGCGTCGCCCTGCAGCGTGGCGATGACGAGCACGGTGTAGACGAAGCCGCAGGGCATCCAGCCCCAGACCATGCCGAAGGCGAAGGCACGCGGCACGTTCGACACCGGCAACAGCCACCGCCCGAGCGGCGCGATGCGCTGCCACAGCCGCTGGCCGAGGCCCGCGCCGGGCTCGCGCACGCGCCCGAAAGCCACCAGCGCCGCCAGCAGCAGCGCCGCCGCCGAGAGCGCGCGCAACAGGCGGCGCAGGGCCTCGCTGTCCATGGCGCCGACGATCGCGCCCAGGGTGCCGGCCAGCAGCAGGCCGGCCAGCGCGTAGGAGCTCGCGCGGCCAAGCTGGTAGGTGACGAGCAGCAGCGGCCGCGGCCGGCCGCGGGCATCGCGCGCGGTCGCCATGCCAAGGGCGGCCGAGATGCCGCCGCACATCACCAGGCAGTGGCCGCTGGCGGCCAGCCCGAGCAGCAGCGCCGCGGCGAGGGTGAGCGTGCCGTTCATCCCTCGCGCTTGTGCATCGGGTGCGCCGGGTTCGCAGCATCGGCCACGTCGGCCTCGGCGGCCGAACCCGTCGCCCCCTCCGCAGTGCTCGGCGACGGCGGAGCGTCGAGCAGCGGCAGGATGCGCGGCGTGTCCAGGTCATCGAACTGCTGATGCTCGACGGCCCAGAAGAAGGCCGCGCCAGCGCCGATCAGCAGCACGATGGAGAGCGGGATCATGACCACGAGGATGCTCACGCCGCCCCCTCCTGCCACTGCGCGGCCGGCTGCCTGATGCCGGGCACCTGCGCCCGCCGCCCGATGCGCAGCGCGTTGAGGATCACGACCAGCGAGCTGGCCGACATGCCGATCGCCGCCAGCCAGGGCGGCACGAAACCCAGCGCCCCGAAGGGCACGACGGCAAGGTTGTAGGCCAGCGCCCAGCGCTGGTTCTGGCGCAGCACGGCCAGCGTCTGCTGCGCCAGGCGGCGCGCCTCGGGCAGCGCCGGCAGCTGTGCGCCGTCGAGCACGATGTCGCCGCTGGCGCGCGCCAGTTCGCTGCCCGCGGCCAGCGCCACGGCGACGTCGGCCCCGGCGAGCACCGGCGCGTCGTTGATGCCGTCGCCGACCGCCAGCACGCGCGCGCCGCCCGCGCGCAGGGCCTGCAGGCGCTGCAGCTTGTCGGCCGGCGTCTGGCGCGCTTGGCGCTGCTCGATCGCCAGCGCCGCGGCCACGGCATCGACCTTGGCCTGGGCGTCGCCGCTCAGCAGCTCGACCGCCACGCCGTCCGCGCGCAGGGCGTCCAGCGCCTCGCGCGCGCCCGGGCGAAGGCGCTCGCCGAGGTGGAAGGCCGCCAGCAGCACGCCGTCCGCGGCGAGCACGATGGCGTCGTCGCGGCGCGAGCGCTCGCCGCCGTCCGCCTCCCCCGCGCCGTCGCCACCGAGGGCCCAGGCGCGCTGCCCCAGGCGCAGGCGGCGGCCGCCGACGACGCCCTCGAGGCCCTGGCCGCGCACCGTCGTCGGTGCCTCGGCCACCTGGACCGGCAAGACCGCCGCCGCGCGCGCCAGCGCCTGCGCCGCCGGGTGCGTGCTGCCGCGGGCGAGGGCCGCGGCCAGCCCCAGCACCGTCGCGCGCTCGCCGCCCTCGATGTGCAGCAGTTCCAGCTCCGGGCTGGTCAGCGTGCCGGTCTTGTCGAACACCGCATGCGTGGCCCGCGCGAGGTTCTCGATCGCATCCGGATGCACGACGAAGACGCCGCGCGCAGCGAGCACCGAGAGCGCGCGCGTGAGCGCCGCCGGCACGGCCAGCGCGAAGGCGCAGGGACAGGAGACGACGAGTACCGCCAGCGTGGCGCCGAGCGCGCGCCCGGGATCGACGAAGCTCCAGCCGACCGCGCACAGCGCCGCCAGCGTGAGCACCCGCGCGACGAAGCCCGCCGCGGCGCGCTCGCCCTCGCGTGCCAGGCGCGGGCGCTCGCTGTGCGCGCGCGCCATCAGCGCGGCGATGCCGGCCAGCGCGGTGTCCGCGCCCACGCGCGTCACCACCATCGCCGCCTGGCCTTCGAGCAGCACGCTGCCGGCGATGAGCGCATCGCCGCGCTGCCGGCGCACCGGCGCCGACTCGCCGCTCAGCAGCGCCTCGTCGACGCGGCAGGCCGCGCTCTCGAGCACGCCGTCAGCGGGCACGCGCTCGCCCTCGGCGACCTGCACGCGATCGCCGACCGCCAGCTCGAGCGCACCGACGCGCTTGACGCCGCCGTCCGCGCGCAGGCGATCGGCGAAGCTCGGCGTCGTGCGCGCGATGGCATCGACGAGGTCGCCCGCGCGATGGCGCGCGCGCATCTCGAGGAAGCGCCCGACGAGGAGGAAGAAGACGAACATGCTGACCGAGTCGAAGTAGACATCGCCCTGCCCGCGCAGCGCCTCGACGAGGCTGGCGCCGTAGATCAGCGCGATCGCGATGGCCACCGGCACGTCCATGCCCAGGCTGCGCGCGCGCAGGCTGCGCCAGGCGCCCGCGAAGAAGGGCCGCGCCGAGTAGAGGACCACCGGCGTGGCCACGAGCAGCCCGAGCCAGCGCATCGCCGCGCGCGTGGGCGCATCGATGTCGCCGAGCGCGCCGAAGTAGATAGCGCTTGCGTACATCATCGCCTGCATCGCGCCGAAGCCCGCCACCAGCAGGCGCTTGAGGGCGTCGCGCGACTCGCGCTGACGCACGTCGTCCAGCGCCTTGGCGTCCAGCGGCAGCGCCTGGTAGCCGGTGCGCGCGAGCGCATCGAGGATCGCCGCCAGATCGCTGCGCTGCGGGTCCCAGACGACGCGCGCGCGGCGCGCCGCGGCGTTGACCTGCACCGAGAGCACGCCCGGCTGGGCGCCAAGCGCCCGCTCGATCAGCCAGACGCAGGCCGCGCAGCGGATACCGTCGACGAGCAGCAGCACCTCGCTGTGCCCGGCGGCCAGCGGCCGCACGACGTGGCGCGCGAGTTCGGGCCGCGCCCAGGCGCCCGCGTGGCGCGCGGCGGCCTGCGCCTCGGGCACCGCAGCGGCCGGGCCGCTGCGCAGGCGGTAGTAGTCGGAGAGGCCGAGCTGGTCGATCCACTCCGCCGCCGCCTTGCAGCCCTGGCAGCAGACGGCGTGCTCGACGCCGGCCACGCGGGCCCGCGGCGGCGTGGCCGGAAGTGCCTCGCCGCAGTGCCAGCAGCCGGGCGTGCTCATCGCGGCGCCGCCTTGGGGCCCGGTGCTGCCGACGTCGCCTCGGGCTGCGCCGGCGGCAGCTTCGGCAGCCGCGGGCCGGCCAGCTCGGCGGCCGGCAGCGGCGGGTCGACGTAGCGCTGCGCGACGTGGATCAGCCAGCCCGAGCCGGCGAGGGAGGCCGCCAGCACCGCCGCCGCCAGCCAGACGATGCTCTGGCGGTACCACGCGTGCTGCGGCGCGCGCGGCACGGCCTCACCGCTGCGCAGCCGGCCCGCCGCGCGAGAGCGAATACACGTACGCGGCGACCAGGTGCTGCTGCGTCGGCGACAGCCGCTGGCCCCAGGCCGGCATCGTGCCGCTGCGCCCTTCGCGGATCGAGCGCTCGACGCTGTCCAGATCGCCGCCGTAGAGCCAGGTGGCGTCGCTCAGGTTGGGTGCGCCCACGCCCTGGTTGCCCTTGCCCTGCGGCCCGTGGCAGGCTGCGCAAAGCGTCGCGAAGCTCTCCTTGCCGGCGGCCGCGCGCGCCGCGTCGTGCGTCGCCCCGGAGAGCGAGAGCACGTAGTTCGCGACGTTGACGACGCCTTGCGCTCCCAGCGCCTCGCCCCAGGGCGGCATCACGCCGTGGCGGCCGTCCCTGATGCTCGCAAGAATGGCCTCGCCGCTGCCGCCGTAGAGCCAGTCGGCATCGTCCAGGCGCGGCGCACCCAGCGCCTGGCTGCCCTGCCCCGCGCGGCCGTGGCAGGCGGCGCAGTTGTCGCGGTAGATCACCTCGCCCATGGCCAGGGCCTTGGGGTTGGTCGCCAGCGCCTGGACCGGGCGATCCGCGTAGCCCACGGTCGCGGCCTGCAGCAGCGCGTCGTTGGCCGCGGTGTCGGCGGCGTGCTCGCCGCGCGAGGTCCACTGCAGCGCGCCCTTGAAGTTGCCGAAGCCCGGGTACAGGGCAAGGTAGGTGAATCCGGCGAGGAAGCCGGTCAGGGACAGCGCGATCCACCAGCCGGGCAGCCGCGCCATGCCCTCGCGCAGCGTGCCGTTGGCCCAGACGTGGCCGGTGGTGCCGTCGGGCAGCACCGGCACCTTCGCGCGCGGCGCCCAGAGGAAGAGGAAGAAGGTGACGCCGAGGTTGAAGCAGATGAGGAAGATGACCCACCCGGCCCAGAAGCTGCTCATGTCCGATCCTCCCCGCGGCCGGTGATCACGATCGCCGCCGACGCATCGCGGTCGTCCATCGGCAGGCGCGCCAGCGCGCTGAAGCTGCGCTTGTGCGAGGGCAGCCAGGCCCAGGCCCAGATGCCGAGGAAGACGAGCATCAGCACGACGATGAAGACGCCGATCAGATGACCCCAGATCGGGTTCATGACTTGCCTCCGGCGCTCGATGCCGCGCTGGCGGCCGCGGCGGGCTTGGGCACGTTGTCGACCCCCAGGCCCTGCAGGTAGGCGACCAGGGCGTCGAGCTCGGTGCGGCCGGCGACCGCCTTGGGCGCGTTCCTGATGTCCTCGTCGGTGTACGGGTCGCCGAGCGTGCGCAGCACGCGCATGCGCGCCTGCAGATCCTGCCCGTCGACGAGCGACAGCGCCAGCCAGCGGTAGGCCGGCATGTTCGACTCGGGCACCACCTCGCGCGGGTCCAGCAGGTGCACGCGCTGCCAGTCGTCGGAGTACTTGCCGCCCACGCGCGCCAGATCCGGCCCGGTGCGCTTGCTGCCCCACTGGTGCGGGCGGTCGTAGGCAGACTCGGAGGCCGTCGAGTACGCGCCGTAGCGCTGCGTCTCGAAGCGCAGCGTGCGCACCATCTGCGTGTGGCAGAGGTAGCAGCCCTCGCGCACGTAGACGTCGCGCCCGGCCAGGCGCAGCGGGTCGTAGGGCTTCATGTCGGCGGTGGGCTGCAGCTTGTTCGCCTCGATGAAGAGCGGCGTGATCTCCGCCAGGCCGCCGAGCGAGACCATGATCGCGGTCGCGATGCCCAGGCTCCAGGCGTGCTTCTCGATGAACTCGAAGTGCTTGTAGGCCATGCTGCGCTCCTCAGCCTTGCGCCGGCAGCGGCCTGGGCATCTGCATCGGTTCGGGCTCGGGGATGGGCACCGGGATCGGCGAGATGATCGACTCGCGCGCGTCGGCGGCCGTGACCCAGAGGTTCCAGGCCATCACCCACATGCCCAGCCAGATCAGCACGCCGCCGAACCAGCGCAGGATGTACCAGGGGTGTGCGGCGATCAGGCTGTCGAGGAAGGAGTAGAGCAGCGCGCCGTCGACGCCGGTGGCACGCCACATCATGCCTTCGGTGACGCCGGCAATCCACATCGCGATGATGTAGCACAGGGTGCCGATGAAGTGCAGCCAGAAGTGCAGTTCCATGCCCTTGACCGAGTGCATCGCAGGGCGGCCGAGCGCGCGCGGCGCCATCGCGTAGAGCGAACCGATGGTGATCATCGCCACCCAGCCC
>ERZ778017.2725-NODE-2725-length-13691-cov-100.879143_pt1 | contig 13691 bp, 13 predicted proteins | sample MGYA00375747_ERZ778017 | MGnify/ENA primary metagenome ERZ778017 (study PRJEB29350, sample SAMN05509838) | bioreactor metagenome | biome: bioreactor; material: wastewater | place: South Africa: University of Cape Town | collected 2014-03-17 ... | reverse complement strand
CACCCAGGGCCTGGGCGCGTTCACCGCGCTGCAGCGCCGCGGCATTCCCAGCGAGCTGCTGCACTTCCCGGACGAGAACCACTGGATTCTGAAGCCGCACAACAGCGTGCAGTGGCACGACGCGGTGAATGCGTGGCTGAAGCAATGGACGGCGAAGGACGCAGCGAAAACCGGTTCGCACTGAACTGGTTGGTGGTGATGAAAGCGGCGGCCTTCGGGTCGCCGTTTTTCTTTCTGTTCGGCTAGTCCGTCCCTCTGCGGGCAGGGGGCAGGAGGGGGTGGCCGAGGGTCGCGGGGAAGATCAACAGCGACCCCACCCCAACCCTCCCCTGCGAGCAGGGGAGGGAGCGGAGCCGGGCGTGGCAGGCTTGAGCTCCTCCCCCTGCATGGCAGGGGGAGGTTGGGAGGGGGTAAGGCTTTTGACTTTGGCTTTCAGCGCAGCAATGCGCGCAGGCGGCTGCGGGTGAAGGCGCCCATGCGGAGCTGTTCGCACAGGGCTTCGAGTTGTTCGGCCGGGCGGCTCTGGCGTTGCAGGGCCTCGATGCTGCTGGCGCCGGGGGCGTCCAGGGCGATGCGGGTGAGGCGGCGGTAGATGCGCGCCTGTTCGGCGTGTTCGCGCAGTTTGGCGGCGCAGGCGGCGGCACCGCGCAGGCGCAGGAAGGCGACTTCGTCGATGCGCTCAAGCAGGATGTCGAGGCTGCCGAAGTGGCTGAGCAGGGCGGCGGCGGTCTTGGCGCCGACACCGGGGACGCCCGGGATGTTGTCCACGCTGTCGCCGCACAGGGCCAGGTAGTCGGCGACCTGGTGCGGGTGCACGCCGAGCTTTTCGTGCACGCCGGCCGGTCCCCAGCGCAGGCCGCGGCCGTAGTCCCACTGCTCGTCGTGCTCGCCCAGCAACTGGCCGAAGTCCTTGTCGGCGGAGACGATCACGCTGCGCCAGCCCTGGGCACGCAGGTTCCACACGGTGCTGCCGATGAGGTCGTCGGCTTCGTAGCTGTGGTCGATCATCAGGCACAGGCCCAGCGCCTCGGTGATCGCGCGGCACTGCACGAACTGCCGCTCGAGATCCGGCGGCGGCAGCTCGCGGTTGGCCTTGTATGGAGGATAGATCGCGTTGCGGAACGAGCTGGTCAGCGAGGCGTCGAAGGCTACCGCGATGTGTTCGGGCTGCACGCGTTCGAGCAGCTCGCAGAGGAAACGGGTATAGCCATGCACGGCATTGACCGGGTGGCCGTCGACGTCGTGGAACTCGTCCGGCATCGAGTGCCAGGCACGGAACACGTACAGGCTTCCATCAACCAGATGGACGGCTGGACGGCCATTTTCGGTGGCGTTCACGGAGTCCAGCTGCTGAGCAGGTCGCCCAGCGCCGGGCGATCGCGATCGGGGACGTCGGTTTGTGGCGTGCCCAGGTGGACGAATCCGATCACCTGCTCGTTGTCGGCCAGGCCAAGCAGCGTCGCCACTTCGCGGTCGTAGGCGGCCCAGCCGGTGAGCCACTGGGCGCCGTAGCCCAGCGCGAAGGCGCCCAGCAGGATGTTGTGGGCCACCGTGCCGGCGGACAGTTTCTGCTCGATTTCCGGCACCTTGCTGAGGGCGTCCAGGCGGGCGATCACCGCGATCACCAGGGGCGCGAAGGTGTAGCGCAGGCGATCCTTCTCCAGCTTGGCGTCGGACATGTCGGGGTGGTTCTTCTGCGCGATCTCCGCCGCGCGCCGGCCGAAGACCAGCTTGGCCTCGCCCTGCAGGCGGATCAGCCGGAACGGCACCAGCTTGCCGTGGTCGGGCACCCGGATGGCGGCCTCCAGCAGCTCGTGCAGGGTGGCCTCGTCCGGCGCAGGTTCGCCGAGCTGGCGCGAGGGAACGGAATGGCGTTGCTGCAACAGGGAAAGATCGAAGGGCATGGAAGGGTTTCGATGAGGGGGAATCAGGCCGGCATCGGCAACTGGAACGAGCCCGGCAGCAGCGCGGCCACGCTGGTCTGTTCGGTGTCGCCGTGCAGGTTGCCCAGCAGCACGGGCATGGCGTCGTGGCACAGCTCGGACATCACCTGGCGGCAGGCGCCGCAGGGACTGACCGGGTTCGGCGTATCGGCGATCACCGCCAGCGCCAGGAAGTCGCCGCGCTGGCAACCGGCCGCGATCGCGCTGAACAGGGCGGTTCTCTCGGCGCAGTTGCACAGGCCGTAAGCGGCGTTTTCCACGTTGCAACCGCTGAAGCGCCGGCCATCGCGGGTCAGCAAGGCCGCGCCCACCAGGAAACGGGAATACGGCGCGTAGGCCAGTTCGCGCGCGCTGCGTGCCAGCGACATCAGGTCATGGAGCGAGGAGGGATCAAAAGCGGCGGATGTTGCGGGCATCGGGATCTCCGGTGATGACCCCGGGACGGACGAACCGCGTTGGCCGGCGGGTCAGCTTACTCTTTCGGGCCCGCCCGGATCAAAGCCTCTCCATGCCTTAAGATGACCCGACCATTGCCGAGGGGGTTGCACCATGGGGATCACCGTAGCCGCATTGCGCGAGACCGCCGCCGGCGAGCGTCGGGTGGCGATCACGCCGGAGATGGCGAAGAAGCTGCGTGGCAAGGGCCTGCGTGTATTGCTCGAACGCGACGCCGGGCGCGCGGCCGGTTTTCCCGACGCCAGCTATGCGGATGTGGAGTTTGCCGATGCCACGACGGTGCTCGGCCAGGCTGACCTGCTGGCCTGCGTGCTGCCGCCGGACGATGTGGTGTTTGCCGGGATGCGCGAGGGCAGCGTGGTGGTCGGCCAGTTGCGTCCCTACGGTGCGGCCGGGCGGATCGCGGCGTTGAATGCGCGCAAGCTCACCGCGTTCTCGCTGGAGTTGCTGCCACGCACGACCCGCGCCCAGGCGATGGACGTGCTGAGTTCGCAGGCAGCGGTGGCCGGCTACCGCGCGATGCTGATCGCCGCCGAGGCTTCGCCGAAATTCTTCCCGATGCTGACCACGGCGGCCGGCACCATCCGGCCGTCCAGGGTGCTGGTGATCGGTGCCGGCGTGGCCGGCCTGCAGGCGATCGCCACCGCGCGGCGGCTGGGCGCGCAGATCGAAGGCTATGACGTGCGCCCGGAAACGCGCGAGCAGGTCGAATCGCTGGGTGCGAAGTTCCTCGACCTGGGCGTCAGTGCGGCCGGCAGCGGTGGTTACGCGCGGGAACTGTCCGCCGAGGAACGCGCGGCGCAGCAGCAGGCGCTGGCCGATCACCTGAAGGTGTTCGATGTGGTGGTCAGCACGGCGGCGGTGCCGGGGCGGCCGGCGCCGAAGATCCTCACCACGGCGATGGTCGAGGGCATGAAGCCGGGGGCGCTGATCGTGGATCTTGCCGCCGAGGGTGGCGGCAATTGCGAGCTGACCCGGCCGGGCGAGCGGGTCGAACATGGCGGCGTGGTGATCCTGGGGCCGCTGAACCTGCCGGCGGGTGCGCCGCTGCATGCCTCGGAAATGTACGCCCGCAACGTGTTCAACTTCGTCGAGCTGCTGGTGCACGAAGCCGCGCTGAAACCGGACTTCGACGACGAACTGGTGGCGAAAAGCTGCCTGAGCCACGCCGGCGAGACGCGCTTCGCCGGCTGAGCGCGACTCAGCTCTGGCCGTTCTGGCCGGGTGGCGGCGGGGGCGGCTGGTTACCGGATGGCGGCGGAGGTGGACGGTCGTGTCCGCCATGCGGGCCGTGCCAGCGGCGCTGGTCCGGTGGCAGCTGCCGCCAGCGTCGGAGCAATTCCTCGCGCTGCGCCGGTGGCAGTTTCTGGAAGCGTTCGAAAGTGGTGTGCAGCTGCTCGCGCTGCTGCTCGGGCATCTGGTGGAACTTGCGCATGTTCTCGCGCGCCTGCTTGCGCTCGGCGGGGGTCATCTGTTGCCAGCGGGCGATGTGCTGGCGGACTTCCTCGCGCTTTTCCGGCGGCAGGGTGACCCAGCGTTCGGCCCGATGAAGCATCCGCGCCTGCTTGCGCGGCGACATGCCGTCCCAGTCATTTTTCAGCGGCGCCAGCACTTCGCGCTGGGCCGGGTCGAGGCTGCTCCACGGACGCACCGGTGGCGCCACCTCGTCCCGCGACGGCGGTGGCGCGTCCTGTGCGTGCAGTGGCGCCACCGCCACGCCGCCGAGCAGGGTGGCGAGCAACAGGGGCAGGATCGGACGAAGGATTCGATTCATGGCTCAGCGTTTCGTGGACGGGCTGTCGGTGCTGGCCAGCCAGTCGTAGAACTCCAGGTTCTGGTAGAGGTTGGGGTCGGTCTTGTCGGCATCCGGCGGCAGATCCGCGTCGGCATCGTCGAGGGTGTTCGCCGGATGGATGGCCGCCTGGGTGTGTTGCCGCGGCAGTGGCTGCCACACCATCAGCGCTGCCAGCGCGATCACGGCGAACGCGCCCGAGGGGATCAGCCAGCGGACCGTGCGCTGCGCCGATGCGGCCGGTGCCTGCAGCGCCTCGCGCCGGGCCGCACGCAGCCGCCCGGCGGTCACCGGGTCGATGCGCTGCGCGGCCTCGTGCCAGAGCCCGCGTGCACGCTGCTCCAGGTTTTCGCCGGGCCGGTTGTCGTCCAGCCTGTCTTTGTCCAGCGACGTCATCGCCAGTCCTCCAGTTGGTCGCGCAAATGATGCATGGCACGCGACAGATGGGTTTTCACGCTGCCTTCGGAGCAGCCCATGGCACGGGCGGTTTCGGCCACGTCGAGTCCTTCCAGCATGCGCAACATGAAAGCTTCGCGCTGGCGTTGCGGCAGTTGCCGCACCGCGGCGGCCAGGTCGGCGTACGACTGCACGTCATGCAGCCGGCCCAGCGGGTCCTGGCCGGGATCGGCCGGCTCCCACACGGGCAGTTCGTCGCCGTCGCCATCGTGGCCGCCGCCCAGCCAGCCGACCACGATCGAGCGCACCTTGCGGCGCCGCTGCAGGTCCACCACGCGCCGGCGCAGGATGCCCCAGAACAGCGGCGCCCATTCCGTCGCGGGCTTGTCGCGGTAGTGCCTGACCAGCCGCAGCATGGCGTCCTGCACCGCGTCCATGGCGTCCTCGCGGTGGCGCAGCTGCAGCTCGGCCATGCGGAACGCGCGCCGCTCGACCTGCGCCAGGAACGCCTCCAGCGTGGCGGGCGTTTCGCGCGCGTCGCCCAGCAGGTCCGTGTCGAGCGTGCCGACCACGCCGTTCATGGACTCGTCGGCCGCGGCATCGGGTGAAGCATCTTCGGGCTCCGGCGGTGGGTTCCCGTTGTTCAACGCGGCAGGCTCGCACGGGTTGACCGGCACCCGTATGATGCAAACTCGGCGTCCTGGCGGGCGTTTCTCACGGGGGATGGGCTCATGATCGACGGTTTCCTGGCGCTGTACATCTTCATGCTGGCCGCGTTCACCGGCTATGAAATCATCGCGCGGGTGCCGGTGATCCTGCACACGCCGCTGATGTCCGGCTCCAACTTCGTGCACGGCATTGTGCTGGTCGGGGCGATGATCGCGCTAGGCCACGCGCAGACCCCGTTCGAGATCGCGATCGGCTTCGTCGGCGTGCTGCTGGGCGCCGGCAACGCCGCCGGCGGCTACGTGGTGACCGAGCGGATGCTGGAGATGTTCAAGTCGAGCAAGCCGGGCGCCGGCAAGGGAGCCAAGTGATGAGCTGGCTGCCCACCGTCATCAAGGCCTGCTATTTCCTCGCCGCGCTGCTGTTCATCCTCGGCCTGAAACGCATGAGTTCGCCGCGCACCGCGCGCGGCGGCATCGTCTGGGCCGGCTTCGGCATGCTGCTGGCGGTGCTGGCCACGCTGTTCCTGCCGGACATGCACAACCGCGGGCTGATCGTCGCCGCGGTGCTGGTCGGCGTCGCCGCGGCGTGGTGGAGCGGCCGCCGCGTGGCGATGACCGCGATGCCGCAGATGGTGGCGCTGTACAACGGCATGGGCGGCGGCGCGGCGGCGGCGATCGGCGCGGTGGAGCTGATCGGCTACGCACGTTCGTCGGGGCTGCTGCACGCCGTGCCGGACACCTCGCCGCTGCGGCCGGAAGCCTGGGCGGTGAACGGCCTGCCGCCGGCGCTGTCGCCGACCGAGCTGGCGCTTGGCGTGCTCGGCGCGCTGATCGGCGCGGTGAGCTTCTCCGGCTCGCTGGTCGCCTTCGCCAAGCTGCAGGGCTGGATGGACAAGCGCTTCGTGTTCCCCGGCCAGCGCGCGGTGAACCTGCTGCTGCTGGCGGCGGCGGTGGTCACGGGCGTGCTGCTCGCCACCAGCCATGCCAGCCCGATGCTGATCGTGGCGTTCTTCGCGCTGGCGCTCGCCTTCGGCCTGATGATGACGCTGCCGATCGGCGGCGCCGACATGCCGGTGGTGATCTCGCTGTACAACGCGTTCACCGGCCTGGCGGTGTCGTTCGAGGGCTTCGTGCTGGGCAACGAGGCGATGATCATCGCCGGCATGGTGGTCGGCGCGGCCGGCACCTTGCTGACCCAGCTGATGGCCAAGGCAATGAACCGCTCGCTCGGCAACGTGCTGTTCGGCAGCTTCGGCGCCGCCGGTGGCGAGGCGCAGGCGATCAGCGGCGCGCAGAAGCCGGTGGACGCCGCCGACGCGGCGGTGATGATGGCCTACGCCGAGCGCGTGGTGATCGTGCCCGGCTACGGCCTGGCGGTGGCGCAGGCGCAGCACAAGGTGTGGGAGTTCGCGCAACTCTTGATGAAGCGTGGCGTGAAGGTGAAGTTCGCGATCCACCCGGTCGCCGGTCGCATGCCCGGCCACATGAACGTGCTGCTGGCCGAGGCCGGCGTGCCGTACGACCTGATCGCCGACATGGACGACATCAACCCGGAGTTCCCGGCCACCGACGTGGCGCTGGTGATCGGCGCCAACGACGTGGTCAACCCGCTGGCCAAGACCGACCCGGCCTCGCCGATCTACGGCATGCCGATTCTCGACGTGAGCAATGCGAAGCAGGTGATCGTGATCAAGCGCGGCAGGGGCACCGGCTTCGCCGGCATCGAGAACGCCCTGTTCTACGCCGACAACACCCGCATGCTGTACGGCGACGGCCAGGCAGCGGTGGGCGAACTGGTGACGGCGCTGAAGGACGTGGACGGCTGAGAAGCCGTCGACGTCGTCCCCGCGTGGGGCGGACACCGTCCGCCGGCTCTTTGCGGCACAACGTCAAGCGGCGGGCATTGCCCGCCCTACGCATCGGTGCTGCTTGCGTGATGCTTTTGTACTGTGACGAAGAGCATGGCGCACAGGGTGCGCTACGCGCTCAGCCCCGGCGATGTCGCCACCAGGCCAGCCAGGCGGCCAGCAGCATGCCCACCGCGGTCCAGGCGAAATCGGCGGGTGACAAGGCCATGCGCGCCAGTTGCCACAGCATGCCGACGCCGGCGGTGCGCATCGCCTCGATCAGGCCCAGCCCCATGTTGCCCGCGATCAGCACGCTGGCGATCAGCACGTTCACGTAAAGCGTGGCCAGCAGGGTCGCGGCGGCGGCCAGCAGCGCTGCGCCGGTGCCCGCCGGGCGCACGCAGGTGCGGATCGTCAACGCCAGCAGGACGCCGATGGGCAGGGCCAGCCATGGCACGGAATGGCGCAGATACATCGAGACGACCATCCATACCGCGCCGCCGGCCAGTCCCAGCATGGCCGCGCTGAACAGCGAAAAGGCATACAGCAAGACGACGCGCGTGCTCATCGGTGGTGCCGGTTCAGTAAGGCGGGAAGCATGCGTCGTCCATCGGGCAAAGCGGCCATCATAGCGTGCCGCCGGGCCACGGGCCCTCGCAGGCCCTTGAGTTCGGCCGCCGAGGCCTGATCTGGGACAAGCGGCCGCACGCGGCGGCCGGCATAATAGGCAACCCGGGTTCGACGCACGTGCGCGCCCATCGAAACAGGATTGGCGTTGGCATGAGTGGTTTCAGTCTGAGCAGCGAACCGTTCACCCTGGTGCGCGACTGCAATGCCGTGATGGTGCCGCAGGGCGAGCAGGTGACGCTTCCCGCGGGCCAGATCGGCTACATCACCCAGGCGCTGGGTGGCAGCTTCACCGTCTACGTGGAAGGCAACCTGTTCCGGATTGCAGGCGACGACGCCGACGCGCTGGGCAAGCCCCGGCCCGAACCCATCCAGGTGCCGGCGAACGCCACCAACGAGGATGTGGAGAAGCTCGCCTGGGAGCAGTTGCGTACCGTGTTCGATCCGGAAATCCCGGTGAACGTGGTCGAGCTGGGCCTGGTCTACGACCTCAGCCTGGAGCAGATCGAATCCGGCGAACGCAAGGTCTACGTGAAGCTCACGCTGACCGCCCCCGGCTGCGGCATGGGCGACATCCTGGTCGACGATGCGCGCACCAAGCTGGAGATGATTCCCACGATCAGCGAGGCCGAGGTGGATCTGGTGTTCGATCCGCCGTGGTCGCATTCGATGATGTCCGACGCGGCGAAACTCGAAACCGGCATGCTCTGAGTTTCATCGGTGCGGTTCGGGCTGAGCCGCGCACGCGAGCGTCCTTGCCGATCATCGGCACCCCATGATCGTGCACCGTCATCGCTCAGCGCTGGCGCGCGCTCGTGCACGTCATCTTCACGATGATTTCGCGCTTTTTGCCTGTCTTCGTGATGAGAACCGCGGCTGTGATATCGGTCACTCGAAGTAGGAAAAAGTCGGGTTGTTCCGGGTTGCGTCGAAGCTTATGGTAAAGCGATCCGTCTTCGGGGAGGTTGACGGATGGTCCTTTGGCGGCGTGATCGCCGTCTTGCAGTTACGCATCCCCGCACTGCCTGCACAATGGAATGTCAGGGGGAGGGCAGGCGATACGGATGTAGTTTGGGATCGCTAGACAGAACTTGAAGAAGGGGTCGTGCCTCGCACGGCAAATCTTGCATGGGGCCTCGTGGCCACATCGGGCTCGCCTGTCCCCGTCATTGTCTAGGAGTTCATTCAATGCCCAATCATTACCGCCTGAAATTGCTGGTCGCCGCGATCGGCATGGCCACCGCCTCGGTCGCCACCGCCGCCACCACCAAGACCCTGCATGCACAGAACCTCGGTGCGGTGCCGGCGAGCTCGCTGGCCGCGCAGCTCAACCTTGGTCAGGACATGTCGCTGGCACCGCGCAGCGCCGTCAGCATCGCCAATGGTCACAAGGTCGTGCGCCAGCAGCAGATGTATCGCGGCGTGCCGGTCTACGGCCGCAGCATCGCCGTGGTGCAGGACGCGCAGGGCAACGCGCTTCGTGCGAGCGGGGAACTGATGCAGGGTGCTTCGCTGGGGTTGACCTCGGTGCTGCCCAAGCTCAGCGCTGCACGCGCGATCTCCGCGCTCCGGGCGCATGCGCACACCACCCTGGTCGGTGGCACCACCATCAGCAACCAGAAGACCGACCTGTTCGTGTATCCGCAGGACAATGGCACTGCACGCCTGGTCTACCGCGTGTCGTACTTCGTCAACGGCGCGAATCCGTCGCGTCCGACCGCGATCATCGACGCCAACACCGGTGAAGTGGTCAAGAGCTGGAACGGCCTGACCGATGCCTCGGCGACCGGCCCGGGCGGCAACCAGAAGACCGGCAAGTACCTCTACGGCACCGACTACGCCGCGCTCGACGTGACCCAGTCCGGCAGCACCTGCACGTTGCAGAACACCAACGTGAAGACCTACAACCTCAACCACGGCACCAGTGGTGGTTCGGTGGTCAGCTTCACCTGCTCCAACAGCGACACCGACGCGATCAACGGCGCCTACTCGCCGGTCAACGACGCCCACCATTTCGGTGGCGTGGTGCATGACATGTACAACGCCTACACCGGCGCACCGCCGCTGAACATGCAGCTGCGCATGAACGTGCATTACAAGTCGAACTACGAGAATGCGTTCTGGGACGGCAGCGCGATGAACTTCGGCGACGGCGCCAGCACGTTCTACCCGCTGGTGTCGCTGGACGTGACCAGCCACGAGATCAGCCACGGCTACACCGAACAGAACTCGGGCCTGCAGTACACCGGCCAGTCCGGCGGCATGAACGAGGCCTATTCGGACATCGCCGGCGAAGCGGCCGAGTTCTTCGACCGCGGCAGCAACGACTTCCTGGTCGGCGCGGACATCGTCAAGACCAGCGCCGGCATCGGCGACGCGCTGCGCTACATGTGCAACCCGCCGCAGGACGGCGGCTCGATCGACAACGCCGCCAACTACACCTCCACCATGGACGTGCACTACAGCAGCGGCGTGTACAACAAGGCGTTCTGCCTGCTGGCCAAGACCGCCGGCTGGGATACCAAGAAGGCCTTCCAGGTGTTCGCGCTGGCCAACAAGACGTACTGGACGGCCACCGCCACCTTCAACTCCGGCGCCTGCGGCGTGGAGTCGGCGGCGACCGACCTGGGCTACAACGCGAATGACGTGATCACGGCGTTCACCGGCGTGGGCGTGACCTGCCCGGGCACCGGTGGTGGCGGTGGCGGCGGCGGTGGCACGACCACCGAGCTGCAGAACAACGTGGCCGTGACCGGCGTGTCGGCGGCGACGGGTGCCGACAACGATTACTTCATCACGGTACCGGCCGGTGCCACCAACCTGGTGATGTCGATCTCCGGCGGTACCGGCGATGCCGACCTGTACACCAAGGCCGGCAGCGCACCGACCACCAGCAGCTACGACTGCCGCCCGTACAAGACCGGCAATTCGGAAAGCTGCACCGTGGCGTCGCCCGTCGCGGGCAAGTACTACATCAAGGTGCACGGCTATTCGTCGTACTCCGGCGTCACGGTGAAGGCTTCGTACAGCACCGGCGGTGGTGGTGGCGGTGGCGGCAGCAGCGATTCGGTGAACCTGCCGACCGTGACCACCGGCAACTGGTCGACCACCTATACCGAGACGGTACAGGCCGGCCACACCGTGACCTTCGCGATCTCCGGCGGTACCGGTGATGCGGATCTGTACGTGCGGGCCGGCAGCGCGCCGACCACCAGCAGCTACAACTGCCGTCCGTACAAGACCGGCAACAACGAAAGCTGCACGTTCACCCCGGGCAGCAACACCACCTACTACATCAAGGTGCGTGCGTACCAGACGTTCTCCGGCGTGACGCTGACGGAAACGCTGAACTGAGGTCGGCCGAAGCTGCGCCGGCATGACCGGCGCAGCTTCGCCACAGGTTCCCTCGAAACCCCGGCTTCGGCCGGGGTTTTCCTGTTCGTGCACCGACGTGCCAGAAGGCGCTCTCGCAAGTCATTCCGTGCGCATGACGGTGCGTCGACGGGCAACAAGATCGCTTCACGGCCAGCGAATCTTTCTCTTCACGCAACTGAACCTGCTCCGCATCGTCAACACGCTGGTACCGTGGTTGTGATGTCTGTCACCCGGGGTAGGAAAAAATCAGATAGCTAGCTTGCCTGCCGAGGAATAACGTGTCGCATCCGCTTTCCGGGGAGGTCGGCGGATGATCCTTTGGCGACGCCATCGTCGTCTTGCAATTACGCATCCACGCGCTGCCTGTACATGGAATGTCAGGGGGAGGGCAGGCGATACGGATGTAGTTTGGGATCGCTAGACAGCACACGAAGAAGGGGCCGTGCCTCGCACGGCAAATCTGCATGGGGTCCTTGTGGCCGCATCGGGTCCGATTGTCCCTAAAATTTTGTCTAGGAGTTTGTAAATGCCCAATCATTACCGTCTGAAATTGCTGGTCGCCGCGATCGGCATGGCCACCGCCTCGGTCGCCACTGCCGCCACCACCAAGACCCTGCATGCACAGAACCTCGGTGCGGTGCCGGCCAGCTCGCTGGCCGCGCAGCTCAACCTCGGTCAGGACATGTCGCTGGCACCGCGCAGCGCCGTCAGCATCGCCAATGGTCACAAGGTCGTGCGCCAGCAGCAGATGTATCGCGGCGTGCCGGTCTACGGCCGCAGCATCGCCGTGGTGCAGGACGCGCAGGGCAACGCGCTTCGTGCGAGCGGGGAACTGATGCAGGGTGCTTCGCTGGGGTTGACCTCGGTGCTGCCCAAGCTCAGCGCTGCACGCGCGATCTCCGCGCTCCGGGCGCATGCGCACACCACCCTGGTCGGTGGCACCACCATCAGCAACCAGAAGACCGACCTGTTCGTGTATCCGCAGGACAATGGCACTGCACGCCTGGTCTACCGCGTGTCGTACTTCGTCAACGGCGCGAATCCGTCGCGTCCGACCGCGATCATCGACGCCAACACCGGTGAAGTGGTCAAGAGCTGGAACGGCCTGACCGATGCCTCGGCGACCGGCCCGGGCGGCAACCAGAAGACCGGCAAGTACCTCTACGGCACCGACTACGCCGCGCTCGACGTGACCCAGTCCGGCAGCACCTGCACGTTGCAGAACACCAACGTGAAGACCTACAACCTCAACCACGGCACCAGTGGTGGTTCGGTGGTCAGCTTCACCTGCTCCAACAGCGACACCGACGCGATCAACGGCGCCTACTCGCCGGTCAACGACGCCCACCATTTCGGTGGCGTGGTGCATGACATGTACAACGCCTACACCGGCGCACCGCCGCTGAACATGCAGCTGCGCATGAACGTGCATTACAAGTCGAACTACGAGAATGCGTTCTGGGACGGCAGCGCGATGAACTTCGGCGACGGCGCCAGCACGTTCTACCCGCTGGTGTCGCTGGACGTGACCAGCCACGAGATCAGCCACGGCTACACCGAACAGAACTCGGGCCTGCAGTACACCGGCCAGTCCGGCGGCATGAACGAGGCCTATTCGGACATCGCCGGCGAAGCGGCCGAGTTCTTCGACCGCGGCAGCAACGACTTCCTGGTCGGCGCGGACATCGTCAAGACCAGCGCCGGCATCGGCGACGCGCTGCGCTACATGTGCAACCCGCCGCAGGACGGCGGCTCGATCGACAACGCCGCCAACTACACCTCCACCATGGACGTGCACTACAGCAGCGGCGTGTACAACAAGGCGTTCTGCCTGCTGGCCAAGACCGCCGGCTGGGATACCAAGAAGGCCTTCCAGGTGTTCGCGCTGGCCAACAAGACGTACTGGACGGCCACCGCCACCTTCAACTCCGGCGCCTGCGGCGTGGAGTCGGCGGCGACCGACCTGGGCTACAACGCGAATGACGTGATCACGGCGTTCACCGGCGTGGGCGTGACCTGCCCGGGCACCGGTGGTGGCGGTGGCGGCGGCGGTGGCACGACCACCGAGCTGCAGAACAACGTGGCCGTGACCGGCGTGTCGGCGGCGACGGGTGCCGACAACGATTACTTCATCACGGTACCGGCCGGTGCCACCAACCTGGTGATGTCGATCTCCGGCGGTACCGGCGATGCCGACCTGTACACCAAGGCCGGCAGCGCGCCGACCACCAGCAGCTACGACTGCCGTCCGTACAAGACCGGCAACTCGGAAAGCTGCACCGTGGCGTCGCCCGTCGCGGGCAAGTATTACGTCAAGGTCCACGCCTACGCGGCCTACTCCGGCGTCACGGTGAAGGCTTCGTACAGCACCGGCAGCGGTGGTGGTGGCGGCGGTGGCGGCAGCACCTCGGTCAACTTGCCGACCGTGAGCACCGGCAACTTCTCCGCGACCTTCACCCAGGCGGTCACCGCGGGTCATACGGCGACCATCTCGATCGCCGGTGGCACCGGTGACGCGGATCTGTACGTGAAGGCCGGCAGCGCGCCGACCACCAGCAGCTACAACTGCCGTCCGTACAAGACCGGC
>ERZ778017.2722-NODE-2722-length-13705-cov-4.728571_pt1 | contig 13705 bp, 13 predicted proteins | sample MGYA00375747_ERZ778017 | MGnify/ENA primary metagenome ERZ778017 (study PRJEB29350, sample SAMN05509838) | bioreactor metagenome | biome: bioreactor; material: wastewater | place: South Africa: University of Cape Town | collected 2014-03-17 ... | reverse complement strand
GGCCTGCTGGTGATGATGTACCCGGTGCTCGCGAAGGTCCGCTACGACAAGGTCGCGGCCGTCACCGGCGACAAGCGCCTCCTCGCCTCCTCGTTGCTGCTGAACTGGATCGCGGGCCCCGCGGTCATGTTCGCCCTCGCCTGGCTCTTCCTGCCCGACCTCCCCGAGTACCGCACCGGGCTCATCATCGTGGGCTTGGCCCGGTGCATCGCGATGGTCGTGATCTGGAACGACCTCGCCTGCGGCGACCGCGAGGCGACCGCGGTGCTCGTCGCGATCAACTCCGTGTTCCAGGTCGTCATGTTCTCTGTGTTGGGATGGTTCTACCTCACCGTGCTGCCCGGCTGGCTCGGCTTGGATACGCAGGGGCTGGAGATCTCGGTGCGGCAGATCGCGCTCAACGTGCTCGTGTTCCTCGGCGTCCCGCTGATCGCCGGGTTCGCGTCCCGCTGGATCGGTGAGAAGCGCCGAGGCCGGGAATGGTACGAGGAGACGTTCCTGCCCAGGGTGGGGCCGTGGGCGTTGTACGGGCTGCTGTTCACCATCGTGCTGCTGTTCGCGCTGCAGGGCGACGCGATCACCCAGAACCCGCTCGACGTCGCCCGGATCGCACTGCCGCTGCTGGTGTACTTCGGCCTCATGTGGTTCGCCGGCCTTCTGCTCGGCAAGGGGCTGGGCCTCGGGTATGCGCAGTCGACGACTCTGGCGTTCACCGCGGCGGGCAACAACTTCGAGCTCGCGATCGCCGTCGCCATCGGCACCTTCGGCGCCGCCTCCGGTCAGGCGCTCGCAGGTGTCGTCGGCCCGCTGATCGAGGTGCCCGTGCTCGTCGGCCTCGTCTACGTCTCCCTCTGGGCCGCGCGCACCTGGTTCCACACCGACCCCTACGCGACGGAAGCCGTCACCGAATCGAGGACGTCATGACCGACACGACCGTCATCCCCGACGTCGAGGCGTGCGCACCGTCCTCGACGCACGCGATCGGACAGGATGCCGCCGCGACCGTGGCCGGCGCACTCAAGTCGCTCGCCGACCCGCTCAGGTTGCGGATGTTGTCCGCGATCGCCACCGACCCGCGCGGCGAGTCGTGCGTGTGCGACCTCGCTGAGCTTGCCGAAGTGTCCCAGCCGACCGTTTCCCACCACCTCAAGGTGCTCAAGGAGACGGGGATGCTGCTGTCGGAACGGCGCGGCACATGGGTCTGGTACCGGATCGCCCCGGGCCGGCAGCGCGCCGTCGCCGCTCTCCTGGACGCGTTCGCGCCGGCCGCGGTGGCCGACGAGCCGGAGCAGACCGAGGACCGTGCTGAGGCGCTGCGCGACATGGACACACGCGTCACCCGTCTCGCCGAGGAACTCGCCGACGAGCTCACCGGCCTGAACCGGGACCTCGTGGTCGCGATCGTCCGCGAGTCTTACGCGGGTCTGGTCCGCTCGGCGAAGCTGACCCGGCACCTGATCCCGCTCACCGAGCGGTTCGCGAGGCAGCGGCTGGCCGATCTCACCCGGAACTGGGAAGCCGGGGTGCCGCAGGTGCTGTTCGTATGCGTGCAGAACGCCGGCCGCTCCCAGCTCGCCGCCGCCCTCGTCAACCAGCTCGCCGCCGGCACCGTTATCGCACGCTCGGCCGGGTCGACCCCCGCGGCCGACGTGCACCCACACGTGCGGTCTCTACTGACCGAGATCGAGGGCGAGCACGACGCGGAGACGGCGTTCCCGAAGCCGCTCACCGACGACGCCGTGCGCGCCGCCGACGTCGTGATCACGATGGGGTGTGGGGACGTGTGCCCGATCATCCCGGGTGTCCGCTACGAGGACTGGGCCGTGGGCGACCCGGCTCTCGCCTCCCCGGAAGGGGTCGCGGCGATCCGCGACGACATCGAAACCCGCGTCCGCGCACTCCTCACTACCCTCACCCACTGAACGAAAGAAGCGAACCGAACATGACCGATCAGAAGCCCTCCGTGCTGTTCGTCTGCGTCCACAACGCCGGCCGCTCCCAGATGGCCGCGGGCTACCTCCGCCAACTCGCCGCAGGCCGGGTCGAGGTGCGCTCGGCCGGGTCGATGCCCGCCGACCAGATCAACCCGGTCGCCGTCGAGGCCATGGCTGAAGAAGGCATCGACATCACCGCCGAGCAGCCCAAGATCCTCACCACCGAGGCCGTGCAGGACTCCGACGTCGTGATCACGATGGGCTGCGGCGACGCGTGCCCGTTCTTCCCCGGAAAACGCTACGAGGACTGGAAGCTCGACGACCCCGCCGGGCAAGGCATCGACGCCGTGCGCCCGATCCGCGACGACATCAAGGCCCGCATCCAGACCCTGATCGATAGCCTGCTCACCCCAGCGGCACCGTAATCCGGCGGGCGCGGGCATGACCGCAGGCTTCGGACTCGGGCCGTTGGCGGGGAAGACCGAGGGCTATGTCTGCGCGTCCGTGCGGGCACCGATCGCGTGGACGATCTGCATCCGGCTCGGGTATCCGGCCGTGCCGGTCTCGGTGCGATAGATACGGCAGGCGAGATTCCCGGTCGGCACGGTCCCGGGGATCACATCCGCGCCGTCGATGAGCACGGTCGGCGACCCGGCGAACGCGATCGCCGCAGCGTCCGCGGGTGATGTCACGCGGCGCTCGATGACCGGGATCGCCGAAAGTCCGAGCGATGCCAGGGCGGCTTCTGCCTCTGCGAGGGCCAGCCGGGAGTTTGGGCAGTCCTCGATGCTCAAAACTTCTATCCGCACAGCGTTCCTTTCGCCCGAGTTCACACTCCCCACTATAGGTCATCAATTGCTGACTGGTCAGCATTTGATGTATGGTCAGTGCGTGCTGACTCTCGCTTCTCGTGTGGATGTGATGAACCGTCTCGGGCGGGCGATGGCCGATCCCACCCGGTCTCGTATCCTGCTGTCGCTGCTCGTCGCGCCGGGGTATCCGGCGAAGCTTGCCCGGGAGCTGGAGCTGTCCCGCACGAACGTGTCGAACCATCTGGCGTGTCTGCGCGGGTGCGGGATCGTGGTCGCCGAGCCCGAGGGGCGGCAGACGCGGTACGAGATCGCCGACCCGCATCTCGCGGCGGCGTTGACGGCTCTGGTGGATGTGACGCTCGCGGTGGACGAGCAGGTGCCGTGCATCGACCCGGAGTGTTCGGTGCCCGGCTGCTGCACGCCCGCCGGAAGCGGGGAGGATGCCTCGTGAGCGACGAGTGCTGCGCCCCCGACGTCGCCCCTGCTACCGCTGTCGGGGATGAGAGGGATGAGCCGTCGCGGTCATGGTGGCGGGATCCGGGAATCCTGATACCGATCCTCTCCGGTCTCGCGTTCCTCGCCGGCCTGATCCTGGAATGGTCCGGGCAGGACACGGTGGCGCTGGGGGTGTTCTGGGCGGGTCTGCTGTTGGGGGCGTACACCTTCGCGCCCGGCGCGATCCGTGCTCTGGTGACACGCCGGAAGATCGGGATCGCGCTGCTGATGACGATCAGCGCGATCGGTGCGGTGGTCCTCGGCTACGTCGAGGAAGCCGCCGCTCTCGCCTTCCTGTACTCGATCGCCGAAGCCTTGGAAGACAAGGCGATGGATCATGCCCGCGGCGGCCTGCGCGCCCTGTTGAAGCTTGTGCCCGACACGGCGACCATCCGCCGGGACGGGGCGACGGTGGAGATTCCCACCGCCGAGCTCACTGTCGGGATGGTCCTCGTCGTCAAGCCCGGTGAGCGGGTCGCGACCGACGGGATCGTCCTGTCGGGCCGGTCGAGTCTGGATACCTCGGCGATCACCGGCGAGTCGATCCCCGTCGAGGTCGCTCCCGGCGATGCGGTGTCTGCCGGGGCGATCAACACCGCCGGCGCGCTCGACGTGCGCACGACCGCAGGCGGGGCAGACAACTCGCTGACCTCGATCGTCGAACTCGTCGAGCAGGCCCAGGCGGAGAAGGGTGAACGGGCGCGCCTGGCCGACCGCATCGCGAAACCTCTCGTCCCGGGCGTCATCATCCTCGCCGTCCTCGTCGGCGTCCTCGGATCTCTCCTGGGCGACCCGGAGACGTGGATCACCCGTGCCCTGGTCGTCCTGGTCGCAGCCAGCCCGTGCGCGCTGGCGATCGCGGTGCCCGTCACCGTGGTGTCCGCGATCGGCGCAGCGAGCCGGTTCGGTGTCGTGATCAAGAGCGGGGCCGCGTTCGAGCGCCTCGGCACGATCCGCCACCTCGCCGTCGACAAGACCGGCACCCTCACCCGCAACCAGCCCACCGTCACCGCTGTCGTCACCGCCCCCGACGTGGATACGAGCGACGCCGAGGTGCTCCGTCTCGCGGCCGCGATCGAGCAGCACTCCACCCACCCGCTGGCGACCGCGATCACCACGGCCGCATCCGAGATCCCTGCCGCGGCCGATGTGGCCGAGGAGGCCGGGCACGGCATCTCCGGAACCATCCACGGCCGCCGGGTCACCGTGGGCAGCCCCCGCTGGATCGCCCCCGGTCCACTCGCCGCCGATGTCGCGGCGATGGAGGCCGCCGGGCAGACCTGCGTCCTCGTCACCCGCGACGACACGCTGATCGGCGCGATCGGGGTGCGCGACGAGCTCCGTCCCGAAGTCCCCGACGTCGTCCACACGCTCACCCGGCAGGGCGTGACCGTGTCGATGCTCACCGGCGACAACACCCGCACCGCAAATGCTCTTGCCGCCGAGGCCGGCATCACCGACACGCACGCCGAGCTCCGCCCCGAGGACAAAGCCCGCCTCGTGTCAGAGTTCGCCGCGGAACTGCCGACGGCGATGATCGGCGACGGCATCAACGACGCCCCCGCCCTGGCCGGAGCGACCGTCGGGATCGCGATGGGCGCCACCGGCTCCGATGCCGCGATCGAGTCCGCCGACATCGCGTTCACCGGCCACGACCTGCGCCTCATCCCACAAGCCCTGCGGCACGCGAAACGCGGACGGGCGATCATCAACCAGAACATCGTCCTGTCCCTCGCGATCATCGTCGTGCTGCTCCCGCTCGCGATCACCGGCACGCTGGGCCTTGCCGCCGTCGTCCTCGTCCACGAAGTCGCCGAGGTCATCGTGATCGGCAACGGCCTCCGCGCCGCCCGTACACGCCCCACCCAGATCCCGTACACCACCACTGCGCAGTCGCACGCCGCCACCTCCATCCGGTAACTGCGCAGCAACCGAGAGCAGCGTGTTCGAGGAGAACGACCGCTGGGGAACTTCACCCCGAAACCGGGTGCCCGTGACGATCCGGTACAAGATCGCCGGTGGCAGCAGGACGGCGCGCGCGTCAGCCACCAGTGCAGATCCCGCCCCGCGATCACCTGGGGTGCGAACCGGATCCGATCCCGCACCACCAGCGACGCGTTCGCGGCCTCAGTGAGCTCGTAGGCGTCCTGGATCGCGGAATTGCCCGCCCGGATCACCAGCACCCGCTGACCGGCGAACACCTCCCGCGACCGGTAGTCGACAACATGCAGCACCCGGCCCCCGAACCCGTCCCGCCCCGGGTCTGCGGCAGATACGGATTCCGGAACGAACCCATCGCCGCGATCACTGCCTCCCCGGTCACCCAGCTGCCGTCTTCGAACCCCGCAACGAGTCCGTTGGTGCGCTCCGCGCTGATGTCGGTGACACGATGGTTCGTGCGGATTTCGACACCGAGCCGGCCACGACCCGACCGGTTCCTGGCCAGCCTCCAGCACGACCGGCTCCCACCCGTGATCCCTGGCCGGCACGGGCGGCAGCTAGGCCGGGCTGGCCCCCGCCGACGAGCAGCAGCGCCCGCGACTCACCCCGCCGTCCTGGTACCGAGCTGGATGAGCTGCGGTGCAGGCGCACAGCATGACCCCGTGCTGGCGGCCTCGTCCGGGGCGTCGAACAGTCCCGACCCACCGCACACGCCGGTGTCCGGGAGGACCAGGTCGACCCGCTCGGCGGCCTCACGGTCGCCGGCGATCGCGGCGACGACGCTGCGGACCTGTTCGAACCCGGTCAGAGCCAGGAACGTCGGCGCACGCCCGTAGGACTTCGCCCCGACGATGTAGAACCCCCGCTCGGGATGCTCCAGGTCCACGGCCCCGGTCGCCCGGACCGAGCCGCAGGAGTGCAGATTCGGGTCCACCTCGACGGCGACCTTCGCCGGCGCCTGCAGCCGCAGGTCGAGATCGAGACGGATCTCGGAGAGGAACGACAGGTCGGGCCGGAACCCGGTCGAAACGAACACCTTCGCCGCCGGGTCCAGCCTGCGCCCGTCTTCGGCGACGAGCACCGCCTGCCCGTTCTCGACGACGACCCGGTCGGTGGGGAACCCTGTGACGAGGTCCACGAGTCCGTCCTCGACGGCCTGCTTCGCCCGCTGACCCAGCGCACCGCGCTCCGGCAGCTCGTCCGCGGTCCCGCCGCCGAACGTGTTCCCGACCGTGCCGCGGCGCAGCACCCACGTGACCCGCGTCCCCGGCTCCCGCTTCGCGACCCGCGACAAGATCCCGATCGTGGTCGCGGCAGAGTGCCCGTTGCCGACCACGACAACATGCCGGCCGGCCAGACCCGTGGCGTCCTCGATCGCGGGCATCCGGTGATCCAGGAGTCCCGCATCGGCTGCGGCCCGCTCGCCCAGCGCAGGAAGGCCGTCAGCTCCGGCCGGGCTCGGGGTATGCCAGGTGCCCGACGCGTCGATCACTGCGCCCGCCTCGATGCGCTCCTCTGCACCGTCCGTGCGGCGAACGTGCACGACGAACGGCTGCTCGGCACGTCCGGCATCGACCGAGAGATCCCGACCCTCCCGGCCCACGCCCACGACCCGCACCCCATACCGCACCTGGTCGCCGAGCACTGCCGCGAGAGGGGCGAGATAGCCATCGATCCATTGTGCCCCGGTCGGATACCCCTTCTCCGGTGCCACCCACCCGGACGGCTCCAGCAGGCGACGAGATGCGGCGTCGGTGAGCTCCGACCACGGCGAGAACAAACGCACATGCCCCCACTCCGCCACCGCCGCCCCGGGACCATCGCCGGCTTCCAGGACGAGCGGTTCGAGCCCGCGCTCACGCAGATGAGCCGCAGCGGCCAGCCCTTGGGGACCGGCCCCGATCACGACGACGAGTTCCATACCAACCTCCACACATTGACAATCTTCGATGGATCAAGCCTGCCCAACCCATCGACAACTGTCAATACGTGATGCAGAATAGGAGCATGACCGCTCTCCCCGTGACGCTCGACACGACATCCGCGCAGGCCTCGCGCTGCCCGCCTCCGGTCGACGCCATGGTCGACGACGCGACTGCGCTGGAGCTCGCGAAGGTGTTCAAAGCGCTCGGGGACCCGAACCGGGTCAAGCTGTTCTCGCTGATCACCGCGAGTGCGAGCGGGGAGATGTGCGTGTGCGACCTCACCGCCCCTGTCGGCCTCTCCCAACCGACGGTGTCGCACCACATGAAGCTGCTCGTCGAAGCCGGGCTCGTCACCCGTGAGCAGCGCGGCAAGTGGGCGTACTACCAGCCCACGATCGGCACCCTCGCCAACGCCGCACGGGCGTTCACCGCCTGATGCAGCCGCTCCGGTTCCGGCCGATGGCCGAGTCCGACTGGCCCGACGTCGCGACGATCTACCAGGCGGGGATCGCCACCGGGCACGCGACCTTCGAAACAGCCCCACCCGCAGACTGGGTGGCCTTCGCCGCAGGCAAGCACCCGAATCTCAGTGTCATCGCCGTCGATTCCGCTGACCGCATCCTCGGCTGGGCTGCCGCATCTCCCGTGTCGGCGCGGACGGTGTACGCGGGCGTCGTCGAACACTCCATCTACATCCACCCCGAAGCCGAAGGGCACCGCGTCGGCACCCAGCTCCTGAGCACGTTTCTCGATCTCGCGGATCAGGCCGGCATCTGGACCATCCAGTCGTCGATCTTCCCCGAGAACACCGCGAGCCTGCGCCTCCACGAACGCACCGGGTTCCGTGCCGTCGGTCGACGAGAGCGCATCGCCCGCATGACGTATGGACCCCACGCCGGCCGCTGGCGCGACACCATCCTCGTGGAACGCCGCACCCCCGACGCCGACGCCGACGCCGACGAGCGGAGTGAGGGCGCATCTTCCACGAACACGCAACCTCACACCACGCCCAACGACACCTCAAGCCGCATCTTCACACTGATCCGGCTTCAGAATTCCTGAACTTGCGGGGAATTCCGGTCATGCGGGCGGTGGTGTCGAACGCGACCAGCTCGGCGGGGTGGAGTTGGTGCTGCACGACAAAGCTCCGGTCCTTGATGCGCCAGAGCCCTTGCCCGGTGCCGAGTCCGGGCAGCAGGCGGCGTTCGGTGCCGGTCAGCCCGAGCGCGACGGCGGTAGGGCCGAGCTGATCGGTCTCCTGCCGGTAGACGATCCTCGTCTCCGCGTTCGCCAGCAGGCTGTTCGCCAGCGCCCGGTTCGCCGACCCTGCATCGCCCACGTTCTCCAAGTCGCTGAGCTTGTGGAACACCAGCAGATTTGCCAGCCCGTAGTGCCTCGCCAGCCGCCAGTGCGCGTCCATTCTGCGCAGGAGCGCCGGGTGGGACATGAGCCTCCATGCCTCGTCGTAGACGACCCATCTGCGGCCCCCGTTGGGGTCGAGCAGGGCGGCTTCCATCCATGCCGACGAGCAGGTCATCAGCACCGAAATCAACGTGCTGTTCTCGGTGACGCGCGACAGATCGAGACTGACCATCGGCAGCGACGGGTCGAACCTGACGGTGCTCGGCCCGTCGAACAGACCGGCCAGGTCCCCAGCCACCAGGCGGCGCAGCGCGTGGCCGACCTGGCGGCCGTCCTCGGTGAGCCGGCCGTCCGGGTCGTCGGCAGGGTCGGGGCGCAGCAGCCGGTCGACCACCATCGGCAGGATCGGCACGTCCGCGTCGCGCACCGCGCCGGCCAGGGCGGTGTCGATCGCGGTGTGCTCCAACGGCGCCAACCGCCGATCCAGCACCGTCTCCGTCAAGGCTCCGAGCAGATCGCGGCGTCGCGCGGCGAGGGTGGTGGCCCACTCCTGGTCGGACAGGCCGCCGGGCCGGTAGCCCTCATCCAATGGGTTGAGCCTGTTGCCCATCCCGTGCCCGAGGATGATCGCTTTCCCGCCGACTGCTTCGGCGACGCCGGAGTGCTCGCCTTTGGGGTCGCCGGGGACATAGACGCGGTACCCGAAGGGCAGACTGCGGGTGTAGAGGCTCTTGGCGAGCGACGATTTCCCGGAGCCGACGATCCCCGCCAAGATCAGGTTCGGCGCGGTGATGATGCCCCTGCGGTACAACTCCCACGGGTCGTACACGAACGAGGAGCCGCTGTAGAGGTCTTGGCCGATGAAGATTCCCGCGGCTCCGAGCCCGGCTTCGGCCAGGAACGGGTACTGCCCGGCGAGCACGGCGCTGGTGTCCTGATGCCGGGCCACCCGGAAGCGGCCCGGTGTCCTCAGCGCGGCCGGGCCGGGCTCGCCGGCGGCGGGCAGGTAGACCGTGGCACGGCGTTCAGCCCGTTCGGCGGCGGCCTTGGCCTGGGCCGCTTCCTTCTCGACGTGACGCTGCTCGGCGACGAGGCGGGCGGCGGCTTGCCGCCGCTGCTTGCGCAGCCGGCGCCGCTCCGAGGCGGGAGTGACGAGGACAGCGGTGTGCAGCTTCTCGCCCCGGCTCACAACGACCGCCCCCGCGCCCCGGAGACCCAACCGCCGGCGGGACGGTCGAACCATGACGAGTCCGGCGCCGGGCGAGGCTGCTGTGGCATGTCCGGCTTGGGCTGCGGCGGGCCCTCGATGCCGAGCGGTGCCAGCGCGTCCGCGTTCTGGCGAGCGGCCTCCGCGACCCATCCGGGAAACAGGCACTCATGCTCGGGCCTGCTGCCGGGGTTGTCGATGGCGTACTGGCGGGCGTCGCCGGCCGCTGCCAGGAAGGCGGCGAGGTCGCGCATCGCGCGGTCCGGGGCGACCGGCGCTCCGGCGCCGGTGAACAGGTCCCGGCCGACGAGCGTCTGCCCGGTCGCGGTGTCCTCGATGCGGTAGGCATATCGCTGGTGCTCGCCCAGCGGCGAGTCCGGCCAGACGATCAAGGTGAGCGTCCCGACGTGCCGGGACATCGAAGCGGTGGGGTCTGCGCTGTTCATGGCGGGCAGGTGCGCGCCGGCACGTCTCCGTGGTGGCTATGTCAGAGCGACAGCCCGCGGGCCTGCTTGACGGCGGCGACGCCGGGATGCTCGAACCAGCCCCCGTCACGGACGGCGCTACGCCGCCCGGCCGTCTCTCGCTCACGGCCTGTCGTCGGGCGGCGGGCCGGGACGTGCGCCCCTGCTTCTTTGTCGATGGCGTCCTCGGCACGGATCAGGTGCCGCCGGTACAGGGCGACGTGCCCGGCCATCGGGTTGTAGGTCATCGCGTAGTCGCCGGTCTCGGCCTGCCGGTCACCGGGATAGACCGGGGCGGTGTCGTGAACGTCGCCGTTCTCCAAGGCGGCGTTCGTGGTCTCCTCGCCGTAGTCCCACGCCGACAGATGCTCGATCCCCGCCTCGACCCCGTGGGCGTCGATGAGGTCGATCACCCGGTCGGCTTCCTCGCCTTGGAGGAACACGACGCCAACCCACCGCTCCACCATCCGGTCCTGCGGGTTCCACACGATCCGGCCCGAGTGGGTCATGGCCGCGCTCAGGCGGTCGTCGGCCTGGTCGATGAGCGTGCCGGCCTGGTGCAGCTCATCCGCTGCGGCCAGCGCCTCGGCCGCACCGCCGCTGTACTCGCGGGACTCGTCGGTGACGTGATGCTGCCGGCTCAGATGGGCGGCGGCGAGCTGGTCGAGCACCTGCCGCAGCGATCGCAGCCCGCCCAACAGCTCACCGATCACCACGTAGGTCTCGGACGGGTCCTCGAAGCTACGGCTGGCGTGAGCCAGACCGCGCAACGCCTCGTAGGCATCGCTGGCATCGCTGGTCGGGTTCGTGTATGTCGGCATCACGGGCCTCCTTCAACGAGGGTGGGATGCCTGCCAGGTGAGCGCGCCGGTCACACCGTGCGGCACAGCGGCAGCGCGGCCGCCGTGAACGCGACCGCTTGCTGGCCGACGAGCCTTCGGGTCTCGCAGGAGGCTTGGATCGCGGCTTGTTCGATCGCGGCGACCGCGGCTTCCAGCTCGTCGACGCTGGGGGCGGAGACGGAGATGAGCCCGGAGACCCGTAGAATCCCGTGGCCGGCGGTCAGGTCGGCTTCCTGCTGGAGAACGTCTTGGTACTCGGCGGTCTGCGCGGCGTCCTCGATCTGCCCGATCCGGGCGCGCTGGGCCGCATCCGAGATGTGCTCGACCTTCTTCTTGCGGATGTCGCGGGCCGCCTGGTCCGAGCGCATCGGGGTGTAGATCAGCGACACCGCCCGTTGGATGCCGGTGGAGAGCAGCACCGGCGCGAGGAACCCCGGATAGACGAGGCTGCGGGGCCACTCCGAGACCCACAGCACGGTGTGCCACGCGGAGTCGGTGCGCAGGTTGCCCCAGGTCTCGGTGACCGCGACCGGGCCGGCGGCGGCGAGCTCCTGCCCGAGCCGCCCGTGGCGCTCCAAGGTGGCGGCCACGGCCGGGTCATACGCCGAGCGGAGGATGACCGCGACCTGACCGGGGCCGAGCCACCCCGATGGGGTCAGGTCCGCAGACCGCAGCGCCGCGGTCAGGGTCGCCATCTCCTGCCGGAGCACCGCGGCGGCACCGCGGATGCCGCCGCCGGCGGTCCTGATCTGTCGAGCCGCGACCTTCATGTCCAGGGAGAGGCTGACCGTGGTGGCGTGCCGTTCCCCGGCGGGGCCGGCACGCTCGATCAGCTCGCGGTAGGTGGTCGCGGCCCAGGAGCCGTCGTCGGTGCCGTGCTCGGCCCACCACTCCGCCAGCCCACTACCGGAGTCCGGCACGGTCCGTTCGAGCACTTGCAGGGTCGCGATCCTCCCCGAGCGGCAGACCGTGGCGAGCACCCGTCCCCAGGAGGTGACGCGGCGCTCTTGCTCGCCGGGGTCGAGCAGGATGAATGCCGGATGGGTCACTTCCGTCACGACCGTCAAGGTCGCCTGGCGAGGGTCGTGGATCATGCACGCCCCGGTCTCGGGGTCCAGGTGCTCCCGCAGCCGGGCCATGTCGCCGGGCAGCGCGAGACTCCCGGCCGGGCGGGGCTTGACGATCCGGCGCCGGTAGAGCAGTTGCCCGCCGGTGGAGCGCCACAGCCACCAGAGCGCGACCGGGAGCCACTCGACCATCGGCCGCCCGGCGACTGGCACCCAGGTCAGCACCACGGCGAGCAGCCAGACCGGGGCGGTGTAGGCCAGCAGCATCCCGGCGCCGCCGTAGAACGCGGCTAACAGGCTCAGACCGCCAATGCCGAGGGTGATGAGCTGAGAGACCGAGAGGCCGAGCAGCACCCCACGGCGGGTGAGCCGGCTGAACTTCATCGGCGTCAGCTCGCTACCGGGCGTCTTTCGTTCCGTCGCCGTGGGCATGGCCGATCACTCCTTCCCGGTCTGCGGCTGCCCTGACTTGGACGGCGCGGGAGTTCGCGGCTGCGGTGTGGACGGCGGAGGGGTCTGCGACGGCGGCGGGGTGCCGCCGTTCTGCCCGTCTGCGGCGTCCGCGGCGCTTTCGGCCTGACCCGCGACGGCCTTGCCCGCCTTCGGCCCGGCTTCGGCGGCGTCCTTGGCGACCTTCGCGCCGACCACAACGGCCGCCGCCGGTCCCGCGGCAGCAGCACCAGCCCCCGCTCCTGCACCGGCGCCTGCTCCACCTCCAGCTCCCGCTCCGGCCCCGGCTGTGCCCGCACTGCCGCCCGCGGCCGGTGCGGGAGTCGTGGGCGGTGGCGTGCCGCCCGAGCCGCCGCCAGACCCGCCACCATCCTTCGGGTCATCGAGAACCTTCTTGGGCTCGCCGCCGCCTTGGGGCTTGGACGGGATCGGGACGGGACGGTTGAGCGCGTTCTTGGCCTCCTGCTCGGTGCCCATCTGCTGGTACAGGTCGAAGCCGACGAAGGAGACGAAGCGGTAGACCATGTAGGGCGCGAAGGCCGCGATACCCATGAGAACGATGCCGGTGATCGGCTCGGTGACGGCGGCGACGTCAAGCTCGATCGGGGTGGCGATCTGCGTGATCGCCAGCAAGAAGATGACGACGAGCACGAGCTTGCTGATGATGAGCGCGATCACGAACGCCGCCCATTTCCCGATCCACCCTTTGGTGGCGTCCCAGGACGCGCCGGCGAACGCGATCGGTGCCAGCACCACGCCGACCAGCAGCAGCGCCTTGCGGATCAGCAGGCTGAACCAGACGATCGCGACCGCGGCGATCATCAGCCCAGCGAGGAAGATCGTCACGATCGCGCCGACGCCGGGCGCAGCGATGTTGATGCCGGACAGCCCGGCGGCGAGCAGGATGATCTTGTCGCCCATCGTCCCGGTGGTCTCGCCGGATGCCTGGATGATGCCGATGCTGAGCTGGTCCACGATTTCCAGTGCGAGCGCGGTCAGCGTGACGACCACGAACGCGCCCAGCACCGATTTCGCCGCGCCGAGCGCGGCTCTGGACAGCGCGGTCGGGTCGCGGCGGATCAGCCCGGTGATGAGTTGCAGGCAGAAGAAGATCAGGACGAGGAAGACGCCGATGCCGAAGATCAGGTTGTAGACGCTAGATCGGAAGAGCACACGTCTGAACTCCAGTCACGCCAATATCTCGTA
>ERZ778017.2720-NODE-2720-length-13713-cov-4.944941_pt1 | contig 13713 bp, 13 predicted proteins | sample MGYA00375747_ERZ778017 | MGnify/ENA primary metagenome ERZ778017 (study PRJEB29350, sample SAMN05509838) | bioreactor metagenome | biome: bioreactor; material: wastewater | place: South Africa: University of Cape Town | collected 2014-03-17 ... | reverse complement strand
GCCCCAGTACTTGATGAGGGCGATGTTCGGATGCGCGACGGCGGTGCTCATGCCGCGACGTCCCCCGGCCGCAGCATCCAGGTGCGCTCCGCGCCGTGCGCGCGCAGGGCCGCGGCGACGGTCTCAGCGGCCTCGGCCGTGCCCGCCAGCGCCAGGACGCATCCGCCGCGCCCGCCGCCGGTGAGCTTCGCGCCGAGCGCTCCCGCAGACGATGCGGCGGCCACGAGGCGGTCGAGGGGCGGGCTGCTCACGGTCAGCACGCGCAGCAGCTCGTGCGTGCTGCTCATCCGCCGTCCGAGCGACGCCCGGTCGTCGGCGGCGAGGTCGGCGACGGCAGCCTCGGTGTGGTCTTGGATGCGGGCGATCACGTCGGCGACGCGTGCGGGCTCGGCGGCCTTCAGCGCGGCGACGGCAGCGACCGCCTCACGAGTGCGCCCGCGCAGGCCGGTGTCGGCGATCACGAAGACCCCGCCGAAGGCCGAGCGCAGCGCGCGTGCTTCGCCGGCGTGGAACCACACCGGGGTCTCCGAGACGACCGCACGCGCGTCCAGGCCGCTGGGCGTGCCGTGTGCGACGCGTTCGGCGGCCTGCGTGAGCGTGAACCGCTGCTCGGCATCCAGCTCCACCCCGGCGCTGCGGGCGACCGCCCCGGCGATGGCTGCCGCCACGGCCGCGCTGGAGCCGAGGCCGCGCTCGGCGGGGATCTCGCCGTCGATGCGCACGGCCCGGCCGGCGGCGGGCGCGCCGACGAAGCCCAGCGTCTCGACGATCGCGGTGATGGGGGCCGCCAGCAGCTCGGGCGCGCCGGTGATCGGTCCGCGGTAGAGCACCGAGTCGATCCACAGCGGACGGTCGGTGCGGGTGACCGACGCGGTCAGGGTGAGTCCGTGGACGGGCAGGGCGATGGCGGGGGCGCCGTGAACGACAGCGTGCTCGCCGAGCAGGATGACCTTGGCGTGTGCCGCGGCCGACGCTTCGACTCGCCCGCCGCGTGCGGTCGGCGTGGGGCGCGTGGACGGGTCGGAGACGCGACCTGACAAGCCGGCCATGTGTCGTCTCCTGGTGATCGGGAACGCGGAGGCGCGACAGTATCTGGAGCGTGCGGCGCACGCTGCGGATCCGGCCGCTCCTTCTCACGGGCGCGCATCACACGCACCAGCGATCGATTTTATCGGTTGCCGGGCGGTACTGGCTGAGTCCGGGCCGAGCATCACCGGAGCGGGGGTACCGTGGGCCGCATGAGCGGATATCAGGTCCTTGAGATCGGCGCGCCCGAGCAGTGGCGCGACTTCTATGGCGGTTTCACGCCGGAGAGCTCCCGTGACGGCCGTCGGGTGGTCGACCACGAGCTGGCGATGCAGTACATCGGCATGACGGCCAACGCCTACGAGCCCGGAGAACAGGCGGGGTATTGGCATCAGCACGGGCGGGTCGAGGAGCTCTACGTGTTCCTGGCAGGGCACGGCCAGATGGCGCTGGATGACGATGTCGTCGACGTGCGCGCGGGCACGGTGGTGCGGGTGGGGCAGGGCGTGTGGCGCACGTGGCGGGCGCTGCCCGACAGTCCCGGACAGCTGCGCTGGCTGTGCATCCGCGCGGGCGACGAGGAGCTTCCCGAGCGGCCCGACGACGGCGAGCGCGACAGCGACCGCCCGTCCCCGTGGGAGTGACCGCTGCGGCATCCGGAACGTGACGGGTCGGATGACGAGTCGGTGCGAGGCCGGGCGCCCCACCGTGGTTCAACGCGGCTCGGGCGCCCGCGCGCTCTCCGACGCCGTCAGCCGCTCGCCCACACGGCGGGACGCGCGAAACGCCCACCAGGCGAGTGGATGCCGGCTGCCTTTGCGGTATACCCGATGCGGCACGTGGGCGTCCTGCGGCCGCGGGTAGCCGGCGGCCGCGCACACGCTCGGCAGGATCGCGGCAGCCGCGGCCCGATAGCCGGCGTCGGAAGGGTGCAGATGGTCGCGGTGCGAGAACATCTGATCGGGGGCGTGCCGGAACAGCGGGCCCAGCGTGTCGGCCAGCGACACCGTGCGCCCGCCCGCGCGCAACGCGACGATGGCCTGGCTCGTGGCCGCCAGCCGGCTGGACCAGTGCGCGAAGAACCGCAACGGCTGGGAAAAGGGCTGCACGGTGCCCAGGTCGGGGCAGGTGGCCACGACCACCTGGACTCTTTCCCGGCGCAGCTGCCGCACCGCCTCGGACAGCGGCCACAGCGCGTCGGTGAGACGCTTCAGCCGCATCACGTCGTTGGCGCCGACGACGATCACGACCACGTCGAGGTGCGGAGCCTCGGCCATGAGCCGGGCGAGCTGAGCGACCAGAGCGGTGGACTCGGCCCCCACCTCTGCCACGTTCACGATGTCGACGGGCCGGTCGGAGGCGTCGGCCAGTCCCATCGCCAGCAGCGTGCCCGGGGTCTCCTCGGGGTCGACCGCGCCATAGCCGACGGCCAGCGAGTCGCCCATCATGCCCAGCACGAGCGCCGCGCCCGGCCGGTGCGCGCCGTACCTGCCGCTGTGCGGGATGATCGGCCCGAGCCGGGTGGGAACCAGACGCTCGCGGACGAACAGTCCCTCGGTGGTCGTGAGCACGCCCAGCGCCACCACCAGACCGGCGGTCGCGCCCAGACCGACGCTCATCGTGCGCAGCGCGCGCGTGAGCGCACGCCGCTTCGCGGCCTGTGATCGGCTGTGCACGCCCATGAGCCCCGTCCCCGTTATCAGCGTAGACCCGGTGTTCGGCCGCGGAGCGGCATCCCGCCGGCATCCCGGCCCCTCGCGCGCGAGTGCGCACACAACCTCGCACAACGGCGCGTTCTTCGCACGATCTCCCAGAATTGCTCCGAGGAAGGCGCCGTCTTGCGAGTGAGCGTTCGGTCAGCCGATGGCGGTGCCGAACAGGGTGCCGACCAGGAAGGTCGCGGCCAGGGCCAGTGCTCCTCCGATCACCGTGCGCAGCATCGAACGCCAGCGCACCGCCCCGCCGATCCAGGCCGCGACGTAACCGGTGACCGCGAGCGCAACGAGCACCGCGACGAACGTCCACGCGACACGGACGGGCGCGGGGATGAGCAGGATCGTCAGCAGCGGCAGCAGCGCACCGATCGTGAACGCGACCGCCGAGGCGAGCGCCGCGTGCCAGGGGCTGACCACGTCGTCGGGGTCGATGTTCAGCTCCAGCGAGAGGTGCGCGCGCAAGGCGTCCTTCTCGGTCAGCTCCTTCGCCACCGTGCGCGCGGTCTCGTGCGACAGGCCTTCCTTCTCATACAGTCCGACGAGCTCTTCGAACTCGGCGTCGGGATCGGTGCGCAGCTCTTCGGTCTCCTTCGCGATGAGCGCATGCTCGCTGTCGCGCTGGCTGGAGACCGAGACATATTCCCCGAGCGCCATGGAGATCGCGCCGCCCACGAGCGCTGCGGCGCCCGCGAGGAACACGGGTCCCACGGCGTCCGTCGCGCCGGCCACGCCGACTGCGACCGCGGCCGTGGACACGATGCCGTCGTTCGCGCCGAGCACACCCGCTCGCAGCCAGTTCAGCCGCTGTGCCAGCCCCGGCAGGTGCGGCTCTTCGCCATGGCTGCGGGCAGTCGTGGAATCCGTCACGAGACCAATCTATTGCGGACCGGTCTTCTATGGGGATGCCGCGTCGGCGCTGCCACGCACAGCAGCCGGCCGCGCGGCCCCTCCCGCAGATCGCGCGTGCGCCATGGTCTGCACGCCTCCCGAGCGGGCCGCGTCGCCGGTCCCCACGATCGGTCTCAGGGCACGGTGTAGCCGGCGGCCCGGAACAGCTCGTACCACTCGGCACGCGTGAGCTCGACATCGCAGCCGCGCGCGGCATCCGTGACGCGTTGTGGCGTCGTGGTGCCCAGCACGACCTGCATGTTCGCGGGATGGCGCGCGATCCATGCTGCGGCGATCGCGATGGGCGGCACATCGTAGGCGGCGGCGAGCCGGTCGATGACGGCGTTGAGCTCGGGGTATCGGTCGGAGTCCAGGAACACGCCGTCGAAGACCCCCGCCTGCAACGGGGACCACGCCTGGATGGTGATGCCGTTGATGCGGCAGTAGTCGACGATGCCGCCGCCATCGCGCATGATCGACTGATCGAGTCCCTGCATGTTCGACGCGAGCCCGTGTGCGACGATCGGTGCGTGCGTGATCGACAGCTGCAACTGGTTCGCGACCAGCGGCTGGCGTACCGCGGTGCGCAGCAGATCGATCTGGCGCGGCGTGTGGTTCGAGACGCCGAACGCGCGCACCTTCCCGGAGGCCTCCAGCTCGTCGAAGGCCCGCGCGACCTCTTCCGGCTCGACCAGGGCGTCGGGCCGGTGCAGCAGCAGGATGTCGAGATAGTCGGTGTCCAGGGCGCGCAGCGACCCCTCCACGGACTCCACGATGTGCTCGTACGAGAAGTCGAAGTAGCCGGCTCGGATGCCGCACTTGGTCTGCAGCGTCACCTCGGCGCGCTGCGACGGCGTGAGCTGGAGGGCTTCGGCGAAGCGCCGTTCGCTCCCGTGCAGCGTACGGCCATAGATGTCGGCGTGGTCGAAGAAGTCGATGCCGGCGTCCCTCGCCGCGCGTACGAGATCGCGGACGGCGTCATCCGGCATCCCGTCGATGCGCATGAGTCCAAGGACGACATTGGGCGCCGTGCCGGCGCCGAGGGGGATGGTCTTCACCCGTTCACGATACCGGGACCCTCGGACCTTCACCGCGGGGCGGTCAGCCGGCGCTGTCGGGCACGGCGCTGGCCGCAGCGGGTGCACGGAACCGCCGCTGCACCTCGGCGTACGCGATCGCGTCGTCGAGGAATCCGAGCGTGCCGGACTCGCGCAGCTCCCGCGCCGCGCGCTCCAGCACGCCCAGCGCGGTGCGCGCCAGCCCGCCGCCGACGCTCACGCGCTTGACGCCCAAGGAGAACAGAGTCGGAGCGTCGATGAGGTTCGCTGTCAGCCCGGCGACGATGTTCAGCGGAGCCGGGATCGCGGCGACCAGCCGCCGGATCGTGGCCTCGTCGTCGACTCCCGGCACGAAGATGCAGTCGGCGCCGGCTGCGAGGTACCGATGCGCGCGATCCACGGTCTCGGCGAACGTGTCACCGTTCGTGCCGACGAAATAGGCGTCGGTACGAGCGTTCAACACGAAGGTGCCGCGAGGCGCCGCGGCTCGCGCGGCCGCGAGTCGGTCGGCGAACTCACCGGCATCCCGCAACCGTCCATCCACGCTGTCTTCGAGGTTCGCGCCGACGAGTCCCCGCTCGGCTGCGCGCGCAACGGTGCGCGCGACGTCTGCCGGGCCGTCGCCGTAACCAGCCTCGAGGTCTGCCGTGACCGGCACCCGGACGGCGGCAGCGATCTCGGCGACGCGATCGAGCATGGCATCGCCGCCGATCGTGCCGCCGTCGGCGACGCCCCATGACCATGCGATGCCGGCGCTGGTCGTGGCGATCGCCGGGAATCCCGCCTGTTCGAGGATCCTCGCCGATCCGGCATCCCACGCGTTGGGAAGCACGAATCCTCGGCCCTCGTGCAGGGCGAGAAAGGATGCCGCCAGGCCGTTCGACATGAGCCGAGGGTACCGCCGGCGGTCGACGGCGGGAAGGTGCATGCCGGGCGCCATGCACTCCCGGCGAGCTGTTCAGTCCATGTACGCGCCGCCGTTGACGGCCAATGCCTCTCCGGTGATGAAGGATGCCTCCTCGGAGAGGAGGAATCCGACGACGTTCGCCACGTCCTCGGGCGTCTGCAGCCGGCCAAGGGGCGTGTCCTCCACCATGAGACTACGCACGGCGTCTGTCCCCGTTCCCCGCAGGCGAGCCTCCCACGACAGTTCCCTGTCCTGCATAGGTGTCGTGACATAACCGGGACAGACGGAGTTCACGAGGATGCCGTACGCGCCCAGCTCGACCGCCATCGACTGCGTGAGCCCCACCACAGCGAACTTGCTCGCCACGTAGTCCGCGAGAAAGGGGACTCTCCCCTGCTTTCCCGCCATCGAGGCGGTGTTCACGATCCGGCCGCCTCTCCCTGCCGCGATCATCGCGCGCGCGGCGGCCTGACCACACACGAAGACGCCCTTGAGATTCACATCCATCGTCTTCTCGTAGTTGCTCATCGGGATATCGACGAAGCGCTCCATGAAGGAGACACCCGCGTTGCTCACCCACGCGCCCAACCCAAGACGTACCGACACGTCTCGGGCGACCCGCTCCGCACTGGCGGGGTCCGTGACGTCCAGCTGAGCGGCCTCATGAGGCCGGGCTGTGACTGGCAGCGCACGGGCCGTTGCCTCAGCCGCATGAACATCCACGTCGGTTGCCACGACCCGCCATCCTTTGGCGGCGAGCCTTATGGCGATCGCACGTCCGATCCCAGAACCGGCACCGGTCACCACCACGGCATCCCTCGCGATCGCCTCTCGCCCTCCGGCGAACGGCACCCTCGAGCTCTCAGGCTTCATCTCTTTGCCAGACACGAGATACCCTCCCGCCAGTAGTCAACGCTCGCGCGCAGATCTTCCAGAACGAGATCATCCGCGGCCTCATGGGAAGGGATGATCTCAAGCAGAAGGGTGACCTCGTCGGCTGGCCATTCAGAGACCGCCGCTAGGACCTTCTCTCTTTCCACCTGTCCTTCGATCGGCTCGCCGGCGAAGGGTGCGTGCTGGTCCTGTCCCCAGCGCGTCTGCTGCAGCTGGACGACCGGCGTGCATGCCCACGGCTCGCACAACCACGGCTCCAGACCTCCGCCACGCTGATGTGCATCTCGGATCGCAAACGGATGACCGACGTCCAGACACAGTCGCCAAGGAACGGGAGCGCCGGAAACGGACGCTTCGATCCGCTTCGCCTCTTCGATTCGATGGCCGTACTCGCGTTCCACGCTCATGTTCTCAAAGAGGAGGAAATCGAGTCCGTACCGCTGCGCCGTCTCACTGAGCGAGCGCATGTCGGTGAACAGCCGAGCGAGCAAGCGCTCCGCCTCCCCGGCGATGAAATCAGGCACGCTGAAAGCCCCGAGGAAGCCTCCCGCGCCTCGGCCGCCAAGACCGTGCGCTGCTCTGATCAGCTCTTCGAACCATGCGAGGGCGGCGGCATGTGCACGTTCGGATCGCGCGAGCAACAGGTTCCGGCCGTACGCCGCCAGACCGCTGAACACACTGTGCACTTCGATCCCGGAGTCGTCGAGTACACCGCGCACACGCTCCACGGTTCGCAGGTTCTCCGCCCTGTCGGCAGTGAGGCTGAGGAGGTCTTCGCTGACCTGCACGAGGTCGAGGCCGAGCACGTCCGTGACGACTGTCGACCAGTCCTCCGGATCGGGCCAGCGCTTGACAGCGAAGCAGTTGTTGATCCCCAGCCGGATCCGCGGTGATCTCCGCACAGGATCAGCAGTCACCGTCATGTGCGGTCCGCGCCCTCGGCGGTGTTCCACTGATTGATCGAGCCACGGTCCCACACCCTCGTGATCGGCCGGCGCACGTACATCCGTGCTGCGTCGAAGAACGGCTGATAGTTCCACGAATCGTAGAGTCCGGTCGACAGTGCTTCGTTGACGAACGCACGCCGCTTCTGACTCGCGAGGATCCGCTGCTCCGCTTCGCCCGGATCCCACCCGTCCATGCAGACCCCGCGCAGCCGTTCCGTCGTCGCGATCCCGTCGGGCGAACCAGCCAGATTGACCCACTCCTCAGGATCTGCGGCGAGGTCATAAAGGAGTTCGTCCTGCTGATGGACGTAGACGTACTTGTACCGGCCCTGCACGACCGTCCTGGTCGGGGCGATCGTGCCCTCGCCGTTGTAGTCGATGATGACCGGCCGGCTCTCCTCACGTCCCTCGTCGGGAAACAGATCACAGCCCTGTATCCCGGTCAGGCCTGCCGGATCACCATCGACACCGGCGACGCCGAGGATCGTCGGGAAGAGGTCGATCAAGGATACCGGCGCTGACCTGCGCTCGCCTTCCGGGATACCCGGCCCCGCGAAGATCATCGGGATGCGCGTCGACCACTCCCGGAATGTCCGCTTGAAGAACATCCCGTGTTCGCCGATCTGGTCGCCATGGTCGCTGATGAAGACGACGACGGTGTCATCGAGAACACCGAACCGCTCCAGTTCGCGCTGGAGTTCCGCGAGCTTGTCATCGATGTAGCTGGTCATCGCGTAATAGCCGCGACGCGCCGCCAGAACCTGCTCGTCCGAGGGGCGTACGACATCGATCCCGTGATACGCATTGACCCACGTGTCCCACGCCGTGAGCCGATAGCCCTCGGGGGCGGGGGTCGGCAACGTGATCTCGACCCCCTCGTAGCGATCCCAATACTCCTGGGCGGGCGCGTAGGGATCGTGAGGTTGCGTATACGAGACGCAGAGGAACCATGGCGCCGCATCCGCTGTCCGGCTGCGCGACAGCTGGCGAATGCGCTCCAGCGCACGGAAATGCACCTCCTCGTCGTAGTCCAGCTGAGTCGACCACGGCACCGGACCTGCCTCCGGCACCATATGGGCCATGTATCTCCCGAAGATCTCCTCCTCGGGATCACGGGGAGGAACTCCCAACGTCTCCCAGTCCTGCGCCCATTGGAGATCGGCCGGATAGATGTCCGTCGTCAGCCGCTCTTCGAAGCCATGCAGCTGGTCGGGACCGACGAAGTGCATCTTGCCGCTGAGCACGGTTCTGTACCCGGCTCGTCGCAGATGATGCGCGAATGTGGGAATCGTCGCCGGGAGTTCTTCCGCGTTGTCGTTGACGGGAATGTCGTCCGGCAGGCGCCCCGTCATCATCGATGCTCTCGACGGTGCGCACAGCGGCGCATTGCAGTACGCGTTCTCGAAGGTCGTGCCCCGCGCGGACAGTCGTTGGAGGTTCGGGGTGAGAACCTCATGGTTGCCGTACGGCGATGTCGCCAGCGCGGACAACTGATCGCACATGACGAGGAGGATGTTCGGTCGGTCGTTCTCACTGCTCATTCTGCTGGCTCCTGTCGTTCGGGTAGGTCCATGGGCCTCTCGAATCCTCGAAGGCGCGGGCGAGTCGGAGGACGAGGTCGTCGCGTCGCCACGGGCCGACGATCTGCAGGCCAACCGGCATGCCGTTGCGGTCCGACCCGCAAGGCACGCTGATCGCCGGCTGACCCGTGATGTTGAACGGGTAGGTGTATATCGCCCAGCCGAGCGGGTCGGGACGACCAGGCATGTCAGGGAAGTCCTCCTCCACCGGGAAGGGGGCGCAGGGAACGGTCGGCGTGACAAGGACGTCGACACCTGTCATCAGGCCACGGACGGCATCGTGGTACTCGGCGAACATCCGAGAGGCGGCAGAGATGTCCGTGCCCCGCACCCCGAATCCTCGCTCCACGAGCACGCGACGGCCCTGATCGATCAGTGGCGCGTCAGCCGCGAACGTCGCGGAATGATGCGCTGCCATCCCGGAGCTCCACACCGTGATGAGCTCTTCGTACGGATCCGGGAGATCCCATTTCACCTCCCGGACCTCATGGCCGAGACGGACGAAGTGCTCGAGAGCCGTCAGGAACACCTCTTCGACGTCAGGGTCCGCGCGCGCATAACCGAGGTCGCTCACCCACCCGATCCGAAGACGGGGGCCATCCTCAAGCTCCTGGAAACGAGAAATCGACGTCCAGGAATCCGGATCTCGCGGGTCAGCGCCCTGCATCACGTCGAGCATGAGCGCGCAATCGCGGACGGTTCGCGCCATCGGCCCGAGATGGGAGAGCCGCCCGATCAACGCAACGGGATAGTGCGGAATCAGACCGTAGGACGGCTTCATCCCCACCACTGCGCAGAAGCTCGCGGGGATGCGGACAGAGCCTGCACCATCGCTGCCTTGGGCGAGGTAGCCGAGCCCCGCCGCCAGCCCCGCACCCGCGCCGCTGCTCGATCCGCCCGGCGTCAACGCATGGTTCCACGGATTGACGGTGCGTGCAGAGAGCCTGTTCCCGCTGGCCGCCTTCCATCCGAACTCCGGCGTGCTCGTCTTGCCGAGGACAGCCGCACCCGCTCCCCGCAGCCGCTCGACGACCGGCACGTCGAAGTCGGGAATCCAGTCCTTGCGAGTGAGGGAACCGAGTGTCGTCCTCACTCCCCTGGTGGGTGTGAGGTCCTTGAGCGTGATCGGCACGCCAGCCAGCTCCCCCGCGTCACCGTCCGCATAGGCTCGCTCCGCTCGCTTGGCCGCCTCCATCGCCAGGTCGAAGGTGGTGGTCTCGAACGAGTGCAGTTCCGAGTCCCGCGCAACGATGCGGTCGATGACCGCAGAGACGACCTCGACGGGAGAGAGTCGTCTTTCACGATAGGCGGTTCTCAGTCCCATCGCAGAGACGGGAAGCGCCCCGGGTGGGGAAGCCGGCTGGCGGTATCGCACGTGTCTAGCCCTTCGATGCCTCGACGTACATGTCGGAGAGATAGAACTGCGAGACCGGCACGGGCGTCGTGATCCGGCCGAGCTTGTCGAAGAAGTCGACTTCGTGCTGCAGCCATTTCTCGACCGTGCCGTCTTCGGTGTACTTCACGAACTCGGCCGTCGTGTAGTACTTCACATAGTCGAAGATCGGCTTGATGCGGTCGGGCTCCACCTGAAGGAACTTCGACGTGATCGCCAGAGTCTCGTCTGGGTGGCTGTATCTGTAGTCGTTGGCCTCCTGGAGCGCCCTCACGAACCGCTTGACCCCGTCGGGGCTGGCTTTGAGGAACTTGTCGCTGACGACATAGCCTCCGACCGGGACGTAGTCCGGGTAATAGTCCTCGTCAGAGGCCACGACCGTCACGTTCGGCATGGTGGTGAACACCGACGAAACAGCGGCACGCCAGATCGCCACGGCGTCGATGTTCCCCGAGCTGAAGGCAGAGACCAGGGTCGCCGGGTCCATCTGCACCTTCTTGATGTCATCGACGGTCATGCCTGCTGTGCTCAGCGCCTGCATCAGCAGCATGTCTCCCGAGGTACCCTCCGGCACGCCGATCTGCTTGCCCTTGAGATCGGCAACGGTCTTGATCCCGGATTTGGGGTTCGCCAAGATGACGTCCGAGAGATCAACGAGATTCATCGATATGACTTTGGCCTTGCCATCTGCCGGAAGCCACATCGCACCCGGTCCGATCCAGCCGACATCGAGGTCGTTGGTGCCCATCGCCTGAACCTGGATCGGTCCTGTGGCAAACGGAGTCAGAGTCGGCTTCACGCCGTTCTTCTCGAAGAAGCCTTGATCCTCTGCGATGGCAAGGAGCGGGGCACCTCCGGGGTCGGGCGTGTATCCGACGCGTATCGAGACCGGCCCTTCTTGTGTCTTTCCATCTCCATCGTGGCTCGCAGGCGTACTCCCGCACCCGGCGAGCACTGCCGCCACGGCGCCGATGCCGACGGCTGTGAGGATCGTCTTTCTGATTTTCATGCTGCGTTCTCCTTTCTCGGTGGTTGACAAGCGACAGGAAGGCCGCTCATTGGTCGTACACGCCGCGCCACACCCTTTCGCGAAGCGCGACGAACTCCGGGGTCAACCGTGTGTCCGCGGTACGCGGATACGGCAGATCGATCTCCACCACGTCACGGATCCGACCCGGCCGCGACGCCATGACGACGACACGATTCGCGAGGAACACCGCTTCGTCGACGTCATGCGTGATGAACAGCACGGTGCGTCGATCGTTCCCCCACGTCTCCAGAAGTTGCTCCTGCAGACGAACGCGCGTCAGCGCATCGATCGCACCGAACGGCTCATCCATGAGCAGCACTTTGGGATCTGCCGCATAAGCCCGTGCCAGAGCCGCGCGCTGCTTCATGCCTCCGGAGAGCATCTTTGGCAGCGCATCAGCAAAGTCCGTCAGCCCTACGAGGTCGATGAAATGCTGTGCGATCTGTCGACGTCGCGCCCGGGGAACACGCTTCAGCGACGGGCCGAACTCCACGTTCTTGCGCACGGTGAGCCAGGGGAACAGCGCGTATTGCTGGAAGATCACCCCACGATCGGGATCAGGACCCTGCACGGGCTTGCCGTCGACATATGCGGATCCCGTCGTCGATTCCGTCAGACCTGCGGCAATGGTCAGCAACGTGCTCTTTCCGCATCCAGACGGACCGACGATCGTGACGAACTCGCCGTCACCGACGTCGAGGCTGACATCGTCGAGTGCGACGAACTCGCTGTCGCGGACCGTGAATGTCTTCCGCACATTCCGGAACGAGATCTTCGTGTCCAACGGAATCTCCAACGCGCTCACTTCCGGCCCCCGTCTTGCCAGCCAACCAGCTTGTGTTCGAGCGACAGCAACAATCGGTCCATCGCATACCCGAGGATCCCGATCGTGATGAGCGATACGAAGATCGTCGGAAGGTCGTAGTAGATCTGCGCCTGCTGCATCCGGTATCCGAGTCCCTGCTGGGCCGCGACGAGCTCCGCGGCGACGAGCGTGGCCCATGAGGCGCCAAGGCCGATGCGCATGCCCACCAGGATGAACGGTGTGGACGCGGGAACCACGACCCGGAGAAAGATGGTCATGTTGCTGGCACCGAGCACACGAGCGGCGTTGATCAAGACGGAGTCGACGCTCGTCACGCCTTGGATGGTGGCGATCACGCTGGATAAGAAGGCGGCAAGGAAGATGATCCAGACCTTGGGCGCCTCCCCGATCCCTGCGATCACGATGACGAGCGGAATCATCGCGAGCGGCGGGATGGTGCGCAGGAACTGGATCCAGGGTTCTGTCAGCTTGCGGACGACCGGATACCAGCCGACCAGGAACCCGGCGGGCACCGCCACCGCGATACCGATCACGAAGCCCGCCACCACACGCCCGAGGCTCGCGAGAAGATCGCCGATGAGCAGACCGGATTGAATCATCTCGATCCCACGGCGCAGCACGGTGAGGGGCCCGGGAATGCCTTCTACGCCCAGCGCCGCGACAACCTGCCAGAGGATGACGCCGATGGCGAAGGATGCGACCGTCCAGGCCGTTCCGATGAAGAACCGACGGCCACGACGATCGCTCTTGCCGGCCCTTCCCCGGCGAGTGCCGAGCGCAACGGTTTCCGTGCTCATGAGGTAGCCCTCCGCGAAAGTCGATGCGAGATCGGAGCGATCTTCTCGCCCGCTGCCCGCCAGGTCTGATAGGCATCCACGTAACGCTGATGCCGGATCGGGTCGGGGTCGATGGCGACACCGAGTCGACGGAACCGCTCCGAAGCCTGCCAGTCGGCCAGCTCACCGACACCGATCGCGGCGACGATCGCAGCACCCAGCGATGCGCCCGGATGATCGACGACGGGGAGCATCGAGACGCCCAGCACGTCTGCGTGAATCTGCTTCCACAGAACGGACTTGCTGCCTCCGTTGGTGACCATCACCTGGTCAGGAACAATCCCGATCTCCGCGAAGATGTCGAGATGGTGGCGAAAGCCGAAAGCGATGCCTTCGAGCACCGACCGGTACAGGTCTGCCCGGGAGTGCCCGAGATGTAGACCGACGAACGCACCGCGCAAGTCGGGATCATGCAACGGACTCTTCTCCCCGAGGAAGTACGGAAGGCAAAGCAGTTCGGCCGGAGCCCGAGACGCGGCCTGCTGGTCGAGGGAGACGAGATCATCTCCGCCGATCAGCGCCTGGAACCACCGGATCAGGCTGCCGCTGGTCGCCATGCACCCGTTGGGTAGCCAGAGGCCGGGCACGGGATGCATGTCGAGGTACAGGCGCG
>ERZ778017.2719-NODE-2719-length-13714-cov-5.286551_pt1 | contig 13714 bp, 10 predicted proteins | sample MGYA00375747_ERZ778017 | MGnify/ENA primary metagenome ERZ778017 (study PRJEB29350, sample SAMN05509838) | bioreactor metagenome | biome: bioreactor; material: wastewater | place: South Africa: University of Cape Town | collected 2014-03-17 ... | reverse complement strand
GTCGCTTCGTTTCCCTGCCGCTACTTCGAGCAGGAGCAACAGTGTCGCGTCACGGTTTGAGTCATGACGGTGCCGGTGGGCAATGGACCGGGCCAGGAAGAGCCAGAGGCCTGCGGGATCATCGAGCAGCCGCTTGGCGGCTGATGTGAGGACCATCCTGCCTTTGATTTTGCGGATCAGACCGAGTCGTTGAGCGCTTTCCCGCAATTGAAGGACGGGCAGGGTCTGGTCCTCGCGGTTGGCTTTGCCGATCCAGTCCTTGGTCCAGCCGAGTTCGGTCATTGCCTCGCGGACCACGGCCGGCGGCAGCCAGCCGGCAGCTGTGAGGGACAGGCCGTCACGCCCGATCCGGCGGGTGAGCCAGAGATACGGGGCGGTCATCGCCTCGGTGACGTTTGCTTCGACCGTTGCGGGGCCGTCGAGGCCGGCGGCGTGAAGGTAGGAACGGAATTCGCGTCGCAGGCCCGGGGGCATCCGGTTCGTCAGTTCCGTGGTCGGTGACGCGCTTCCGGCGGCGTGTTCGTTGGCGGAGGCGGCAGGGAACAGGAGGGCGAGCTCGTTGTTCAGGGCAGTAATGTCCAGTTGTTCCGGGTCGAATTCCTGCCATGGCCCGGCTGTCCACGCGACCCAGGCCTTCAGGTCTTGGTGTTCTTCGTGGCCTGGGTCTGCGAGGGCCTCCAGCATTTCGTGATAGCCGCCGATGCCGCCGGAATCTTCCAGCGGCGCCCGCCGTGCGCCGTCCAGCAGCCGCGCCCCCGGGTTGGTCTCCGGCATGGGGAGGCTTCCGGTGAGTTCGAGGCGGTGGATCCAACCGTCGCCGAAGTCATATTCATAGAACACAGGACCGGATTCAGCGGTGAGGATCTGACCCAGGGTCCAGTCCGTCTCCGGGAGGTCCTCATCGCTGTCCTCCAGCAGGTCGCGGGAGACCCAGCGCCGTGGTGCACGCACGATCCCGTTAACGGCGCGCAGACGAACAAAGGGGTCGGTATCGGTAAAGGAATGCAGATGCGAATCCCGCCAGCCAACGGCCGTTTGGAGAATCTCGTGCACCCTGTCCAAGGTGAGGGAAGGGTCGATGTCGAGGAGCCGCCAGATGACCGGCACACTGCCCCCGATCGAGACTTTCACCCGCAGCAACACCAACCCGAAAGCTGCCTCCGCAGCACGTATCGTCACAGCACCATCCTGCCAGCCCCACCGCTCAGGCCAGGCGAAGTCCGGACCCGGCGCAACCCACCAGGCTATCGCCCGGAAGAAGCGTGGGTGGGCCAAGGTGCCACCTGCGTGTTTGGCAATCCGCCTTTAGTGCTTTGGCTGCTTACCCAGCGCCTGAGTGCCAAGCGTTGGGGGCATCGTCAGGACGATAGCAACCCAGATCAACCACTGCACCGGCTCCGCGGCCCGCTCGGGGAGGCAGTGCTGGCGCTTTCCCGCTGGCGCTCCCCGCTCGGGAACAAGTGCGCCTCGACCGTCCGGCGCGGTGGCCCCGCCTGTACACTGAGATTCACAAGATTCACAAGATACACAGACATTCACGGGAGCGTGTGGTGGAAAATCCGTTTCGTCCCACGGCAGGCGCTGCTCCTCCTGATCTTGTCGGACGCGGGGGAGTGCTTGACGAGTTCGCCTATGGCCTTCGGATCGGGTCGGGAGCCCCTGGCCTTTTGACCATCTTCACCGGGGCGCGGGGCATCGGCAAGACGGTCATGCTGGGCGCAGCCGAGGACTTAGCGATCGCCAGCGGCTGGGCGGTCATTTCCGAAACGGCCACCGGAGGGTTCCTGGGACGGATCGGTGAAGCGATGCGACGACTGACCGATGAGCTCGGCGACGGTCCCGCCGGCCGGCGGGTCACGGCAGTCTCCGTTGCCGGGTTCGCCGTCACGACCCAGCTGGCCCCAGAGGAGCAGGTGGACTGGCGTGTCCGCGGGGCGGCGCTGCTGCGCCTGCTCGCACAGCAAGGTACGGGCCTGGTCATCACCGTTGATGAAATCCACGCCGCGGACCGCACCGAGCTGTCCCAGCTCGCCGCCGACGTCCAGCACTTCATCCGCGACGGCCTGCCCATCGGGCTGATCTTTGCCGGGCTGCCGGCCGCCGTCTCCGACCTGCTCAATGAAGGCGTCGCTACGTTCCTGCGCAGGGCGGACCGCATCGACCTCCACGCCGCCTCGATCGCCGAAGTCGAACGCTCCTTCACGGAGACCTTTCAACGTGCCGGGAAGGCTCTCGGCCCCGACCTGGCCAGGACAGCGTCCGAGGCAACAGGCGGCTATCCCTTCCTTATCCAGCTGGTGGGCTACTACCTCTGGCAGGAAGCCGAAAAGGCGCCCGTGAGCCTGGGCGCCGCCGCGGTGGACCGCGCGATCACTGCCGCGCGCCGCCGGAACGAACGCGTGGTCATCGAAGCGGCACTGTCCACGACGTCCGGGCGGGACCGCGATTTCCTGCACGCCATGGCCGAGGATCCCGGGGCGTCATCCACCCTGGACATCGGCAGGCGCACCGGGATGCGGCCCAACGCCGTCGGCAACTACCGGACCCGGCTGCTGGACGCCGGGCTGATCGAACCCGCAGGCCACGGGCTGGTCGGCTTCGCCATCCCCGGCCTGCGCGAATACCTCGCCCGGAACCCCGCCGGCTGACACCGGGCGGTGGGCAGCAGAAGATTTGGGCCGCTGCCTCCCCGTGCATCGTTGGTTCCGGGGTCGGGCGCTCTACTTGCCGGCCCAGCGTTCGTGCGCGGCCTGGCGGGTGATACCGGCGGCGCGGCCGATGTCCGCCCACGACGCGCCGGCAGCCTTGGCGGCGGCTACCGTCTTGTCCAGCCGCTGCCCGGCCTGGGCAAATTCCCGCGCTGCCGTGACGACTCCGGCGATGCCTGCCAGTGGCAGGATGTGGGCCTCCCACTCCTGACAAATGGCATCCTCGACAGGCTCGGGCGCGTGGCCGGACGTCTCAGGCGGCAGGTACGCCAGGCGGTGGCCGGGATCGGCCTGCTCCGGGGAGGCGACACGCGTCCAGAATTCCCCCTGCCACCCACACTCACATTGGCCCCGCCAGCCGGTGATCTCCCCGTGGGGCACGACCTCCAGGTCCGGTTGGGCCGTGTCCGCCTCGTAGCGGCCGGTCAGGCCTGAAACCAGCATTCCCTTCCCGGTGGAGCTGGCTGTGAGCCGGCCATCAGGCGTCACGCTCGCCGCCCAGCCTTCATGGCCCTCGCTGTAGTCGGTAAACCACCCCATAACGCAACCCTCGCCTTCTCTGTCAGGATCCCCTGACAGTAAGTGTGTCAGGCGGCCCTGACAGTTGGGAAGCGCCCGCACTCCGGTACCTGGCAGAGAAATCCCGCCGTCAAGGCGCGCCCGGCATGCACCAAAACTCCGGCCCGGCAGCCTTCCGCCCGCAGCTTCACCCAATTCCGCCACCCAGGGGAGGGGGCGCGGCGGACACCAAATGCTAAACTGAAAAAGGGGATGCTTTGTTCTGTCATACTGTCAGCTTTACATAATCTTCATTATCGGCGTTTGAGTGAGACGAGTAGAAGTGGGTTGCTGAACTAGTCACACGTTGCTTGCCGTGCGGTGTTTGCGCACGCCCGATGGGTTCGCCCCCTTGGTAACGCGCCGTTGATCCTGTGAAGGCACCCTTCGAACCAGGCACTCCTGGCTCTACGACTCTCGGGATGGCCGGACGAGCCCGCCGCCTGTCGGTGGGGCTGGCACTGGCAACCACGGTCCCTTTCCTGGCCTCCGGCGCGGCGTTCCATGCCAACACTGCCCGGACCCGCGCAGTTCGGCGTAACTGGTAACCCCAACGACGCCCTAGGTGGTGGCCGACTGGGTCCGCCGATGCCACAGGGAACGGGGGAAATCCTTTGCCAGCAACCTCGCCAGCCCGATCGCCATCAAAGGGTTCGGCAGGGTCCAGACATCCAATGGCGTAATGAGGATCAGGAATGCAATCGCGGCGGCAAGGCCACACGTCACGGCGCGTCCGTAGCTAAGGATCAACAGGCCCGCCGCTATTTCACCTGCGCTCCTGCTCCACATCTCCACCACCTCGTCCGGAACTCCCTCTGCACCACGCTTCGAAGGGGGAGATACGCGGCCTGTCATCTGGGTGAGGCAGATCACGTCCTGGCGGTGACGTTAGCCCCTATCCGCCCCCCTGTCCACCGTTGGTAGCCTGTCGCCATGATTCCCTCACCCCCGTTCCGCCCGGCCCCGCCCCTACTAATCGCCGGCGACACTCCTAACGGAAGGAAACCCGAATGAGCATGCACTCCTCGTGGGCCGACATGGCCCAGGGCCCGCAGAGTGCCGAACTGCCCCGCGGCGTCACCGCTGGCTCCTACGCCACGTACCCGGAAGCGCAGGCCGCTGTAGACCTGCTCGCCGACCAGGGCTTCGCCGTCGAGCACGTCTCCATTATTGGGAAGGACCTCAAGCTCGTCGAACGCGTCGTCGCCCCGCTGAGCTACCCCAAGGTTGCACTCAGCAGCGCCGTCTCCGGGATGTGGTTCGGGCTGCTGATCGGCATCCTGCTCTCCCTCTTCGGCAGCTCCGCAGACCAGAGCGGATTCCCCCTGTTCAGCTCCGTGTTGCTCGGGGCAGCCTTCTGGATGCTCTTCGGAGTCATCGGCTACGCCATGCGCCGGGGAAAGCACGACTTCGCCTCCACCTATGCCGTGGTCGCCTCCGGATACGAAGTCATCATCGACCAGGAGGCTGCGGCTGAGGCCAAGCGGTTGCTCCAGCAACACTCTCCGGACGGCTACCGGCAGGACACGCCCGAGCATGTGCAGCGGCAGCACCCGAACCAGGGCGAGGACCACCGCAACGACTTGCCGGACGGGCGGCCGGAATACGGGGTCAGGCTGCCCCCGTCCAGCGGGGATGACGGCCAAGTCTGAGGCGTCTCCCGCGGCTGGATCGAGGCCGGCGGGCAGGCGCCCAGCAGGCAGCCCACCCCCTTGCTGCGGACGGGGCCCACTTAGCGATACACGCGAACCTCAGGGGCGGGGCCAGAATCCGTCGCGGAACTCGTGGGGATCGAAACATCGGCCTGCTCCCCGCAGCCACCGACGCCACCGACGCCACCGACGCCACCGACGGACTCTACCGGGTCGTGGACGCCGCCTACGAGGAGCGCTCCGTGGGCCATCAGCTCGAACCTGCATCCCGCCGGATTTGATGAGCTGATGTCCAAAACCTTGGCCACGGCAACGGTGGACCAGCTCCTGCACCACGCCAACGTATGCTAACCCAGCGGCGACTCCATCCGACTCACCCAAGCCCTGGCCGGGAAGGGACTAACCCAACTGAACTAACAAACCCCCAACGCTGGCCAACACCGCCGAAAACCCTCAGTGGGCAGATCTGGTGGGGATACCGGGCAGTTTTACTGGCCACCGGCGGGGCGATTAGCTGGCCGGCCGTGGTCTGGAACCAATGGTCATTGACAGGGCTCTCCACGGTTCGTCGGGAAGTGGACTCGTGCCGTAAGGCGTGAAGGGGCTCGTGGCCCTGTTGGATGATTGATGTCTAGCCATTCGTCGGGAACAGATTCCCACGAGCCTTGATCGAGCCTACGACGGGGCGGCCCTGCACTGCCACGGTGATCTTCAACCTGCCGGATACCGCGTCCCCTCCGCCATAGTCTCCGCCGTCGTCCGCCGGATCGCGGTCGAGTCCACGGCCGTGCCAGGCTGCCCGGCCTGCGGTGTCGTCTCCGAAGGCGGGAAGGACCGCCGGCTCCAGCGGCTCCGCGACGTCCGGGTCGCCGGTGCAGTGTGGTGCTGAGGGGCACCGGCCTCGGGTTCGGCAACGTCGAGAATTACCGATCGCGTATCCTGCTCAGGAGCGCCGCTCAGACAGCAGCGCGACGCTCATCCCAGCAGGCCATTCCCGCGCAACCACGAAGAGCCCACAAAAGATCGCGGGCGTCAAACACCAAAAGGATGAAGAAGTTGAAACCCTTCGCGCGCCTTTCTCCCGAGCGCTCGGTTGGACAGGATAATCGTGCGGTGACCGTCGATTCAGAGGCCAACGCCGGCCCTTGTGTTCCTTTTGAAGAGTCTGCTGCCCGTGGACTCATTTCACGCTGGCGCGATGATCCGTCCGGCACGTACCGAACGTGGTTCCTCTGGCCTGAGCGGATCAAGAACTTTCGGTCCTTGCGTCGAGGCATTGAACAGGTAAGTGCGGAAATCGAAGCAGGCAGTTTCGGGACAGCCTATAAAGGGTCTTCGCTGGAGACGGTGGTACACGGAGTTGCCGAGCAGCGCCAGATCTTCAAGGGAGCCGATCATGCCTTTTTGTGGAAGCCGAAACTGCGAATCCCGGACATCTATGAGGACCGGGAGAATCAACTTGCGTTTGGCCGAATGCTGGAGGCCTGCAGATGCTGTACAGGGGAAGCGCCATTATTGTCCGCGGTCCAGGCTTTCGCGAAGCGCAAGGTCAAGGGCATGGGCCCTGCGGCAGCCAACCTGCTGTACTTCCTGCACCCAACTCTCATGCCGCCGTTCAACACCGCAATCGTCCGCGGCTACAACGAGCTCACGGGCGGCAGAGTCAAGCTTGGCAGCTGGGACGAATACCTTGCGATGCGGCAAGGCATCATCAGCATTAATGAACGCTTCCGGGATTTGCTCTCGAACGATTTGGGCGCCATAGCCGGTCTCCTTTTCGACATCGGGACTGGTCGGTACCCTGCACCCCCGCGGCCCGGACTGCCTGAAGCCGGGCTGTCAGAGTGGCACGCCGAGCTCACCCGTGTCCGTGGTGAGGCAAAGGCGGACAAGGCGATAGCCGCCGCGGAGCGGGAAGACTTAACCCACACCGAAGTGCAGGGCTGGCTCCGGGATCTGGGACTCGCACTTGGGTTCGATGTCTGGATCGCCAGCAACGACCGCGGCCGGCCTTACGGGGGTGGCCGGCTGGCCGACGGCTGCCTCACCACCCTGCCTGGGGCTCTCACGTCCCTGGCCGCAGCGGACGCCGTCCGCCTGATTGATGTCCTCTGGCTGGAGGACGGCCACGTATCGGCCGCTTTCGAAGTCGAGCACAGCACGTCCATCTACTCCGGGATCGTGAGGATGCTGGATCTCGCACTCTCGGGCGAGAGCGGAGCTTTACAGGCTCTCTACCTGGTCGCTCCGGACAAACGCGAGGAGGATGTCCGGGCGCAGTTGGTCAGGCCGGCGTTCAGCCGGGTAGCGGATTTGCACGTCCGCTATCTTCCCTACAGCGAACTGGAGCAGCATCGCGAGCCTATCTCCCGCTTTGGTCGCGGACTGCACCCCATCGAACAGCTCGCCCGGAAGCTCACCTGAGTGGAGTCACGCCGGTGATGACCGGATAGGAGCCACGGCTGGCAGGACCGGAAAAGACGTCACCGGGCACCGCTCTCTTTTGGATTGCCCGTGACTAGGGTTTGGCGGCGTGGCTCAGGCATGCCGGCAGTAAGTCTGTGATGACGTGCGGTGCCCGTGCGCGCAACGAATATCGTCACGACAGCGATGCTGAGCCCGGAAACCCAGATCAGGCCGATGAGCAGTCCCGCGACGTCGTCGAATTTGTCACTAAGACCGGTGTCGATGAGGACCCGGTACGGGCCATAGCCTGGAAGGAGGGATGCCAACTCGGGAGGGACGGGTCGGAGCATGGGGCTCTGTGTAATGCCCAGGTCCAGGAACGGTACAACAAAGGCGATCAGCACACCGGTCACGCGTCCGAGAATGAAGCCAAGACACATACCCAGCAAGGCATAGACCGCTCCCATGAGCAACGTTCCGCCGATGAAGCCGGGCCACTGCCTGGCGGGGAAAACCAGGGCCGTGACCGCGAGGGACGCGGCACAGATGACGATGACCGACACGGCGACTTCACCAAACCGTCCTGTCAGCAGCGTGGAGCGGTGCATCCCGGACAGGACAAGCCTCTTGTCTCCTTCGCGGTTGTTCAGGGCAATGAAAAGACCGGCGACCGTGGCGAGTGAGGCGACCGCGATGGGCGCCATGGTCCCTGCATGGGTTTCGGGCAGCCAGACCCGTACGTCCACTTCCCTGCCGTCTTCCAGCACGCGCATCACTGAGTACTGCTCTTTGGTGATGGTCTTGGACAACAAGATGAAAATAATGGGCACGGTCACCAACAGCAGCCACAGGGCAGGGTCGCGCCGGTACTGCCGCAGGCCCATCCGGAAGCTCTCAGCGGCCTGCGCCACCCGCCCAGGCCGCGAAGCTGCGTTCGGCCGCCGATGCGCACTTACCTCATGGGTGAGGAGCAGTCCGCTGCCCACCACTGCCGCGATGACCCATACCAGTGACAGTCCCAGGTCGCCCAGGTACCCGCCATGGCCGGAGGGTAGGTCCACCATCCACAGCGTCACGTAATGGGTCGGCATCCACCGGGTGATCTCTGCCCGGTCAGGCGAGGTAAGGGCAGGGCCGAAAAAAACATCCAAGATCCACACGAGAAGGATCACCACCGTGCCGTTGACCTGGTCTTTGAGGAGGGAACCGACTGCGGTGCCGATCCCGACGTAGATGACCGCGAACATCAGTGTCCCTGCGATGACCCGGGCCGGGTCGTCGACCTGGCCCCGCAGGAAAAGTGTGGACAGGGCCGCGGCCGAGACGAGTGCGGCGATGAGCAGTCCCGTCACCATCCTTGCCATGACAAGCTTCGCAGCGGGAAGGCCGGCCAGGACCAGCCGGCGGTCAGCGGAGTTTGCCTGGCAAGTCTGGAAATACATGGCCAACGCTGCGAGGAACCCGGATGCCCAGCCCGCGGTCGCGGTCTCTACGGCAACGCCGGTGCCGCCGAGCAGTTTCGCGGCGTCCGCCATCGGTTGGGCTGCAACCAGCACGAACACGACGGGGATCAGGACCAGCACCAGAAGGTTCGCCGGGTTCCGGACGTACTCGACGAGGAAGCAGCGGATAGGGATTAATAATGCCCTCACTTCTGGAACGCCTTTCCGCCCCGGAGTTCGACGATGCGGTCGAACCGCTCCTCGTCGGCTATGAAGTGGCTGATCACCAGGATTGAACGGCCTGCTCCCCGTCTTCTGGCCATCAGGTCCCAGAACCGTAAATAGGTATCCCAATCGAACCCGGCGTAAGGCTCATCGAGCAGCAGCACCGGGGGGTCCGGGAGCATTGCCAGGGCCAGGTTCAGCTTGGCGAGGGTGCCCCCGGAAAGCCTGTCGGCACGCTCGCGGGCGTACCGACGGAAGTCGAGCTCCTCGTAGAGCCGCCGCTGCGCATCAGCCCGCTCATCCCGGGACATCCCGTAGGCAACGCCGAACAGCTCGAAGTGCTCATCGCATGTCAGCCTTTCAAACACCACCGGCCGCTGCGGGCAGAACCCGAGTGACCCGTGGACGTCAACTGCTCCCGTGTCGGCTGGCAATGCCCCGACCATGATCTGCATCAGTGTGGATTTTCCGGAACCATTTTCTCCCACCAGGCCAACGACCTCGCCTGGGCCGAGCGAGACTGAGACGCCGTCGAGCACCTTGGTGCGCCGACGGAACGGCCAGACGCCTTGCCGGTACGTCTTACATATCCCGCTCGCAACAAGCACGGGGCCAGCTTCCCCCTCTGGGGACGAGTCGCTACCCACCCATCTCACCTTCTCCGTTCACCCCAAGGCCGGAACATCGGGGACGTGTGTGATGCTAAGACCCACTGCTGCTTCCCTGCTCCCAGCGGGCCTGCCAGAGATGCCCGGCGTCTGGCGTTTGTACTTCCAGCCCTTGGTGTGACTTCCGTGCGGACAGGGAGGCAAGCAGATGAGGGGCCTTGAATTTTGGTGGCTGTTGCCATGCTGTAGGCTGCGGACCAGCCATTCCATCGCCGCGGGAGCGCGGACAAAGCTGCGCCGAAGATGATGATGTGGGCGACACCATGAAAAACGCGCCCGCAGGTTTGGGCCCGGGACCATAGGTCATGCCCGGCTCCTCCCCCGACCCCAAGGCCGTCGTCGTCCCCAGCCTCCCTGGTAGACCATATGTATGCCATCACAGATGCTAGGAGCGAGTGGGCAGGGAGACTAAGACGTGCATCGCATGCCCTGACACCAGATAGGCGGCCACAACGACCACCACGGCGCGGACGGCTCGTCTGGGGCAAGAACGACCAGCCTCCAGCCAGGGTGCGCGAGTCCTCAAGCCTGGGCATATAGGCAGTGTTGGCCGTCAGGCACCCGTTGTCTAGAGCCGGAGGACCTTAGCCAGGACTCAAATATCAGCTCTCATCGGTTAGGTTGGTCTGGCGCCTCGTCTCGGGGGTGATCTATGTCCTCACTAACCCGGTCTCCCGGGGCGCCTAGTTGTCCAGGCAAGATATGCGCTCAGTGCCCCGCCGACCCCAAGCCCAGCACGCATCAGGGGTTTCTCCCAGTCACCCCAACGTTCTTTGTTCCCCGACGCCAACGCCCCGATACCTCCGATCAGTGCCGCCGCGATCATGCCGGCCACGACACGGTTACCGATGCGCTCCAGACGTACGACCAGGGGTTCCAATTCAGCAGCCCGCAAATGGAGTTCCAGACCGTCCGCGTCAAGGCTTTCCACGACCCTGCGGAGCAGCTCGGGCAGGTCATCGATTAGTTCTGCTACGTCCGCACCGGCTGTACTCATGCGTCGGGCAAGAGCCTGCGGGGTATATCGGCTCAGTATCAGTTTCCGCGCGTAGGGAGCCAGTACGACGCTAAGGTTGAAGGCAGGATCCAGTTGGAGCCCAATGCCGTCAGCCATGATGAGCATTTTCAGAAGCTTCGCCAGTTCCTGCGGCATCTGCAGGTGATAGGTGCGCATCATGGCTACCACTTGGCTGAGCAATGGCCCGATTGCAATCTGACGGAGTTCGCGGCCTTCGTATAGGGCGATTAGCTTCTTGATATCCGTGCGCAGGCTGGACCGGTCAACGGGCTGTTGGACTACGGAAAGTCCAAGTAAAGCGGACGCCATGCGGCCCGGGTCGGCGCGGGCGACGGCAGCAAGCAGATCACCCAGCTGGTTGCGAAGCTTGTCATCGACTTCGCCGACCATGCCGAAGTCGATGAGACCAATGCGGCCGGTGGCGGCTTCGATGAAGAGGTTGCCCGGATGGGGGTCAGCGTGGAAAAACCCGTCCTCAAAGACCATCTTGAGGACGGTATTTGCTGACCGAACAGCGAGGGCAGCCCGGTCAATGCCTGCGCGGTCCAAGGCTTGAAGATCGTTGATTTTTATCCCCCCGATCCGTTCAAGCGTCAGTACGCGGGACGTCGTCGTACCCCAGAAGACACGGGGTATGTAGACACCGTGGTCCGAGCGGAAGTTTTTGGCAAAGCGCTCGGCGTTCCGGCCTTCCTGCAGGTAGTCGAGCTCTGCCCGCAGCGTCTGCGCAAACTCGGCGGCTATTCCAGGAAGGTTATAGTCGGCAACTGCCTCCCAGCGGCGGCTAATCTGAACAGCGAGGTTCTGCAGGATGTCCAAGTCCGCCTCGATGGTTGGAATGACACCCGGACGCCGAACTTTCACCACCACATTTGTTCCGTTGTGGAGGGTGGCGGCGTGGGCCTGTCCTAACGAGGCAGTGGCCAAGGGCTCGAGGGTGAAATCGGCAAACACCTCGTCCGGCCCGGCTCCCAATTCCTCCTCGATCAGGTGACGGATGACCGCACCAGGCACAGCGGGAGCGGCGTCCTGGAGTTTAGCCAACTCCGCCTGGTACTGGAGTGGCAATAAGTCGGCCCGTGTAGAAAGAAGTTGGCCGAGCTTCATGAATGTCGGTCCAAGCTCTTCCAAGGCCAAACGCAGGTGCTCCGGGTTGGTGTAAGGTTCGGTCCTTCGTTCATGGCCCATCAAGCCCTGATGGAATGGAACCCACCGCTCAAGCCCGCTCACTCCGACCAGGAAGCCAAGTCCGTGCCGGGCCAGGACCTCAGTGATTTCCTGGTAACGCTGGCTGCGTAGGCTGGGCGTCATTGCAATCCCGGCTTCCTAGGAGGACCAGGAGCCTCGGGGATAGTGTCCAGCGCCGTCATCGCTGTCGGTGACGCAGCCTGCTTGGCCTTTGCCGGACCTGTCCTGTCGGTAGTAGGTTTCATGCTTTTCCATCCGTTGCGGCAGGCTTGGGTGAGAGCACAAGAACGAATATGGATGCCAGAATCAGCAGCATGCCGGCAAACGTCCAGGCTGACGGGCGTTCCCCCAGCACAGTCATGGACAACAGGATGCCAAACACCGGAACCAGGAAAACCCAGGAACTTACCTCATCCAGGCGGCAATGCCGTACTTCAGTAAACCACCCAAGAAATGCTGCAGCGGTGCCCACGAGAGAAACGTACAGAAGAACGGCGACGAAGCGCAGGTTCCAGTTGATAGCGGGCATCCCCTCTGAGATGGCGGCGGCGACAGCAAGGACGGCGCCTCCGATCAGGAAATGCCATGCAATCACCGGCAGCACAAGGGCCTTGATCCGCCTGGAGATTAGGGTGCCTCCCGTGACCGCAAGAGCGGCAACTATGGACAGCCATGCCCCGGAGCCGGATCCATTGGAGAGCGCCACCGCAGCCAACCCCGCGAAGCCGGTTCCCATAGCTGCCAGTGTCCGCATGGACGGACGCTCCTTGTAGATCCACCAGGCCGGAAGCACAATAAGGAGGGGCTGAGCATTGGCCAAGGTGGAGGCCGCTCCTGTGGAAAGGCCGCCAAGGCCGGCAAACATGGCACTGAAAGCTAACGAGACGTTCACCAGCCCCATTACGGCTATCAGCGTCCAAGTGCCGGCCCCGGACGGTGCAGGCTGACGCCGTATCTTGGCAACCGCAAGAAGTGCCGTGCCTGCTATCAGCGCCCGCAGTGCGGCAAACCACAAGATCGGGGCGTCAGCCAGGCCAACGCTGATCGCCAGGAAGCACGAGCCCCAAGCGAATGTGATTGCCAGCATCAGCAGCGGCCGGGGTCGGCGCAGTTCGCCTTCCTGTCCGGTATCAACTACCGCCTGACGTGTGCGCACGTCATTCCTTCAGGGGCATGAGCCCAGGGATGTGATGGAAGGCCCGGCGCCGGGGAGGCCCGCCCGTGCGGAGGGATCAAGGGCGACGGCAGCCCAGTCTGCGTTGAACTTGAACGCGGCCCCCCTCTTTCACCGACCGGTAATCCAATAATCGTGCCCCGCGCGCAGTAGACGCCCGCTGTCATGTGGTTTCCTTGTGCTCGGCGGCGGAAGCCCGCCCAGCGCGGAGACGTTCCCTCCGTGCCCGATCGTCGAAGCTAAGGATCCTCGCGGCGAAGATCAACGAAATCACCAGGAGGGTTCCGGCTGCCGCCGTCCATAAGCCGGTAGCCGGTGCGGGCGGTGCAGTGAGGGCGTGGGTTAAAGAACCTGCCGAAGACACTGCGAGGCCCGTGAGAAGCCAAAAGGCTTGCAGTCGTTGTTTCTGGTGCCGGCCCTGTAGCGGCGGACTATGCATGCTCATGCCCCCAGATGCGCTTTTATCGGAATGAAGAAGATGAGAACTGTAAGCGTCACGATGGCCGTTAGCAGCACAGCGGCCACCGCGATAGGGATGGGGCGGTGCCGCCACCACCGGTTTCTGCTTCGGTCTACGAATGGAACCGCGGCCAATATGGTAAAGAGTGCGACCTCCGCGAAGAGTATGGCGGGCAGGCCAAACCAGTCTTCCAGGGTGTACAACCACCAAAAATT
>ERZ778017.2717-NODE-2717-length-13732-cov-4.662499_pt1 | contig 13732 bp, 9 predicted proteins | sample MGYA00375747_ERZ778017 | MGnify/ENA primary metagenome ERZ778017 (study PRJEB29350, sample SAMN05509838) | bioreactor metagenome | biome: bioreactor; material: wastewater | place: South Africa: University of Cape Town | collected 2014-03-17 ... | reverse complement strand
AGGCGGGCGCCGCACTGGCCGGGGCGAAGGAGGGCGAGGGCTTCGCCTACGTGGCGCACGACGAGAACGATCCGGTGGCCATGTGCTACACGTCGGGGACCACCGGTCGGCCGAAGGGCGTCGTCTATTCGCACCGCTCCACGGTGCTGCATTCGCTGAACTGCGCGTTGCCCGACTACGTCGCGCTGTCGGCCAATGACGTCGTGCTGCCGGTCACGCCGATGTTCCACGCGAACTCGTGGGGCATCCCGTACGCCGCCGTGATGCTCGGCTCGAAGATCGTCTTTCCCGGGCCGCACCTGCATCCGGACGATCTTCTCGACCTGATGCAGCTCGAGCCGCCGACCATCGCGCTCGGCGTGCCGACCATCTGGCTCGGCATGATCCAGTCCTTCGAGGCGAACCCGGGCCGCTGGAAGCTGCCCGTCGGGATGCGCAGCATGGTGGGCGGGGCCGCCGTGCCGGAGTCGCTGATCCGCGCCTTCGCGCGCAACGGCGTGCGGCTCGCGCAGGGCTGGGGAATGACCGAGACCTCGCCGATGGCGTCGCTCTTCTTCGAGAAGCCCGAGCTGCGCGGCGCGACGAGCGAGGACGAATGGTTCGCCCGCAAGGCCACCTGCGGCATTCCGGTGCCGCTGGTCGAACTGCGCATCATGGGCGAGAACGGTCCGGCGCCGTGGAACGGCAAGGACGTCGGCGAGCTGCAGGTGCGCGGTCCCTTCATCACCGGCTCGTATCACGACGAGCCGCGCAGCGCCGAGAAGTTCACCGACGACGGCTGGCTGCGCACCGGCGACGTCGCGTCGGTGGATCCTCAGGGCTACGTGCGCATCAGCGACCGCACGAAAGACCTGATCAAGTCGGGCGGCGAGTGGATCAGTTCGGTCGATCTCGAGAACGCGATCATGGCGCATCCGGCGGTGGCCGAAGCTGCGGTCATCGCGATCGCGCATCCGAAGTGGGGCGAACGGCCGCTCGCCTGCGTCGTGCTCAAGCCCGGCAGGCAACTCGCCGCGGGCGAGCTGCGCGAGTTCCTCGCGCCGAAGTGCGCGCGCTGGCAGCTGCCCGATGCGATCGAGTTCGTCGACGAGATCCCGCGCACCTCCACCGGCAAGTTCTGGAAGGTGAAGCTGCGCGAGCGCTACGCCGACTGGCGCTGGCCGCAGGACGCGGTGACGCCGCAGGAGTAGGGCGCGCCGGCACGGCGCCCTACTCGGCGCGGCGCCCTACTTCTTCAGGTGGCCGGCTGCCTCCGCGATGTACGGCCCGCAGATCGCTGCGTTGATCTTGCAGTCGAGCAGCACCGGGCCTTCGTCGCGCGAGCGCAGCAGCGGCGCTGCCTCGTGCAGCTGCGCGAGCGTGCGGATCGTCGCCGTGCGGAATCCGAAGGCCTCGGCCACCGGCGCGTAGTCGACGTCGGGAAACATCGCCTGCGCGACCGGCATGTTCTCCAGGCGCAGATAGTGCATCTCGGCACCGTAGGCGCAGTCGTTCATCACGACGACGACCAGCGGAACGTCTTCGCGCACCGCGGTCTCCAGCTCGCCGAGCGTCATCAGCAGGCCGCCGTCGCCGATGACGAGCACTGTCGTCTCGTCGGGCCGCGCCTTCGCGAAGCCGAGCGCCGTGCCGAAGGCCATGCCCACCGAGAAGAAATCCCAGGGAAGCTTCAGGTGCTCGGGCCCCAGCGTGGAGAGGAAAGGCAGCGTCTGCACGAAGTTGCCCGAGTCGAAGACCAGGTTGCGATCGGCCGGAAGCAGACGGTCGAGCTCGAGCGCGAGCACGCGCGGATCGACCGTGCGCGGCGTGTGCTCGGGACGGAATTCGTGCGCCCATTCGAACTGCGCCAGGTGCCGGCGGTTGTCTTCGCTGCGGAACGGCTTTTCGGCGGGCGCGCGCTCGGGCAGCGCCTCGAGCAACTGCTCGGCCACGGCTCTCGCATCGCCGACCACCGCTACGTCGGCAGGGCCCCAGCGGCCGATGTGGCCGCGATCGCGGTCTACGTGGACGATCGGCGCGCCGGCGGCCAGCGCCGCGCCGGCGCTCGTCGTGCGCTGGTTGAAGCTCGCACCGAACACGGCGATGCAGTCGGCCTCGTCCATCAGGCGCCGGCCGGCCGAGTGCGAGAACGAGCCGATGACGCCGACGTGGAAGGGATGGCCGCGAAACAGGTCCTTCGCCTTCAGTGAAGTGGCGAGCACGGCGCCCACCCGATCGGCGAGCCGCTCGATCGCTTCGCGGGTGTCCGCCTGCCTTGCGCCGACGCCGCAGACGAAGAGCGGCTTGCGGCTGCGCTGCAGGACGGCCGCTGCGGTGGCGATCGACGCGGGCGAGGCGCGGCCGACGTCGCGCGGTCGGCGTGCGGCGGCGAGCGCGTCGGCGGCGATCCGGGCTGCCGAGGTCGATTGCGTGTCGCGGCGATCCGCGGCTTCGGCGTCGGCCGGAAGTGCATTTGCGGCCTCGGCTTCGAAATCGATCTCGGCGGTCTGCACGTCCACCGGAAGCAGCAGCGCGACGGCCTGTCCACGCTGCGCATGCGCGATCGCCAGCCGCAGCGTCTCGCGTGCGCCGGCCGGCGAACGCGCGACGAAGGTGCGGATGCCGGCCGCGGTGAGCACGGCCTCGGCGTTCAACGCCTTGCCGTCGGGCCCCAGCTCGTTCGGCGACGGAACGCCGATCGGCGCATCGCCGTACATCAGCAGCAGCTTCGAGCCGGTGCGGCTCGTGCTCACTGCGCCGTGCAGGCTGTTCGCCGTTGCCGGGCCGCGGCCGATCAACGCCAGCCCGAGCCTGCCGCTGGCCGACGCCCATCCGTCGGCCATCGCGATCGCGCTGTTCTCGTGCCTTGCCGCGTGGAACGGAACGCCCATCGCGTCGAGCGTCGAGGCCAGCAGCATCGTGTCGTCGCTCATCAGCCCGAACACCGGCGCGTCGAGCGCCCGCAGGTCGCGGGCGAGCGCCTCGTAGACGGGAAGCGTCGAGGACGAAAGGCCGGTCGGTCGGATCGTCGCTTGCGGCTCGAATACGGACACCTCGGTTCCCCAAGAAGATATATCTGTAATGAATAATATGCGCCGTGCTGGCCCGTTCGGGCAATGGCCCTGTCGCGAGCGCGCCATACGGTGGGCGGTGTGCCCGACAGTGGAGGCGATACCATGCACCGGTACGGTGCATGGCGCCTGCCACCGGTGCGGAATGAGCCCCGAGTCGCGTGGCACGCATCCTGCTTCCAGGTAACTGCGGCTCGCTTTCGAGCCGAGCCGAAAAGAGCGCAGAATCGCGCCTTCGCGACCGAATCCCGACCCTCAGGAGAGTTCCCCAGATGGCTAGCGTCCAGGACGTGACCCGCATGATCGCGGACAACGAAGTGAAATTCGTCGATCTGCGCTTCACCGACACGCGCGGCAAGGAGCAGCACGTCTCGGTTCCGGCCAAGGGCTTCGACGCCGAGAAGTTCGAGACCGGCCACGCCTTCGACGGCTCGTCGATCGCGGGCTGGAAGGGCATCGAGGCGTCCGACATGCTGCTGATGCCCGATCCCGATACCGCGTGCCTCGATCCCTTTCGCGAGGAGGCGACGCTGCTGCTCACCTGCGATGTGATCGAGCCGGCCGACGGCGTCGGCTACACGCGCGACCCGCGTTCGATCGCGCGCCGCGCCGAGGCGTACCTGAAGTCGAGCGGCATCGGCGACACCGCGTTCTTCGGTCCGGAACCCGAGTTCTTCATCTTCGACTCGGTGACCTGGTCGATCGACATGTCGGGCTGCTCCGTGCGCATCCAGTCGGAGGAGGCGTCGTGGTCCACCGGCCGCGAGATCGAGGGCGGCAACCTCGCGCATCGTCCGCCAGTGAAGGGCGGTTATTTCCCGGTGCCGCCGGTCGATTCGTTCCAGGACATGCGCTCGGAGATGTGCCTGATCCTCGAGCAGATGGGCGTTCCGGTCGAGGTGCACCACCACGAGGTGGCCGGCGCCGGGCAGAACGAGATCGGCACGCGCTTCTCCACGCTGGTGCAGCGCGCTGACTGGCTGCAGCGAATGAAATACGTCATTCATAACGTGGCGCACAGCTACGGCAAGACGGCGACCTTCATGCCCAAGCCGATCGTCGGCGACAACGGCTCGGGCATGCACGTGCACCAGTCGATCTGGAAGGAAGGGCAGAACCTCTTCGCCGGCGACAAGTACTCGGGCCTGTCGGACTTTGCGCTGCACTACATCGGCGGTGTCATTCATCACGCGCGCGCGCTGAATGCGATCGCCAATCCGTCGACCAACTCGTATCGCCGGCTCGTGCCGCATTTCGAGGCGCCGGTGAAGCTCGCCTACTCGGCGCGCAACCGGTCGGCGTCGATCCGCATCCCGTACGTCGCGAGCCCCAAAGGCCGGCGCGTCGAGGTGCGCTTCCCCGACCCGATGGCCAATCCGTACCTGCTGTTCGCCGCGCTGATGATGGCGGGCCTGGATGGCGTGCAGAACCGCATGCATCCGGGCGAGCCGGCCGACAAGAACCTCTACGATCTGCCGCCCGAAGAGGAGGCGCGCATCCCGACCGTGTGCGCGTCGCTCGACCAGGCGCTCGAGGCGCTCGACCGCGATCGCGAGTTCCTCACGCGCGGCGGCGTCTTCACTGACGACATGATCGACGCGTACCTGGCGCTGAAGGCCGAGGAGGTCGAGCGCGTGCGAATGACGACGCATCCGGTCGAGTTCGACCTCTACTACAGCCTGTGAGCGGCGCGGGTCGGGCTGCGCGTTCCGCAGGTCGGTCGGCCGTCCGGTCGTCTTGGATTCGCCGTGCGCGCGTCTTACACTCGGACGCCCGCCGCACAGGATCCTGCCGTCCATGATCGTCCGTTCCCGCCCCGAGATCCTCGCCTGCCTGCTCGCGGGCGCCGGCCTCGCTGCCTGCGCTCCGTCGGCGCTCGCGCAGGTGTATCGCTGCGAATCGCCCAACGGCGTGCCGGTCTACCAGGGCACGCCGAACGGCGCGAACTGCCACCCGATCGACCTGCAGCCGCTCACGACGATTCCGGCGCCGAAGCAGCCCGCCGCGAAGGCCACGGCGCCGGCAGCGCGCCCGTCTCCCGAAAGCTTCCCGAAGGTCGATGGCGCCGCGCAGCGCGCGCGCGACGGCGATCGGCGCCGCATTCTCGAAGACGAGTTGCAGAAGGAGCAGCAGCGGCTCGGCGAATTGAATGCCGAGTACAAGAACGGCGAACCCGACCGCCTCGGCAACGAACGCAACTACCAGAAATACCTCGACCGCGTTGCCCGGCTGCAGGAGGACATCGCACGAACCGAGAGCAACATCGCGTCGCTGCGACGCGAGCTGAGCACGATCCGCGAGTAGCGCCCGCAGGCTCCGCAACGGCGGGCGGCGGGACCGCGCCGGCCGGCGTCTCGCGCGCGTCGACGGCGGAGGCGCAGCCTTTTGCCGCGTTCGACTGGCTCTCCGTCGCTGTCGTCGTCGCCGATACGCGCGGGCGCGTGCGCTTCCTCAACGCCGCGGCGGAACAGCTCTTCGGGCTGTCGCGACGGCAGGCGCTGGGACGCCGCTTCGCGGCGCATTTCGTCGACGCCCAGCCGCTCGAGCGCCTGCTCGCCGACGCGGCCCGCGGCGGCTTCGACGAGAAGACCATCGATCTGTCGCTCGCCCGCCCGGGGAGCGAGGCGCAGGCGCTGATCGTCTCGGCAGTGGCCGGCGCCGACCCGGCCGCACCAGTGCTGCTCGAGTTCCGTCCGCATGAGCAGCGCCAGCGCGTCGATCGCGCCGAGCGGCTGATCGAATCGACCAGCGCCTATCGCGAGCTGGTGCGCCAGCTGGCGCACGAGATCGGCAACCCGCTCGGCGGCATCCGCGGCGCGGCGCAGCTGCTCAACGCCGAGCTGGACAGCGCGCGGCTGCGCGAGTACACGGAGGTGATCGTCAAGGAGGCCGACCGACTGCAGTCGCTGGTCGACCGGCTGCTCGCGCCGCATCGCGGCCGGCCGCGCGAGGCGCGCGTGAACATCCACGAGGTCTGCGAGTGGGTGCGCTCGGTGGTGCTCGCCGAGTTTCCGCAGGAGCTGGAGATCCTGCGCGACTACGACGCGAGCCTGCCCGAGCTGCTCGCCGATCGCGAGCGGCTCGTGCAGGCGCTGCTGAACCTCGTCCGCAACGCGGCGCAGGCGATGCAGGGGCGCGGGCGCATCGTGCTGCGCACGCGCATCGCGCGCCAGCAGACGATTGCGCGCCGGCGCTGGAAGCTCGCCGTCGATGTGCACGTCATCGACGACGGGCCGGGCGTGCCGCCGGCCATCGCCGATCGCGTGTTCGATCCGCTCGTCTCGGGGCGCGACGGCGGCACCGGCCTAGGGCTGACGCTGGCGCAGAACCTGGTGCAGCAGCACGGCGGAATCATCGAATTCGACAGCCGCCCCGGAAGGACCGATTTCCGCATCCGCCTGCCGCTGCGGGAGAACGTTGCGTGAGCCTGCCTCGGTTCAGCTCCACGCTTGCACGGAGGGTAGTCCCGTGAGCGTGTGGATCGTCGACGACGACGAGTCGATTCGCTGGGTGCTCGAACGCGCCTGCGAGCGCGAGGGGCTTGCCACCCGCTCATTCGCCAACGCCCGCTCGTGCCTGGAGGCGCTGGCGACCGACGCGCCGCGCGTGCTCGTGTGCGACATCCGCATGCCCGGCGAGAGCGGCCTGCAGCTGCTCGCCGCGTTTCGCCGGCGACGTCCCGAGACGCCGGTGATCGTGATGACCGCCTATTCGGACCTCGACAGCGCGGTGGCGGCGCTGCAGGGCGGCGCCTTCGAATATTTGCCCAAACCCTTCGACGTCGCCGCCGCCGTGCAACTGGTGCGCCGCGCGCTCGAGCAGCGCCGCGCCGATCCCGGCGACGACGATTCCGTGCAGACGCAGCTCGGTCTTCTCGGGCGCGCGCCGGCGATGCAGGACGTATTCCGCGCGATCGGCCGCCTCGCGCAATCGAGCGCCACCGTGCTGATCACCGGCGAGTCGGGCACCGGCAAGGAGCTGGTCGCGCGCGCGCTGCACCAGCACAGCCCGCGCGCCAAGGGCGAGTTCGTCGCGGTGAACGCGGCGGCGATCCCGGGCGAGCTGCTCGAATCGGAGCTGTTCGGTCACGAGCGCGGCGCCTTCACCGGCGCGGTGCAGCTGCGACAGGGGCGCTTCGAGCAGGCGCGCGAGGGCACGCTCTTCCTCGACGAGATCGGCGACATGCCGCCCGAGATGCAGACGCGGCTGCTGCGCGTGCTCTCCGAGGGGCAGTACTACCGCGTCGGCGGGCACCAGCCGTTGAAGGCCGAGGCGCGCGTGATCGCGGCGACGCACCAGGCGCTGGAGGAGCGGGTGCGGCAGGGCCTGTTCCGCGAAGACCTGTTCCACCGGCTGAACGTGATCCGGCTGCGCCTGCCGCCGTTGCGCGAACGCAGCGAGGACATCGCGCTGCTCGCCCGGCATTTCCTGCAGCGCAGCGCGCAGGAGCTGGGCGGCGCGACGAAGCAGCTGTCGCGCGCCGCGTTGCGCGCGCTCGTCGAGTATCGATGGCCGGGCAACGTGCGCGAGCTGGAGAACTTGTGCCGCTGGCTCACGCTGATGATTCCGGCGCGCGTGATCGAGTTGCGCGATCTGCCGGCGGAAATCCGCGAGCCGTCTGCGACGTCGGGCGAAGCGTCGTTTGTGCGCACTGTCGCGCGCGACTCGTCCGGCGGGCCGGGCGTGCAGGGGCCGTCCGGCGGTACGGGCGCGCAGGCGGCAACGGGCGCCGCGTTCGGCGGCGCTGCGCCCGTCGCTCCAGCGGCTGCCGCCGGGGCCGGGGCCGCCGCCGGGGCCGCCCCCGGGGTCGCCGCCGCGACGGCCGACGAAGCGGACGACGCTCCCGCCCCTTCGCACTACGGACGCGTCGAGCCCTCCGCCGATTGGCAGCAGCTGCTCGCCGCGGAAGTCGCGGCGCTACTGGCATCGTCCCCGGCCGACGGCGACGAGTCGCTGCTGATGGACCGGCTCACGCGCGATTTCGAGGCCACGGTGATCTCGGCGGCCTTGCGCCATACGCGTGGCCGGCGCGTCGAGGCGGCGCAGCGCCTCGGGATCGGGCGCAACACGATCACGCGCAAGATCGGCGAATTGCACCTCGACGAGCGCGATTCGTAGGGCAAACCCGGGCGTTTCGGCGCGCGAGCAACGCGGGCGCGAGGCGCATCTCTTGCCGGCGACAGCGAAGGGTAGACTCGCCTGCGGGAGGATCGGATCGGATGCCCACGGAAAGTTTCGGCGAGGCGATGCGGCGCGCGCTTGGCACGCAACTGATCACGGTGGCCGGCGCCGTCGTGCTGTTGCTGCTCGGCTGGGCGATCGGACTGGTGGCCGCCGCGGGTACGCGGCGCGCGCTGTCGATGGCGCAGGTGAACCGCCGGCTCGCCCCGGCCTTCGGGCGCGCGGTCGACCTCGAGCTGCTCGCTTCGCGGCTGGTCTTCTGGTTCGTGCTGCTCGTGGCACTGGTCGCCGCCTTCAACACGCTCGACCTGCAGATGGCGTCGGCGCCGTTCGCCGCGATGGTCGGCGACGTCGTCTCGTACCTGCCGCAGGTTCTCGCCGCGCTGGTGCTGGCGCTGGTCGGCTGGCTGCTCGCGCTGCTCGTGCGCAACGGCCTGACGCGCCTGCTCGACAGCACGACGCTCGACGAGCGCCTGAGCGCCGAGGCCGGCATGCGCCCGATCAGCGACAGCATCGGACACGTCGGCTACTGGGTCGTGCTGCTGCTGTTCCTGCCGATGGTGCTCGGGGCGCTCGGCCTGCAGGGCCTGCTGGTGCCGGTGCAGAACCTGATCGACCAGCTGCTCGCCTTCCTGCCGCGGCTGTTCGGCGCAGTGGTGGTGGTCGTCGTCGGCTACTACGTCGCGAAGATCGCGCGCGGCATCGTGGCGAACCTGCTGGTCGCCACCCGCGTGCAGTCGCTCGCGCGCAGCGTCGGATTGGGAGAGGGAACGGACCTGCCGCGCCTGGTCGGCACGATCGTCTTCCTGGCGATCTTCGTGCCGACGCTGATCTCGGCGCTCGACGCGCTGCAGATCGAGGCCGTCTCCGAGCCGGCGACGACGATGCTCGCCGAGTTCGTGTCGGCGATTCCCGAACTGCTCGCCGCCGCGCTCATTCTCGCGGTGACCTGGTACGTCGCGCGTTTCGTCGCCGCGCTCACCACCAGCGTGCTCGACGGCGCCGGCCTCGATCGGCTGGCCACGCGCACCGGGCTGCAGCCGATGCTCGGATCGCTGCGCCTGTCGCAGCTGATCGGCCGGCTGCTGCTGTTCTTCGCGATGCTGCTGGCGATCGCCGAGGCGGCGAACCGGCTGCACTTCGGCCAGGTGAGCGAACTCGTCGGCGCCTTCATCGTGTTCGGCGGCGACGTGCTGCTCGGCATCGTGATCCTGCTGGTCGGGCTGTGGCTGGCGAACCTGCTCGGTTCGGCAGTGGCGCGCAGTCCGGCCGAAGGCGCAACCTGGCTCGGCGGCCTGGTGCGCGCGCTGATCATCGGGCTCGTGCTCGCCATGGGCCTGCGCGCGATGGGCATCGCCGACTCGATCGTCAATCTCGCCTTCGGCCTGACGCTGGGCGCGGTGGCGGTGGCCTTCGCGCTGTCCTTCGGCCTGGGCGGACGCGAGGCGGCCGGGCGTCTGCTCGAGCACTGGCTGTCGAAGCTGCGTCGCTGATCGCGCGGCGCCGGCGCCTCATCCATCCGATCAGAAGCGGATCGGGTTCGGTCCCGTGCGAAACGACGCGGGCGACAGCAGGCTGTCGACGTCGCGCGGCGTTGCATCGGCCGAAGCGGCGCTAGAGGCCGCGGCCGGTGCATCGGGCGTCGCTTCCGCCGTCGCCGGACGCGTTTCGGTGCGCATCGGCGCCACCGTCCGCGGATCGCGCCGGGGCGGCAGCATCGACGACCTCGGGTAGCCGGTCGCGTCCAGCGCACGATCCCAGCCCACCGACTCGAAACCGCTGAGCTTTTCGGGTCCGATCGAAACGCTCGGAAAGAACGCCTTTTCGAAGCCGAGTGCGTGGAAGGCCTTCAGGTCGGCAGCGTCGTTCACGCGCTTTTCGGTATAAGGCACGCCGCGCTGCGCGAGGTGCTCGCGGGCGAGCCCGCAGGGCTCGCACTCGGCCGACGTGTACAGCGTCACCGGGTAGCGCGCTGCCGCCGAGCGCAGCGCCCACGGCAGCGTCGGATCGCCGATCGAGGGCTCGGCAGGACGCGCGGCGATCGCCTGGGGGCTCGTGCCGCGGCCCAGCGCGTCGGGCGAGGGCTGCCGGTCGCTGTAGTGCACGCGTCCGGAGGCGTCGACCCACTTGAGCGGCAGGCGCGATGCGCTCGGCGCAGGCGGTGTAGGCGGTGCGGCGAAGGCGGCGGCCTGCGCGAGCAGGGCGGCTGCAGCGAAGGCGAGGGCGCCGAGCGCGAACGCGGGGCGATCGGCCGGCGCGATCGGCGCGAGGGCGGCTGCGGCGGCTTCGGCGATGCGGCTACGACGGCTGCGAAGAACGGACATGGGACGACTCCGGGGCGCGGGCCTCGACCATCCCATTGTGTCGCAGCAGAGCGTCGATTTCGGGCTCACGTCCCCTGAACGAACGGAACGAGTCGATGGCCGGTCGGCTGCCGCCCACGGCGAGGATCTCGTCGAGGAAACGGCGTCCGGTGCGCGCCACACCGGCGATCGGATCGGGCTCCTGCATCGCTTCCTCGAACGCCGCGTAGGCGTCGGCCGACAGCACCTCGGCCCACTTGTAGCTGTAGTAGCCGGCCGAGTAGCCGCCGGCGAAGATGTGCGAGAAGCTGTTCTGGAAGCGGTTCCAGGCGGGCGGCGCGATGACCGCGACCTCGTCGCGCACCTCGTCGAGCAACTGCTGCACGGTCTGCGCGCCGCCGGGCTCGTATTCGCTGTGCAGGCGCATGTCGAACAGCGCGAACTCGATCTGGCGCAGCGTCGTCATTCCGCTCTGGAAGTTCTTCGCGGCGAGCATCCGCTCGAAGAGCTTTTTCGGGATCGGCTGGCCGGTGTCGACGTGCGCGCTCATCGACTCGACGATCTCCCATTCCCAGCAGAAGTTCTCCATGAACTGGCTCGGCAGTTCCACCGCGTCCCATTCGACGCCGGAGATGCCCGAGACGCCGAGCTCGTCGACGCGCGTGAGCAGGTGATGCAGGCCGTGGCCGAACTCATGGAAGAGCGTGGTGACGTCGTCGTGCGTGAGCAGCGCGGGGCGCGTACCGACCGGCGGCTGGAAATTGCAGGTGAGGTAGGCCACCGGCGTCTGCAGCGAAGACCCGCGACGGCGGCGCGAGCGCGCGTCGTCCATCCAGGCGCCGGGCCGCTTCGACTCGCGCGCGTACAGGTCGGTGTAGAACTGGCCGATCAGCGCGCCGTCGCGCTCGATGCGGAAGAAGCGGACGTCCGGGTGCCAGGTCGGCGCTTCATCGGGCGAGATGCGCACCGAGAACAGCCGCTCGACGAGGCGGAACAGTCCGTCCAGCACGCGCGGCAACTGGAAGTACTGCTTGACCTCGCGATCGGAGAACGCATAGCGCGCTTCCTTGAGCTTCTCGCTGGCCCAGGCGAGGTCCCACGACTTGAGGTCGGGCAGCGAGAGGTCGCGTGCGGCGAACTCGCGCAGCTCGTCGAGGTCGCGCTCCGCGAAGGGGCGGGCGCGCGCGGCCAGCTCGCGCAGGAACTTCTTCACCTCGTCGGGCGACTGCGCCATCTTGGGGACGAGCGACACCTCGGCGAAGTTGCGGTAGCCGAGCAGCTTCCCTTCCTCGGCGCGCAGCGCGAGCAGCTCGTCGATGATCGGCTCGTTGTCGAGCGCGATCACGCGATCGCCTTCGGGCGCGACGGCGCCTTTCGAGGCGCGCGTCGCATACGCGCGGTACATCTCCTCGCGCAGCGGCCGGTCGTGCGCGTACTGCATCACCGGGAAGTACGACGGAAACTGCAGCGTGAACTTCCAGCCGTCGACGCCCGCGCGCTGCGCCGCCTCGCGCGCGGCTTCGCGCGCGTCGTCGGGCAGGCCGTCGAGCTGCGCCTCGTCGGTGACGATCTTCGCGTAGGCGTTGGTCGCATCGAGCACGTTCTCGGAGAACTTCTGCGCGAGCGTGGCCTGGCGCTGCTGCAGTTCGGCGAAGCGCTCGCGCGCCGGAGAGACGAGTTCCGCACCGCCGAGGCGGAAATCGCGCAGCGCGTTCTCGACGATGCGCCTGCGCGGCGGCGGCAGCGCGGCGAACTCCGGCGACGCGGCGTAGCGCTTGTACTTCTCGAACAGCTCCTGGTTCTGCCCCAGCTCGGTCCAGAACTCGGTGACCTTCGGCAGGTTCGCGTTGTAGGCCTCGCGCAGATCCGGCGTGTCGGCCACCGCGTTCAGGTGACCGACCATTCCCCAGGCGCGACCGAGGCGCTCGGTGGCGTCGTCCAGCGGCTCGACGAAGGCGTCCCACGACAGCGGCGTGTCGGGCGCCGTGACGTGCTGCAGCGCCGTTCGGGCCTCGGCGATGAGCCGATCGATGGCGGGCGCGACCTGCGCCGGAGAAAAATCGGCGAAACGCGGAAGTCCGGAGAAATCGAGCAGCGCGTTCGGCGCGGCGTCGGCGCGTCGGGTGTCGGTGTCAGGCATCGTTGCTTTCCTGCTTGCGCTCGGCGGCCTCGATCGTGTTGACCAGCAGCATCGCGCGCGTCATCGGTCCGACGCCGCCGGGCACCGGCGTGATCCACGAGGCGACGCGGCCGGCGCTGTCGAAGTCGACGTCGCCGCACAGCCTGCCGTTCTCGTCGCGGTTCATGCCGACGTCGATGACGATCGCCCCGGGCTTGATCATGTCGCCGGTGATCATTCGCGCACGACCCACCGCGGCGACCAGGATGTCGGCGTGACGCGTGTGCGCGGCGAGATCGCGCGTCCTGCTGTGGCAGATGGTGACGGTGGCGTCGGCCTGCAAGAGCAGCATCGCCTGCGGCTTGCCGACGATGTTGCTGCGCCCGACGACGACCGCTTCCGCGCCGCGCAGCTGCGCGCCGGCCTGCGCGAGCAGGCGCATCACGCCGTAGGGCGTGCACGGACGGAAGCCGGGCTGGCCGGTCATCAGCGCGCCGGCGCTGGCGACGTGAAAGCCGTCGACGTCCTTCGCCGGCGAGATCGTCTCGATGACGGTGAACGGATCGATCTGCGGCGGCAGCGGCAGCTGCACGAGGATGCCGTCGATGGCGTCGTCTTCGTTCAGCTCGCGGATGCGAGCGAGCAGCGCCGACTGCGTCGTCGATGCCGGCAGGCGGTCGAGCGTCGAGCGGATGCCGGCCTCCTCGCAGTCTTTCACCTTGTTGCGCACGTAGATCGCCGAACCCGGGTCGTCGCCGACCAGGATCACGGCCAGGCCGGGCGCGCGGCCGGCTGCGGCGAGCTTCGCCGCGCGTTGCGCCACGTCGGCGCGGATCGATTTCGCCAGCGCGGCGCCGTCGAGGATTTGTGCGCTCATGTCGGGAAAGGGATGATCGGAACGAGGGGAGGAAATCGACGACAGGCATTCGCAAGCCGCATGCCGCCGGGGGTGCGATCGAGTCTAGCACGTGCCCCCGCGCCGACTTGCGCGCTCTCGCGCTCGTAGCATATACTCGCTGGCTCTCTGGGGGTATAGCTCAGCTGGGAGAGCGCTTGCATGGCATGCAAGAGGTCAGCGG
>ERZ778017.2715-NODE-2715-length-13752-cov-4.781558_pt1 | contig 13752 bp, 12 predicted proteins | sample MGYA00375747_ERZ778017 | MGnify/ENA primary metagenome ERZ778017 (study PRJEB29350, sample SAMN05509838) | bioreactor metagenome | biome: bioreactor; material: wastewater | place: South Africa: University of Cape Town | collected 2014-03-17 ... | reverse complement strand
GAAGAACTTTATTGAAGTAATTAAAGCTAAATTGACAAGAAAAATAGGATAGGAGTATAACTGCTACCCTATTCTATATATGTTTCATGCTTGCATTAAAAGCACGCATTTATTAATAATAATATGTTAATTGATTTACAATACTTGCTCCCATTCTTGTTTTACAAAGTTTATTAAAGATTGTATGTGGGGCTTACTTAGATCAAATTGAGTGCCCGCTGTTTTATACATGTAAGGCAATGGTTGTGTATAACCTAGCTGTAAGGCATTTAAGTAATCTTGCAGTGCTTTAGTAGGATCTTGTTTATAATTTTTCCATACACCAATGGCTCCTAATTGTGCAATTCCATATTCTATATAATAAAAAGGAACTTCAAAAAGATGTAGTTGTTTTTGCCATAAAAAGTTCTTAGTCTCTTCATAATCCTCCCAGTCAGTAATGTTATCAGTAAATGCATCAAAAATATTATTCCAGGCCTCTTTTCGCTCTTTAGATGTATGATTTGGGTTTATATATACCCAATGTTGAAATTTGTCTATGACAGCTATCCATGCTAGCCTTTTAATGATGCCTTCTAAATGTTCACGTTTTGCTCTTTTGACGTCTGTGGGATTGTCTAAAAAGATATCCCAATAATCTATGGTAAGTAATTCCATGGACATAGAAGCTAGCTCAGCCATTTCAGAGGTAATGTGTTTGAAGTCGTTGAGTGGTAAATCATGCACTAAAAAAGAGTGGACAGCATGCCCGCTCTCATGTAATAGTGTAATTACATTCTGGAAGTCATTAGCAGCATTCATAAAAATAAGAGGAACGCCAGATTCTACTAATGGGTAATTGTACCCTCCTGGTGCTTTGCCTTTTCTTGAATCTAAGTCAAAGCGGCCCATACGTTGCATGGTTTGTAAACAATCGCCTATAAAAGGTTCTAGTTTGTCTAAAACCTTTATTGTTTTTTGTAATAGCTCTTCCGTATTTTGAAAAGCCCTTAGTGGCGGCCTGCCATGAGGATCAGCATAATGGTCCCATGGCCGAAGCTTTTCTATATTTAGTGAATTCTTTTGGTTTGCTACTATTTCATTTACAAAGGGTATAACCACTTCTTTTATGCTGTCATGAAAGGCAAAGCAATCTTTTGTAGTATAATCGAACCGCTTAAGCGATGCAAAAGAATATTCTGTAAAGTTGTTAAACCCAGCATTAGTTGCTACAGTATGCCTCTCTTTTACTAAACCACTATATAGTATATCTAACTTATCTTTAACCTGTAATCTGCGTATACTCATTTGATTATACACTTCCTCTCGCAATTTCCTATCTGAAGATTCTAGGAAAGTTGCTGCTTGTTGCATGGTGAGTTCTTTTCCATCTTTCATAATAGTCATCTCACTAACTATTTTCCCATATTCTTTCGCTTGTAGCTGTATGCTTGTAAACAAAGGAATGTTTTCAGCCCTATAGAGCTGAATGTTGGTTTTCAGGCAGCGTATCAATAGATCATAACCTGTTTCTTTACCCAGCACTGTACTGTAAGGACATTGTACTACTTTTTCGTCCAGTTGGTGTGATAATGGCATCAGGTTAGATAAAATAGCTGTTATATATTCTTCATATTTTTCCCTATATACTTCATTACTTGTATCACAAGTCATATGTATATAACGCCAACCAGCATCCTCTGCTATAACACCTTCTAATTCACTGCGATGTAAAAGCCATGCGCGTAAGTCTTCTAAAGAGTTTATTTCTCTGTTGAGTAGCAGTTCATAAAAATTTTTTAGGGAGTCCCAGCCGGTTATTTTAAAATCGATAGGTAAAAAGCTTCTTTTTTTTGGTAATGGATTGCTTGTCATGGTTAAATGGACTTATGATAAGTGTTCAACATAGTACAAAACAATTTAGTTATAAATGCTTTGTAAACAAACAAGACGATACAGGCTAGATTTCGTTTTTATCAATCAATAACTCCACCTTGGTTAAGTCTGTAGTCTTATAATTTTGATATAGACGTAGAGATACAGCTATCATTAATATTATTTCACAAATTGATATGGCTGTGCAAAAGACAACTAATACCTGGCCCTCTACTTGTGTCGGATATTGGCTGTTAAATATTATGAAATTTGATATGGCCGCTTGTAGTATAAGCTCAATGCCTATGATGATAAAAATCATAGACTTTTTAGTAAGCACTATAATTAATCCAACCATAAATAATAATGCATTTATAGACAGAAGAATTGGTATATACATAAAATTAAAGTCAGGTTTTACGTTTTAATAATTCGGCCATAATAATTGCTCTTTGAGAGCTATCGTAGTTCCTTAATATATAATTTAACCTGTTGGTATGTTTGGGAAATGTCTTTTCATAAAGCTTATAAGGGTCCTTTTCTTGAGTAGGTAAAAGCAGCCTTTTTATTCCTGGATATATAGGATTAACAGACGACTTTGCGGCCGCCTGTCGAAGCGTAGTAGTTGTAGCAGTGGTTCTTGCTGCTGGCATTACTATTTCTTTGGCATATCGAGGGATACTTTCAGTTTCCTTAATTGGCCATTCATTTTCATCCCAATTGGACGGTGTTTCCCAATCAACTTCTTCTGAATCTTCTAGATCTTGTAAATCAGGTTTTTCAATTGATTCAGCTTTATGACGCATCATAGCAACAATGATTCTGAATAGAAAATACCCTACTGTAATAAGTATAGATATTAGAGACTGTGGTTCTTTCATAAAATATTAGATTGGTAATTTTTGATTGATTTTTTCAACTTGCCCAAACTAACCTATATTATTTAACTTCTGCAAAATAGTCATACGGTGGGAATAACCTTGCTGGATGGGTAATAATTTTTAAATTAATAAAATTCAAAAAAGCATTGCCTTTGCCATAACCATTAATAAAGTCTATATCCTTTAAAGGATTTATTAGTATATTTAGCCCTAGAAGCTAATGCTATCTTATAAATTTATTAAAATTTCTAGCATAACCTGGCTTTATTTTTATGGTACCTGCATTTATTTTTTTAACTTTGCTAGCTAATAGCTGATAATATATTTAACCATGAAAAAAGGCATACACCCTACATATCGAGAAGTTGTCTTTCTAGATACTTCTAGTAATTTTAAATTTTTAACCCGTTCTACACTTGATTCTAAAGAAACTATCAAGTGGGAAGATGGACAAGAATATCCTCTTATTAAGGTAGAACTTAGCTCTGCTTCACACCCTTTCTATACTGGTAAGAAGATATTTGTAGACACAGCTGGTAGAGTAGAAAAATTCCAGCAAAAATACAAAAAGCGTAGCTAATAGCAGAGTTTAATCTGTTATATAAAACAAGTAAGTAGTTAAAAGGCTTATACTGGAATAGCAAAAATTTATTTAATATTCTAAATAGGACTGGCAACTTACCTTAGCATTTAACAAGCCAAGGTATAGCTGTCAGTCTTATTATTTTATAAGGCTTATTTGATAATTTGTCGGTTGTAAAGTAAGAAGAAAATATAGTGTGCGCTCGGAAGGACTCGAACCCTCAACCTTCGGAGCCGAAATCCGACGTTCTATCCAGCTGAACTACGAGCGCTTGGGTAAGCTTAATAGGTAAAAAATAAAAAAACCTATTGGAATTGCTATCAACGAAAATAACTAAAATTAACTAAACTCATGGCTTAAATTTTATTATTTTGAACGCTTCATAACTAATGATGATATATACAGCGCTATAAAGTATTGCTATTTTATACAATTGATAACTGATATGAATACAGCACCTAGCTTATTAACAGCCTCTTCACTTACAAAAAGCTATGGCAAACTTCAAATCCTAAATGGTATTGACCTACAAGTTTCTCAGGGAGAGATAGTAGCTATTATGGGAGCTTCTGGAGCAGGAAAAAGTACGTTACTGCATATACTAGCTACCTTAGATAAGCCAGACTCTGGTACACTATATTTGGGCAAAGATGATCTTGTAACACTTCGTGGTAATAGGTTGGCTGCATTTAGAAATCAACACATTGGTTTTATTTTCCAATTCCATAGCCTTTTACCGGAATTTACTGCTTTAGAAAATGTATGCTTGCCTGGATATATTGGTAAATTTGATGAGCGAGCGGTAAAGGAAAGAGCTAAAGAGTTACTAGTGTTGCTGGGGCTAGAAGCACGCATACAACATAAGCCTTCTGCCTTATCTGGAGGAGAACAGCAAAGAGTAGCTGTAGCTCGCGCCCTTATTAATAGCCCTCGTATCGTTTTTGCAGATGAACCAAGTGGTAGCTTAGACTCAAGAAATGCATTAGCACTACATGAATTGTTTTTTGAATTACGGCAAAAGTTAGGGCAAACTTTTGTATTAGCCACCCATAATCAACTGCTGGCTGATATGGCAGATAGGAAGCTCTATATACAAGATGGTAATCTTGTATCTGTAGATGTATTTAACAACTTATAACTTTCTATTACAAACTTATCTTGGCTACTGTTTAATTAAAATGTAATTTTACAAGGATGTCCGGTATCAACATAATCTCCCAAAAAATTACATAAACAGGTAAGTAGTATTAGAACTGTTATGAATAATTGTAAAAGAATAGGCTATTTTGTTACGGTTGTTTATCTCAATATATATTTAGTCGAGGAGTTATTAAAAATGTGAATTATGAGACGTATGTCTAAAGGAGTTCAGTATATGTTGCTTTCTACTATATGCTTTGCATTAATAGGATTAATCGTTAAACTTTTAATACATATTCCTCCTGCAGAAATTATCTTTTTAGATTCTTTAGTAGCACTTACTATTAGTTGTCTCATAATTGGCTGCCAGAAAGTACCCTTATGGGGAAATCATCGTAGGCTTTTATTGTTGCGTGGTTTAAGTGCTGGCTTAGGGGTTACTTTATTCTTTGTTACCTTAGTACGCTTGCCATTATCCGCTGCCAATGTGTTACAAAACACTTCTCCTATATTTACAGCTATACTAGGTATTTTTATGCTTAAAGAAGCAGTAAGTTTACGTAGATGGTTATTTTTTATACTCACGTTTATAGGTGTAGGGATGACCTATATGACCGATTTTAGTATTAGCAATCAATCTAGTTATATAGTTTTTTTAGGGGTTATAAGTGCACTTTTAATGGGAGTTGCTAATAATTTTAATGCCAAAATGAAAACTGGTGAGCATCCGCTAGTTATCTTCAGTTATTCAATCTTTTGCACTGTACTAATAACAGGATGTATATGCTTTTATAATTTTGTTCCACTAACTGTGTATGATTTTTTATTGTTGCTAGCTATGGGAACCTTGACTTTCATAGCTCAGTATTTAGCTATAAAAGCCTTTCAAAATGCTCCAGTAGCACATGTTTCTGCTATCTCTTATTTGGGTATACCTTATGCTTTGATTATAGATCTGCTGCTTGGAGAAAAGTTTCATTGGGTCTCATTTACAGGCATGTGTTTGGTAATTTTAGGAGTTATCTTAAATCTGTTTTATGGATATAGTAAAAGGATAAGGGCCTAGCTTTACTTGTGCCTTGTACGCCCACATGTAAAACTTCAGTTTTTAATCAAATAACATCTTGCTTGCCTCTAATATAGCACCTTAATAATCTTAGGTTAGACGTGCTTTTTAATTCTAATATATAATTAACTATAATGTCAAAAATTAACTATATCTTATTCTTGGTTGTATTATGTCTTTCTAATTATGCTCATGCTGTATTTGATGAAGTATATCAGCAAGAACCAATAGAAAAGGTGTTTATTTTTGATCGTTATGGCTCTGCCTATAGCGGTTCGTCTATATTAATGTCTACTAGGACTTTACTGAATGAACTAGAAGATTTCCTTATTTCTGAAGAACAATCTCAATCAATTTGGACACGTATTACTAGTTGCCTAATAAATTATTATATTGGCTCACAGCTTTCTACAATCAATCACGAAGTATATGGGCACGGATTTAGAGTAAGAAGCTTGGGTGGTTCTGTAGACTATTATAAATTCTCTTTTTCTGGAGGAGCTTCGACTAACTTTCGTAGATTTTGGCCAAAAGGTGTAGCTGATATAGAACTATTAATAAATATAGGTGGGATAGAGGCTAATAAAGTGCTGGCTAGAGAAATCATGCTGAAACATTTTAAGTACCGTACTTTAGATGTTAGGACGTATTTTGTGTTCTTGGATTCCTTTTTGGATTTATTGAATTATGTTGGTACTACCGCTTCTTCAGAAAAGGTTCGTAATAGCAAAGGTAATGATATTATGAATTATCTCAAAGATATAAATGATAAACACCAGACACAGCAACAAATAGAGCTTAATGACCTCGAAAATGCTACATTCAGTTTGTTATTTAACCCACTATGGACACTATGTGTTTATATTTTCAAGGACGTCCCTTCTTTAACTATACCCCATATAGTATGGAACGGTATAGCTTATATGCCGTTGGTAAGGCCAGGCTTAACCCCTTTTGGTATAGCTTACTATTTAGAAAATTACATCGGATACGAAAATAAAACTGCCTTACTCAGCTTGTATGGAGGAAGTTCACCGTTTTATACCCATATGTATGGAGGAATAAAGCTTCAAACAGATGAGCTTTGGTCTTACCAAGATTATTGTATCTTAGATATAGAAGCTAGCTTATGGTATCAGCCAACGCTACAATTAACCTTGCTTGATATAATAGAGGATAAAAATTATTGGGGAGGATTAATAGGCATTGGAAGTAAATTCATGGTAAATTCTCATTTTTCTTTGTATACAAAACTACTCTATAAAACTAAAGGATTTGTAGAGGGGGTGGTAGCTCAAGATGGCTTGATTTTACAAGCTGGTTGTTCTTTTCATTATAGTGGCTAAGCAAGCATATTCTTCTAAAACCTATCCTTGTATATTTATATAGTATTGTATGCCAAGCCGCTGTCAATCAAGCATAACAAATATATAGTTATAATGCCTCTTTTTAAATTTCATTGCCCTAATTTATTAGATTGCTTTCTAAACCTATTATATATATCCCTTTGATTAGGCTTACAGCTAAATTTTATGGTTTTTCAAAAGAACATTATGCCTAATCCCCGCTTTTAGAAACAGCTTGTAGGTAGTCTGCCAAATCTCCCAATAATTTATTGAGTATAATCTCAATACAGCTTTCCTCTAAACAAGTAATCAGCAGCAAGCATATTAATGATGATAAAGATGTATGTATTATTTAATTAATGGCACTGTTTTCGAAAATGGATTATTAAGGTGGCTTGGTAATTAATTACTTAGAATTAATAGTTATATATAATATATGCTATCCTTTGCTGAGAGGGTAGAAAAAAATGTATTGGTAAAAAACTCCAGGTTTAATTAAATATTAAATAAAATCTCCCCAGTTACTGCTTAATATACTATCTAATTGGTTAACTGGGGAGACAGAAGTTTTGGGTTTATAAAAGGTTGATACTAACACCTACGCTAAATGGTAATATGCGTTTTACTCCTTCAGGTCCTTTATTTGTAGTAAAGACTTCAGAAAGCGTTTGATTGTAAAAAAGTCCATATCGGCTCCATCCTATGCGAGCTTGTGCACCATAATGTACTTTACTAAAATTGAAACTTTCTTCTGTAATGCGAACTTTATTCTCTTTGTCTTCTTCATAACGAATTTTAGTCGAAGGCCAATATTGGAAACCAATGTTGCCACCAATAGCTATAAAGAAACCTTCTTGAGGTTCTTCTTTATTACTATTAAATCTTAAATCCAGTATAAAATTTGCAGAATTAATAGAAAACATAGAATCTTTAAGCTTCACCGACTGACTATCTTTTACCTTTACCACTTGTGTAGCATGTTTGAGTGTCGTTTTTCGATCAGAATCTTTATCATCTCTAGCCAGTGTCCAGTCATCGTGAAAAGTATATTTGGTATTGGTTATTCCTGCTCCACAACTAACCATAAAATGTGATTTGCTAATAGGAATATTGTAATACAGACTTCCATGTAATGCCGTAGATCCCCAAAAAGTTACATCCATATGTTCAGGTACTCGGGCAAGATTAGCAATTCCGTAATCAAATACTAAAGTTGTATATCTGAGAGGTATTTCTGGCTGAAGTTCATCTTCCTCTTTAATTACAAAATCATAGTCAGCTGTATCTTTGTTTTTCAGCTCTTGACTTGTTGCCTGTGCCCAGGTATATGCTGGCGATAAAAGTAATAACCAGGCACAAGTTAAATTTCTTATAAGTGTTTTTTTCATACCTATTTGTTTTTCTAAATTGTAAATTTGTAAGGGCAAATCTAAAAATTTTTACAATCTAGTCCAAACAAAAGTTACTTTATGCCATTTTATTAATTAAATTTGTAAACGATTGCATGATAGTTATATAAGTATAAGGACCTGTAGCTCAACTGGATAGAGCACTACACTACGGATGTAACGGTTGGGGGTTCGAATCCCTCCAGGTTCACAATAAATTATATGTCTAAAAACAATAGTATAAATATATATTAGTAAAAATCGTTTGCAGCCATAAGTTTAGTTATGTAAAGTATACTTTTATTAAATGCTGCTTGCTATACACATTATATTGAATTAATTTTTAAATCTGCCTTTCGTTATTTCCCATATCGCAATTCCCATACTTACCGAAACGTTTAAAGAATGCTTGGTTCCATGTTGAGGGATTTCTAAAGCAACATCGCAAGATGCTAAAGCCTCTTCTTGAATACCAAAGACTTCATTTCCAAACACCAATGCATACTTCTTATTGAGGCTTGTTTGATAATCCTGTAAAGGTATACTTTGATCCGTTTGTTCTAAAGCAACTATTAAATAGCCGCTGTTCTTTAAGGATTGTAGCAATGTGCATGTATCAGACAAATGCTCCCATATGACCGTTTCCTCTGCGCCTAGTGCAGTCTTATGGATATCTCTATGTGGCGGTTGAGCTGTAATGCCACATAAATATATTTTCTCTAATAGAAACGCATCTGCTATACGAAAAGCAGCTCCTATGTTATGCATACTCCTTAAATTATCTAATACTAATACCAACGGTATTTTAGGAGTATTTTTAAACGCTTCTATAGAGAGCCTATTGAGTTCTTGGGTACTAAGTTTTTTCATAACGTTGTTATAGATTTGTATATAGTTTACACCTTAGTAAAATTTGTTAAGGTTTGTATGAAATAAGGATTTTATTTTTGCTTAAACATTAGGCATGCTTGTGTTGGCTAGCTGATAGGGTGCAACAATGACAAAATAATATAAAAGCAACTGTAGTATAGAGATTAACAAGCTTAAATAATTTTTTAATATAACTCAATAATAAATTCTATTTTGAACTAAGTTGAGTGTGGTGTATACGTAGTTGCTTGTTGTTTAGACTAATAAATATCTTAAAAGCCTGTTATAATCAGGATACTTTTTAAACTAAGTATAAAAAATTTATGAATCAGGCTACTACTCCATTGATGAACCAATACAACCAAATTAAAGCCAAATATCCTGGTTCGTTGTTGCTTTTTAGAGTAGGAGATTTTTATGAAACTTTTGGGGAAGATGCTGTAAAGGCCAGTAAGCTATTAGATATTGTTTTGACTAAGCGGGCTAATGGCGCTGCAGCAGCTGTAGAATTAGCAGGGTTTCCACACCATGCGTTAGATACTTATTTGCCTAAATTAGTTAAAGCAGGGCATCGTGTTGCTATTTGTGACCAGCTCGAAGATCCTAAAGCAGCCAAAGGTATTGTGAAAAGGAGCGTTACTGAGATAGAAACTCCTGGTCTTTACTTTCATGTTGCTGTTTTAGAAAGAAGACACAATAATTATTTAGCATCTCTATATTTTGAAAAAGAGTTAGCGGGTATTGCATTTTTAGACGTGTCAACAGGCGAGTTTCTTACTGCGCAGGGGAAAGTCGCTTATATTGATAAACTTATGCAAGGCTTCCAGCCTGCAGAGGTTATTATAAGCAAAAAGCAGAAAGCCGCCTTTCAGGCATTTACCAAAGAAGATTACCCTAGTTATGCATTAGAAGACTGGGTCTATCAACCTGATTATGCACAAGAGAAGCTTACTGAGCACTTTGGTACCGCATCTATTAAGGGCTTTGGAATAGATAACTTACCCTTAGGTGTGGTAGCTAGTGGGGCTATTCTTAGATATTTAGAAGAAACAGAGCATAAAGAGAAAAAACACATTACTTCAATTGCCCGTATTGAAGAAGACAAATATGTATGGTTAGATAAGTTTACTATTAGAAACTTAGAAATACTACAGCCCCAACAAGAGGGCGGCGTTTCACTGATTGAAGTAATTGATAAAACAGTAACGCCTATGGGTGCTCGTTTAATGAAAAAATGGTTGGTACTTCCTTTAAAAGATATCCAAGCCATACAAAAAAGGTTGGATATTGTTGATTTATTTTATCAAGATCACAATTTGTGGAAGAATATTTTACAAGAATTGAAACAGATTAGCGATTTAGAGCGGCTTATTTCTAAAGTTTCTGTAGGCAGAGCCACGCCAAGAGATTTATTGGCTTTACAAAAAGCACTGCAGCATACGGTTCCTATACAAAACCACTTACAAACGAGCCAACATGATTTGCTTATAAAATTGAGCCAGCAGCTCCACAACTGTGAATATTTATCTGAAAAAATTAAAAATACCTTACAAGATAATCCTCCCTTATCTATTACTCAAGGAGATCTGATCCGAGAAGGTATTGACAGTGAATTAGATGAACTGAGAAGGATAGCCTATCAAGGAAAGGATTATTTACTCCAACTACAACAGCAAGAGATCAAAAATACAGGTATTAGTTCGCTAAAGATTGCTTACAACAAAGTATTTGGTTATTACTTGGAGGTTACCAATGCACATAAATCGAAAGTCCCAACTACATGGATACGTAAACAAACGCTGGTAAATGCAGAACGCTATGTTACAGAAGAGCTAAAGGTATATGAAGAAAAGATTTTACAAGCAGAAGGTAAAATGATAGAAATAGAGCAGCTATTGTACCAGCAGTTATTAGACAGTGCAGTAAAATTTGTTCCCCAGATTTTACAGAATGCAAGAATTTTAGCTCAACTAGATTGTTACCTTACGTTTGCTCAAGAAGCTAGAAAACATCAGTACTCCAAACCCATTCTTGCCGACCATAAAAAAATTATTATCAAGAATGGTAGGCATCCTGTTATCGAACAACAATTGCCTATCGATGCAAGTTATGTGCCCAACGATATATATTTGGATAACGATACACAGCAAGTTATTGTTATTACAGGCCCTAATATGGCTGGTAAATCAGCCTTGCTACGCCAAGTCGCACTCATTGTGCTGATGGCACAAATAGGAGCTTTTGTTCCTGCTAGCCAGGTAGAGATTGGGCTAGTAGATAAAATTTTTACACGAGTGGGCGCTTCAGACAACTTAGCTTTAGGAGAATCTACTTTTATGATGGAAATGACAGAGACCGCCAGCATTATGCATAACCTAAGTGACCGTAGTTTGATTGTAATGGATGAAATTGGGCGTGGCACCAGCACTTACGATGGGATATCAATTGCCTGGTCTATTATAGAATATTTACATAATCATCCTAAATACAGGGCTAAGACTTTATTTGCTACCCATTACCATGAATTAAATCAATTAGCAGACCAGCTAGAGCGTGTTAAAAACTTTAATGTAACTGTTAAGGAAGTAGAAGGTAAGATTATCTTTTTACGTAAACTTAGAGAGGGTGGGAGCGAGCATAGTTTTGGAATTCATGTAGCGCAGCTAGCAGGGATGCCTAGTCAGGTGGTAGAAAGAGCTAGTGAAATCTTAGGTCATTTAGAACATGACAAAAAGCGTACTGAAACCCAAGCTAAAATTAAAACTATACCTGTAAAAGCTTATCAATTAGCGTTATTTGAAGCGGATCCTAACATAGAGAAAATAAAGAACTTGGTTAAACAATTAGATATCGATACCCTGGCACCTGTAGAAGCGTTGCTAAAGCTTAGGGAACTTAAGGATATATTGAAATAATAATTAGCGTATGGTGCTATTTTTATTCTGAATGATTTGTATAAATAACTTGCAATACAGTTTCTCCTACAGCTTGTAATGTTTCTTTATGGATCAATGCTAAGTTATCGGCATGTGTGTGGTGGTAAGCTGGGAAACAGCGCTCGGTAATAGGTCGGTGGTCGATAATATTGATTGTTGGTATATGTATATATTTATTGATGAAATAATGGTCATCTAGGATATATTGTTCGCTACATTGATTAATAAAATATTGTGCATAGCCTAATTCTTGTGCTATCTTCCATATCCTATTTACATGGTTATTTGCATAATGCACAGACCAAGCATCTTTGTAAAAAGTAGCATTTTTACTTCCAACCATATCAAGTAAAATACCATATTGTGCTGTATAATTGGTCTGGTGTGGATGTTGTGACCAAAATTGAGATCCTAAACACCAAAACATAGCTCGGTTAGGAAGCTTTTCTTGGTAACCTTCAGGTGCTCCATAATCTTCTCCATCAAAAAAGAGAATATCTATACCCAAATTCTTAAGAGGTGCTTGGCTGATGATACGTGCTACTTCTAATAATATGGCTACACCACTCGCTCCATCGTTAGCGCCTAAAATAGGCTTTTGTTTAGAGATCGTATCTTTATCAGCAAAAGGACGTGTATCCCAGTGAGCTGCTAGTAAGATCCTATGTGTGCAAGCTACATTAAAGCTTGCAATAATATTATAAAGCTGAAGAGGTTCCGCATTAAAAGCAGTAGCTTGAAATTTTTGTATGTAAACCTTGTCTGCATATTTCTTTAGCTGATGTTTAAGATATTTCTTACATGCCTTATGGGCTGTTGTATTAGCTACCCTGGGACCAAAATTTACTTGTTGTTCGATAAAATAGTAAGCAGAATCAGCATTAAAATATGGTATGAACTTGTTGTTATTGATAACAGATACGTTTGAATAGGCATAAACCTTATTTATTATCAATAAATACAAGAGAGACTTGTATACTATATAAGGCAATCGCATATCTTATAATGCTTAGCTGATAAGTTAATACACTTTTTATCTTTGAATTTTTTATCTATCCTTTTACTTACCCAGCTGTTCTATACTATAAATAAGGTTAAAGTCAGGGATTATGCTAACAAAGCTGGGTTTTTTTGTACAAATTGCTTCCAACTTGTTAAACGTGTGTTTAGGCTTTGCTTTTGATAAGCATGACATACTGCTACAGCCAGGGCGTCAGTAGCATCTAGCTTCTCTGGCATGCTCTGCAATTGTAGCAAAGACATGAGCATGTGTGCTACTTGCTCTTTAGAAGCCTGTCCATTGCCTGTTATTGCTTGTTTAATTTTACAAGGCGCATATTCTGTAATAGGTACTTCGCGCATCAGCGCTGCTGCCATAGCTACCCCTTGTGCTCTACCAAGCTTCAACATAGATTGTGGGTTTTTACCATAAAAGGGTGCTTCTAAAGCTGCTTCATCTGGCGTAAACTCATCAAGTATTTCTAAGGTATATTTAAATATTTTTTGAAGTTTAAGGGCATGCGAAGCGCATTGGTGAAGGTTCAAGACACCATATTGGAGTACACTAAATTGCTGACGTACTACTTTAATAACCCCATATCCCATTACGAGTGTACCAGGATCTATACCAATGATGATGCGCTCTTGTAACACAACTATGTAGTTCTTCTAATTTGACTAGGTTGATA
>ERZ778017.2713-NODE-2713-length-13759-cov-4.300861_pt1 | contig 13759 bp, 11 predicted proteins | sample MGYA00375747_ERZ778017 | MGnify/ENA primary metagenome ERZ778017 (study PRJEB29350, sample SAMN05509838) | bioreactor metagenome | biome: bioreactor; material: wastewater | place: South Africa: University of Cape Town | collected 2014-03-17 ... | reverse complement strand
GCTACTTCAATTTCCAGGCCTTGCTGCGCGCACACCAGGTCAGGATCGTCGGCGTTCCGTTCACGCCGACGGGGCCCGACATTGCGGCATTCGAACAGGCACTTATCGAGGAGCAACCGCGCCTCTACATCACCAACTCGGCGCTTCACAACCCGACGGGCGCGAGCATATCACCGCAAACCGCCTACCGCGTTTTGAGTGCCGCCACTGCCCACGGGCTGACGATCGTCGAGGATGATATATTCGCGGATTTCGAGCCCGGCCTGTCGCCGCGCCTTGCCATCCTCGACGGCCTCAACCGTGTCATCAGGATAGGCAGCTTTTCCAAGACGCTCTCCGCCTCCGTCCGTTGTGGCTATATCGCGGCAACGGCGGACTGGATCGAACGGCTGGTCGATCTTCAGGTGGCGACGAGCTTCGGAGGGCCCAGTCCTGCTGCCACCGAGCTGATCGCGGGGGTGCTGGCAGGGGGCACGTATCGCAGGCACATGGACGATGTACGCCGGCGCCTTGCCAAGGCAAGGGCCGAAGCCGCCGATCGGCTGGCCGAGCTCGGCATCGTACCGTGGATTATCCCGCGAGGCGGTTTCTATCTTTGGTGCCGCCTTCCCGAAGGACTGGATTCGGCGGTGATGGCGCGACGTTGCATGGAGCACCGGATCGTTCTTGCGCCCGGTAATGTGTTCAGCGTGTCCCAGTCGGCCACGCCATTCCTTCGCTTCAATGTGGCGCAGATGAGCGACCCGCGCATCTTCTCGTGCCTTCGGCAGGTGATGAGAGAGCAGGGCAGCCTATGATTTCTTCAGGCAAGGCGCCGTCCCGCGACCGGGCAGCGATCTTTCGCCCCTGCTTCGGCCATGAAGTGCAACGGGAGGATCGGACAGCGGCTACAAGGTCTTCACCGCGCCCGAGACGATATCGGCCAGCCGGTCGAGTTCGTCTTCCTCTATGGTGAAGGGCGGACCGAGATAGATCGTGTCTCCGCGCCCGCGGGTGATCAGGCCGCGCTCCCGGCATGCCTGGAGGGCCTTTGCGCCAGCCATCCCGGAGGAGGCGGGGCTCCGGCCTTCGCCCCCTTCCGCGACAAGGTCTATCGCCAGGATCAGGCCGAGGCCACGAATCTCCGCGACATGCGGGTTTTGACCAAGGTCCGCCTCCAGGCGCGATTTCAGGCGTGAACCAAGTCTTCCAGTCCGTTCCGGAAGCTTTTCGCGTTCGAGCACGTCGATGGTGGCCAATGCGATGGCGCAGCCGACCGGATGACCGCTATAAGTGTAGCAATGCATGAATGGTTTGTCCTCGAAGTCGACGAGGGCATCGGCGATGGCGTCCGACACGCCGACTCCGCCCAGCGGGAAATAGCCGCTGGTAATACCCTTGGCGAACTGGACGATGTCGGGCTCGACACCCCAGCGGCGCAGCGCGAACATTTCGCCGGTACGGCCGAAGCCTGTGATGACTTCGTCGGCCGCGAACAGGACGTCATGGCGGTCGCAGATCTCACGCACGCGCTGGAAATAACCGTCGGGCGCGACATAGGCGCCGCCGCCAAGCACCGGTTCTGCGATAAACAGGGCGACACTGTCCGCGCCTTGCTCGATAATCGCCTGTTCCAGGTCCTCGGCGGCCATCCGCGCGGCCTCTTCCTCCGGACGGCCCTTGGCGCGATGCGAATGATGCAGGGGAATGTGGACGAAGCCAGGCATACGCGGTTCGAAAGGTGGCCAGTAGGCTGGCATGCCCGTGGCGCACATCGCCGCCAGCGTCGTACCGTGATAGCCACCCATGAAACTGATGACCTTGATCTTGTCGGGGCGCCCCTTGGCCTTCCAGTAGGCACGGGCGAACTTGATCGTCGTGTCGGTCGATTCGCCGCCGCCCGAGGTCAGAAAGAAGCGATTGATCGACGGATAGGCCAGCGCTGCAAGCTTCTCGGCGAGCATGGTCGCAGGAAGGTTGCTGTTGCCGGAATAACCGGAGCAATAGGCGAGTTCGCTCATCTGGCGATGGGAAGCCTCGATCAGTTCTCGGCGGCCGTGGCCGAGGGTCACGTTCCATAGTCCCGACATGGCGTCGAGGTAGCGCTTGCCGTCGCCGTCGATCAGATAGGACCCTTCGCCCCTGACCCAGGAATTACCCGCCATGTTGCCCCTGGACGTATGCAGCGAATGGATGAGATGGCGGCTGTCGCGTGCCATAAGATCCGCGTTCGACGCGGCGTCGACATGGACTGTCATTTCAAGCCTCCCCGACGATGACGTTCTCGGACACGATCATGCGGACACGCTGGTCCACCATTGCGAGCGTATCGGCTGCGACTGATTTTCCGTGTGGCGTCGCATACGCCGCTTCAAAAGCCTGCCGGGTATCGAACCATAGTTCCGACACGCCGTCATAGGGGCCGTCCTCGATGACGTTGAAGACAGCCCGGCGCACGCCCGGCAGTTCGCGAACCAGGGTCGCATGGCCGCCCAGCCACCAGTCCGTGAAGGCTTTCGGACCGACCGTTTCCTTGCGCTTCAAAAGGATCATCGCCTTGAACATCGTCATGCCGCCTTGATTCGCTTGAGCGGCCGGCCGCCGAGCCCGAAGGCCAGCGTGATGACGACCTCGTTGGCGCGCGGAGCGTCGGCGAGGCTGACATCCATGGCGTCCATGTCGTCAAAGACCCAGATGTCGTCGCGGTTGACCAGGGGAACAGTGATCGTTGCCCCGGGACCGCCGAGCTTCTTGGTGGAGGGAATGATCGCCTTGCCGCCGCCGATGGCGCTGCGCACCGGCGCGCCGAATTTCGGATGGATCAGGGCAGCCGCGTGCTCGAGCTCGCCCTCCGTGCCGACGATGGCACCCTTGCCATAGGCGGTGATGTCGCTTGCGGATGCCCCAAGCGTCGCGAGGGCGCGCTGGGTCAACAAGTCGGCGACTTCGGCCCCGAGCGTATAGAGAGGCGACAGGTCTTCCTCGTAGCGGCCGGCGAACGGGTTTGCCACCACGGCCGTGACCGCAAGCTTGACCGCGGCCGGCTCGACAGCCCGACCCATCTCCTGCAGCGTTTCCTCTATCGTGACGACCGTTTTTCGGATCTGTGGCGACATCGAATTTTGCCCCTTGCATTTGTCGATAGGAGCAGAGAACCATATCGCCAAACATTCGGAAAACGATAATATCGAACGTCGGCTTGTGATTTTCTCATACTGGGAACAGCCATGAAGACTATCGGCCTGGATCTTCTGGAAGCCTTCGTCGCCTTTGCCGACAGCGGTAGCTGCAAGGCGGCGGCGGAAGTCATCCATCGCAGCCAGTCAGCCGTCAGCATCAAGCTGAAGAAGCTGGAGGAGGATATCGGCGCGACCTTGTTCGTGCGCACCGGCAGGTCCATCGCCCTGAACGAGCGCGGGCGCGAGACGGTTTCGGACGCGCGCCGTATTCTCCAGATCAACGCTGAACTGGTGGCCCGGGCGCGGGCGCCCGGCCTGACCGGGGTGATCCGGTTCGGTCTGCCGGACGATTATCTTGCCCTGGTCGGCAATTTCCTGAATCAGCTAAGCGAATTCTTTCCGCAAGCCAGCCTTACCGTGCATTGTGCGCCGACCGCCGACCTGCGGCCCATGCTGGAGCGCGGCGAACTCGACGTTTGCATCCTTTCCTTCGAGACCGACACCAAGGAAGGGTTCGTACTGGAGCGGCAGTCCGTGCATTGGTTCTGCGCGACGGATGCGAGGATCGACCCGCAGTTACCTTTGCCGCTGGCCTTGTTTCCGGATGGCTGCATTTTCAGGAAATGGATACTCGCCGCGCTCAAGAACATGGAGAGGGAGTACAGGATCGTCTGCACGAGTCCCAACATGGCCGCGTTGCAGGCGGTCGTGCAGTCGGGGCTCGCAGTATCTGCCTTCCCCCGTCCGGGCATTCCAGCAGGTTCGCGGCTGTTGGGTGCCGGCGACGGTTTTCCGGAACTGTCCGACGTGATCATCATGCTGTGCATGTCGCCGATGCTGCGTGACGACCGGCATTCGCTGCTGGCTCGCGGCGTGCGCTCGATGATGGAACGATCAACTCTCAATCGGGGCGCCTGACCCATGTTTCATGGTCTCATCCAGATAGACAAGAGCGCACAGGAGAGCCTGCAAGGGCAAATCCGCCGGCAGATCGCCATTGCCATTGCCGACGGAAAGCTTCCGATCGACCAGCGCCTGCCATCCATCCGCGCGCTGGCGGACGAGTTGCAGGTCAGCCTGAATACGGTGGCGCTGGCTTACGCGACATTGAGGGACGACGGCTTTCTGGTCAGCCAGGACCGGTCAGGCTTTCTGGTCAATCCGGAGGCCCGGACGCGCCTGCGCGAAGGCCGAACGGTATCGGAGCAACCCGATACGCAGCCGCGTTTCGACTTCAAGAGCCATTTTGCAGGCCGCAGCTACAACCTGCCGCGGACCATGAAACCGAGCGATTGCCTGGTGCGCTATCGCTATCCGTTCGTCTGCGGGCTCGTCGACCCAACGCTGTTCCCGATCTCGATGTGGCGCGAGTGCGTCCGTGATTCCGGCAGTGCCGTGGAATTGCAGAACTGGGCGGCGGATTTTTCGAGCGTCGACGACAAGATGCTGATCGACCAGTTGATCAAGCGCTTGCTGGCCAAGCGTGGCATCTTCGCCGGGCCGGACGAGGTCCTGATAACGGTCGGCGGCCAGCAGGCGCTTTACCTGGCCCTCAAGCTGCTGATGAAGCCGGGCCAGACGGTCGGCGTCGAGGACCCGGGCTACCCCGAAATGATCAATATCGCGGCAATGGAGCGTATGCGCATCCAGCGTCTGCCGGTGGACCAGGACGGCCTCGTGCCGAGCGGGCGGATCGAGGATTGCCAATCCCTCTATATAACCTCCTCGCACCAGTTTCCGACGACCGCCACGCTCAGCATGGAGCGACGGCAGGCGCTGCTCGACAATGCGGTACGCACCGGCAAATTCATTATCGAAGACGATTACGAGGCCGAAACGTCCTTCTGCGAACGACCGCTTCCGGCGATCAAATCCATGGATCGTACCGGCAACGTCATCTATGTCGGCAGCCTGTCAAAATCGCTGATGCCCGGCCTTCGCATCGGCTTCCTGATCGGCGACCGCGATTTCATCACCGAGGCGAGAGCGTTGCGCCACCACGTCCTGCGGCATCCGCCGGTCAATAATCAGCGTACCGTCGCGCTGTTTCTGCAACGGGGGTATTTCGATCGCTTTCTGGGCCGGCTTCGCAGTGCGTATAAAGCGCGCCACGAAGCCATGTCCGCTGCCTTGCGCAAACATCTTCCCGCAGCTCGGGCGATGAGTTCCTACGGCAGCAACTCCTATTGGGTGGCCCTGCCGGATTCTGTAGATGCGGTCCGACTACTGCGGCAAGTCGAGCCGCAGGGAGTCTATTTCGAGCCCGGAAGCGCTATGTTCGCGCAACCCGAGGACAATCGTAACTTTATCCGGCTCGGCTTTTCGGCCATTGACGAAAGCCTGATAGATGCGGGTATCGCCATCATTGCCAGGCAACTCGGGCTTGCGAACCAGGGGGCTGACGAGGGACGGCCCTAGCCGACTACCTTCCGGATCGCGATTTGGAGCGCGGAGAGGTAATCGTCGATCGCTTGCCTGTCGTGGCCGAGGGAAACGTAGATCTTGGTCAGCATCGGGTTGATGAATATGCCTTGCCGGACCATTTCGAGGTCGAGCGCGCGCCGGGTCTTGCGATCTGCCGTCGCCTCCGTCGCCATGCTGGAAACAGGCGTGGAGGTAAGCTGATATTGCGCGAGCGGGCCATCGCCGTAGACCTGCACGACGATACCGGCATTCGTGAAAGCCTTGGCAATCCCGGTGCGCAGCTGCGCACCGGCCTCGAACAGGCGCTCGTAAGCGCCCGGCGCCGACAGGACGTCGAGCACGGCATTGGCGGCGGCCGCGGTGACCGGTGAGCCGCCCGTGGTCGATGCCGCCCACACATATTTTTCGGTGTGGTGCAAATCTTCGCGCACGATATCCATGATGTCGGCGCGACCGCCAAGGGCTGCGATAGGCATGCCGCCGCCAAGGGCCTTGCCGTAGGCAATGAGATCGGGAACCACGCCGAAATACTCCGAAGCGCCGCCGAGCGCGATGCGGAAGCCGGAGACGACTTCGTCGAAGATCAGGATTATGCCGTGCTTGCTCGTCGCGGCGCGCAGCCCCTTGATGAACTCGGGCTGGGCGAAGATGGAGCGCTGGACCGGGTCGATGATGACGGCGGCAAGATCGTCGGCGTGCTCGGCGATCAGCCGCTCCGCACCGGCGAGATCGTTGTATTCGGCGACGATGAGATCCGATACCGCGCTGGCGCCGCCGGTGCCTGTCCCCTCGGCGGCGAACTTGTCGGCTGCGTTCGCCCAGAAGAAATTGGCGACGCCTTCGACATGCGAGCCGTGGAAGGCACCCTCGAACTTGAGTATTTTGCGCTTGCCGGTCGACCCGCGCGCGATCCGGATGCAGGTCATGGTGGCTTCGGTGCCGGTGGCGACGAAGCGCACCCGCTCAAGTGCGGGACTGAGCCCGGCGAGGCGCTCCGCGAGCTCCACGAGCGGCGAGGAGATCGCCGCGAAGTTGATGCCGTTCGCCGCCTGCCGCGCCACCGCCTCGACGACGGCGGGATGCGCATGGCCTACCAGCGCCGAGCCCCAGGCCATGGTGTAGTCGACATAGCGGCGATTATCGACGTCCCAGACATGAGGCCCTTTCCCCTTGACGAAAACGCGCACCAGTTCGTCCGGCAAATCATATTCGCCGTTCGATCCCTGCGGAAAAAGCTTCTGTGTGCGTTCGACCCAACTCGCCATGAGACTAGCCCCCAAGCCTGCGTTCGGGCTTTTCCGTATCAGAGGCCGGAGGGTGGTCTTAGATACAGTAGTGGGAGAAGGCTGATACGCGACCGTGAAGGGCCGGGCTGACGTTGGCGCGACTGGAATCGTCTCAACGTTATTTGCGGTCTGTACCTAAAGGCTGTCCAGGCTCGATGATAGCTTCTGTTGAAGAGCGTCCGACAAGAGGCGCAGGGAGAAACTCGTTGATTCAAAAAAACCACACTGCAACTTCTTGCCCGGCCTGCGGGCCGGTGGTGCAAGCGGCGACGCTTCGCTTCCGGGCACGGGCGTAACCAGGCCATGGATGCACAACGCTTCGTCGTATTCGATCATGTCCAGAAGACCTATGACGGCCAGAGCCTCGTCGTCTCGGATTTGAACCTCGACATTGCAAAGGGCGAGTTCCTGACCATGCTCGGGCCGTCGGGCTCGGGCAAGACGACCTGCCTGATGATGCTCGCCGGCTTCGAGACGGCGACGGCGGGCGAGATCCTGCTGGCGGGAAAGCCGATCAATCTGGTGCCGCCGCACAAGCGTGGCATCGGCATGGTGTTCCAGAGCTATGCACTGTTTCCGCACATGACGGTGGGCGAGAACCTCGCCTTTCCGTTGGAGGTGCGCGGCGTGGGCAAAGCCGACCGCGATCAAAAGATCAGCCGGGCGCTGGATATGGTACAGATGGGCGCCTTCGCCCATCGTCGCCCGTCGCAATTGTCGGGCGGCCAGCAGCAGCGCATCGCGCTTGCGCGCGCCCTGGTCTTCGAGCCCGAGCTGGTTCTGATGGACGAACCGCTGGGCGCGCTGGACAAGCAGTTGCGTGAGCACATGCAGTTCGAGATCAAGCATCTCCACGAGCGGTTGGGTGTGACGGTCGTCTATGTAACGCACGACCAGGGCGAGGCGCTGACGATGTCGGACCGCGTCGCGGTCTTCAACGCGGGATGCATCCAGCAGCTCGCGCCGCCGACCGAACTTTACGAGCGCCCCGCCAATAGCTTCGTGGCGGGCTTCATCGGCGAGAACAACCGCCTGCCGGGTACTGTCGAAAGCATTAGCGGCGATACCGCCCAGGTGAGGCTTGGAGACGGCTCCGTCATTCCCGCCGTGGCGATCAATATCGACCACGCCGGGCAGAAGACACAGGTCTCCATCCGGCCCGAGCGCGTCGAGATTCTGTCCGGCGATCCGTCGGCGGGGAACCCTCTCTGGCCAGGGGTGGAAGCGGAGGTGCTGGAGTTCATCTACATGGGGGATGTGCTGCGCACCCGCCTTCGTGTCGCCGGATCGGACGATTTTGTGGTGAAGACACGCAACACGCGCTTGCGCAGCCAGCTCCGCCCTGCTCGCGGTGAGAGAATCCGGATCGGCTGGCTGCAAGAGGACGCCCGCGCGCTCGACCGGGAGGCAGCCGCGCAATCAGATATGGCGTGAGTAACGGGAACATCAACGGGAGGAATACTGGAATGAAGAAAGTACTTTATCTCACGACGGCGCTCAGCCTGATGGGCTTTGCAGCCCAGGCCGAAGAGGTGACGGTGGTCTCCTTCGGAGGCGCTCTGGCGGCAAGCCAGAACGAGGCTTTCTACAAGCCGTTTCAGGAAAAGACGGGTATTCGCGTGATCTCCGTGGATGCCGACAACCCAGCCATTCCGCTGAAGGCGCAGGTAGAGGCCGGCAACGTCACGATGGACGTCGCCGATGTGGAGCCTTCCGATCTGGTACGCCTTTGCGATGAAGGCGCGCTTGAAACCCTGCCGCTCGACGATCTGCCCAAGGCGGCGGACGGTGCCGGCTGGAAGGACGATTTTGTGGAAGGCGGCATTTACGAATGCGGCGTCGGCACCGTCGCCTATTCGACGATGATCGCCTACAACAAGGAAAAGACGCCGAATGTAGCCTCGGCAAACGACTTTTTCGACCTGGAGAAGTTTCCGGGCAAGCGCGGGCTTCGCAAGACGGCCAAGTTCACGCTCGAACTGGCGCTGATGGCTGACGGCGTGGAGCCGGCCAAGGTCTACGAAACGCTGGGCACCCCCGAAGGCGTCGATCGCGCGTTCAAGAAGCTCGATACGATCAAGTCGGATATTGTCTGGTGGGAAGCCGGCGCGCAGCCCCCGCAATTGCTGGCCGACGGTGCAGTGACGATGACCACGGCCTACAACGGCCGCATTTTCAATGCCGCCGTTGCGGAAGGCAAGCCGTTCGAGGTGCTATGGGACAAGCAGATCCTCGACTTCAATCTCTTTGTGATTCCCAAGGGGGCGCCGAACAAGGATGCGGCCTGGGAGTTCATCAAGTTTGCGACCAGCAGCGAGCAACTGGCCGCGCAGACGACATATATCAGCTATGGCCCGGTGCGGAAATCGTCGACGGCGCTGATCGGACTATTCCAGGACGGAAAGACCGAGATGCTTCCCAACATGCCAACCAATCCGGATAACATGAAGACGGCTCTCACCAACGATATCGAGTTCTGGACGGACTACGACATCGAACTGAGCGAGCGGTTCAACGCCTGGCTTGCGTCGAACTAGGCTCGACCGGGCAGGGAAGGACACCCGGGGTTTGCGGCCCGCACGGCACGCCGCAGCCCCGGGTATCTCGTCGGCCGGAGGGTGTAGTCCAGCGCTTCCTCCGGTAATTTGAGAGACATCGAGGCATGACGGTAACGAGAGACCCCGCGCTGAAATCCGCGCTGAAGAAGTCGCAGCAGCGCGCCCGTCGCCGTGCCTTTCTGCTTGTGCTGCCCTTGCTTGCCTTCGTTTTTATCTCCTTCGTGGTGCCGATCGCCATGATGCTGCATCGCTCGGCCCATAATTCGGCCTTTGCCGAGAACATGCCGCAACTGACGGCCTGGTTTGCCGCCAATCCCGAGGTGCGGCAGCCCGATGAAACTGCCTATGCCGCCCTTGTAGCCGACCTTCAGCTTGCCGCCACCGCCCGCACGGCTGGGGTCGTGGGCACGAGAGTGAATTACGAGGTTTCGGGCTCGCGTTCGCTTTTCACCTCCGCCGGGCGCAAGGTCGGCGAACTGGAGCCGCCGTTTGCCGAAAGCCTGCCGGCGCTGAACCGTTCCTGGGCCTCGCCGCAGCTATGGTCGGCAATGCGCAATGTCTCGCAATCCTATACGGCGAATTTCTACCTCGCCGCGCTGGACCTTGCGCGCGATACGGACGGAAACATTATTTCCGCACCGGCTGACCGGCAGGTCTATGTATCGCTCTTTGTGCGCACGCTGGTGCTGTCTTTCACGATTACCTGCATCTGCCTGCTACTGGGTTTTCCGGTGGCGCATCTGCTGGCAACGCTGCCGTTGCGCAAATCCAACCTGCTGATGATCCTGGTATTGCTGCCGTTCTGGACGTCGCTGCTCGTGCGGACCACCGCCTGGATCGCGATCTTGCAGGAGCAGGGCGTCTTCAACAGCATGCTGGTCGGCCTGGGAATCCTGTCCGATTCAGGAAGACTGTCACTGGCCTACAACCAGACCGGCACGATCATCGCCATGACCCACATTCTGCTGCCTTTCATGATCCTGCCGCTCTATTCGGTCATGCGGACCATCAATCCGAGCTATGTTCGCGCAGCGCGCTCGCTTGGCGCTTCGTCCTGGGTGGCATTCCGGCGCATCTATCTGCCCCAGACGCTGCCCGGTATCGGTGCCGGCTCGCTGCTCGTGTTCATCCTTGCGGTCGGCTACTATATCACGCCGGCTCTTGTCGGCGGTGCCTCCGGCCAGCTTATCTCGAACCTAATCGCCTTTCACATGCAGAATTCGCTCAACTGGTCGCTCGCGGCCGCGCTGGCTGCCCTGCTCCTCGCCGTCATCGCATTGCTTTACTGGCTCTACGATCGCCTCGTTGGCATCGACAAGATGAAGTTGGCTTGATCCCATGGCCATATCCCCTTCATCCAACGCCGCCGAACGGATCTGGCACTATGCCTACCTGGCCATCTGCGCCCTGGTGTTCATCTTTCTCATCGCTCCGATCCTGCTGGTCGTTCCGCTGTCGTTCAATGCGGAGCCCTACTTCACGATCACAGAGCGCATGCTTACCTTCGATCCTGCCGGCTATTCCCTGCGCTGGTACGACACGCTGCTGACGCAAGGTATGCAACGGCCCGACGCCGCCCGCGACTGGGCCTGGTGGCTGGACGCATGGCGCCACTCGGCCTGGATACTGGCGGCGAAGAATTCCCTCATCATCGGTTTCTTCTCCACCGCGCTCGCGACCGTACTCGGCACCGTGGCGGCGCTCGGCATGTCGCGCCCGGAAATGCCGTACCGTCGCGCCATCATGGCCATGCTGATCTCGCCGATGATCGTGCCGATCATCATCACGGCGACCGGGCTGTTCTTCTTCTACTCCAAGGTAGGCCTCGCCAATTCCTACCTGGGCATCATCCTGGCGCACGCGACGCTGGGGATACCGTTCGTCATTATCACGGTCACCGCGACCCTCTCAGGCTTCGATCATTCGCTGACGCGGGCAGGGGCTTCGCTCGGTGCGTCGCCGACCACGGTGTTCCGCCGCATTACGGTTCCGCTGATCCTGCCAGGCATCATTGCCGGCGCGCTGTTCGCCTTCGTGACGTCGTTCGACGAGGTCGTCGTCGTACTGTTCGTCGCCGCGCACGACCAGCAGACCATTCCACGGCAGATGTGGAACGGTATTCGCGAGCAGATCAGCCCGGCCATCCTCGCCATGGCGACGATCCTTGTCTTCTTCTCGATCAGCCTGCTGACTGCGATCGAACTGCTGCGGCGGCGCTCCGAGCGGCTGCGCGGCGTGTCTCGGGGATAGATATTCTTTTCGGGGAAAAAGGCTGTGCCCATCTACAAGACAAGGCCCGGGGCTGAATCCTACGGCCACGATATCGGGGTAATCCTGATCGACTGCCGCACACCATTCATTCCCGGCGATGTCGGCAACGCCAGTTCCTATTCCTATCCGGTGCTCTATCAGACGGTGCCGGATGTCACGCTCGGGCGGTTGATCGAGCAGGGCGACCTGTCGCTGACCGCGAACGTCCTGGCGACGGCGCGCGAGCTCGAAGCCGCCGGCGTTCGCGCCATAACCAGCGATTGCGGCTACATGATCCACTTCCAGAAGCAGGTTGCGGCTGCGGTCTCTATTCCGGTCATGCTTTCGCCGCTGCTCCAGTTGCCGTTCATCCAGTCGCTGCTGCGGCCGGACCAGAGGGTGGGCGTCGTCTGCGCCAATGCGGGTCGCCTCACGCCGGACCTGCTGACGATCGCCCATCCGCATGCCGAGCGTGCACCGGCTGTTGTCGGCCTTGAAAACGCGCCCAACTTTCGCGGTCCTATCCTCGATGAAACGGATACGCTGGATAGCGATGCGATCGAAGCGGAGGTCGTCGAGGCCGCACGCCGGCTGTGCAGGGACAATCCGGATGTCGGGGCCATTCTGCTGGAGTGCTCGAATCTGCCCCCCTATGCCAGCGCTGTCCAACGGGCGACCGGCCTGCCTGTGTTCGATTTCATGACGATGATCGACTATGTCCGCGCAGCCGGCAGACGTAACCCTTACAAGGGGACCTACTGAGAGGATCTGTAATTTACAGAGCCTGACGGCGTTTCTCTTGAGGACTTCAGTGCCGGCAGCGCCTGGCTACCTGTCGTTGCGGCAGAACTGGTCCAGAAGCGTGGGCAGCAGCCCGCCACCTTCGAGCAAGGTAATGTCCGTTTCCGTCCTTGCGAGGAGGCGGGCGGTGAAGTTCTGCACCGTATCCCGTCTGCGCAGCGTAACAGGAATGGGCATGTCCATAGCCAGCGAGTGCAGGTCGACATCGAGGTCGAAAGAATCCTCTGCCTGCACATCGACCGAGGCGGCGTCCAGTCCGTCGGGCAGCAGCAACGGCAGGATGCCCATGCCGATCAGGTTGGATGCATGGATTCGCTCGAAGCTCTGCGCCAGGACCGCCCGCACGCCGAGCAGCGCCACGCCCTTGGCGGCCCAGTCGCGGGAGGAGCCGGCGCCGTAGTTGCGCCCTGCGACGATGATGCAGCCCGTGCCTCGCGCCCGATGGCGCTGCGCGGCGTCGAAGACCGAGAGCAGGTCTTTTTCTCCGGCGACGCGTGTCTTGTTGCCGCGCTGGCCGGGGACAAGGTGATTTTCCAGCAGGCGGTTGTCGAACATGCCGCGCAGGCAGACAGCGGGGTTCCCGCGTCGCGCGCCATAGTTGCCTAACTTGCCCGGCTCTACGCCCGAGGCGACCAGATGCCGCCCGGCGGGGCAGTCCGGGCGGATCGCGCCATTGGGCGAGATATGATCGGTGGTGATGGAATGACCGAGAACCAGCAACGGCCGCAGCCCCGTCATGTCGGGACTGCGCCCCGGCGCGCCGCTGCTTTCGGTCACGAAGGGCGAGGGGCCGATGAAACTGCTGGCGGGGTCCCAGGGGAACTGTGGGCCGGGCGGCGTGGCGAGTGCCTCCCAGGCGCGCGTGCTTTCGATCTTCGAATCGTAGGCGCCGTGGAACAGATCCGCGCGCACGTGGCGGCGAACGGCCGCCGCGATCTCATCCTCGCCCGGCCAGACGTCGGCCAGCATCACCGGCTTGCCCTGCGGGTCGGTGCCCAGCGGTTCGCGCGACAGGTCGACATGCATCGACCCGGCGATGGCATAGGCCACGACGAGCGGAGGCGACGCGAGATAGGCCGCCTTGACCTGCGGGTGAATGCGGCCTTCGAAGTTGCGATTTCCCGAAAGAACGGCCGCCACGCACAGGTCGCGGGATCGAACCTCTTCGGCGACAGCCGGCGGTAAGGCGCCTGAGTTTCCGTTGCAGGTCGCGCAGCCGTAGCCGATGTTGTGGAAGCCGAGCGCCTCGAGCGCCGGCGTGAGCCCCGCCTCGTCCAGATAG
>ERZ778017.2696-NODE-2696-length-13862-cov-4.805533_pt1 | contig 13862 bp, 16 predicted proteins | sample MGYA00375747_ERZ778017 | MGnify/ENA primary metagenome ERZ778017 (study PRJEB29350, sample SAMN05509838) | bioreactor metagenome | biome: bioreactor; material: wastewater | place: South Africa: University of Cape Town | collected 2014-03-17 ... | reverse complement strand
CCGGCATTCCGCCTTGCTGCCCGGCCGTGTGGCTCTGCATCATTTCAGCCATGGCTGCCATTTCAGCCTCGGTCACTTGCGCGTCACCGTCGGCGTCGTGCATCTGGAAGGCGCGCACCATCATCGGCCGGGTGTGGGCCGCATGCATCACCGCGAATTCCTCTAACGACAGCTTGCCATTGGCATCGGTGTCATAGGTCTTGAGTTCTGCCTGAATACCTGCCGTCATCTCTTCGGGGCTGAGCTTACCGTCCTTGTCGGTATCAAAGGTGGCCATCGCATAGCTCTGGTGCCCCCCCATCATCATGCCCATACCGCCGCCCATCATGCCGCCGTGCCCACGCATCATACCCATGCCATCGCCCATCATACCGCCATGCTGCATCTGCGCCTGCTGGGCGATGACGGGCACTGCAACCGCCGCAAGCCCGAGGGCTGCAACGATTGAGAGGGTCAGCTTTGTAGAACGTTTCATGATCATCACTCCTGAATTGATCTGCGGTGAGTTCAATCTGGGCTGCAAGTGTCCCACAGGTTTGTCAGCCGGGACGGTCATTTGTATCAAACTGTCGCAAACATCGTCCCGGTGAAGGTTTGCGACAATCTTCTGCCCGCGTGACCCTCAGGATCGGCTAGGGTCAGGTCCAGGAGATATGTTGATGACCGGTTCGCCTCATATTCTGATCGTCGATGACCACCGCGAGATCCGCGATGCCTTGGCGAAGTATCTGGAAAAGAACGGCATGCGCGCGACGACTGCGGCAAATGCCCTGGCGATGGATGCGGCGATGAAGGTGGGGAAGTTCGATCTGATCGTGCTGGATGTCATGATGCCGGGCGAGGACGGCCTGTCGGTCTGCCGCCGTTTGCGCGCCCAGGGTGGCATACCGATCCTGATGCTGACCGCACTTGGGGATGATACCGACCGCATCGTTGGACTTGAGGTTGGGGCCGATGACTATCTGCCGAAACCGTTCAATCCGCGCGAGCTCCTGGCCCGGATCAAGGCGATCCTGCGGCGGTCCGAACGTGCGCGGATGCCCGGTGGCAACATTGCCGGGCACAGGCTCGCATTCGACCGTTGGGTTCTGGATACCGACCGGCGAAGGCTGCTCGATACCGCAGGCGCCGAAGTCGCGCTGACCACCTCCGAATTCCGCCTTCTGACGGTGTTTCTGGGCCGGCCACGCTTCGTGCTCAGCCGCGATCAACTACTCGATCTGACCTCTGGCCGGGCGGCACAGGTGTTTGATCGCACCATCGACAACCAGATCAGCCGATTACGCCGCAAGATCGAGGCGGATCCAACCAAGCCCGTGCTAATCGCCACCGTCTGGGGAGGCGGCTACAGTCTCGCCGCCGATGTAAGGGAGATGCCGTGAAGGCGCGCTTCGCCCGTCTGGGCAATCTGTTCCCTCAGTCCTTGGGTGGCCAGTTGCTGGCTATGCTGCTTTTGGCGCTCGTCACGACGCAGGGGCTTGGCTTCCTGCTGTTGACTGACGAGCGCAACCTCGCCGTGCGAGCGGCCTTGGGTTTCGAGGTGGCCGGACGCGCCGCGAATGTCGCGCTTCTGCTGGACGACGCGCCAGCAGATCTGCGCCCGTCCATCCTGAGGGCGGCAGATTCACCCCTGGTTCGGTTCGAAGTGGCACCTGCCCCTGAAGCACCGCACGATGGTAACGATGCAGACTCTGTTCTGGGTCAGATCCGGCAAATCCTCGGCAGTCCAGAACGTGAAATCCGGGCAGATATTCATGCCATTTCCATGACTCGTATGCCGATTCCCGAAGGCATACCAGCCGCAATGCGCCCCATGCACGACGCGATGATGGCCGGGCGGACGGAAGCGGTGGAAATGACGCTTTCGATCCGTCTGGCCAGTGGCGATTGGCTGAATGTGCGCACGATGTTCCATCGCCCAGGCCCGCAACTTTCGCCGAAGGCCCTGTTGCCGCTGCTGTTGATGGCCGTTGCCGTGGCCCTAGTGGCTTGGTGGACGGCTCGACGTGTCGTGGGCCCGATGCGCGCGCTTGCGGTAGGGGCCGACCGGCTGGGGCGCGGCCTTGATGCTGGTCCGCTGCCCATGACCGGGCCATCAGAGGTCAGCAACACCACGCTGGCCTTCAACCGGATGCAGGACCGGCTGACGCGCTTTGTGGCCGAGCGCACACATATGCTCGCGGCGCTGAGCCATGATCTGCGTTCACCCCTTACCGCGATGCGGCTCAGGATCGAGATGTTGGACGAAACCGAGGACAGTGTCCGCCTGAAGTCGCTGGTCGAGGAAATGCAGGCCATGGTCGAGGCGACGCTGGAATTTGCGCGCGGCGTCGCCAGGGCGGAACCCGAAGCCACGGTGGATCTTGCTGCTTTGCTGGCCAATATAGTGAGCGATATGGGCGGGGATCGGGCGAACCTCACACCATCGCAGCCGATGCCCGTCACCATTCGCCCTCACGCGCTGAACCGAGCGCTGCGCAACCTGATCGACAATGCCGTCCGCTATGGCGACGTGGCAAACGTTACACTGACCCAAGAACCGGGAACGGTGATTATCACCATCGCCGACTCGGGTCCGGGATTGCCCAAGGATCAGCTTGAGGCCGTCTTTGAGCCTTTCGTGCGGCTGGAAGGGTCTCGCAACCGGGATACGGGCGGGGTTGGTCTGGGTCTGGCCATCGCCCGAACCATTGTTCAAGCGCATGGCGGAACGGTCCTGCTGCGGAACCACGCTGGAGGCGGGTTGGACGCTATAGTGCGGCTTCCGATCGGGGATACGTGAATCAGCCTGGCGGTCAGGGGAGAAAGCCAGCGCAGATACGAAGAACAAGCGTTGGAATGATGGCCCACTGCCATAACTGGAACGAACGCGATACGGATGAATGAGTGCATTCGGGTTGCAGCGCAGCAATAGCTGATCTTCGCCATGTTTATTTCGAATCCCCGATCATCATCGACCCGCCGCGCGAGGAAGCGGCAGTCGCGATAGCGCAAGCTCGCCGCGCCGGCATCCGGGTGATGATGATCACTGGCGACCATCCACGCACAGCATCGCGCATCGCCGCTCTGCTGGGCATCGTCGAGAACGGTACGAAGGCACTGACAGGAGCCGAACTGGACGCGATGGACGATATTGGTTTCGCGGCCGCGGTTCGCACGACCTCAGTCTATGCCCGCGTGGCGCCCGTGCACAAGCTGCGGATCGTCGATGCGCTGCAGGCCGACGGGAACGTGGTGGCGATGACCGGCGACGGCGTCAACGATGCTCCAGCCTTGAAGGCAGCGCCCATCGGCGTCGCCATGGGGATCACCGGCACGGAGGTCACCAAGGAGGCGGCAAAGATGATACTGGCCGACGACAATTTCGCCACCATTGTCGAGGCCGTGCGCGAAGGGCGCGCCATCTTCGACAATATCCGCAAGTTCCTCCGCTATCTGCTGTCGTCCAACATGGGCGAGGTTCTGACCGTGTTCCTTGGCGTCGTCGGGGCCGGCGTGATCGGGCTGGGTGGCGGCGGCGAGTTGGTGCTGCCATTGCTGGCCACCCAGATCCTCTGGATCAATCTGGTCACGGATTCCGGTCCCGCGCTTGCGATGGGTATCGATCCGGAAACCGACGATGTGATGGCACGTCCGCCACGCAAGGTAAACGAGCGCGCCATCGACGCGCGCATGTGGCGCGGCGTGATCGGGATCGGCCTGGTAATGGCGCTGGCGACGCTTCTGACCATCGATCTCTACCTGCCCGGCGGGCTGATCGAGGGCTCGCAGAGTCTTGATCAGGCACGCACGGCCGGGTTCACCGTGCTGGTTCTTGCCCAGCTGTTCAATTGCTTCAACGCACGTTCTGAGACTACTAGTGCTTTCCGTCATATGTTTACAAATCGGTGGCTGTGGGCGGCCATTGGGCTGTCAGTTCTGCTTCAGATTGCGGTCGTCAATTTTGGCCCGCTCAACGCAGCGTTCGGAACAGTCCCGTGTCGCGATAAGCAGCAGCGTGCTGTGGGTTGGCGAGATTCGCAAGTTGGCGCTGCGGTGTTGGAGAGGAAAACTGGCGGTGTAGGAATGCACGGACTTGCGAGATATCCTTTCTCTTGCGCCAAAAGGGCGAGAAGGATGAAGTTGATGCACAAGTTCAGGCGCGGCGTAGACCACAAGCTTCAGGCGCAGGTACAAAGCGTCAGTCCGGGTCTGGTGGCGGAATGCCTGTTTTGCTTCGCGTTCTCAGTATGGTTGGGACCGCCGCCATGTTATGAGTGAGCGGTGGCCTGTTCATCCACATCTTGGCGACTTCGGTCTGATCGGGATCGAGCACGCTATCGGCGGACTTGCGACGGAAACCAAGCACGGCCTGCCAACCTGAAAAATTTACTGAGGAAAATTTGATGTGTCTGTCAGCTCAGGTCAGCTTTGCCGCCAGCGTGTTTCTGGTAGGCGGCGGCACGGCGATCACAATCATCGCTGCGCGGAAGAACTGGCGCTATGTGCCGATGGCCCTGATGCCGCTGTTTGCGGGATTACAGCAATTCATGGAGGGCAATGTCTGGCTAGGAATGACCGGCGACAATCCGTTTCAGGTGCTCTGGGGGGCACTCGGGTTCATTTTTTTCACTTGGTTCATGTGGCCGATCTGGGTGCCGTTTTCAATGTATGTGATCGAGCCCTCTGACAGCCCGCGCAAACCGCTTTTCTTGATCTTTTCGCTGATCGGGCTCGTATTCGGCGTGTTGCTCTATGTCCCGCACGGACTGCATTCCGAAATGGTGGTGGTCGAGATCAACAACCAGTCGCTGGCTTATGAAAAGTCGATGTGGCTGGATTACCTTATGCCCCGCACATTGACCAATGTGATCTATGTCTTGCTGATCATCGTGCCCCCTGCCATGTCCCACTACCTGCACTTGCGCCACTTCGCGCTGACACTGATCGCTGTTGTAGTCATCGATATGACTTTGCTGACTTACGCTTATATTTCGTTTTTCTGCCTGCTCGCCGGGCTAGCCACCTTGCATCTGGTCTACATCATACTGAGGAACAAATGCGCTCGGGAATGTCCGGAGCTTTTCCCGGAAATGGCGCCGTCCAAAGCGTGGCTTTGATCGTCGCTGTCTGAAGGTTGAGCACAAGCGCTGTTCCGGCGGCAACTTTCGCGCGCCGCCGTGTGTCACGACGATCGGAGCCTTTAGGGGTTTCGGCATGACGATTTAGAGCTGACGCTTAAATCCAGTGATCCTGAGCCCGCGCCGTTTTCACGGATTCCGGCGGCCCGAACGGTTGCGTAAGGAGAAAGTGCGAATCGTGGCGGGAAGGTACGATGTCACGAGACTGTGAGTGCGGTGGTTCGGCGATAGCATTGGCCCCTCAGCAATTGTTCGCCTGGCGTAGGCCGCCAGTCTGCCGTTGGGGCGTCGCACGGGTGCTGGTGTGCAAGTATGCCGACCACCTGTCGCTGTTCGCTACTCCCAACAGGGTATGAATCTGGATCGCCCGACGTTGGCAGACTGGGTCGACCGCGCCGCCAGGCATCGGCGTCCGGTGATCAGGAAGGTGACGATCGAGTCCGCACTCGCGGCTGATGCCTTCTCGCTGGCGCTTGACGACGCCGGATATGCGGTGGCTGCCGCGTGATGCCCGGTCCGGAACCATTACCGCGACGAGACGGTTCTTTACCGAAAGGAATCGGTCATGGCAGTTTCAGCAGCGCGGAAGGCCGAACTCTACCGGATGGTCACCCCGGAGCAGACCTGCCCGTGGGGCCTGAAAGCGCTCGACTTGTTGAAGCGCGAGGGGTTTGAGGTCGAGGACCATCACCTGAAGTCGCGGGCGGAGACAGACACCTTCAAGACGAAGCATCAGGTCGAGACAACGCCGCAAACCTTCATCGACGGCCGGCGGATCGGTGGATACGACGATCTACGTGAATTTCTCGGCAAGGAGGTCAAGGACAAGGACGCGGTCACCTACAAGCCCGTCGTGGCCCTTTTCGGCATGGCGCTCGCGATGGCTCTCGCGGCAAGCTGGGCGGTATACGGAACCGTTGCCACCGTTGCCGCGGCCGAATGGTCCGTGGCCTTCGCGATGTGTCTGCTCGCGCTCCAGAAACTGAAGGACGTCGACGGCTTCGCGACCATGTTCCTGAACTATGACCTGCTGGCGCAGCGCTGGGTGCCTTACGCCAAAATCTATCCCTTCGCCGAGGGATTGGCGGGCGTGCTGATGATCTCGGGCGCGTTGATGTGGGTCTCGGTCCCGGTCGCGCTTTTTATCGGCGGCATCGGCGCCGTATCGGTGTTCAAGGCCGTCTATGTGGACCGTCGCGAACTGAAATGCGCCTGCGTCGGCGGCGACAGCAACGTGCCGCTCGGATTCGTCTCGCTCACCGAGAACCTGATGATGGTCGGCATGGCCGTCTGGATGATTTTGAAGCCTATCGGCATGGGGCACTGAAGCGAAGGAGACTGCGATGTCACAGGATCACGGAAACCACGATTCGGGCGGGCACGGCCGTCCCTACCTGATGTTCTGGGTAAACATGGTACTCGGCCTTGCGGTCATGTACGTCGTCATGTTCACGATGATCGACGGCTTGGGCGACTTCAGGAACAACCTGAACATGTTCTACATGGCGGTCACTATGTGGGCGCCCATGGGCGTCTTCATGCTGGCGACGATGCCGGGCATGTTCCCCAAGAGGAGGATGAACGTCGCTCTATACATCGTCTTTGCCCTCCTGACGGCGATTTCCTTCTGGGCGACGCGGGCCCAGGCCCTGATCGACGACCGCCAGTTCATCGCATCGATGATCCCGCACCATTCCGGCGCGATCCTGATGTGCCGGGAAGCCAGCCTTTCCGATCCCGAGCTCATGACCCTGTGCGGTGAGATCACCCAGGCGCAGCGCGAGGAAATCGACCAGATGGAGCGAATCGCCGCGCGGCTTCGTTAAACGATCTCAATGGTGCGCGCGGCGGTTCCACACTGCCAATTATGCGACTTTTGGCGCACGGAACGTGAACCTGGCCATCGCATAGGTGCTTTGATGTCGACTGCTGAGGCCACTTTCGCGCGCCACGAACAGAAATTAGGCCGGCATGAGAGCGCTCTTCACCTTGCCCCGACCGATTAGCTTGGAGAAACGGCGATAGTCCGAATGTTCGAACCGCCAGCGGCCGGCGGCAATCGCGGGATGCACGCCAGCTTTCTGCGCCGCTTCCAACACCTCCTCCGTGCTGCTGTCCTTGTCGATCCCCTTCCACACGGCAGGAGGGATAAGAGCGTTCCGAGCAATCGAGTCCGCTTCCGCTTCGATGGCTTCCGAACTCGCCACGTCCAGATCGTCCAGAATAACCTGTCGATCAGGGGTCAAGTGACGAACCACATGGGCAAACTCGTGCAATAGAGTAAACCAGAAATTGTCCAATCGATCGTGGCGCAGGGTTAGCGCAATCACGGGAACACCATCGCCGCGGCACATCGCTGCCCCGTCGAGAAATGTTCCCGGCAGGTGCTCCAGTATGACCAATATTATTCCCATACGATGTAGCGCAGCGACGAGCTGATCCTGCCAGTCAGCCAACAGGCTCAGCTGTGCCAGTTGCCGCGCCGCTTTCTCAGGATCGCCGATCTTAGATTTTTTGATATTTATCTTTTCTGCACGAACTAATACGGCTGCGCACCATGCTTCGAGTGCCGCCATGTCCGTCTTGGCGTTGGTGCGCTCAGTCCTGGTCTTGCGCAACATGGCGATTGCCGGAGTAGAGGCCTTCGAACGCGATAAGAAGCCGGCGAGATTCTCCTTCGTTTTCATCACGCCAAGCCTACGGAGCTTTCCTTCGGCCGCGATCGAGGTGCTCGACGGACCAGCCGCAGGCTCGTGCTTGGACGAGCCAATCAGCGAAGTGACGGGAATGCCTAGATGTTGGTGTAGTGCCCTGATCTGATCGACCGTGGGCTGTCGCTGACCGTTGAGTATCTCGGAAACGCGCGATTTACTCCCAAGGTATGGAATCAGATCGCGTTGTGATAAGCCCTCCTGCGCCATGCGAAACTTGATCGCTTGGACAGGCGTCGGTGCCTCAATGGGATGCCGGGATCGCTCCCAGCGTTCGATGACGGCCTGCAGCACTTCGAGCTCGTCGCGGTCCTTCGGGCTTTTGTTCCCGAACAGCGCAGCGGCACGCTTGAGTGCCGATTGGTAGTCCTCTTCAGTGCGTATAGGTCGAACTGTCATATCACCTTGCTCCCTGCCTTGTCCGTGGCGCGTGCCCCAGTAGTCGCGCCCGCATATTCGATGAGAACTATCTGCGCCACGCAGTCAGCGACGAGATCGACCCGATAGTCACCGTTGAGTGGGATTCGGACCTTGATGCCTTTGATCAGAGCTGACGGATAGAATTCCGCGATTTCAGCCATCGAACGCCATGACCCGGCCTCAAGTTCGGCAACGAGCGCCGGTACGGCTCCATCAAGGTCGCCACGGGCACGACGCGCAAGTTCGCGCAATCTCGATATCCCTATCAGCTTCATGGCAAACCGCGGCTCCAACACAAATGGTTCCCAAATGTGGGACGACTATTGCACTTGACCTCGCGCTGTGCCATATCGGAATCAGTGTTCCCAGAAGTGGGACTAACATGCAACGACGCTGGGGCCAAGGGGTTTGCTCCGCCCTCCCCTGCGCAGATTCGGGGCGACAACAATGGAGTAGGCGAATGTCTCAGGACAACAAGAGCCCCGACGAGAATTCCGGGAAGGGTCATAAGGACGACGATGTGGTGCTCGAGATCGCGACGCCGAACGGCGTATTCCGCGGCACGTTCGACAAGAACGACAAGGTGGAGACGGTGATCAAGGAAGTGGTGAAAGACCGCGACCTCGCCGAAGGAGACGCCTTCGAGCTCCACTACGGGGAGGTCCATCTCGAGCCTGTCAACCGTCCGCTGGTGAGCTTTGGGCTCAAGAAGGGTAGGTACAAGTTGACGCTGGTCGCGACTGGTTCCGGGGTCTGATCATGAGCACCCCCGCTGCTCTGCTAGTGAAGGTCGAACTCTACGCGCTTAAGGAGAATGCCAGCCTTATGGGCTGGTCGATCGAGCAGATCGATGACCTGACCTTCGTCCTCGGGCTCCCGGCTAAGGACGGCTTGACCTACCACCTGCGCGTGAGGTGTGACGGCTATCCAGCAACACCTCCTGCCTGGCACTGGTTCAACCCGGCGACGGGCAGGATCGACAATCGGCCGGATACGCCGCGGGGCGGCAATTTCCTGCACGGTAACGGCGTGATCTGCGCGCCATGGAATCGCCTCGCCTATAAAACTGTCGATTCCCGCGGACCGCATTCGGATTGGCAGATCGGCGCCTGGCAGAACAACGCATACACGAGGGCGTGCCGCACCTTGGGTGCCATGGCCCTGCGTATCGCCTGCGAACTGATGAAGAGCTACGAAGGCAGGCTGGCAGCATGATCCCCGGTTGGCTCAAGCGTGTTCTCGGCCGAACGCCAAAGAGCATTGCAATTTCGCCACAGCCGGCCAGGTTGCTGGTGACCACGGATGCGCTCCAAGACTTAATGGCCGCGCTGGCCCGGTCTCAACAGCAGCGGCATGAGGGGATCGCCTATCTGCTCGGCCGGACCGACGGTGCCGTCACTCTTGCCGTAGCGGTCTTCGCGCCCGAGGCGCGGACGACGGCGGGCAGTTTTCATGTTCCTCCTCGTGCCATGGTGTCCTGCATGCAGGCGGCGGCGCGGTTCGAGTTGCAGGTGGTAGCCCAGGTCCACACCCATCCGCGCCAAGCCTACCATAGCGATGGCGACGTCGAAGGCGCCAAGATCCGTTACCCGGGATACGCCTCACTCGTGCTGCCTGAATATGGACGGCATCTGCCCTCGCTGGCTGGCGCCGCCGCCTATCTGTGGCAGAAGCCGCACGGGTGGATCGAGCTTTGCGACGACGACATCATTATCATTCCGGCAGGCGGGCCATGGACCAGCAACAGTTTTACGACCGACTGAACGATCGCATGCGTCGCTACGGCGCGTCGCCACTCGACCAAACGCAGGTCATCACGATCACCGCGTCGCCCGATTACCTCGCCAGTTACGATGGGCAAGTGGCAGCGCTCGTCGCCTGCAACCTCTTGGGACGGCTGTCACCCTCGGTGCAGGTAGGCTTCCCGGACATAGCTATCCACCCGCGCCTTCCATGGGCGGGCCGTTCGCTTGTCGAGCATGCCCTTAATGGAATGAGAGCCGCCGACCCGTTCGGCAGCTACGGCACACGCCAAGTGGCCGCAGGCGATTTCCGCTTCCATCTCGGACCCGACGGCCACAACACTGCCATCCACGGATCTGGGTGGAACGCCTACATTGGTACGGGGCCGTCGCCGCTATCCCCGATCGAAGCGGATGTGGGAATCGGCGCAGCGCTGGCCGTGGTATTAGGTGCCGCGCATCTGTTCCGCACCCGCTTAGGCGCGATCACCGATTCCTTCGCCTGCAACGCTTGGGACTGGACCGATGTCCCAAAGCGGGTGGAGTTCTCCCCGGTCGAGGTCTCGCTCGGCCACGTCATGACTGCAGGACTCGGCTCGGTGGGGTCCGCCGCTAATTATTTTCTGGCGCTTGCGACGAGGGACTTCCGCGCCAGCCTCATCGACCACGACGGGGTCGGGACCCATAACATCACCCGCTCACCCATCTTCACAGATGCCCATGCCAAGAGCGATCTGGCCAAGGTTGAGGCCGTCGCCGCCTTTCTACGCGGGGCTGGTGTCGAGGAGGTGGCTGACGACCCGGTCGCCTTGCATCAGTCGGCGTTGTGGAATCTCCGTGAGACCGGCGCCACGGACGTTCTGATCTCGGCGGCCAACGAATTCAATGTGCGCTACCACATCGAGATGGGATTTCCGCCGGTCCAGCTTTACGCCACCACGGGTAGGAACTGGCAGGCGACCTTGATGCGGCACGTGCCCGGGGCGAAAGCGTGCTCGCTCTGCGTGTTTCCGCCCGACGAGAAATTCGCTCCCACTACCTGCGCCACGGATGAGCCCATCGCGCACCAGACAACCGTCGAGGAAAAGCGCCCCGATGCGGCGCTTCCCTTCCTCTCTTTCGCCGCGGGACTAATGACCGCAGCAGAGGTGCTGAAACTCAATTCTCCCGGCTACCCATTCTCGGCCGAAAGGGTAATGCTCGGCCTGAAGGAACAGCCGCTGTTGGTCGGCACTTCGATTCCGCAGCGTACCGGCTGCTTATGCGAGGGTCGCCACAAAGGCGTGCACAAGGCCGCAATCGCGGGCTCACGCTACGCTAAGTTTGCAATCTAGGTGGAGGTCGGGTCCGCCGTGAAGTCGGTAGGACAAACTGGGCAAGAATGAGCTGGGCCGACGGCCGGCAACGAGATCACGTGAACAAGCGCTAGAAACCCCAGCAGAGAATGTTGCGAGTATCCGCTTATGGTCGCGCGTACCTACTTCCATTCCAGATGGCGGCACGGGCGTGGGCGTCCGCAGAAAGGCGACGGTCAGTCGGCCCGAGCGCCCCAACTCTCCACCTTGGTACCGACACGGACGCTAGCAATTGAACGGCCGCAGTTCCGCTAGTGTGGTGCGAGTCCGACCTTGTATCGGCCGGCCAAACGCCAGAACCACTCCTGGTCCAGCTCTGAGACCCTTTCCGCCTCGAACAGAGCGTCTTTGCATCGATCGAATAATGCATAGCAAAGTTCTTCGTCATCATGACGCGCATTGTACGCAATGCCATCGGCACTGATGGGGTGCCGTGACAAGGCCTGCGACCAAGTCTGACACGTGTCGTATGGCAAACCCGAATGAACGATTTCTGCGGTAGCGCCGAGCACGGCGAGCCCCGGACCAGCAAGCTTGATCAATAGCAGGTCCGATTTAAGTTGCAGTCGAACGTAGGCCTTCCTTGCAAGAAGGTCGGCATCAATTAGCGTGCGTCCCGGGCTTCTAAGGAAGGTCTCGGCAAATGCGCCCTCAGACCTCTTAGCAACATACAAAACTCCGTATGTCGCATCCGGCGCGTTCAATCTCCCCTCGCGAGACCTGTCGAAATATATCGGCTCGTATCGGGCGGTATAGAAGCGATAGACGTTCGTCCCCGCCGATAATGTTACCAACTCGGGAGTTCGCTTGGCCAAATCGGAAGGCGGTAGCGGCCCGCTCACGCTCCCTGCGTTCCCATTCTGCGCGCGGCGTCGACGACCAGGTCAATGTTGCCTTCCTTAAGGACGTCGATGGGTCTGCGCCCGTCCAGCCTGTCATCCGGTTGGGCGAGGAAGTTCAGCACCGTCCAGGGATTGCTCGTCGGCAAAGCGTCGCGCACTGTCTTCAGACCCGCCACAACAGCGCCATTCCGGGTGAACTGGAGCGTGGGGTAGCTTCGGCGATTGCTTGGACCGGGGACAGCTAGCAGACTGCCTTCCTGCACCCGTTTGTCTATCGCCTGGCGGGAAACGCCCCGCATTAGCGTCCTGACCTGCTCCAGATCATAGGCACCACCCGCCTGGTGCAAATCTTCCTGAGCGATCCGAACCCCGTCGAGAAGAGCCTGAGATCGCGCATCCGGCTTGAATGCGTCGCTGTTGACAACTGGCGTTCTGACTTTGTGGACATGACGGGCGGCGACCTCACGAACAGTGCCAAATCGCGTTGTGCTAGCGCGTTGGATCTTTCGGACCAACTCACTGTTTTTCGACACGATCGCAATTTTCGTTCCGGCGGGAAGTTCGAAACCCTGCAAGAATGCTACAGGGTCACCTTCTACGGTCATCATTGCGACGGTCCTTCCAAGCGCCTTGCTACGTGACCTTTTCGCCAAGGAAGGTTTGGGTTGCGTGTTGTGTGCCATATGGTTCTCCTGCATCGAATATGGCGCAGGGGAGCAACTTTGTCAACTTCGACAACCTTGCAAGCGCTCCTTGATTGGGTCCGTGCCTACCCCGGAAGTTGGCGTCGGCGATCTTGAGCGTAAGGTCTGTTCGAGCGACCCTCGCAGTCCAAGTCCGCAAGAAACGATTTCGACATGTTGAAGCTAATGTTCGGGTCCACGTAGCCATAGAGGTCCGGATTTACTCGGGGAAGTGTCCTGTTTTAGGAATATGCATCACCCGTCAGCATCAATGCGGAGATCTCCGGTTGCGAGGCGCGAAGGTCGGCGAGCTTGGCGACATAACGTTTCGGCTCAGCATAGGGAATCGCCACGCTGGATCTCCGATCATGTGATATGAGTTTCATCTCAAAGCATGCCAGCGCACTACCGATCGTTACCAATTTGCTTGCAAGGGGAGTCACCACTAGCCGGCAGCCCCCAATGACGTCCATCGTACTACGGTAACGCAGCATAGCGCTCAGCAGCTGACGGTACGCCTCAAAGGGGTGTGCTTCGTGGACATGCAGTATATTGCTCAAAGGCGTTTCGCGCCTCGCGAACAAGATCCCGTTGTACTCTACAAGCAATTCATCTCCGCGTCTGGGATTACGCGACGGATGAGGCAAGACCGGACAGATTTCTGCCCAACTGGGTATGCTGCCTTCAACCTTCATTACCTGAGACAGGCGATTTTCGCCGAGCACTGGGAACCACACCAGCGGCATGTCCCGAAGCGCCTCCGATTGCATCGCCTCAGAATATCCAGGTATCAGCACCAGATCGTTGCTGGGATCCTCAGAACTTATTTGGCTGTCCAGCGCGGCGTCCTCGCCGACCAAGACCTGTAACGTCGTGGTCGTACCGAAGTCCTGATTGCCTCCATCGAGGCTGGGACCAATTTTTGCCAGCAGCGAGGGGTCAGAACAAGAGCTGCTCAAAATCGTACGCTAAGGCCGAACGGAGCATGA
>ERZ778017.2694-NODE-2694-length-13872-cov-5.874720_pt1 | contig 13872 bp, 10 predicted proteins | sample MGYA00375747_ERZ778017 | MGnify/ENA primary metagenome ERZ778017 (study PRJEB29350, sample SAMN05509838) | bioreactor metagenome | biome: bioreactor; material: wastewater | place: South Africa: University of Cape Town | collected 2014-03-17 ... | reverse complement strand
TTTGTATCATAATTGGTCCTCGTTTATCATCTACATTGTACAGTACAAATGCGCTAGAAGGAAGTGCATCAAACAGTTTCTTTTTTGCCTTAATATAAGCATCAAAGGTAAGGTGGTAGTCTAAGTGATCATGGCTAATATTGAGAAATAGGGCACCTGCTAATTGTAATCCTACTAAACGGTTTTGTACAATGGCATGCGAGCTGGCTTCCATAAAGCAGTATTGGCAACCTGCTGCTACCATTTGAGCTAATGCTTTATTAATATCAATTGCATTAGGTGTAGTAAGTGTACTAGGAAAAACTTGGTCGTTAATTTGGTTATGTATGGTAGAAAGCATGCCCACACCGTAACCTAGCTGTCTGAAAAGCCTATATAATAAATGTACGGTACTAGTTTTGCCACTAGTTCCTGTAACAGCTACTAGTTTTAACTTTGTAGAGGGGTTTTTATAGAAATTGCTTGCTATAATACCTAAGGCTTGTGTAGTGTTATGTACCTGTATATAAGTTACATCCCTTGCGATGTATTCAAGTTTTTGCTCACATATAATAGCCCTACTACCCGTAGCAATAGCCTCTGATATATATTGGTGACCATCTACTTTACTGCCTGGTACAGCTATAAATAAGCTGTCTGTTACTGCTTCTCTCGAATCTAAACAGATATTTTTGATAAACAGATTAGTATCTCCTGTGACTTGTTGTATAGAAACATTATTTAGTAAGTCTTGTAGTATAAGCATTTAATTTAATTCTAAAGTAATGGTCTGGGATAGCCTCACTTGAGTGCCAGGTGTTAAAGATTGAGCTTTGACATAACCATCCGTAGAACCTTGTAATTGTACTTGTAATCCTCGGCTTTCCAATAGAAACAGCGCATCTCTTAGTGGCATACCCACAACTTTTGGTACCTGCGATGTAGAAAAGCTATTATAAGGTTTCCATACTATTTCTTCTTCTTGTTGGGTTATTTGCAACCATTCATCACTATTGAGTGGTGGAGGAAAGTTTATGCCAAGTGTTTGTATGGTAGCTTGCCAATCATCTTTATAAGCTACCCTAAACTTAGGAGGGGGTGTATGCCAAGTAATAGAATCAGTTGGTGTAATACATGTTGCAGAGATTAAGTCTTTGGCAGATAACTTATCAGCAATCTCTTTTACAACAGGAGCAGCCACTTGCCCACCATAATGGTATTCCGCACCTTGGGGATCATCAATAACTACTATACAGCTATACCTCGGTTTATCTGCAGGGAAATAGCCTACAAAGGAAGCATAAGTAGCATCGCTATACTTACCATTTTTTATTTTATTAGAAGTACCTGATTTACCAGCTATTTTGTAAAATCCATGGCTAAATTTTTTAGCCGTTCCACGTTCTACCACACCCTCTAGCATCGTTTGTAGTTTTTTTAATGTTTCATCGGAGCATATCTTTTTGTTAAGTACAGTACTTGTGAAGGTTTGTATAGTTCTATTGGCATACTTAATCTCTTTAACAAGGATAGGCTTAAGCATTTTGCCTTGGTTAGCTACGGCGTTATACACGGTAAGCAGTTGTAGAGGACTTAGCTTTACTTCATAGCCCATAGACATCCAGGGAAGCGTGACTTTAGTCCAAGCGCGGTGCTTAGGATGTTTAATAAAGGGTATTCCTTCTCCTTGCAGTTGGATACCTAAAGGTTTATCAAGCCTTAGTTGATAAATATAATCAATAAATTTCTGTGGATTTTCACTAAATGTACTATCTATAAGTTTTGCCAAGCCTATATTGGAAGACTTCTCAAATGTCTCTTGTAGAGTAATGACGCCATATCCACCACGTTTAACATCACTCATGGTAAGGTTATGAAATTTATGTTTCCCCTCGCCAGTGTCTACTGTATCTGTAAGTGTTAGATTAGTTTCTTCTAAAAGCGCTAGCATAGAGACGAGCTTGAAAATAGAACCGGGTTCGGTTGTTCCTTGACTTCCTGCCGCATAGTTATAAATCTCTTGGTATTGGCCAGGCGCTACTCTGCCTAAATTAACCATAGCTTTTATTTCTCCAGTAGATACTTCCATTACTACTACGGCTCCATAATTCGCTTGGCTTTGCTGTAAAACTTTTAGCAAACTGGTGTGTGCAACGTCTTGTAGATTGATATCCAGTGTTGTTTCTAAATCATATCCGTTGATAGGTTTTCTAGCATTATTGCTCTGAATCATCTTCCAGCTACCACCTGTCAGCTTTTGATATACGGCTCCACCTTCTACACCACGGAGGATGTTGTCAAAGCTACCTTCTAGGCCTACACCATTTCCATTCTCATTAATAAATCCAAGTGTTCTGGCAGCTAGCTCCCGAAAGGGTTTGAAACGTTTTTCTGTTTTTTCGAAAATTACGCCACCACGAAATCTCCCCTCTCGAAAAATAGGCCATTCGCTCATTTTACTTTTGTCATGATGGGTAATTTGCTTATTGTTCAATAAAAGATATCTTTTTCTGTTCCGGCGTGCTTCACAAAGAAGTTCATAATAAGCTTGTGCAGGCTTGTCTCGATAAAATTCTGCTAAGAGTGTGCCGAGTGTTCTTATATTGGCCTCAAAAAGTTCGTTGTCAGCAATACAGGGGTCTATAGCAACTTTATAGAAGGGTAATGAGGTGGCTAAAAGGCTCCCATCTTGTGCGTAAATATTTCCACGGCTAGGTTGTATGGGCCTATATTCCAATGTAGCTACCTGAGCTAACTTTGCCCACTTTTTACCTTGAACGAATTGAATGTGTATAAGCTTTCCAACAATGGTTAAGGCAAAGACAAACAAGCCTAAAAAAGCGATCCTTGTTCGAAGAAGAATGGTTTGCTTAGCATCCATTTATTGGTTGAGATTTATTTTAAGTGGTGGCTGATTAGACTCATAAATACCTAAAGGTGCAACACGCTGTGCTACAATAGACTGTTTACTATCCAACATGTAGCTTGATTTAAGTGAAGTAAATTCTACACGTAAAGCTCCTATTTCTTGCTCTAGTTTATCTACTTTGCGTGCCGTTCGCTCGTAATAATGTGTATTTCCTACATAGATTAAACCTAGTAAAAAACCATAAGCTATAACAGGTATATATCGGCTTGGTAAGCCATCTATAAATAGGCGTCCAAATGGTAAGCTTTTTTCTAAATAGGTAAAAAGGCCAGATCTCTATTTTCTGGCTTTGTATACATTTTTTGCCATATAGTTCTTGCCTAGATTAAATACTTTTTCAAAAATATTAAAATTCCTTCCCTGTTCAATGGAAACTTATAGGATAATATATGGATGAAATTATAAAATACTGAAAATTATGAATGGAGATAAGCCGCTTGTTATATAATCTGTAAGCAACTACCTTTGTAAAAAATTAAGTATACCACCTTCCCGAATATATACTATGCATCATACTTCAGTGCTAAAAAAGTTATTATTTATATTCGCTTTGTTGTTAGTAGCTTTAACTAGCATAGGATATTTTTACTATAGTCGCTGGCAGCGCGAGGTGAACCAATCAACTACGGTTCCATATATTTTAGAAAGTGCAGCGTTAGTAGGTAATGTAGAAGCCGTAGGCAAACAATGGAGTAATTTTTCTACAACTACTATAGGTCGTGACTTTGCTACTTTGCCACTGTTTTGTAACATACAGGCAAATTTAGAATGCTTAAGCCAAGCGGGCTTTAATAGAAATTTGTTAGATGAACTTTCGCTTATTGTTTCTATTCATGGACTTAGTGAAGAAGAAATTGGATATATATTCTACTTGGATTTACGTAAACCTGCTACCATCTCTCTGTTAGAGTTTTTAGAAAATCAAAAAAAGAATAATAAATACAAATTTGAAAATAGAAACTATGCAGGCTATACCATTACTGCTATTAGCCAACTTAAAACGAAAAATGCCAAAACGCTCTATATGCTCAAGCAGGGTAATTATGTAATGGCTAGTTTTTCTGAATTGCTTGTAGAAGATATCGTGCGTGGTTTAGCTGATAAAAAGCCTTCGGCTTTTCTTTCTTTGAAAAAAACTTCTCATAAACAGGGCAGCTTATATATTAATTTCCCTAAGTTGCCATCCTTGTTACGTGTTTTTGTAAAACAGGAATATAGTTGTAACTTAACTTCTCATTTGCTAAGTTTAGCACCAGCTGCCCAATTAGAATTTAAATTAAGCAACCATTATCTACTGTTAACCGGACTTGTAAATGAAGTAGCATCATCAATAGATTCTTGTTATTGGGTATCTGCATTAGGCAAAGGAGATCCAGCTCTTTTTACTTTAACTCCTTATATCCCATCGAATTCTTCAGTGGTACAATATTATTCTTTTAAAGATGCAGGAGCATTTATAAATGGCATGTGTTGTTATCAAAATAAACAGCATACAGCTCAATCACAAGTAACAAATGCAGCTCCAAGTAATATAGATTTGCTCAATTCTCTTTTAAAAAACGATATGGCTCTCTGTACCATAGGAGCAGATGCAAATGAACAATTATTATTTATAGGAATAAATGATTCTGAAAGAAGTATGTCTGTTCTAGAGGAAGCACAGTTAATTACAAAGCCATGGGAGCAGCAGATTAATCAATGGTCTACCATTTACACAGTTAATTCTGAAGTGTTTAGAAATTGGTTGCCCGCTATAGTTTTTCCAGGCTTTGAGCCAAAATTACTTACTATAGTAGATAATTATCTAGTCGTTGCTAGTAATTTTTCTACGCTTAAACAGTTACAACGGTCTCAAGCACAAGGTAATACATGGGCTAATCAGCAAAGTGGCACCCATAGATTTTTAGCAAGTACATTAGCATATGCCAATTTTAGTATGTTCATTAACCTACAACATGCTTGGCCTTTAATAGTACAAAAACTTAAGCCAGTTTGGAAAGCTTTATTAGATAAGCATATTGCCAATTTTCAAAAATTTGGATATGCTAGTTTTCAATTTGTAAATACGCCACAAAATACTCAACAGCCATATTATATAAATTTACTGTTGGCTCATATGGTTGATAGTGAATCAACAAAACATATTAACACAGATACCATATCTGCTTTACAATACTTTCATACGGATGCTCCGATTATTACCAAGCCTATTTTTGTTAGTACCCATAAAAAAGCTGCATTACACTTGTTAGTACAAGATGCACGTTCTCAATTATATTTTATAGATGATATGGGCAGGCTAATTTGGAAGAAAAGGTTAGAAGGGCCTATTTTGACGGATATAGCTATCATAGATTTATACAAAAACAATAAATGTCAGTATTTATTTTCAACTTCAGAGGCTATACATCTTATTGACTATACTGGCCAGGAAGTTAATCCTTATCCGCAAAAACTACCTCGCTCTGGAAAAGGTGTGGGAGTTAACATAATTGATTATAACCACGACAAAAATTATAGGATTCTAATAACTGATGCAAAAGGTAATATCTACTTAAGAGATATGCATTACAGGCCCTTACCAGGTTGGAATCCTAAGTCATTGAATACTACTTTTGCTATTACGCCTTTTCATGTAAGAGTTGATAAAGATTATTTCTTATCCTTGCACACAAATGGCATATTACATAGCCTTAATAGAAGAGGGCAGTCATATGCTGGATTTCCAATTAATATTAAGGAGTCAGTATATAATCCGCTTATAGTCCAAAAAGGGGCTCAACCTGCTACAACACAACTGATCATATTAACAGCAGAAGGTACGCTCAACTTTTATAATTTAAGAGGTACTTTACAGAATAGTATACAGTTAGAGAAAACAGATTATACAGTAAAGTTTATACTAAGCCCAGCGTTAGAGAGCAGCCAAAGCTATGCCATTTTTCGTCAAGATCTAGATAAAATTACTGTCCTAGATGAACAAGGAAGGTTGTTGTTTGAAAAAGAATATGAGTCGGAGCGAGCGCTTGTTTGTCAGTATTATGTCTTTGGAGAATATAAATTTTACGTTATAACAGATCCTATAAAAAAGAGGACCTATATTTATGATTCTGTAGGAAAAATTATCAATAATACTACGCCAATCCACAACAATGGACAGCAGGTAGGATTATCGTTTTCAAAGGACAATCAGCAAATTTTAGTATATACTAGTTTTAATAAAGCTATACTAAAATATCAGCTAGCTATAGAAGAAACATTAGAAGAGAGAAGTGTTGATCTTTAGGAGCTTTTGGTACATCGAGCTTCCTCTTGAGTGAGGGGCTAAAATACTGATTTTAAGATGATAAAATACAATTTTCAAACAATGTTATACAAATTTCTAAAAAAGGTAGGTGTCTTATACTTAGTTACCATAATTGCTATGTTGCAAATGGTTTGTTTGCCAGAATCTTCTAAAGAAATTGAAAAAGCTAGGGCTAGGGATAACAAGACGAGCGAGTTGGAAATTGTGCTGGAGGAAAAGAGAAGAAATTCTGAAAAGAATTGGAAGCAAACAAAAATTGCAATAGAAGATACAAAGAAAGATTTAGATGTGCAATTAGATGATCAAACTAAAAACAAACGATTATCTGCAATTTGTAAGAAATTTCTTCAAGAAGATTATATGCCTTATTTAAAAATTTCTAAAGAATATTATTTACATATGGCAAAGTATGAGGAGGATATCTATAAAAAAAGGGAGTATAAAGCAGAAATATCAAAATATGATGCAAAGATAAGGTATGTAGAGATCTTACTCCAAAAAGGCGACCCTGAAGAGTTGTGTAAATATATAGTTGGAGATCAGGAATGATATAGTAAAGCTTTTGTATATCTATTCTCCTTATCTATTTATTGATCAATTATTTATCGCTGAAAGGGGAATCTTATATGTTATGCTAAATTATAGCTTACCTTTACAAAAATTTTTAAACGGAATTTCATATTTGGGTTAGCACTCTACAACAACATCGTGGGTGGTAGCATACTTAACTTTTATTTATGAATATAGACTTGGTGCTTCGAAAAGCTATACAGGAAGCTTTTCAGTATGTATTTGAATTAGCAATACCCTTAGCAGATATCAATTTACAACCTACTCGTAAAGAGTTTGGGGGTACCCATACCTTAGTAGTCTTTCCTTTTACTGCTACTTGTAAGGTGCCCCATGAAGTAATTGCTAGTAAAATAGGAGCATGGTTACAAGAAAATACACAGGTGATAGCTGGTTTCAATGTAGTCAAAGGATTTCTAAACCTATCCATAAAAGACGCTATTTGGCTAGAATATTTTAGTCAAATGTACCAAGATGATCATTTGTGCTACCTGCCTCCGAAAGGACAAAAGATAGTTGTAGAATATTCTTCTCCGAACACAAACAAACCATTACACCTTGGCCATTTAAGAAATAATTTTTTAGGTCATGCTGTTAGTGAAATACTACAAGCAGCTGGTTATGAAGTATACAAGGTAAATCTAATCAATGACCGAGGTATTCATATATGTAAATCTATGGTGGCTTATCAACATTGGGGTAGGGGAGAAACGCCTGAATCTAGCGGGCTTAAAGGTGACCAATTGGTAGGAAAATATTATGTGAAGTTTGACCAAGTTTATAAAGAGCAAGTAGCAGCGCTAACACAAACATTAGGAGATGCAGAGCAAGCTGCCAAACAAGCTCCTTTGTTACAAGAAGCACAAGCTATGTTAAAGCAGTGGGAAACAGGCGATAAGGAGATATTAGCACTATGGAAGAAGATGAATGGATGGGTATATGATGGCTTTGATATGACATATAAAAAGCTAGGTGTCACTTTTGATAAAGTGTATTATGAGTCTCAGACATATTTGTTAGGAAAGGAAGTAGTAGCAGAGGGGCTTGCAAAAGGCATCTTCTACAAAAAGCAGGATGGTTCTGTATGGATAGATTTAACACAAGAAGGATTAGATGAAAAATTGATATTGAGAGCCGACGGTACTTCTGTATATATAACTCAAGATTTAGGAACTGCTGACTTACGATATCAAGATTTTAAGCCTAACAAACTAGTTTATGTAGTAGGTAATGAACAAGATTACCATTTTGAAGTATTAGCTAAAATTATGGCCCGTTTAGGACGCCCATATGCAAAAGACCTACATCACCTTTCGTATGGTATGGTAGATTTGCCCACAGGTAAAATGAAATCTAGGGAAGGTACTGTGGTTGATGCGGACATGTTGATTGATGAGATGATGGAAACGGCTGAAGAACATACTAGGGAGCTAGGGAAAATTGATGGTTTTTCCAAAGAAGAAGCAAAGGAGTTATATCATATACTAGCAATGGGGGCACTGAAATATTTTTTATTACGCGTAGATGCTAAAAAGCGTTTATTGTTTGATCCACAAGCCTCTATTGACTTCCAAGGGGATACAGGTCCTTTTATTCAATATACTCATGCACGTATTGCAGCTGTATTGAGAAAAGTGGAACAGGCTGGTATAACGTTCGATCGTACTCTAATTGATAGTACTTTAAATTTACATCCTCTAGAAAGAGAAGTAATTGTAGAGCTAGTTGCCTTTTCTAAAAAACTACAAGAAGCAGCCATAGCTTATGCACCTGCTATACTAGCCCAACATGTTTTAGAAATTGCCAAAGCATATAATAGAATGTATGCAGAGCTATCTATTTTACATGAACAGGATGCTACAATACAGCTATTTAGAATACAACTTTCTGTTTTGGTAGCACGTGTTATCAAAACTATCATGCATTTACTAGGTATTGTAGTTCCAGAGCGTATGTAAAAAGTTGAAGCCAGGCAACATCTTATATTACCTGGCTTTACAACAATATTATTTATATATGGTGGTTATGGGTTTATTCCGTTAGTATATCTACTAACTCCACTTCAAAAATAAGATTCGAATGTGCCTTGATATAAGGGAGAAATTCAACTTCACCATACGCTAATACAGAAGGTAAGAAAAGGCGTGCTTTTGCATGTTTTTTTAGGAGCTTGACACCTTCTTCAAATCCTTCTATCATACCACCTTCTCCTATTCTAAATTCTAAAGGTTCATAGTGTCTTCTAGCATCATACCTATTGTGTTGCTGTGCCACTTCCGGAATGCTCGTATCAAATACTTGTCCTTCTAGGGTCCTACCTACATAATGTACTTTTACTGTATTTCCTGGTTTAGGATGAGCACCTTTGCCAGGCTTATCAATTATATATTTAAGTCCTGAATTAGTAGAAGAAGCCTTAATTTGGTTCTTATCCAAGTAATTGTTTATAATTTCTAAATCTTTAGGTAATTGCTTAGCAATATGCTCTTTTTGTTTTTCTAACATAGCTTTGAATTGTTCTTTTTGTAATTGTTCAAGTTGTTTCTCATTAACAATATCTTTCAAATATACATGGGTATATAGCAAGGTATTTTCTTCTAGCTGGTGTTTAGTAGCCACTTCTGAAAATTGTTTGTCTAAAATTTTTTTAGCAGGGAGCTTAAATATAAAACGATCTCCCTTTTTTAGCATGCTAATGGCTTCAAAAATTCCACCATCTGCTTGAGAGTTACTGTCGCTGTATCTTACTATTATAGGAGAATTACTATTAGTATAATCTAGCACAACTTTCCCATCTTTGGTTTTGTGTACTATCTCTATTAGTAATAGCTCACCATTTTTAGGCTTAGGGCCTTCTCCTTTTTTCTCTATCCTATACTGTAAGCCAGTGCTTGTTGTTTTATAAAGACATTGATCACAGCTAATTAGTATATTTAGCAGTACACCAGTCATGATAACAGTGTAGATGTGTTTTCTTAATTTAATTGGTAGCATATTCATTGCTTTAATAAGTCTTGGTTATGTTTGACTAATTTTTCAAATGTAGTTATAGTTTCTTCTAAAGATAGATTAGACATGCCTCCAGCAGCATTTTTGTGACCACCACCGTGAAAATACTCTTTAGCAAAAGTGTTTACTGCAAAATCCCCTACAGAACGTAAAGAAATACATACTCTGTCATGTTTTTCTTTAATAAGTGCTGCTAGTACGATACCTTTAATAGAAAGTGCATAGTTTACTATCCCTTCTGTATCGCCCGTATTTAAATTAAATTGTTTAGCATCAGCGGACTTTATAGCAATATATGCTGTTTTGTAATCTGGTAATACAGTAAGCCTGTTGCTAAGAATAAAGCTTAAGAATTTAAGCTTATTAAGTGAGTTACTGTCATATACTAGTTTATTGATCTTAGCTACATCTACTTCAAATTCTAAAAGATTAGCTACAATACGATGTACATGGGGCGTCGTGTTAGGTGTTTTGAAAGATACTGTATCAGTTAAAATACCTACGTATAGACATTCTGCTATTGATTTATCTATACAATTAGTTTCACCTAACGCTTCAATAAGTTCATAGACCAATTCTGCAGCTGCTGTTGCTTTAGGGTTCCATAGCATCACATCTGCAAAATCTTCTGTGTCTAGGTGATGGTCGATAACTATTTTAGTAGCTTTTGCTTGGCTTACGGGGCCTGCTAAGTCATTGATGCGATTTAAGACAGCAAAGTCTACACAAAAGATAATATCGGCGTTAGCAATTAATTCAAAGGATAATTGCTGGTTATTCTTTTCATAAATAATAACGTCAGCAATTCCTGGTAGCCAATCCAAAAATTCTGGATAGTTGGTAGGAGCAATTACGCTCACATGATGATTTTTCTTTTTTAAGAAAGCGGCCAACCCTAGCGATGCACCCAGCGCATCCGCATCAGGATTTGTATGCATAGTAATGGCAATTCTTTTGGGCTGGCTAAGTATTTCTTTTTCTATAGCTGGAATAATGTCCATATTATATCCTACCAAGAATGTGTAGGGGTTTATTTATGTTTATATATAAATATAACTATGTAAAAGTTTAAGAAAAATTTTTTGTTCTATAAAAATTAATCTCATTACTTCTCTTACTGTCCTGTATACTTTTGCTTCCTAAAAGCTAAGCTATCTACATGAATTGCAAACATACTTTTATACTGTATAAAGTAGTATTTACTTGGAAGTGGTATTGGTATTAGTGTCTTGTTGTACTTGTGTGCTAGCAGCCTCTTGCTGATCCTGGCTAGGTTCAATAAGTGAATATTCCTGTTGAATTTTTTCAAGGTTAGGGCTGAGTGTAAATCCTGAATTCCTTTTCTTTAACCAGAGAGATGTACCAAGGCTTAGTACAAATAGTGTGGTGAGTAAGCCCCAAGTAACTTGTTCTAGTAGGTCGCTTGTCTTTTTAACACCTATTATTTGGTGGGCTCCCATGCTTCCGAGTGAATTGCCTACGCCTTCTTTTTTAGAACTTTGTAAAGCAGTAACTAGTATAAGTAAAATAGCTGTAATAATAACAAGAGTAATTAATAAAGTAACCATTATATATCTTTTTTTAATTCTTCTGTAAGTGTTGAAAAATAAGATCCTTTTTCAGGAAATTTTAATTGTAATCGTTTATAAATTTCAATGGCACGCTCAAACTTACCTTGTTTTAGCATAACCTGTGCTAAGCTTTCTGTAAGCAAACTATCGTGCAAGGTAATACTTTCTTTGGTAAGATCAATGTGTGCTTCTTCTAAAGATAACTCTTTGATGGTTAAAGGCTTAAATTTACTGCCCTTTTTGATAAAATTCTCAATAATGTTAAGTTGTTCTAAGCTCTTTTTTTTAGTTATTATTTTTTGTTCCTTGCTAGAAATATTGCTAATGTAGCTATTGATAAAGTCTATCTGTGGTGGTGCTTGACTAGGCTTTTGTTGGATGTAGTTAGTTGGTATTTGCTGTAAGGCTATATCATTGGATGTTGCTTCTTCAGAAGAGGCATATGCCAGCTTGTCTTCTAATAATAGTTTTAGATGGTTACGGTCTGTAGCATAAACAGCTGCTAGCTGTATAGCTTGCTGAGCTTTGTCAGGATCTTGATCATAGAGTGCCTTAGCTATTAGTGTGCAAGCTAGCTGAAAATAAGGGTATTGGTGCAATAATTTTCTAAGCTCTTGTACCTCTGCTGTATCAATTTTTTTAGGTTGTTTTATAATACTTAGAACTTGTTCAGCTTGCATGGCAATGGTTATAAGGATCTCTTGTATATGAGTAATATAATTTATTTTGGGTTACCAATTAGCTATAGAAGCATTAAATATATCTTTAATCAGTTTTTTTAATATGTCTTCTACCAAACCAGGCTCTTCTGTATCGCGGCTAGCTGATGCATCCATATCAGCAGTCTGAGTAAATTGTTTTTTGCTGAATTCAAAATCTTTATCATAGGTGTTGCTATAGTTTACTTGTACGGTAATACTGAGTTGTTCTCGACTGGTCATATCTCCTCGATCATCGCTACGGGGAGCTATAGGTGTGTATTTGAAGCCGGTTATGGTTCCTTCAAACTGAATGTCACCATTGCTAAATACCTCCTTTAATTTAGTTTTCTGAGCTAGCTCCATACGTAACTTTTCTGTCAGTTGCTCATTTAGGTTTGCAGGCCCTAGTGCAACTTTAGATTGAAATGGTTGTATAGAGAAAGTCTTGGCTTCTTTAGACAAAGAGCTGCCAGAAAATGAATACATGAAACAGCCTTGTAGGATTAAACCTAGCAAAATGCTTAGCTGAAAATTGATATATTTATTCAAGGTTATATTCGTTTATTTTTCTATATAAAGTTCTTTCCGATATGCCTAATACTTCGGCAGCCTTTTTACGTTTATGCTTAAATTTCTCTAAAGCTTTTGTAATTAGCTCTTTTTCTTTGGCTTCTATGGATAAATTTTCTTCTTCTGCTGTTTCTGCCTCTTCTGTATGTTCTTGTACAAAAGGTTTCGTTTTATGTTTTATGTAGGTATAGGCGGGTTGTAGTTCAGCCTCTTCATAAACATTGTTTTTGGGAGCAGGTAATGCTTCTTTTTCTAAACGGTTAGGTAGCTTTTTAAAAATGGAAGCATGTGTTTTAAGCATTTCCCTACCTTGTGTACTGCCATTGAGAAGTTCAAACAGTAACCCCTGTAAGTCGTGCATTTCCTTTCTCATTTCAAAAAGAAGTTTGTATAACAACTCTCGCTCTTGTGAATTTTCTTGTGTATGCGATGGCCTATATATTGTTGGTAAAACTTGCTGGTCAGGGGGTAAATAATCCTTTAATTTTCTTCTGTCAATTAGCCTATCTACTTCTAAAACAGAAATTTGTTCTACTAAGTTTTTAAGTTGCCTGATATTGCCTGGAAATCTATAATGCAGAAGTAAATCTTGTGCATCTTCTGTAAGCTGAATAGGTTTGATATAATATTTATCTGCAAATTCAGTAGCAAACTTTAAAAATAGAAGTGTGATATCTGCACCTCTTTCTCGAAGAGAAGGGATTTGGATGGGGACAGTATTAAGCCTATAATATAGGTCTTCTCTAAACTTACCTTTATAAATAGCATCTAGCAAGTTGACATTAGTAGCAGCTATGACGCGCACTTTTACCTTTTGTATTTTAGAAGAACCCACTTTGATAAATTCTCCATACTCTAATACACGTAAAAGTTTAGTTTGTGTGCCAATGGGCATTTCGCCTATTTCATCTAAAAAAATAGTTCCTCCATTAGCCTCTTCAAAGTATCCTTTACGCATTTCCACTGCTCCTGTAAAAGCACCCTTTTCATGGCCAAATAGCTCGGAGTCAATGGTGCCCTCAGGAATTGCACCACAGTTGATAGTAATAAATTTCCCGTGCTTATAAGGGCTTAAACTATGAATCAGCTTAGAAAAAGATTCTTTGCCTGTACCACTTTCGCCAGTAATGAGTACAGATAGTTCTGTAGGAGCTACCTGGGTAGCTATCTCAATAGCTCTGTTTAATGCAGGTGCATTACCTATAATGCCAAACTGTTGTTTTAAATGGTTAAGCT
>ERZ778017.2693-NODE-2693-length-13879-cov-5.169777_pt1 | contig 13879 bp, 10 predicted proteins | sample MGYA00375747_ERZ778017 | MGnify/ENA primary metagenome ERZ778017 (study PRJEB29350, sample SAMN05509838) | bioreactor metagenome | biome: bioreactor; material: wastewater | place: South Africa: University of Cape Town | collected 2014-03-17 ... | reverse complement strand
TGGGGCTGGCGCGTGGCGCGGGTGCGGGTGTGTGGGGCTGGCGCGTGGCGCGGGTTTGAGCGGCTGGTGGCCGCATCGCGTCGCCTCCGTGGCGGAGGACCATGAGCGACGACATCGACATCCGTGACGGCGGAGTTGTGGCCGTCGACACGGCAAGCCTGCGCGGTGCCGCCGAGCGCTACGCCGTGGTGGCCGCGGATGTCCGCGCTGCGGCGGCCGACCTCTTCGGTGTCGCCCGCCGGCTCGCCGACCTGAGCGCGCAGAACGTCCCCGTCCCGCCGGTCGCCTCCTCCATCCACGAGGCGGCGCGCCGAGCGGTCATCTGCGGTGACGATCTCGCGACGGCGGCGCGCCGACTCGGAATGGCCGCGGACGCCTATGAGATCGTCGATCTGCGTGCGCGGCTGTCCCTGCATGCCGGCGCAGGGCGCACAGCCGGGATCGCCGTGGTGCTCGCCGCCTTCCAAGCGCGGCATCCCGACGCCGTGGGCACGGCTGACGGGATGGTATCGGCCGCCGACGTCCAGGTGGCGGCGCATCTTCTCGGCGTCGCCAACGCGGGCATCTTCGCTCCGATGCCGTGGGCGGGCGTGTTGTGGCCGCCTCTCGGGCTGGCGCTCGTCGGCACGCTGAATGCCCTCCCCATGGCTGGGCAGGGTGTGCAGACTCTCATTCGTGCACTCGGAACGGGCACGATCGCGCCCGGATCCCGTCTTGTCGGTGAGGCCTCACCTGTGCGCATCGAGCGGATGCCGCCGGTTTCGGCAGTCCCGCCGGATGGCCTGGCCGATGCCCTCCGCCGCATCCCGCAGGGCGATGCCCGCGTTCGTGTCGAGACCTACACGATGCCCGACGGCTCGTCGCGCTACGCCGTCTATCTCGCGGGCACGCGGGACTTCTCCCTACGACTCGATGGCACCGACCCCTGGGACCTGCGTTCCGACCTCGAGCTGTACTTCGGACGGGACGCCGCCGCATACGACGCGGCCCAGGCGGCGATGCGGGACGCCGGGGTTCCGCCCGGTGCGCGAGTGTCCTTGTTCGGGCATTCGCAAGGCGGGCTGATCGCAGACCGGCTGGCGGTCCAGGGCGGATATCGCGTGTCGATGCTGGTGACGGCCGGGTCGCCCACCGAGGCCGTTGTCGGCGAGGAGACCGTCAGCGTGCAGCTGCGGCACACCGACGACATCGTGCAGAGCCTGGCCGCGGGCGGGTCGCCCGCCCGCGTGGGCGGCAGCGGCAGCATGGTGGTCGAGCGCGCCGGCGACCCGATGCCGGGTCTGCAAGACCTCGATGTCGCCGCCCACCACCTGGCCGCCTATGTGGCGACGGCGACGGCGGTCGATGCCTCCGCCGATCCGCGCACCACGCGCCTGCGGTCTGAGTTCGCCGAGCTGCGCGCTGCGCGGTCAGTCTCCGTCGTCGAATACAACGCGGCGCGGATGCCTCCGCACGACGGGGATGGCGTGCGGTCGCCGCGGGGCACCGGTTCCGCGCCCCGTCCGGCACCGAGCCCCAGTCCTGCGCCGGTGCCCGCTCCGGCGCCCGTGCCCGGCGCCGCCTCGGTTCCGGCCACCCCCTCACGGTAAGACCCCGCTACGTCTGAGCACGTTCGCGCTTCGAACTCACATCAGATTGTCCACTGCACACCAAACCGGCGGCAGTTTGATGTGCATTCGTCGAATTCATGTGAATTTGACGAATGCGGCTGGGCTGCGCAGCCGAGACACCGCCGCCCACTCGTCCACCGCGGCGGGTCACAGGGTGGGTCGCAGAAGCGCCGCAGCCTGACGCGCGGCGCCCAGAGCGACATACTCCGCGGGAGCCGGCACCTCGACGGGGATGCCGAGCACCTCGGGTGCGATGCGCTGAACGGCCTCGGACTGCGCGCCTCCGCCGATCAGCAGCGCACGTCGCAACGGCACGCCGAGCTCACGCAAGGTCTGCATGCCGTAGGCGAGGCCGCCGAGCATCCCCTCGACGGCCGCACGGGCGAGGTTCTCCCGCGTCGTCGACGCCAGCGTCATGCCCGACAGCGTCGCCGTCGCATCCGGTCGATTCGGCGTGCGCTCGCCCTCGAAGTAGGGCTCGAGCCGCAGTCCGCCGGCTCCGGGGTCCGCCGCAAGCGCGAGGGCGCTGAGTCCGGCGTGGTCGACATCGAGCAGCCGCCCGATCGACTCGAGCACCCGCGACGCGTTGAGCGTGGCGACGAGGGGCAGCCAGTTGCCGTCGGCGGCGGCGAATCCGGCCACCGTTCCGCTCGGATCGATGACGCGATCGCCGCTCACCGCGAACACCGTGCCGCTCGTGCCGATCGAGACGACGGCGTCGCCCAGCCCGGCACCCAGCCCCAGGGCCGCCGCGGCGTTGTCGCCGGCGCCCGCCCCCACGCGCCGACCGGCGGCATCCTGAACCGCCTCGGTCGGTCCGAGCACGCGCGGCAGCACGGCATCGTGGCCCAGGGCCGCCACGAGCAGGTCGCGGTCATCCCCGTTCGGACCCCAGTAGCCGGTACCCGACGCATCCGATCGATCCGTGATCAGCTCGGCGAGATCCGGGTTCTCCGGTCCGAATCCCCGCAGCCGCCAGGTCAGCCAGTCATGTGGCAGCGCTACGGCCGCGACGCGCGCGGCGTTCTCGGGTTCGTGGTCACGCAGCCAGCGCAGCTTCGTGATCGTGAAGGATGCCACGGGCACCAGCCCCGTGCGCGCGGCAAGCTCACCGGCACCGAACTGCGTGACGAGGTCGGATGCCGCGCGCGCCGAACGCGTGTCGTTCCACAGCAGCGCGGGCCGGATCACCCGGCCGGCGTCGTCGAGCACGACCATCCCGTGCTGCTGTCCACCGATGGCCCACGCGTCGACGTCGCCCAGGCCACCCGCATCCGCGATCGCGGCCTGGAGCGCGTCCCACCAGGCCGCAGGGTCGACCTCGGTGCCGTGCGGATGGATGCCGCGTCCCTGCCGCACGGTGTGACCGAATGGTGCCCGCTCATCGCGGGGCGACCCCGCCCTCTCGTCGCGTAGCGACCCTGCCCTCTCGTCGCGTAGCGACCCCGCATCCACCACCACGACCTTGCACGACTGAGTCGACGAGTCGACTCCCGCAACGAGCGCCATGCTCTCCCCTTCCTTCCGCCCCGCCGCCCCGCCCTTCACCGCGAGGGTGCAACTGGCGGACGAGAGGGCGGGTGACAACCGTACTCTCGGCCGCCAGATGCACCCTCGCGATCTGAGGCTGGGCCGGGACGCGCACCCGAGCCGAAGCCCGACCCGAACCCGGGACGTGAGCTGTCAGCGCGCGCCGAGCAGATGCTCCGTGGCCAGCTGCTGCAGCCGCACGAAGCCGAAGCCGCGACCGCCGAAGTACGGCGCCGGGTCGAAGTCCTCGAACGCCGACCGGTCGGCCAGCAACTCCGCGTATCCCTCTCCGGAGGCGAGCGTCGGCTGTGCGAGCTCCGCCACCCGCGAGGCGGCCAGTGCCTCCTGCACCTCGGGATCGGCCCGGAAGGCCGCCGCACGCTCCTTCAGCAACAGATACGTGCGCATATTGGCGGCGGCAGAGTCCCACACCCCGGTCTCGTCCTCGGTGCGCGACGGCTTGTAGTCGAAGTGCCGCGGCCCGTCGTACGCGGCTCCACCGTCCGGCCCGCCGTTCTCGAGCAGGTCGACCAGCGCGAACGCGTTGTGCAGGTCGCCGTGTCCGAACACGAGGTCCTGATCGTACTTGATGCCGCGCTGGCCGTTCAGGTCGATGTGGAACAGCTTGCCGTGGTAGAGCGCCTGCGCGATTCCGGCGGCGAAGTTCAGCCCCGCCATCTGCTCGTGCCCGACCTCGGGGTTCAGCCCCACCATCTCGGGGTGCTCGAGTGAGCCGATGAACGCGAGCGCGTGGCCGACCGTGGGCAGCAGGATGTCGCCGCGCGGCTCGTTCGGCTTCGGCTCGATCGCGAACCGGATGTCGTAGCCCTTGTCGATGACGTACTCCGAGAGCAGGTTCACGGCCTCGCGGTAACGAGCCAGAGCCGCCCGAATGTCCTTCGCCGCGTCGTATTCGGCGCCTTCCCGGCCGCCCCACATGACGAGCGTGGTCGCGCCCAGCTCGGCGGCCAGGTCGATCTGGCGCAGCACCTTGCGGATGGCGTAACGCCGCACCTCGCGATCGTTGGAGGTGAACCCGCCGTCTTTGAACACTGGCGGGCTGAACAGGTTCGTGGTGACCATCGGCACGACCAGGCCGGTATCGGCGAGGGCCTTCTTGAGCCGGTCGATCTGTGTCTGACGCGCGGCGTCGGTCGACCCGAACGCGAACAGGTCGTCGTCGTGGAAGGTGAGCCCGTAGGCTCCGAGCTCGGCGAGCTTGGTGACAGCGTGCACGACATCCAGCGGCGGGCGGGTGGGACCGCCGAACGGGTCGGTGCCGTTGTAGCCGATCGTCCAGAGCCCGAACGTGAATTTGTCGGCGGGGGTGGGGGTGACCATGACGCTCCTTCGCAGCGCAGAGATAAAATGTTGCTGACGACAACCTATACCAGAACGGATGCCGCGTCCAGAGGTTCGTCGAGCTCGACAACAAATCCCGTACAGTGGTCGCGTGAGACAGACCGGCGTGCGCGAGGCGAACCTGTCGCACGTGCTGCGGCTCGTGCATCTGGACGGGCCGCTCTCGCGCGCGGTCATCACCGCGCGCACCGGGTTGAATCGTTCGACGGTCGGCGACCTCGTGACGCAACTGGCCGGCGCCGGCCTCGTGCTCGAGCGTGAGCCCGCCGCGCAGGGCCGGGTCGGGAGGCCGTCTCCGGTGGTGGAGATCGACCCTCGGCCGGTGGTGATCGCCGCGAACCCCGAGGTCGACGCGCTCACTGTCGCCGTGGTCGGCCTCGACCGCGGCATCCGTGCCCGTGTCCGCATCGAGCGCGACAGCCTGCTCACGCCCACCGAGACCGCCCGGTTGATTGCCACGCAGATCGCCGGATGGCGCGCCGGCCCGCTCGCCGACGCGCATCCGGTGTCGATCGGCGTGGCCGTGCCCGGTCCGGTACGTGCCGCCGACGGCCTCGTGCGTGCGGCACCTCACCTCGGATGGGCGGATGCCGCACTCGGTCCGCTCGTGGCCGAGGCGACGAAGTTGCCGGCCGTCATCGGGAATGACGCGAATCTCGGCGCGGTGGCCGAGCACCTGTTCGGGGCGGCGCGCGGTGTCGACGACGTGGTGTATCTGAATGGCGGCGCGAGTGGCATCGGCGGAGCGATCATCGTCGGCGGGCGGGCGCTGACCGGTGCCGGCGGGTATGCCGGAGAGTTCGGGCAGAGCCGTCCCGCCGTCGAAAGCGACGCCGACCGGCGCAGCGCCGTCGGCACGCTGGAAGACGAGGTCAGCCGTCGTCGGTTGCTGGATGCGGTGGGTCTTCGCGCCGCGGACGAGCCCGAGCTCGCCGACGCCCTTGCCGCATCCACCGACCCAGCCGTGGCCGACGAGGTCGGCCGGCAGCGTCGTATTCTGGCGACGGCGCTGGCCAACGCCGTGAACGGGTTGAATCCGTCGGTGGTCGTGCTGGGCGGGTTCCTCGCCACGATCGCCGGGCAGGACCTTCCCGGCCTTCTTGCCGACGTGCGTGCGCAGTCGATGCCGACCTCGGGCGAGGGAATCGACATCCGCTTGGCGACCCTCGCCGGCGACCGGCTGCTCATCGGGGCGGCCGAGGCGGCGTTCGCCGACCTGCTGCGCGACCCCACCGCCGCGCTCGCGCCCTGACCCCCGCCCGGCTGGTTCGCCAAATTCACATGAATTTGGCGAATGCACATCAAACCGCCGGAAATTTGATGTGCACTCGGCCAATTCATGTGAATTCGACGCAGTGACCCGGCGCTGCGATCGCACGCGGGCCTGGCGGGACGGCCGTCCCGACCCGCGCCGACCGCGGGGCGTGGACCGCTCCCCGGGACGGCTCCCCGGCACCGACCCGCGCGGCACCGACCCGCGTGGCACCGACCCGCGTGGCACCGGGCCCCGAGCACCGCGACCCGAGGCATCCGCCACACCCCCGCGGTGACGGATGCCTCGCGCCCCCCCCGGCTCAGGCGGTGCCGTGACTGGCGCGCGAACGCCGCGACAGCGAGTCGATGATCACCGCGAGCAGCAGCACGACCCCGGTCACCATGAACTGCACGTACGACTCGAGGTTCAGCAGGGTCAGGCCGTTCTGGATCGACATGATCACGAAGATGCCCAGCAGCGCGGACCACGCCGATCCGCGCCCGCCGAACAGGCTCGTGCCGCCGATGACGGCTGCCGCGATCGCGATGAGGTTGGTCGTGCCGCCACCGCTGGAGATGCTCGCCGCGGTCAGGCGCGCTGCTGCGAGCAGGCCGCCGAGCGTGGCCAGGATCGTGCCCACCATGAGTGCTGAGATGTAGATGGTCTTGACGTTGATGCCGGCGCGTCGTGCCGCCTCCTCGTTGCCGCCGACCGCGTAGATCCAGCGCCCCCAGCGCGTGCGGGTCAGCACCGTGGCCATCACGGCCACGAGCACGATGAACAGCAGGAACGACACCGCCACGCCGCGGTTGGTGGCAAGCCATGTGATCGCGGCGGCTGCCACGATCGCGATCACGATGGCCTTGATGACGATGAGCGAGCCCGGCCCGGTGGACAGCCCCGCCTTGGCGCGACGGCGGGACTTCGTGATGTCGCTCACGACGATCCCGATGACCGTGAGACCGGCGATCGTGTACGCGAGCCACGGCGGGAGGAACCAGGATGTCGCGAACTCCACGATCCACGAGTTGTACGGCAGGTTGATCGTGCCGTTCGGACCGAGCACCCACAGCTGCAGTCCGAGGAAGCCCATCAGGCCCGCCAGCGTCACGATGAACGTCGGCACGCCGAATCGGGTGAACAGGAAACCGTAGACGAACCCGATCAGCGCGCCGATGGCCAGCGCGACCACGATCGATGCCCAGATCGGCCATTGCCAGTTGATGAACGTGACGCCCAGGATCGCCGAGGCCAGGCCGCTGAGCGACCCGACCGACAGATCGATCTGGGCAACCAGCAGCACCACCACGACGCCGAGGGCGATCGTGCCGACGCCTGCGCACTGCAGAGTGAGGTCCACGAGGTTCGTCGCGGAGAGGAATCGCGGGTTGAGGATCTGGAAGACGATCCAGATGATGATCAGTCCCAGGAAGATGGGCAACGATCCGAGATCGCCGGTGCGGATGCGCATCCCGAATGCGCCGAACACGCCGCGCAGGCCCTCGCCGCGCATGAGCCGTTCGTCCTGCAGGTCGGCGGCGAGCGTGGTGGGCGCGGAATTGTCCTTCGTCTGGGGTGTCGTCGACGAGCTCATAGTGCGTCCTTCTCGGTCGGGTGGGCGGCGCTGCGGCTGCTGACCGGGTTGTCGGTCGCGCCGGTGATGGCCGCGACGATGTCTTCGTAGCTCACGTCGGCCGTGCGGAACACGCCGTTGTTGCGGCCCAGGCGCAGCACGACGACACGATCGGCCACCGCCTGCACGTCGGCCATGTTGTGGCTGATGAGGATGACGCCGAGTCCCCGCTCGCGCAGCCGTTCGATGAGGTTGAGCACTTCGGCGGTCTGGGCGACGCCCAGAGCCGCGGTCGGCTCGTCGAGGATCACGATCTGGGGTTCGCCGATCAGCGATCGGGCGATGGCGACGGTCTGTCGCTGGCCGCCGGACAGCGACGCGACAGCGATGCGCACCGAGGGGATCTTCGCCGACAGCTGGCGCAGCAGCTCCCACGAGCGCTGCTCCATGAGCTCTTCGTTCATCGCCCCGCCGCCCAGCTCCCGTCCGAGGAACAGGTTGGCGACGACGTCGAGGTTGTCGCACAGCGCGAGGTCCTGGAACACGGTGGCGATCCCCAGCTCGCGCGAGGCGGTGGGCGAGGGGATCGACACGGGCGTGCCGTTGAAGGTGATCGTGCCGTCGTCGGCGGGGTGCACCCCCGCCAGGATCTTGACGAGTGTGGACTTGCCGGCGCCGTTGTCGCCGACGAGGGCGACCACCTCGCCGGCATAGACATCCATCTCGATGTCGGTGAGGGCGCGCACGGCGCCGAATCCCTTCGAGATGTTGCGGATCGAGAGCACGGGCTCACGAGCGGGTGCGCGCTGCTCGTCGAGATCGGATGCCAGGGTCACGGCGTCTCCTTCGGTTCGGGTGCGCGTGTGCCGACCAGCACCGCCGGCCGGCACACGCGATGGGTGATTACTCCAGACCGTTCTTCGTGCACGCGGCCTTGTACGCGCTCGTGCAGATCTGGTCTACCGTGTACAGCCCGTCCTTGACCACGGTGTCCTTGATGTTGGCGACCGTGACGGCCACCGGCGTCAAGAGGAACGAGGGGATGGATGCGCCGCTGGCGGTGTCGGCGGTCTCGGGAGCCTTCGGCTTCTCTCCCTTGGTCAGCGAGACGGCGAGCTCGGCGGCCTGATTGGCCTCGGGCTTGAACGCCTTGTAGACGCTCATGTACTGGTCGCCGGCGAGGATCCGCTGGATGCCGGAGAGCGCGGCATCCTGACCCGTGACCGGAGGCAGCGGCGTCACACCGCCGGCCTTCAACGCGGCGATCGCGCCACCGGCGGTGTCGTCGTTCGCGTCGTAGACGCCCTTGATCTTCTCGCCGTACTTCGTGACCTGCCCAGCGACCCAGTTCTGCGCCTGCGCCGGGTCCCATCCGGGTGTGTCGTACTCGGCGAGCACCTTCAGGCCCGACGTGTCGATGACGCTGTGCGCGCCCTTCTTGAACTGGGCGGCGTTCGGGTCGGTGGGCGAGCCGTTGACCATGATGATGCCGGCGTCGGCGGGCAGGTTCAGCTGCTTCATCCGATCGACGAGAGCCTGGGCCTGCAGCTGCCCGACCTTCTCGTTGTCGAACGAGACGTAGTACGAGACATCAGCCGAGTCGACGAGGCGGTCGTAGGAGACGACCGGGATGTTCTTGGCCTTGGCCTCGTTGACGATGGCAGCAGCAGCCTTGCCGTCGAACGGGTCGAGCACGAGCACGTCGACGCCCTGCGTGAGCATCGACTCGGCCTGCTGCTGCTGTTTGGCCGCGTCGCCGTCGGCGTCCGCGTACAGCACCTGGCAGCCCGCGCACAGCTCCTTGACCTTCGCCTCGAAGTACGGCTTGTCGGCGCTGGCGTAGCGCTCGGTGACGTTGTCGGGCAGGAGCAGGCCGATCTTGGCAGAGCTCGCGTTGGCCGCCCCTCCCGAGGCTTTGTCGCCCTGGGTCTGCGCGCCGTTGGAGCATGCCGAGAGCATGCCCAGGGACAAAAGCAGCGCCGTCGTCGCGACGAGCGTTCTCTTGGTTGTGATCTTCATCGAATCCTCCGTTGCTGTGCCGACCGCGATGGCGACTGTCTGAGCATGGCAGGGAACCCGTCTTGGCGTCAAGACTTGAACACAACAGTTTGGCAACGACGATCACATGGCGGCGGCGCGCACGTTCGTCTCATCGATCGTGTGCACGATCGCGCCCATGGCCGCGGCATCCAGGCCCAACTGCGCCTGCACGACGTCGGGCGCATGCGAGGCGTCGACGATGACCGCGTGCTCCATGGCGAGTCGGATCGGGCCGAGCAGCAGTTCGCCGGCACGGGCCAGGTCGCCGCCGACCACGATGCGCTCGGGGTCGAGCAGGTTGCAGAGGTTGCCGGTGGCCAGTCCGATATGGCGCCCGGCCTCGGCGAGGGCACGGATGCTCAGTGCATCATTGGCCATCGCGCGCACGACGATGTCGCCGAGCTTCATCGTGCCGCCGGCGGGTGCGAGCCTCTCCAGGATCGCGGGACCGCCCGCGATCGCCTCGAGGCATCCGCGGTTTCCGCATCGGCACAGCGGCCCGTCCTCCATGATGATCGTGTGGCCGATCTCACCCGCGGTGCCGTTGTGGCCGTGGAGCACCTGGCCGCCCAGGACCAGTCCCGAGCCGATGCCGTCGCCGACGTCGAGGAAGATGACGTTCTGCTTGCCGCGAGCGGCGCCCAGTCGCGCCTCGGCGAGGGCCGACAGGTTCGAGGCGTTGTCGATGTAGACGGGTCGGCGCAGCCGCCGGTGCACGACGTCGGGGATGTCGACCCCGGTCCATCCGCGCAGGATGCCGCGGCCGGCCACCCGCCCGGTCGCGCGATCGATCGGGGCGGAGATCGCCAGGCCCACGCCGACCAGCTCGTCGATCGTGGAGTCGAGGTCGGACAGCATGTCGGCAAGCAGCAGCGACGCGCGGTCGAGCTCGTTGTCGGCGCGGTGATCGCGTGCCAGCGGCATGTGGCGTTCGCTGAGCACGGTGCAGTTGACGTCGGCGATGATGATGCGCAGATGGCGGGTGGACACGTGGATGCCGGTGACCAGCCCCACTGCCCGGGCGAACGACACGAGGGTGGCGCGACGGCCGCTGCGCGTGCTCGGGGTGGTGCGCAGCACTCCGACGCTGACCAGCTCACGGACGATGTTGGAGACGGATGCCGGGGACAGGCCCGTGACACCGGCCAGCTCGACCTGTGTGAGACTCCCGTGCTTCTTGATCCCGGCGACGATCCGGGCGCGGTTGGCTTCACGAAGTGAAGTCTGGGAGCCCGGAGTCCGCCGTTGGTTTGCCACGAGCACACCCTACCGGGCCGCCGCCCGATCGCCACTGCTCGGTGTGGTCGCCGGATGTCTGCGCCGTCGGTCGGGAAGCCGTCGCCCGAGCTCCTCCGTGCGTCGAATTCATATGAAATTGGCGAATGCACACGGAACTGCCGGCGGTTTGATGTGCATTCGGCCAATTCATGTGAATTTGGCGCTCGCGGTCGGCCTGATGGGTGGCTCGGGCGCACGCGGTCGGGCGAGTGGGTGGCTCGGGCGCACGGGGTCGGCCGCGCCGGCGGCTCAGCCCAGCGCGCGAGCGGCGACGAAGACGCCGTCCGGGTCGTGTGTGCGGCGCAGCTCCACGACGCGCGCCGCGCCATCCCCGAATGCCGGTGCGAGGTCGTGGCCGGGAACGTCGATGAACGTGAGCGCGAGGCCGGGGCCGTGCCAAGGCTGCAACGCGTCGACCACAGCCTGCACGGCGGCGATTCCGCCGGGGACCGCCTCGGGCACCGGCGCGATCGAGATCGCCGTGAGCAGGTAGTCGCCATCGAGCGCGCTGATCGCGCCGCAGCCCTCCGTCGGCCGTGCGAACGCGCCGCCCGCGTGCCGGATCTCGCTGATCATGGGCCGTGCGTCGAACGCCGTGCCGACGAACGCATCGATGAGGGCCTCATCGATGCTGGAGAGCATCGCGTGCTCGGAGACCGCAGGCGAGGGCTCGGGCGGGTCCATGTGCACGGCGGTCAGCTCGGCGGCCGGGATCCGCGCGAACGTGTCCAGCTCGGGCGCCAGCGCCCGTAGCGGTTCGAGGATCTCGGCGGCGGCAGCATCCGTCTCCAAGAGCGCGCCGTCGATCGTGACCACGGAACGCCCGCAGATGAACGGCGGCAGCTCGGGCAGCGGAGGGAAGTGCATGACGCGCAGCGAGGTGGTGACCGTCTCGGGCACGGACGCGGTCCACGCGGCCCAGGCGTGCGAGACCTCGGCGGCGCGTGAGCCGTCCCACAGCATCAGCCCGGCGAACACGTCAGGATACGGCAGCAGCTCGAACTCGATCGACACGACCACGCCGAACGCATCGCCTCCGCGCAACGCCCAGAACAGGTCGGGGTTCTCGTCGGCGCTCGCGGTCACGATCTCGCCGTCGGCGGCGACGAGTCGCACGCGACGCACGCTGTTCACGGCGAGGCCGTGGGCGCGTCCGTAGAACGACACACCACCGTGCAGGGTGTAGCCGACGACCGAGACATCCCCGGCGCTGCCGTGCAGCGCGGTCAGCCCGTGCGGGGCGGCAGCTGTCAGCACGTCGTGCCAGACGGCGCCGCCCTGTGCGGTCGCGGTGCGGGTGACCGGGTCGACGACGACCTCGCGCATCTCGCGCAGTGCGATGAGCACGGTGCGTGAGAGGTCGGTGCCGCGCAGCGGACCCGCGCCGTGTCCGGTCGCCTGCGGGGCGATCCGCAGTCCGGATGCCGTGGCCTCGCGCACCACGGCGGCGACCTCGTCGTCGGTGCGGGGGATCGCGACGGCGAACGGTCGCTGATCGGTCACGAGGTTCCAGGGCAGCCGTGCGCTGTCGTAGCCGGTATCGTGCGGGGTGAGGAGGCGATCGCCGAGAACGCCGCGCATCCGCGCGACGGCATCGTCGGCCGTGGTCAGAACAGTCATAGTGATCCGTTTCCGTGGAGGTTCCCGGATCCATCCCCAGTGGACGGTGCGGCCCTCTTTGCGCAGAGCACGGACCTGCGCGACTGATACATCGAGCCGCGTCCGTGATGTCTGCCCGGTGTGACGCTACTCCCGGAAATCGTCAGGGTCGACCTGGTCGATGAACTTCGAGAACTCTTCGACGTCGGCCTCGGCCTCGGCCTCGGTGATGACGTCCTCGACTCCTGCCTCGGCGAGCACCTCGTCAGCCACGAAGATGGGCGCCTCCGTGCGGGATGCCAGAGCCACGGCATCCGATGGCCGCGCGTCGATGCGATGCACGGCGCCGTTCGCCGTGATCGTGATCTCGGCGTAGAACGTGCCTTGTTCGATGCGGGTGACCTCGACCTTGTCGACGGTCGCACCGACGACTTGCAGCGTCGCGCGCAGCAGGTCGTGCGTGAGCGGGCGCGGCGTCTCGGCGCCCTCGATGGCCACCATGATGGAGGTCGCCTCCATCGCGCCGATCCAGATCGGCAACAGTCGGCTGTTGGCCGGAAGCCCGTCGATCGGCTGCAGCAGGATCACGTGTTCTCCCGTGTTGTCGAGGGCGACGCCGGCGACTCGGACCTGGACCATGATTCCTCCCGTCCCGCCATGGTACGCACGCCCGGCCGCGCTTTCGACCGTGGGGCCTGCGGGAACCGTGAGAGTGCAACGGGCGGACGAGGGGCGGGTAGGCAGCCGCACTCTCGTCCGTCCGTTGCGCTCTCACGGGATGCGGGGGCGCGGGGGCGCGGGATGCGGATGCGGGGTGCCGGGCGCGGGGACGCCGGGCCCGGGCGCCGGGCGATGCCGGGCGCGGGCCGCGCGATCGGCACGGGATGAGGAGACCTCACCAGGTGAGGACAGATGCCGCCCATTCGGTCCTCGGCCCGTGAGATCCCCTCGTCTCGCGCGCAGGATCGCAGGTCACCATCCTGGGTGCTGCGCCTGTACTTCGTCGCCCTCGTCTCGCGCGCAGGCTCGCCGGGGTGAGCACTGCTAGGCCGCGAAGAAGGCTCCCGCGACGCGGGCCAGCGCGTGCAGGTCGGCCACGCCGGCCAGCTCCCGGGCGGAGTGCATGGACAGGATCGGGATGCCGACGTCGACGGTGCGGATGCCGAGGCGGGTCGCGGTGATCGGCCCGATCGTCGATCCGCACGGGACGGCGTTGTTCGACACGAACTCCTGGCTGTCCACGCCGGATGTCGCGCACCACCTGTGCCAGGCGGCGGCGCCCGCAGCATCCGTCGCATAACGCTGGTTGGCGTTGATCTTCAGGATCGGACCCGATCCCAGCACAGGCTGTACGACCGGGTCGTGCTTCTCGGGGTAGTTCGGGTGCACCGAGTGACCGACGTCGCTCGAGACGCACCACGACGACGCCAGCGCGCGCAACTGCTGCTCGCGGTCGGCGCCCAGGCTGAGCCAGACCCGTTCGAGCGTCTCGGAGAGGAAGGGCCCGGCCGCACCGGAACGAGTGGCCGAGCCGACCTCTTCGTGGTCGAAGACCGCGAGCATGGCGATGTGGTCGCCGCCGGCGTGGCGGGCAAGGGCTGTCACCCCCGCGTGCACCGAGGCGAGGTCGTC
>ERZ778017.2692-NODE-2692-length-13879-cov-5.314959_pt1 | contig 13879 bp, 7 predicted proteins | sample MGYA00375747_ERZ778017 | MGnify/ENA primary metagenome ERZ778017 (study PRJEB29350, sample SAMN05509838) | bioreactor metagenome | biome: bioreactor; material: wastewater | place: South Africa: University of Cape Town | collected 2014-03-17 ... | reverse complement strand
ATACGAGATATTGGCGTGACTGGAGTTCAGACGTGTGCTCTTCCGATCTCAACGATTACAAGAGTCTGCTGCGGTTCAATTAGAGTAAATTGTAAACATAGTGGTAACCCATGTTCTCGAATAGGTGATCGACTACAAAACGATCAGGTTCAATCTGATCTAGCATTATCAAAAATTACCAGATTGGGAAGAAAATGAAAAATTCTTACTCATAAAGGAAATTCTTGGTGACCTCTGTTGTAGGTGGATGCAATGATGTAGATCTAAGCCAGAGGACCTACATGAATGATGTACCCGAGATCGTGCAACCAAGCTATCAGTTAGCAAACACTTTCTCGTTGGTGATTCAATGTAGAGACCTGGATGGACGGTAGTATCAATGGTGAAAATTTGAACTATACGAAAAAGACAAAAATCATCCCAATTCGGAAATGGCATCTGATTCTCAGGCTGTACTGTGTCAACGGTGTGAGCAGCCAATTGCAGCAACGGATTCACAACCATGATGATTCACACACTAGAACTACGTGCAACCCAGTGGCCTGGATTCTGACTATGGCACCAATTCACATAACGTCGGTTTGGTGCCCAAAATCATGTACTTGAGCACTTACACAGTTGGCCTATAGTAAAGCATACGAAGCATCGGCAATAAGCAATGTAGTCTAAACACCTAGCACCACTAGTTCTCGAGGCAGCGTAACAAGCTTTTAATAGTGGTGCTGATATCGGTCTACTGTGGTCTGAAAAGATCGTTAGTCTGAGCACACCCCTCAACGTTATCGTTTGTGGACGTTGTATTGTTCTGTCTACCTCGGCAATTCGCAGAGATTATCGTTGTCAAAAATTAATTACCCTATAATGAAGCGGCCCTGCGCATAAAAAATATACCTGGGGCACAACACCGATAGTGCAACAAAAATGCACCCATTCGACGACACAAAGGAGCAATGGGTATAACTGGTGATGCTTTTTATTATCACACCTCCTAGAAGCATGAAAACTTCCTGAAGTCTTCAGAAATACAACAGTCAAAAAAGAATAAACCTTCGTTGTTAGGGATGGTGAAGCTCAAAATGCGAGTTACATCCTGCAAATTAAACAAAAAATTAATGTCTACACAATCAGCATTACTAAACTTTAGCATTGCTCCATAAAGGGTTCAATGAGACACAGGGACACACTCTTGGCGTCCGTGGGACGCAACAAGGTGGCACAGAGAATATATGACTTTTAACAGAGGAGGTGAAAATCTTCGGGGAAATTAGGCATATGCCGATTGGATTGTGTACAGGTATAGGGGAGTATTACTTATGTATTACGGGTAATTGTCACAGGTTGCAGTTGGGGCACATCGTCCGTTGATAACGTATTTTATATATTAATAGCAGAGAATCCCAGCTTGATTCACCAGGGACCGCAACAATTGACAACGTTTTGGCATATATAATAGTCACAGACATCACACTACATATTTAAACATAAACAATTCTCAAGATGAACTCGTTCAACCTTCCGAAATCCAAGTTGAAGTTGTTCAAACAGAGCAGGCGATCGTCTAAGTCTTCGGTATCATCAGACGACTCACCTACCATGCCTTCGACACCATCGTTTGCATCACTCTCCATCAGCACGACTACTAAGTTATTGCCAGAGTTGAAGTCCACGATGAGCAACGACTACAATGCTAGCACTGATGAATACGAGAACGACATTGATTCCTGCGATGTATTATCGTCGGTCGACATGTTCATAAAAAGTCAATGCGACTACAATGCTACTATCTATCATGACAGTTTGATTCCTCCTTTGCCTACTGAAGATGTCTCTGCCAGTCAGCAAGTGCAACCTACTGCAGGCAGAGTTTTTCCGGAGGACAACATCGACAAGTTAGCATCAAATATTCTTAACGTTGTAAATCACGACACCGTTGAGTGGGGAATCTAAAAGCTGGTCTTTGGGTTTGGTTTTGGGAATTGTAGAATTAATTAGAATCTAATATAAACTTTACTATACCATTTGTAACCTGCCATTTTCATTATTGTTTTTTCTCCTGTAGATGTGCAGGACGGCTAAATTTTTCACTTCGGTTCTCTTTATTTGCCCGACCAAGCTGGGGCCATCACACCCCAATACTTCATACAACCCTCTCCTTACACTGCACGCCTTTGGTCTAGTTCGATTCTGGAACCGCTACACCCCTTCAGGAATCCGTCGAACGAAAATCACACCGGGAAGTACGTAACTCTCCATACAGTTAGTACCCCTAATCAGTATATGCATCAGTTCTCATAGGCCCAAATGGAACCTTCTGCTCCGTACGTATTGGGACTACGTCCGATAGGTTCTTTGTGCCTTTGTGGCTTTCCTTAGTCCTCCATGGACACTATGTGCCGTTGCACACATATCCCCATAGATTTCTAATTGTTTCATGTATCCCATTGCCTTGTTTTTAGAATGGATGTATACACAACGCAACTTAGTGGTGTAATATGAGTTAAATGGTCAACAACTATCAGGTGATTGATACTACCTGTTCTCTACACAGAAAATGTACCGCCTCAGCTATTGAATATGAATTTCACTGGTCGCCCAACTAACATTTTCGATTTAGTTGCACCACAACTCTTCAAATATAGAAATTTTTCACTTACATACACAAATATTCTCTAACGGTTCGTGGAAAAATTGTACTATAGGCACACTTTCTTCTATCCTCGTCTTGTTTAGGGTTGTGTCAAGTACGTAATAGAATTTTGCATTTACAGGACTCGCATGTCTTGGTAACAAGTATTCAAACTTGTTGAAACTCTATTTCAATTCTTGGTTGATTGTATTCCTTTCGTGTTTTATTTCTTATCATTATTCTAATGCATTTCGATTGTTCACACGTCATGTGGAGGCGTCCATTATCTTGAATGGTACAAGTTAAAGTTTGAAGATTTCACAAAAATCAACATTCTTCTAAAAGCTTATCCTCTATTATCGATTCCACGATTGGTGCATCCTTGTTTTTTCCACCCGCCTTGATTTTTCATAGTAGACCTCCTTGCTCTATGTTTCTTTCGGAGGCTTGTAATTATCGCCTTTCATTTTGCATGGTTGTTTTCCATTCCCGTTATACATGCTAGTTCTAGATTTCATTTTATTGATCCTTTCTATTTACAGTTCTATGCACGGTTTAATGCCTGTATTAATTCAGAGTAGAAACTGGCAACTCTTTCCTTTTCTTCGTTCGCCAGTTGTAACTCCTCTACCAACTCCTGTAACCCATGGGCTGGTAAGCTATGCAATTTTTCATCGATGAACTTTTCTTTCATTTCAATTAATTTGGTATCGTAATTCAAAATGTCTCCCAAAACTATTGTGGTGATATTCTTCATGGTAATTCCTAATTGCTTTGACCAGTCTGAACCTTTTCTCAACGACTTCAAGATCCATCTATCATAATGTAATTTGTACCAGTTGAACAATCGAATCTTGTCTTGTTGTTTTGTCTTGTATTGGAACCCAATCAACCCAAGTTCAATCAATTTCGAGTCTATGTTCGTCATAATGAAATTCAATGTCTTGGTAATTAATTCATCGTTATCACTGTTAACAAATCCTAATGATGTGACAGCGATAGTTTGTAACTCCGCATTACTAATATCACTGTTCTTTAACAATGATGTATCACTGTTTTTCACAAATTCAAGGATATTTTTATACTCACGGGAAGTACAATTGTAAATCGTTAAGTTGAACATTGAAGATACTAATTGTTTAGGTGTGAATTTCTTGCTGACTCCTGATGTAGTGAAGTTTTTGAACATTGCCTTTCCCAATTTCTGGAAATTGGTTTGTTGCAATCCCAATTGCAAAATAGAGTTACGAACAATAAATTCAACATCTCTATTTGAACTTGTTTCCTTTGTCAAATTTAACAATTCATCCCATTTGCCTATCTTTTCATACAACTTCAACACAAACTCTTGTAACCAGGTTTCAAATTTACCATATTCGCTAAAATGAAGTAAAATATCATTGATTTTTTCGACGTAGGTTAAAACTACTTTCAACACATTGAAATCAATTTTGGTTGATTCCGCAGATAATGCCTTGAAAATCTTGAACATGGAAATTAAATCTTGCGAGCTAGATTTACTTGTACTTAAGAATTCGCCATAATCATTCAATGTTCCGATTATGTCGTTCGACGAAAGTTTATTTGTGGTGATATTCTTTGCGATTTCGTCAATAATATCGGTAGATTCATACTTCACTCTGTAGTAACCTGACTTTTCACTATTGATGATAAGCAATTGATCAACAGGTATATCGAGTTCCATTGATCTATCATTCAACATAATATTCAACACCTTAATATTTCCAAGCTTATCAATAATTTTAACAAACAATGGAACATGATAAGGCTGATCCTCCAACTTCAATTGATCAACTGATAAATTAAATAAGTAACGATGTTGAGTGATAATTAATTTATCGTTTGTATTGTTGGATTTGACTGTAACTAATGGGTATCCAGGATATCTTAACCACGAGTGAATAAAACTTAAAAGTTCAATCGAAGTATACTCATTCAAAATGTTCCATAAATCAAAAGATTTGACCGAGCAAAATTTATAAGTTTCGATGATTTTGGTGAACCCGGAAAATAGCTTATTTGAATCTTTGCTTTCGTAATCGAAAATTTTGAAAATCATTTGTAACAAGATTATTCCCTTTTCGTAAGCATTGGTATCAAAAATTGTTGATGTAGTTGCAGATTGTTTCGTATCAACAGTGTTCATATATTGTGAAATTGGTGTGATTTGATCTTCACCATCTGGTCCATAAAAACAGTCTTTCTTCAAAAATTTTTCAATATTGGTCAAGTTCTCTTCTTGATAGTTATAATTAGGTTCATTAGCGTTGATATCAGAGACTTTAATAACATAGTCTCCTAACCATGTTGCAAATGCTTCATTCAACCATAAATTGTTCCAATTATCAAAACTGACGAGATTCCCAATCCACTGGTGTACTAATTCATGAGCAATTAATTGTTGCAATTGGTATCTTGCTGCAAATGGACTTAATTCTGGAACCAACAATTGTCCGGAAATGATAGTTACCATACCCCAATTTTCCATGGCTCCATCGTTAAGAAATGGGAGAGTGACAAAGTCAATTTTATCCAATGGATAATCAACTTGGAACAAATCTTGTAAAATTGGCAAGAATGTTTTCACCAATTTCAAGGCATAATAACTACTTTTGGAGTCCCCAATAGTGGTATAAATCCTAGCAGGTATTTTCCCAACAATTTCTTCGATATACTCAAATGCTCCAATACAAAATCCAAACACCGATGATGCAATTGGTGGTGTAGTTTCGAATTCAAACTTTGATTGATCCGACATGGAAATTGGGGTTTGAGAAACCAATTTCGCATTAGACATCACTTTGAATTTGTTTAAAGTCGTGATGGCCAATTTGATTGGAACTTTCACTTGTAACTCGTCAATTACAGGAAATACCTGTTTTGCTCCATGCGGCTGAAAATGGGTAGCCAATATATAATTGTCTGATCTTCCAGAAATGCTGTCGAGGTAGTTGGTTTGAAACAAACCCTGGGTTGTGTCCTTGTACGTCTTAATTGTGTTAATTCTTCCCATGTATGAAAGCTTCAAGCAACAACTGTCAGATAATGGCACCGACTCCGAAGAGAAGGTAACGGTACGGTTGGCTCTATCATAGGAGATATCGACTTTAGTGTCATCCACAGTAGCCTTCATCACCACAAGCTTATCTGCATGCAATTTGAAGGTAAACCCATTTGGTTTTGGTCCGTTAAAACTGGTGTTCTTTACCAAGGTCACGGTTAATTCACCATTGAAGTTGGGCTTCAAATGGGCAACTTTGAGGTCCAAATCATAGTGTTTTGGAGTATAGTAATTGCTCAACGATAAAGCAATGTTGTCGTGGCCGTCTTCGGCTCCTTGTTTGTCCGACATCGGTGTAGTTCGTGTCTACAAGTTCCCTCTGGTGGTGTTGAAGCTGGGGAATTTTTCACTATAAGCGAAAACCAGAAAATCCGCATATACAGGTGCTTTATTTACTGAAGTTGATCTTGTTGGAGAAATCGTGGAGTTTGTTAGTAAAAGTGTGACACAAGCTTGTAATTGTCAATAGAATTACACGTTATGTATGCGTGTATAATTTTTGGGGTGATTTTATTCCAAAAAATGGCAATTGCTCCCAGCATGTTATTGCCTTCGTAGTAAATTGTGCTCATCGCGATGAGCTAAATTGTAACAAAGTATTCGATTATATCTGTATGGGTTTATGAGTAGCAATAGTAGGAACAAGTACCAGCATCCGTATGAGCCATATGAGATTCAGGTGGAGTTGATGGATGCTATCTACGCCACTTTGTCTGGAAACTACAAGGTGGGTATATTTGAGAGTCCTACTGGTACTGGGAAGACATTGTCCATCATTTGTGCCACCATGACGTGGCTACGGGATTACAAACGCAACAATACATTCAACGAACTCGACAAATCCGTCCAAGATGCTCTGCAATGCAAGCCTCTGTCAATTGAGAACACAAATCTGGGTCTGTTTCCCAATAATGGTGGTGATGGGGCCTATGTCCAGGCGGAGTTACGTGGTGGTCCAGATGCTTCTGTCGAATTGGATAGTGATATTGCCAATATTGATTTTGATAGTGACTTTTTTGACTCTTCAGATAGCGATGATGAGCCAGAATGGGTTAAGAATACCTACAAAAATACCATTGTCTCCAGGTCAAAGGGAAGAATACGTGATTACGAGCTTTACCTTGATAAAATCCTGGCAGAATACGAACAGGATTTGCAACAGGTTGACGATTTGCCTGTGGCAAAGCGGATCAAAAAGTCTAATACTACTAATCCGGACCCGGATCTGGAGTTTTTGCCTGATGATTACTATAGTGATTCTGAAGTGTCAATCTCCAAGATCGAACATGAAAACTCGGTGTTAACCAGACAAATTAACCAGTTGCTACAAAAGTCTCAAGACACTGTTGAGCTAGTTAACGAGTGTCCCATAAATATATATTTCACATCAAGAACCCATTCACAATTGAACCAATTTGCTCACCAATTATCACTTCCTAAATTTGACTCTTCGTTTCAGGATTTGGCTGAAAGAACAAAATACTTGCCCATGGGATCGAGAAAACAGCTCTGTATAAATGAAAAGGTGAACAAAACTAATGATGCTGCCATTAACGACGCTTGCATTGATCTACAAAAGAAACAGGGTTGCGAATTTCTATCTAAGGATGCAAAGGTTGTGAAGAGGTTTGTGGATTTGTCCTTGTCTAAAATCCATGATATTGAAGATTTAGCAGAATTAGGTACAAACCTCAAAGTATGTCCATATTATTCTGTGAGAGATGGATTAGAATTGACCGAAATTATATCCCTACCATACCAAATGTTGTTGCAAGAATCGACACGAGATGTTCTCAACTTGAATATTGAAGATTCCATTATTGTAATTGATGAAGCTCACAATTTACTTGATACTATAACGTCATTATATTCCGTATCGTTGACAATTACCGAGTTAGAAAGGGTAATTAAATCATTGAAGCTATATCTATCTAAGTTTGTAAGAAGATTGAACAGTGGTAATAGAGTTAATTTGACAAAATTGATAAAGCTATGTCAAATATTGGCTAACTTTATGAATTCAAGTATCGAAAAGAATACTTTTAAAACCGGCCACCAAATTGAAATAGACTCAATTCTTGGGGCTTCCAATGCTGATTTATACAATATTCACAAAATGGAATCGTTTCTCCAAAAGACCAAAATCGCATACAAAATAGAGACTTATCTTGAGAAGTCTGATGACACCAAAAAATCATCATCAAACCCATTGTTATTCAAAGTCGTCAAGTTCTTGAAATGCTTGAACCATCCATCAAAAGAAGGTCGTTTCTTTTGGTCTGAAACTGGTGATATCAAGACTATAAACTACATGTTGTTGGATCCGTCTGTGGTATTCAAACAAGTTCTTGATAAGGCGAAATGCGTCTTGTTATGTGGTGGGACCATGGAACCAGTTAGTGACTACTATACTTATTTGCTTCCAAGTCTCCAAAAGAGCCAAGTTAAAACTTTCAAATGTGGCCATGTTATACCCGATGATAACTTGAAAGTGTTTCCAGTGGTGAGCTGGAACAATACACCGTTTGAATTTCTGTTCAGCAAGAGAAACGACAAGTCAATGATTGTAAATTTGGGAGAATGCATTTTGAATTTATGCAAGGTAATACCATCTGGAATGGTGTTATTTTTCCCAAGTTATAAATACTTGAATCAGGTAATCCAAGTATGGAAGTCATGCCATATATATGGTTTACTTGACGAAACAAAACCGATTTTGCAAGAGCCTGAAGATTCATCAAAGGTGGAGCTGATTCTTACCCAATACTCTCAAATAATTAAGAACGATAAACGTGGTTCATTATTGTTGTCTGTTGTTGGAGGAAAGATGTCTGAAGGTATTAATTTCTCAGACGAGTTAGCTCGAGCTGTGGTGATGATTGGGTTGCCATATCCGAACGCATATTCTGGAGAAATTATTGCCAAAAGGAAGTACATAGAAACAACAACAATCAATAATGGCGGTACCACAAAACAAGCCAATGAAAACTCCCAAAACTTTTACGAGAATATTTGTATGAGAGCAGTGAATCAAAGTATTGGTCGAAGTATACGACACATTGGTGATTATTCCTCAATATATTTGATCGATCAGCGATTCTCGTTGCCGAGAATTCAAAACAAGTTGAGCGGGTGGGTCAAACATAGAATATGTCCTGGCAAAAATGTCAACACAATTCTTGAAGAAACAAAAGACTTCTTCCTCTCAAAACTGCTCAAATAGGTGTGTTATCTAATAGGAAAGATTATACCATCAAATACAACGTTCGAGTAGATGCGCAACCTCACTCTGTAGTCAACATTTCTTGTCGCATAATTGCAAACGGGGTAGTCTTTGTTAAATGTCCGAATAAAACACACATTAAATGAAAGGTAAACCTTAAACCATGATAAGTCTTCAAATTCACCTTGAGTTTCTCCGATTCTCGTTGGCTCAAAGTGGATAAACTACATCACTTCTAAGAATCCATTTAACTCCACTCTTTACCAATTCTCCTTCATGCCTTAAACAATCGTCGCCATGTTTATGTAAAAGAGCCATACCTTTTGACGGATGGATATTTAACGGTTCAACACCTCTCTCATCCGAGTAAAATATGGTACCACCACCAACAAACTCGTCATCCCCAGTCAAATATATTAGAAGAGTCCAGCCTGTTTTACCTTTAGTGGACGATTTCGAATCTAGAGGACATATCACACTTTCATCGTAATGTTGGCCAAAATGATGACCTTTAGTGTAACGATAAATCCGTAATTGAGGATTTAATCCTATAGAATCAACAAAATTCGCCTGGAGAGCTGAAAGATCCTCGTCTTGGTACTCATTTGGTTGTAGCAACACTAACTTCAAGTAGTCCCATAACTTCTGACTAGAATAGAAATCAACCGTAGCGAAACGATCGTTGCATCTAACAGCATATTCTCTCGACTTTCGAACCGGAGTCGTCTCCAATGTTATATTTGTGGTGAACGAACTAATCAATTCTTGACAAAGGTCTTTGGAAAAGAAGTTGGGAATCACAATGATCTGATCATCAACTATAGATTCAGGCTCTGGCTTATAGAACAGTTGGGCAAACGCTTTGGAAGCATTTAAAAATGATGCTGGGAACTCGTACTTTTTCTCTTCCTTGTCTTTGCGTTTTGGTGTCATGTTTGGTAGCAATTGTACTAGTATTTATTTGTAGTACTTTTATTTATCTGTTGGACTATCCAATATTCAGTACTGTAGCGAGATGAGTATATCGAAATCAAAAAATAGAATTGTGTACGTTTTGTATATTGAAAATCTACTTTTGGCTATCGTGTCTATAATAAATGATTCTCAGTCTACTTAAACTGATCTGAGTCCCCGGATTTATAGGATTCTGGAAAATTAAAGCAGGGATTCAATGTTGATCAAGTAACTGTAGGTTTCTCTGGGCATCTTGTATTGCACCATACCAGCATAAATCATACAGTTTTTTGCGATCGTTTTCAATTTCTTCACCTCGAGTTCTCCTGTAGTTGCCGATTGGTATCTTTTCGTCAAAATAGAGTAGTTGAGTTGTGATAAACTATTCATGGTCATAATGAGAAGCGATGGAATGACCTTCTTGATGTTTTCGTCAACTGAATTGTTTTGGATTAATGCACTTAATCTTCTGATTTTGGCCAAGTCGTCGTGTTCATCAATTGGAATGAGGTTCAACTTGCTAATTTCATCAAGAACTTTTTGCCAGTCTTTGTTGTAGAATAAATCACGGATATCAATAATTGGCAACAATATCGATATTGTATGTTTCGATTGTGACGAAATTTTGTCCACTATAAGACTGTTGCTATTGAAAATCTTCATCAAATGCTGGGCCAATAATATCATATTGTTGTCAATGGTATCATGGTGTTTTTCTTCTCCATCATTTTCGTAGTTGCCATACTTTATTATTGGCTTGTCTAACTCTGTACTAGACAATATTTCCGCCAAGAGTCTATTTATCAACGAAACAACAATGTCGTATTCTTCACATAATTGATACAACAACAATGCATCGAAAATTCTACCTTCTTCTTGGCACTTAATCGCACTGATTTCAATGATTTCATGTTGAAATTTATGGATATCTTGTAGTTTGATCAACTCTCTTTGTCTCTCAAGCAATCCTGGAGTTTTGGCACCATTTGATTGATTCAACTCTCCAAGCAAAATTCCAAATTCTCTGGATATCAAAATGAGTTCTCGTAATGCTTCATGACATTTGCTTACTTCTTCTTTGTTATCGGTCATAGCAATCAATATCAAGTACTGACAAGCAACTTTTGGATCACTGATCTTGAAACTTCTAGTGTATGACCCTATCAAACGACTAAAATTGATATTGTACTCATTATTGTTGATGATTAACAAATCATCTTTGTTGTTAAAACTGCTTACTCGTAACAATCCATAGTAGTTGAGGCCAATTGCTAAATGAACAGCGTCACATTCGTTGATGAATTCAAAGGTGTACTGAACTGCAAGTTCATGTAATCCAGCCAACACTAAGGTTTTCAAATATGTTGGGTTATTCGATGAAGTGTTGAAGTTTTTAGGTCCTAAACTTATGATTTTCTGTTGTAAGTTGCTTAACGTATAGTTTTCAAAGATCAAGTTAGCTTCATTATTTAATTGATCTTCGTTTATAATCGAGAAATGAAACCATAACCAGTCTTCAATGCTGAGGTTGATTGACTGTGGTAATGCACGTTTGGACAAATCACATTTACCAATAATCTTATAAACCGAATACTTGTAGGCATCAAATCCCACATCGGCATTATCAATATCATTTATGATGTATTGGAATTGTTGATTAAATTCTCCATGCAACTTCTCATTGATGTCATTAGGCAAAAGATGATTATCATTTTCAACAAATTTACGCAAATAAACAGGAAAGTTCTTGTCAAACTTGTTGAACACCTCTTGGTTCGATAAAGTCAATTGTAATGCCTCCTTATATAAACCAGCTCTAATTAAATAGAAAATCGATGCCCAAATTGGAGTTCCATTAACACATAAAGTTTTGTTGCTCAACTCAGGTTTATTCTTAAAGATCACATTATGTATAAAATACGAGATTCTATTCAAATAATTGGCCGGTTCAAATTCAGGGGATTTCTTGTCATCTTTGGAATATAATTCTGAAATATAGTTGTAGAATTCTTTCTCCAAATATCCCCGTGAGTTTTTTATGATGATGTTATTCATGCTTGAGTTGTCAGCGTTGTTTTGGTAGAGAGTGAAAAACTTTTGTTCTTGATTGGTTTTAGCATAATCTTCATTTGCCAATACTTGTAAAATTCTCCACGCATCAGAAACTTGTTTTGATTTCAAATCAGCTTGATTCTTGTTTGCCTCACACATGGTTTTGGCCAAAACAAAATTTTGCTTATTTAATCTTGCTTCATTCAATTGATAAATGATGTTAGCGTGAATTTCAAACTTTTCTCTAGTCAAATGTTTTAATGAAGACACATTTTTCCCCAATTCGGCCAGCTTGTGGTTCAACGGGCTTAATACATTGTACGACCCTGGAACAGATTTATTCCACGAAATCGAAGAATTTAACTTGTCACTTGCAGTTGTTGAGTTAGTCAAACCTATCGATTTACGCAATTCATCACGTCTGACTTTCCAGTCGATGGAAATATTAGAGTTGATGAAATTATCAAAGTCCTTGGAAGCTAACGTCAACGATTGTTCTATGGTGTTCAAAATATTCTCGTCTTTCTTGTTGCTGATGTAATTGTCGAGATCGCCAATCGATGCTGGGGCAGCGTGAGACAATTCTAATGCTTGTTGACGGAATGATGATTTATCACGGACATCAATTGCAGCCAACTCTGACTCGATCTCGTTGGCATTAATTCCACTACCAGTCAATAAATAGTGTGCTTTAGTGTAGTTTATATCGCTAGACGGTTTTTTGGATAATTGTGTGGACTTACGTTGCAATTCGTTAAGAGTCAAGTTGATGGATCCCAAATCAACATTGTCAGAACGGGGTAAATCATGTGCTGACTGGATTAAATCTTTCAAAAGCTTGGAATTGCTGATTGACGAACCTGACAACATCGATGAAAGCTTGGTTGAATCGTTACCAACGGTGGTTGCCAAGGTAGACAGAGTGCTGGGTAAACTGACGGTTTGCAATGCAGGATTCGCATTCGCAGTAGTCGTTGTCAGAGCAGTATCAGGATTCTGACCGGATTGTTGACTGACACCAAACATTGCTGGGATTTGTCTTTGTCAAATTAGGAGGAATTCGTTTTGCATCTCTTTTTCTTTAGGTGTTGTATTTACATTATGAGAAAATCTCGATGGTTGATTACCCGGCGCAAGTGCGCACTAACAGAAAAAAACCTTTTTCCCTCACCGTGGTATAAATAGTGCGATGTCCCCCAGTAAAAATGAGATTTTCTTCTCTTTATTAACTTTGTCCAAAAGTAATCCATCACGTAGACAGTGTATGGTAGTGGGTTTTATATGACTATCTAGATGGTGCACCAGTTTTTGGTGTTGCTATCTTTAATGTATAGTAAATAAGATCGCCTTATCGCTAAATTCATACGATGTGTTGATGGAAAGAGAAATTTGATCTTTTAAGAACCTGTCTGGATTCATAATGAAAGAGAGGTGTCAGTAGGTCCATATATTTTGTAATCATTGCACGTTGTTAATCTTCACCTTGGTGTTCTATGGTGTAGATACGATGTGCCATGTATGAACCAAAGTGATTCATTATGTAGATGCTATATCCTCATATTGTAGTACGATATATTCTGTAGATTCATTTGGCTTGCATTGGAAACCCTGGTCAATTCATGGCTACTGCTGGCTCTTCTACATTGCAATATTGCTCTCTTGGTATGTTTCTTTTTACTGAGGGGATACCTTGAATAATGTCACCCACGAGCAAACAAGAATTTTGCACAAATGGGAACTGAAGGTTATGCTGACTCTCTAATTCATATATTAATTGGTCTACGTCGCATCATTTCAATACCATTAATTAATTTATTACTTCTAAGTCTATATTAGTCTTAATGCTAGATTATAATTCGGTGAGACAAACATCGGGGAATTCAACTTCTTCATGATCACCTAAACCGCCAGCGAATTTAGATTTGGCACCCCACGATTTGAT
>ERZ778017.2691-NODE-2691-length-13882-cov-5.372677_pt1 | contig 13882 bp, 13 predicted proteins | sample MGYA00375747_ERZ778017 | MGnify/ENA primary metagenome ERZ778017 (study PRJEB29350, sample SAMN05509838) | bioreactor metagenome | biome: bioreactor; material: wastewater | place: South Africa: University of Cape Town | collected 2014-03-17 ... | reverse complement strand
CCTGCTCGTTGTAGACCGGAACGATCACCGAAACCCGCGGCGCCGACGCGGCGGCGGGGGCCGTCGGGGCGGCACCGGCCGCGACGTCCGAGGCGGCGGCGAAGCTGACTGCGCCCGCGCTCATCGCAGCGCCGCCCTCGTCACGCGGCGCACGGCGTCGCACACGCGCAGCACGTCCTCGTCGCGCATGCCGGCATGCAGCGGCAGCGTGACAGTGCGCCGGCCGATGTCCTCGGCCACCGGGAACTGCCCTTTGCAGTAGCCGCGCGCGCGGTACAGCGCGAACAGGTGCATCGCCGGGTAGTGCACGCCCACCGCGATGCCTTCGCGGCGCATCGCGTCGATGAACCCGCCGCGGCCGATGCGCAGCCGATCGAGCGGCAGCAGCGGCTGGAACATGTGCCAGTTCGACTGCGCCAGATCGGCCGGCGGAAGCTCGAAGCCGAGGGAGCGGTCGAAGTGCTCGAAGTACAGGCGTGCGAGCGTACGTCGCCGTTCATTGAATTCCTCGAGCCGGCGCAGCTGCACGATTCCGAGCGCGGCCGCGATGTCGGTGAGGTTCGCCTTGCCGCCGAGCACGTCGACGTCCATCGAACCGTCGGGGAAACGCGTGACGCCCTGCAGCCGCAGCTTCTCGAAGCGAAGCGCCTCGTCGGCGTCGTTCATCACCAGGCAGCCGCCCTCTCCGGTGGTCATGTTCTTGTTCGCATGGAAGCTGAACGAGACGAGATCGCCGAAGCTGCCGATTCGCGCGCCGCGCCAGTTCGCCCCCATCGATTGCGCGGCGTCCTCGAGCACGCGCAGGTGATGGCGCCCGGCGATCGCGGCGAGCCTGTCGCGATCGACCGGCAGCCCGGCGAGATCGACCGGCAGCAGCATCCGGGTACGCGGGCCGATGGCCGGTTCGATGCGCGACAGGTCGATGTTGCGCGTGTGCGCATCGGCGTCGACGAACACCGGCGTGGCGCCGACGGAGAGCACGACGTTCGCCGTGGCCACCCAGCTCAGCGGACAGGTGATCACTTCGTCGCCCGGGCCGATTCCGGCCAGGCGCAGCGCGATCTCCAGCGCCGCGGTGCCCGAGGCGACGACGCGCGTCGGGCGCCCCCCGAAGTACGACGACAGCGCATCCTCGAACTCCCGGCAGCGCGCGCCGGTGGTGAGCCAGCCCGAGCGCAGCACGGCGTCTACCGCGGCGCGTTCGTCGTCGCCGATCAGAGGGCGTGCGAAGGGAAGCACGGGGCTCCAGGCTTGCACGGGTCGGGGGCGCGGCGCAGGACGACGACGCGCCGCGCATCGCGGTAGACGACGTGCATCGGCAGGCCGGATGCGGACAGCGAGGACCAGACGTCGGATTTCATCATCGCGGCGCCGTCGTCGAGCGCTCGCCAACGGACGGCAAATTCGTCGACCGTCGGAATCCACCGCCCCGGGTCGCGGCGCTGACCGAAGGCGAATTCGTCGGTCCAGGCCACCAGTGTCACGCTCCGATCCAGGTAGAAGGGGAGGGTCTGATCGTACATCGCCACCGAAAAGACCGGCGTATCGGCCGACAGCCGCGGTCGCAGCACGGCGGCGACGTCCCGGCTGCTCTTGATCGACGCATGCTCGTCGTGGCCGTCGAGCACGGCCAGGGTTCCGAGCACCGTTCCCGCGGCCAGCACGACGACGCCGGCCAGCGCTCGCCCCTGCCCGAAAACACGCTGCGCGAGGGTGGCTGCGCCGAGCATGAGCGCGCCGCCGGCGGCGACGCCGGGCGCCATCGCTTCGAGCACTTCGACCGGCGTGTCGCGCGTGGCAAAGCGCGCCAACAGCGGGGCGAGCGCCATCAATGCGACGCCCGCCACGGCCGGGGCCGCGACGTGCACGCGCAGGCGCCGCGGGTCGGCCTTCGCCAGCCACGCGCCGGCGAGCAGCGCCAGCGCGGGGAACATCGGCAGGATGTACGAGGGCAGCTTCGAGCGCGACGCGCTGAAGAACACGAAGACGAACGCCGCGTAGACGAGCAGGAAGCGTTGCGGCTGGAAAGCGCGGCCCGGTTCGCGGACCGCGGCGAAGCGGGCGAGCGACGGCAGCATCGTCGACCACGGCAGGAATCCGAGGAGCAGCATCGGCACGAAATACCACGCGGGGCCGGCCCGGTGCGCCTGGTCGGTCAGGTAGCGGTGGAAGTGCTCGTGGACGAAGAAGAAATCGGCGAAGCCGGGATTGCGCAGCGAGACGACGACGAACCAGGGCGCAGCGAGAGCGAGGAAGATCGCCGGCCCGGCCACCCACTGCAGCCGGCGCAGCGGCTGCGCGGTGCGCATCCAGAGACAGTACAGGACCAGCGCGGCGCCCGGGATCAGCAGGCCCACCAGTCCCTTGGTGAGCGTGGCTCCGGCCATCGCCACCCAGGCGACGAGCATCCATCGGCGCTGGTCGAGCGGGGCCGCTTCGTCGCGCTGCGCGAGCAGGAACGCGCACAGCGCGAGCGTGAGGAAGAAGGCGAGCCCCATGTCGAGGCTCAGGAAATGCGCGTTGGCGACGATCCAGACCGAGCCCGCCGCCACCGGGGCAGCGAAGGAGCCGGCCGGCTCGCTCCAGAGCCGGCGCGCGGTGAACGCGACGATCGCCGCCGAGGCGAATCCGCTCGCCGCCGGCCACAGGCGCGCCGCGAACTCGCCGACGCCGAACAGACTCATCGCCGCGGCCGACATCCAGTAGCCGAACGGCGGCTTCTCGAAGTAGAGGAAGCCGTTCAGGTGCGGCGTGATCCAGTCGCCGTCGCGCAGCATCTCCAGCGCGATCGTCGCGTAGCGGCCTTCGTCGGGATTGACCAGCGCCCGGTGACCGAGGGGCGCGAACCAGGCGACGGCCAGCGCGAGCCAGCCGACCCACGCGGCCCAGGCGCGCCTGCGCCCGTCGCGCGCGCGCGCGTCGTTGCGGGGAGAACAGGCGACGGCCGGCGGCATGGCGGCGACGATGCCCCAAGAGCCGTGAGACCGGCGGTTGGGCTTCGTGAGCGAATCGTGAGAATCAGGCCGAGCGGTGCCGTTCAATCCTGAAAATCAATCGCGAAAATTGGTGAAGGCGAGCGGTACGTCGACGATCTCCTTCTTCAGCAGTGCGATCGCCGACTGCAGATCGTCGCGCTTGGCGCCGTTCACGCGCACGGAATCGCCCTGGATGCTGGCCTGCACCTTCAGCTTGCTGTCCTTGATCAGCCGCACGAGCTTCTTCGCGTGCTCGCTGGAAACGCCGTGGCGCACGGTGATCAACTGCTTGACCTTGTCGCCGCCGATCTTCTGCACGTCGCCGTAGTCGAGGAAGCGCACGTCGACGTTGCGCTTCGCCAGCTTGCCCAGCAGGACGTCGCGCACCTGCCCGAGCTTGAAGTCGTCGTCGGCGTAAGCGGTCAGCTCGCGCTCCTTCTGCTCGATGCGCGCATCCGAGCCCTTGAAGTCGAAGCGCGTGGAGATCTCCTTGTTGGCCTGCGCTACCGCGTTGCGGACCTCGACCGCATCGGCCTCGGAAACGACGTCGAAAGAGGGCATGCGCTCACCTCGGCTTGTGTGCTGACGAACGCGCGCATTCTACTTGCGCCGCGCACCCCCCGGTTTTCCCCTTCACCCTTCACCCTTCACCCTTCACCCTTCACCCTTCTCCGTCCTCCGCAGGGGGACGACAGGCATGTCGTTCGCACCGTCCCGGCAGTCACGCAACGGAGGCCGATGGTGCCGATCGAAGCGCTCGCCGCCAGTGTTCCGCTGACCCGCCACTCGCGGGTCTCGTTCCTGTGCTGCAGGCCCGGCGCGCGCGAGCACGAACTCGTTTCGCAGATCGGCATCGCCCGCGAGCTTGCGCGCCTGATCGGCGGGCGTTTCGACCGTTACGTCGACGCCGGACAACCCGATGCGCAGACCGCGCTCGGCTACGTCGTGCCGAACGACACGATCGTCGGCGCCGGCGCGGCGCTGCGCTGGGGCATCGAGAGCGAGGACGACCTGTTCGGCGGCGTCGTGCCGTTCCCCTTCGTCGCCACCAAGGTCATCTCGCATCCGCTGGTTGCGGCGGATGCGCCTTGCCCGCCGGGCTGGGACGCGGAATTCGCCGACCGCGTCGCCGGCGCGGTGCTGCCCGGATATGCGGTGTTCTCGATGCGCGACCTGGACCGCGCCGTCCGCGCGCTGCTTCCCGGCGGACCCGTTCGCGTGAAGCCCGCCGGCGGCATGGGCGGGCTGGGGCAGATCGTGATCCCTTCCGAGCGCGAACGGGTCGAGCGGCTCGGCTGCCTCGACGCGACCGAGATCGTGCGCCGAGGCGCCGTCGTGGAGCCCGACCTGCGGGACGCACGAACCTGGAGCATCGGGCAGTTGCGTATCGGCCGGCTGCGCGCGAGTTACTTCGGCATCCAGCGAACGACGCGCGATCGGCACGGCGCCGAGGTCTACGGCGGCTCGTCGATCACGCTGGTGCGCGGCGGCTTCGAGGGGCTCGAAGCGCACGTGGCCGGCGACCAATCGCTGCGGCGCGCGATCGACTTCGCGCGCGTGTATCACGACGCCGCCTTCGCGTCGTTCCCCGGGATCTTCGCGTCGCGTTGCAACTACGACGTCGTCCAGGGAGCGGATGCGGACGGCATGGAGCGTACCGGCGTGCTCGAGCAGTCATGGCGGGTAGGCGGCGCGAGCGCCGCCGAACTCGTCGCGCTGCACGCGCTGCGCGACGAACCGGCGCGAGAGAAGGCGAGCGCGGAGACGGTCGAACTGCATTGCGCCGATCCCGAGCTGCCCGAGGGCGCATTCGTGCATTTTCGTGGCGTCGACGAGCACGTCGGCCCGATCACCAAGTACGCGCGCCTGCTCGACGATGCAGACGCGTGAGCGCCACGTCGACATCGTCGTCGGCTCCGACCGGATCGACGGCACGCTGGTCGTGCCGGCCCAGGGGCTGCCGGGCGTTCTCTTCGTGCACGGATGGGGCGCGACGCAGCAGCAATATCTCGCGCGCGCGCGCGACATCGCGGCGCTGGGCTGCGTGTGCCTGACGCTCGACCTGAGCGGGCACGCGCGCACGCAGGCACAGCGCGAAACCGTCTCGCGCGAACGGAACCTGCGCGACGTGCTGGGCGGATACGAGATCCTCGCCGCGCACCCGCAGGTCGATCCCGAATCGATCGCCGTCGTCGGCAGCAGCTACGGCGGCTACCTGGCGGCGGTTCTCACCGAAATGCGCAAGGTGCGCTGGCTGGGGCTGCGCGTGCCCGCGCTGTATCGCGACGCCGGCTGGGAACTGCCGAAGCTGCAACTGCATCGCGAGCAGGACCTCGTCGCCTACCGTCGCAGCTTCGTTCCGGCCGCCGAGAATCGCGCATTGCGCGCCTGCGCGCGCTTTGGCGGAGACGTGCTGGTGGTCGAATCCGAGCGCGACGAAATCGTTCCGCCGCCGGTGATCGCGAGCTACCGCGCCGCGTTCGCGCAGGCGCATTCGCTGACCTACCGCTGCATCAAGGGCGCCGACCACGCTCTGTCGAGCGAGGCGAGCCAGCGCGAATACACGATGCTTCTCGTGCAATGGTTCGGCGAAATGCTGGCGGGGGCGCGTCGCGACCTGCGCGAACCTCCGCAGACGATCGTCGCCGACCCGGGGCGCGTGCGTACGATCGACGAGTCAGCCGCGCCTTGACTCGAGCGCCTCCCAGCGTTCGAGCGCTTCCAGCAGTTCCGACTCGATTGCCGCGAAGCGCTCGTTCATCGCGCGCGCGGCGGCCGGGTCCTGCCAGCTGTCCGGATCGGCGAGCCGCTGCTCGAGCGCCTTCTGCTCCTGCTCGAGCGCGGCGATGCGATCGGGAAGGGCGTCGAGCTCGCGCTGCTCGGCGTAGCCGAGTCTGCGTCGTGCGGTAGCGGGCGCCGCCGCGCGTACCGGCGCGGCACCTGCCGTCTCCCGTGGCGTTGGAGCGGCCGCGGCCTTCGCGTCGGCGGCCATCCGTGCCTCGTCGGCGCGCGCCGCTTCGTAGTCGGAGTAGCCGCCGGCCTGTTCGCGCCAGCGGCCGTCGCCCAGCGAGACGATCGTCTGCGTGACGACGTTGTCGAGGAAAGCGCGGTCGTGGCTGACCACGAGCACGGTGCCAGCGTATTCGCCGAGCAGTTCCTCGAGCAGTTCGAGCGTCTCGATGTCCAGGTCGTTCGTCGGCTCGTCGAGCACGAGCAGGTTCGCCGGCCGCGCGAACAGCCGCGCGAGCAGCAGCCGGTTGCGCTCGCCTCCGGACAGCGAGCCGACCGGCGAGCGCGCGCGCGCCGGCGCGAACAGGAAACGCTCGAGGTAGCTCATCGCGTGCGTCCTGCGTCCGGCGATCTCGATCCAGTCGGAGCCGGGACTGATCGTCTCGACCAGCGTCGCCGAATCGTCGAGCTGCGCGCGCAGCTGATCGAAGTACGCGATCTGCAGGTTCGTGCCGATGCGCACGACGCCCGAGTCGGGCGCGATCTCGCCGAGCATCAGCCGCAGCAGCGTCGTCTTGCCCGAACCGTTGGGTCCGACCAGGCCGACGCGGACGCCGCGCTGCACGATGGTGGAGAAGTCGCGCACGACGACGCGATCGCCCCAGGCCTTGCTCACGCCGACCAGCTCGACGACGCGCTTGCCGGAACGCTCGCCGGAATCGACCGCCAGCTGCGCGCGCCCGAGACGCTCGCGTCGCGCCGCGCGTTCGCGCCGCAGCTGCTCGAGCCGGCGCACGCGCCCTTCGTTGCGCGTGCGCCGCGCCTCGACGCCCTGGCGGATCCACGCTTCTTCCTGCGCCAGCAGCTTGTCGAACTTCGCGTCGGCGACGGCCTCGGCGGCCAGCTCGTCGCTCTTGCGTCGCTGGTAATCGGCGAAGCTGCCCGGATACGAGCGCAACCGGCCGCGGTCCAGCTCGACGACGCGCGTGGCGACCCGATCGAGGAAACGCCGGTCGTGCGTGACGACGACGAGCGCGCCGCGCCAGGCGGCGAGCAGCTCCTCGAGCCAGCCGATCGAATCGATGTCGAGGTGGTTCGTCGGCTCGTCGAGCAGCAGCAGGTCGGGCTCGGCGACGAGCGCGCGCGCCAGCGCCACCCGCTTGCGAACGCCGCCCGACAGCTCGCCGACCCGCCGCTCTCCGTCGAGGCCGAGCCGCGTGAGCACGCTGTCGATGCGGTGGACGACGGCCCAGGCACCCTGCGTCTCGATGCGCGCCTGCAGCGCCGCGAGTCGTTCGAGTGCCGCTTCGTCCGAATGCGCGCCGCGGGCGATCGAAGCGGCGAGCGACTCGTATTCGCCGACGAGCTGCGCCTGGCCTGCGAGGCCTTCGGCGACCGCCTCGAAGATCGTGTGCGATTCGTCGAGCGACGGTTCCTGCGCGACGTAGGCGACGGAGACGCCGCTCTGGCGGGTGATTTCGCCGTCGTCGAAGGCGAGCAGTCCGGCGATGCCGCGCAGCAACGACGACTTGCCGGTGCCGTTGCGCCCGATCAGCGCGATGCGCTCGCCCGCCTCGATCGACAGCTCGGCGTCGCGCAGCAGCGCGACGTGCCCGTAGGCGAGGTCGACGTCGCGCAGCGTCAGCAGCGACATCGCTTCATCGCATTCAGCCGCCGGCGTTGCGCGCGCGCGCCGCCTTGCGCGGGGCGGACTTCGTCGCCTTGCCCGTTGCGGCGGCGCTCGCGCCTTTCGACGATTTCGCCGGCGGCCTGGTCGCCTTGCCGCCACGCGCGGCGGCCTTGTTCGCTGCCTTGTTGGCGGCCTTATTTGCAGCCTTATTTGCCGCAATGCGCAGCCGCAGCGCGTTGAGCTTGATGAAGCCGCCGGCGTCGGCCTGGTCGTAGGCGCCCTGGTCGTCCTCGAAGGTGGAAATGCGCGCATCGAACAGCGAATCGGGCGAGCTGCGCGAGACGACGATCGCATTGCCCTTGTACAGCCGCAGCGTGACCTTGCCGTTGACGTTGCGCTGCGTGTGGTCGATCAGCGTCTGCAGCGCCTCTCGCTCGGGCGACCACCAGTAGCCGTTGTAGATCAGGCTGGCGTAGCGCGGCATCAGGTCGTCCTTCAGGTGCGCGACCTCGCGATCGAGCGTCAGCGATTCGATCGCCCGGTGCGCGCGCAGCAGCACGGTTCCGCCGGGCGTTTCGTAGCAGCCGCGCGACTTCATTCCCACGTAGCGGTTCTCGACGAGGTCCAGGCGGCCGATGCCGTGGCGGCCGGCACGCTGGTTCAGTTCGGCGAGCAATTCGTGCGCCTTCATCCGGCGCCCGTCGATCGCGACGAGGTCGCCGTTGCGGAACTCCAGCTCGATGTCCTCGGGCTTTCCGGGCGCCTTCTCGAGCGGCACGGTCAGCCGCCACATGCCTTTGGCCGGCGGCTCGCGGGAGGGGTCCTCGAGCACGCCGCCTTCGTACGAGATGTGCAGCAGGTTCGCGTCCATCGAGAACGGAGCCTCGCCGCTGCGCTTCTTGAAATCGACCGGGATGCCGTTCGCGTCGGCGTAGGCGAGCAGCCTGTCGCGCGAGAGCAGGTCCCACTCGCGCCACGGCGCGATGATGCGCACGTTCGGCATCAGCGCATAGGCGCCGAGTTCGAAGCGCACCTGGTCGTTGCCCTTGCCGGTGGCGCCGTGCGAGATCGCGTCGGCATTCTCGCGACGCGCGATCTCGACCAGCCGCCTGGCGATCAGCGGACGGGCGATCGAGGTGCCGAGCAGGTATTCGCCTTCGTAGACGGTGTTGGCGCGGAACATCGGAAAGACGTAGTCGCGCACGAACTCCTCGCGCAGGTCTTCGATGTAGATCTTCTTCACGCCGGCGCGGCGCGCCTTCTCGCGCGCGGGCTCCAGCTCCTCGCCCTGGCCGATGTCGGCCGTGAAGGTGATCACCTCGCAGCCGTAGGTGTCCTGCAGCCATTTCAGGATCACCGAGGTGTCGAGACCGCCGGAATACGCGAGGACAACCTTCCGCACGTCGCTCATTTGGGGGCCGTTGTGTGAATGAAAAACCGTCGATTATATGAAAGACGAAGAAGGGAAGGGAGAAGGGGGCATCGCCTGGGCGACGTGATTTGCGGGGTCCGACGCCGCGGGTGCGAGCGGAGCGAGGAAAATGCAGCGGTATGCGCGCCCGCGCGCCCGTGCCGAAATGCGCGAAAAGTGCGCGTTTCACGCAGGCATGCACGGCACGCTGCCCGCAATGCACGCCTTCCGCGCAGCCTTGTCCGCCTCGGGTGACGGGCGGCCAGGAATGCGTGAAAAGCGCGCATTCCCCCATTTCACGCGTACGAGGCGCAGCGCCGCCGGCGCGCTCGCGGTCGCCGGTCTGCTCACGGTCGCCGCCGCGCTCACGGTCGCCGGTGCGCTCACGGTCGCCGGTGCGCTCGCGCAGTTGCGGCAGGTATGCGCGTCCCATGTCACGCTGCTGCGAAAGGCAGCGAATTCGGCGGCGTAGCCGATTACAGCGCTGAAAATGCTGCCTCTTGCAGCGCGGCGCCGCGTCGCGACGCATCTCCGGCCGCGACGACAACAGCGCCATCAGCCGGTGAGACTGGCCGCGAGGAGTAGGCTCGCTAATATTCCTTCTCGCAGGAACATCGACCCGATGAACTCGAACGACGCGGCGCTGCAAGTGGCCCAGGCGGTGCGCGATGCGTGCCGCGAGGCGGTGGCCGAAGCGTGGGAGGACGCCGGCGTGCAGGGCCTGTGCGTGGAAGGGCGCTGCGAAGTGGCGGTCGGCGCGATCGAGCGGGTTCTGGCCGAGCGAGGCGCCGCGCCGGAAGCCGGCTGAGGCATCGCGGGCGAAAGCCGGGCGAGGCCGTGGCGCCCGCGCAGTGTCGAGGCCGAGGGGTCAGCCCTCGCCCTGCACCCGCCCGAGCATCAGGTATTCGATCAGCGCCTTCTGCGCGTGCAGCCGGTTCTCGGCCTCGTCCCAGACGACCGACTGCGGACCGTCGATCACCTGGGCGCTGACCTCCTCGCCGCGATGCGCGGGCAGGCAGTGCATGAACAGCGCGTCGGGTTTCGCCATGCGCATCATGTCGGCGTCGACGCACCAGTCGGCGAATGCGCGCCGGCGCTGCTCGTTCTCCTCCTCGAAGCCCATGCTCGTCCACACGTCGGTGGTGACGAGATCGGCGCCCGCGCAGGCCTGCATCGGGTCCTCGAACTGCTCGACGCGACCGCCGAAGCGGCCGGCGCGTTCGGGCTCGATCTCGTAGCCCGGGGGAGTGGAGACCCGCACCTCGAAATCGAGCAGCTCGGCCGCCTGCAGCCAGCTGTTGCAGACGTTGTTCGAGTCGCCGATCCACGCCACCTTGCGCCCGGCGATCGGTCCGCGGTGCTCGATGAAGGTGTAGATGTCGGCCAGGATCTGGCACGGGTGGTATTCGTTCGTCAGTCCGTTGATCACCGGCACGCGCGAATGCGCCGCGAAGCGCTCGACGGTGTCCTGCTCGAAGGTGCGGATCATCACGATGTCGCACATGCGCGAGATCACCTGCGCGGCGTCCTCGACCGGCTCGCCGCGGCCGAGCTGCGAGTCGCGCGTGTTCAGGTAGATCGCCGCGCCGCCGAGCTGCTGCATGCCGGCCTCGAAGGACAGCCTCGTGCGCGTGCTCGCCTTCTCGAAGATCATCACCATCGTGCGGTCGACGAGCGGATGGTACTTCTCGTAGCGCTTGAAGCGGTCCTTGATGATCCGCGTGCGGGCGAAGAGGTACTGGAACTCCTCGGCGCAGAGGTCGCGGAACTGCAGGAAGTGGCGGAGCGTCATCGGGCGGCCTTCAGGAGGAGCGCGAGACGGCCGGCTCGGTGTCGCGCAGGAACGCGCGGATCACCGGCGCGAGCCGCTCGACGAGCAGATCGGAGTGCTCGGCGCGATAGATGAGCGGGGGCAGCAGCCGGATCACGCGCTCGGCCGTCACGTTGAACACGATTCCCGCCGCGAGTCCCTTGCGGATGATCGCGCTGCACGGGCGGTCCAGCTCGATGCCCATCATCAGGCCCTGGCCGCGCACGTCGACGACGCCGTCGACGCCGTCGAGCGCCGCGCGCAGCCCCGAGAGGATGCGCTCGCCCTGCACGCGCGCGTTGTCGAGCAGTCCTTCCTCCTTCATCACCTGCAGCGTGACGAGGCCGGCGCGCATCGCCAGCGGATTGCCGCCGAAGGTCGTGCCGTGGTTGCCGGGCTGGAACACTTCGGCCGCCGCGCCGCGCGCGAGCACTGCGCCGATCGGCACGCCGGAGGCAAGGCCCTTGGCGAGCGGAACGACGTCGGCGCGCACGTCGGCCCAGTGATGCGCGAACCACTTGCCGGTGCGGCCGGTGCCGCACTGCACCTCGTCGACCATCAGCAGCCAGCCGCGCTCGTCGCACAGGCGGCGCGCGGCGCGCAGGTAGTCGATGCGCGCCGGCTGGATGCCGCCTTCGCCCTGGATCGCCTCGAAGAAGACGGCAACGATGTTCGGCCGCTCGGCGGCGACGCGCTCGAGGGCGGCTGCGTCGTTCAGCGGAACGCGCACGAAGCCCTCGACCAGCGGCTCGAATCCCTCGTGCACTTTCGGATTGCCGGTGGCCGACAGCGTGGCGAGCGAGCGGCCGTGGAACGCGCGCTCGCAGACGACGATCTCCGGACGATCGATGCCGCGCTGGTGCCCGTACTTGCGCGCGATCTTGATCGCCGCCTCGTTGGCCTCGAGGCCGGAGTTGCAGAAGAACGCGTTGGTCATCTCCGACAGCTCGACCAGGCGCGCGCCCAGCTCGGTCTGCAGCGGCACTTCGAAGACGTTCGAGCTGTGGATGATGCGGGCGACCTGCTCGCGCAGCGCCGCCACCAGCTTCGGGTGCGCATGGCCGAGCGTGTTCACCGCGATGCCCGCCAGCGCGTCGAGATGGCGCCGTCCTTCCGTGTCGTAGAGCCAGACGCCGTCGCCGTGCGTGAAGGCGACGGGCTGGCGGTTGTAGGTGTTCATCAGGGGCACGGTGGCGGCCATGGCGGTATCCGGCGTGGAGGCAGGCAGGAGGCGGGGAAGGTGTCGATTGTAGGAGATGGGGCGGGGCCCGCGCGGGCGACGGCGGCGAGGCTTGCGAAAGAGCTTCCGCGGACGCGCCTAAGTTGTCGATCCCATTGGCTTTTTCCACACAGAGTGTGTCGAAAACGACAGCCCGGGGGGTAGAATCTGCGCCCAACGGGTAGGCACATGCCCCGGGGAGGAAAGGTCGATGAGCATCGACGCGACGGCCGATCCGCGGCCGCAGTATCGCGTGGCCGTGTTCGGCCTCGCGAGCCGCCTGCACCACCTGCTCGAGGTCGTGCTGCGGCACGCGCGGCACAATCGCTATCGATACGCGCTGTCGACGACGCGCGGGCCCGGCGACTTCGACGTCGCTCTGGTGGACATGACCAGCGCCGGCGGCGTCGATGCGGCGCTCACGCTCGAGCAGATCTTCGACGAGCGCGCCGTGCTGCGCGTCGGACGCCGCTGCGATGCGGGACGGCCGCGCGACGACCTGCTGCAATCGAGCTTCGTCGGCCAGGTGCTTTATGCGTTGAACCGGGTGGTCGACGCCAGGCGCTCGCGCGAGCGCGCCGAGCGCGAGGCGGCGGCGATCGATGCCGGACGCATCGTTGCCGAGGACGGCGTTCGGCGCCGGCCGCGCGCGCTGATCGTCGACGACAGCCCGACGGTGCGCCGGCAGTTGTCGCTGGCGCTGAACCGCATCGGCCTGGACGGCGAGGCGGTGTCGAGCGCGGACGAGGCGCTCGACGTGCTGGCGATGCGCAGCTACGAGCTGATGCTCGCGGACGTGGTGATGCCCGGGCTGGACGGCTACCAGCTGACGCGTACCGTGCGCCGCGACCGCGGCCTTCGCGCGATGCCGGTGATCCTGCTCACGAGCCGATCGTCGCCTTTCGACCTGGCGCGCGGAGCGCTCGCCGGTTGCAACAGCTACCTGGTGAAACCCGTCTCGATGCAGACGCTGCACGAAACCGTGCAGCGCCAGTTGCGCCGCTACGCGAAGCGGCGGCGGATGGTGAAGGAACTGCGGTTCGCGGCGTAAGGGTGGGCTTCACCCTTCACCGCCTTCTCACTTCACCCGGTTGCGGTATTCCGCCGTGCGCGTGTCGATCTCGATGCGATCGCCGATTTCGACGAAGGCCGGCACCGGGATCTCGAAGCCGGTCGGCTTGATGCGCGCGGGCTTCATCACCTTGCCCGAGGTGTCGCCCTTGACGGCCGGCTCGGTGTATTCCACCTCGCGCACGACGCTGTTGGGCATCTCGACGGAGATCGCGCGGCCGTCGTAGAACGTGACTTCGCAGGGCATTCCGTCGTCGAGGTAGTTGAGCACCTCGCCCATGCTGTCGCGCTCGATCTCGTACTGGTTGTACTCGCTGTCCATGAACACGTACATGGGATCGGCGAAATACGAGTAGGTGACTTCCTTCTTGTCGAGGATCAGCACGTCGAACTTCTCGTCGGCCTTGTAGACCGACTCGGTGCCGGAGGCGTTCAACAGGTTCTTCAGCTTGAGCTTGACGACGGCGGCGTTGCGGCCGGACCGGTTCAGCTCGGCGCGCTGCACGACCATCGGATCCTTGCCGATCATGACGACGTTGCCGACGCGCAGTTCCTGGGCGAGTTTCATGAGGCTTCAGGGTGAAACGGTTGGGGTTCAGGGTAACCTGCAATTATAGCCTTTCGATGCAGAATTCGACGAATCGCGTGCACAGGTCGTCCTGCCGACCCAGCGTCGCGCTCCATCGGGCGAACCGGGGACGAAGCTCGTCGAGATGCGCGTCGAAGGCTGGCCAGGCGCGAGCCCAGTCCGCATGGCCCGACCAGGCGAGCATCGCTTCGTCGCAGGCGAGCATCGCTTCGTCGCAGGCGAGCATCG
>ERZ778017.2690-NODE-2690-length-13891-cov-4.966970_pt1 | contig 13891 bp, 15 predicted proteins | sample MGYA00375747_ERZ778017 | MGnify/ENA primary metagenome ERZ778017 (study PRJEB29350, sample SAMN05509838) | bioreactor metagenome | biome: bioreactor; material: wastewater | place: South Africa: University of Cape Town | collected 2014-03-17 ... | reverse complement strand
CTCTTTCCCTACACGACGCTCTTCCGATCTGCTTGCGCGGGAATTGACGCTGCCGGAAGTCGCGCAATCCGTAGTGCTGACGCGGACTTCGGGCCGGGCATCTTCGATGCCGGAAAGCGAAACGCTCGAAGCATTCGCCGCGACGCGCGCCACGCTCGCCGTGCATCTTTCTATTCACGCGATTGCCGAAGTGGTGCGCCGCCTCTTGCCCTTTTATGGACCCGATTGCCCGGCCGCCGTCGTCTATCGTGCCTCATGGCCGGACGAGCAGATCGTTCGCGCGACGCTTTCGACGATCGTGTTCAAGACGGCAGACCTGGCATTGGAGAGAACGGCGCTCATCCTTGTCGGCGAAGCACTGGGGCACGACGATTTCCGCGAAAGCGCGCTTTATAGCATCGACTACAGACGCAGGTTTCGCGGCGGCTGACGTAGGAATCAAAAATGGCTGATACGCCGTCATTGCCGCCCGGCTTGATCATCGCGGCCCCAAGATCGGGCTCCGGAAAAACAACCGTGACGCTTGGACTTTTGCGCGCATTGAAAAGGCGCGGTCATGTCGTGCAGCCGTTCAAGTGCGGGCCGGATTATATCGATCCGGCGTTCCATGCAGCGGCCTCCACACGAGCGTCCTACAACATCGACAGCTGGACGATGCGCTGGCCGCTGGCCGCGGATCTTCTTGTCCGGAACTCGGATGGCGCGGATATCGCGATCGCCGAAGGACTGATGGGCCTTTTCGACGGCGTCGTGCAGCCCGGCCGGTGGGGCAACGGAGCGAGCGCCGATCTGGCAGCGGCCGTCGGATGGCCGGTCGTGCTTGTTCTCGACGTATCCGGACAATCGCAAACCGCCGCCGCCGTTGCTCGTGGATTTCAAGACTATCGTGAAGGCGTGACGATCGCGGGCGTCATTCTCAACCGCGTTGGGAGCGCACGCCATACCCGGTTCGTATCCGAAGCAATTGAAGCAGCAGGGTTGACGGTCATCGGCGCGCTGCCGCGCCAAGCGAACCTCGAATTGCCGGAACGGCATTTGGGCCTCGTGCAGGCCGAGGAAACGGCCGAGCTTGAAAGTCGTCTGGACTCGCTCGCCGATTTCATCGAAGCGCATGTCGATATCGCACGTCTAATCAAGCTCGCCCGGCGGGGATCGGTTGCGGCTGTTTCTCCCGCAAACATTCGCCCGCCGGGACAGCGCATCGCCCTCGCACGCGACGCCGCTTTCTCGTTCGTCTATCCTCACCTCTTGGCGGCATGGCGCACCGCTGGCGCAGAGATCCTGCCGTTTTCTCCGCTCGCTGATGAAACGCCAGATTCGACGGCCGACATCGTTTGGCTGCCCGGCGGGTATCCCGAGCTTCACGCAGGCCGTCTCGCCGGGGCTCGGCGTTTCAAAGCCGGGGTGAGGGAATTCGCGCAAACCCGGCCCGTCCACGGGGAGTGCGGCGGCTACATGGCCCTCGGCGCGGGGCTAGTCGATGCAGCCGGGCAGCGTCACGAGATGGTCGGCCTTCTTGGCTTGGAGACATCGTATGCGGCGCGCAAGTTCAATCTGGGCTACCGCAAAGCCGAGCTTCTCGACGCGTGCGTTCTAGGCAGCCCTGGCGATATCCTGACCGGCCACGAGTTTCACTATGCGAGCGTCCTCTCCGCCCCGGATGCACCGCTCTTCAAATTGCAGGATTCAGACGGACATAATCTTGCCCAAAGCGGAAGCCGTCGTGGGCTTGCGACTGGTTGTTTCTTCCACCTCATCGACTGACCTGCCGAGGTTGTTCCAGCCGATTGCAAGCCTCTGATCTTTATTGCTATTTTTTTGATACGGTCTGGCCGAGCCGATTAGGGAACTTTTTGTCGCTTTTGCGCATTTAAACAGCAGAACGTTCGTTAAGGTGTGCTTTGCCGTCCAAAGGCGAGGTCGCACTTATTTAAAAAGGGGTTTTCCAAAAAATGGGCGCGGGAAGTGCCTCCAAACAGGGGGAATCAACGACAATTCAGCCGCCGCTGCCGATGGAGCTTCAAGGCCAAATCGGTCAGCGCCTTCGCGAAGCATATAACGAACTCATAAGTGAGCCGGTTCCGGACCGCTTCGTTCAGCTTCTTCAGCAATTGAAGACGCGCGAAAGCCAGAATTCGGACGAAGGGCAGGGGAGCGACCCGTGACGCGACCCGCTGATGATCTGCAAACGTTGTTGATTGGAGCCGTTCCGAATTTGCGCGCGTTCGCGAATTCACTATGCGGCGATCCCACGCGAGCGGACGATCTCGTGCAAGATACGCTCGTCAAGGCGTGGACCAATCTGGATAGCTTCGAGAAGGGTTCCAATCTCAAGGCATGGCTGTTCACGATTCTTCGCAACACCTATTTCTCGGAGCTTCGGAAGCGTCGCCGCGAGGTTGAAGACGCCGACAACGCAATGGCTGAGAGAATGTCGATTCTGCCCGATCAGCAGGTTCACATGGATCTTATCGATTTCAAGAAGGCGTTTGGAACGCTCAGCGACGACCAGAAAGAAGTTCTGCTTCTCGTCGGCGCCGAAGGGTTCTCCTACGAAGAAGCCGCCGAGATCACCGGTGCAGCAGTTGGCACTGTCAAAAGCCGTGTCAACCGGGCGCGCGTCGCACTCACGAAATCACTCGGGTTGGAATCGGGTGAAGACTTCACGTCGAACACGGAATTTATGGGACTCGTCCGGATGGGCCAGACGGGTGTGCGCTAAATATTCCTTGGTTGTTCGGGGCAACGGCCTTTCGGCTGAAAGCAAAACGGCCATTTAGAATTTGGGAAAATCGCGAGGTATACAATGTCAATCGCCGAATCTATCGCCCCGCATCTGCCGTATCTGCGCCGCTATGCGCGATCACTGACGGGCAGCCAGCAGTCCGGCGACAATTATGTGGCGGCCGTTCTGGAAGCCCTCATTACCGATTCAAGCGTTTTCGATAAGTCCCTGTCGCCGCGCGCTGCGCTCTACCGTGCCTTTACGAAGGTCTGGAATTCGATTGCGGTCAATCGCACTCCTGAAGAGCCGCAGACGGCGGAGAAGTCTTTGCCTGAGCGCCGTATCGAGTCGATAACACCTCTGCCGCGGCAGGCATTTCTCTTGGTGTCGGTGGAGGGTTTCACCACAGCAGAAGCAGCGCAAATTCTCGACGTCACACCTGCCCACATCACGGAACTACTGCAAATGGCCGGCGCGGAAATCGCTGAGCAGCTCTCGGCCGACGTTCTGATCATTGAAGACGAGCCGTTGATCGCGATGGACCTTGAAGCGCTCGTCGTCGATATCGGCCACCGCGTGCAAGGCGTGGCCCGCACTCATAAGGAAGCGGTCGCAGAGGTCGAGAAGAAGGCTCCTTCTCTCGTCCTTGCTGACATTCACTTGGCCGATGGCAGCTCGGGGCTCGAAGCCGTCAACGAAATTCTTGAAAATATCAGCATTCCCGTCATTTTCATCACGTCATTCCCGGAACGACTACTGACAGGGACGAAACCCGAACCCGTGTTCTTGATCACCAAGCCGTTCGAGCCGGCCGTCGTAAAGGCAATGATCAGCCAGTCGCTCTTTTTCGGTCTCCGCTCATCAAAGGCTGGTCAACGCGCCGCCTGATTGAATTTCGGCATCTAAGATAATGGGCTGCAATGGCGCTTGCCGTTGCAGCCCAATTTCTTTTGTGCGAGCGTTGCCCACATGGGCAGGAAGGTTATCCCGCCGCCCTGCCGATACTCATCAGCTGTTTGCGTTCTGTCGTTCAATTGGCACTCAGACACTCAGGCTCTGCGCATGAAGTTGCCGATGAGTGCTAACACGAAGAGAACGATGGCGATCCAGAACAGCAGTCGTGCGCCTTCCATTGCGGTTCCCGCCACGCCGCCAAATCCTAGGAACGCTGCGATGATCGCAACGATCAGAAATACAATGGCGTAGTGTAGAAGATTGCCCATTTGCAGACTCTCCATTTCGGTTTGTCGCAGTGGAACGCCCTGAAATCCTAAGCGGTTCCGAGTTTGACGCGGCAAAGCACGAATGGAGTGCCAAGATTCGTCCGCCTGCTGATGGCAGAAAACGGCGAGCCCGCGACGCTCGGGGGGAAGCGCGCGGGCTCTGTATATTGTGCCGTACCCTGGGCCACGGGGGAGTGGGAGGGAGTTATGAGTACAGGCACAAATTTAGAACGCAGCGTGCTTCGCGGGGTTCCGAGAAAAATGCTGCTGCAGCCCGAAAAAATGTCGGACCCTTGAAAGGGCTGCGAGCCATCGTTAACCATCGGCCTGCCGCATAGAGCAGGCGATTTCGAAACGCCTGAAACAGTCCGGCTGAGCCTAATCGGCCGCGAATATCTCAGGAACTTGGCGGAGCAGGCGGCGACGTGCCGTGGCGGACTCAATAATGCCATCAGCGCCCGCCATTGGCTCGATCCAAAGTATCACATGGGCGTGTTCCACATAGCTTATCGCTTGCAACTGCTATCTAATTACTGAACCCACGCCGGTCTTGCCGTATCATCAGCGGCGAATGTAGCGGAGATCAATGCCTCTCATTACGTCAAGCATTCCCCGGACGCTCGCCGTATGGGTTGCGATCGCAGTTCTTTCCGGCCTTGCAGCGATCGCGGCATGGCGTTGGACGGTGACCGCCGCCCACGGCGTGACGCATTCGCTCCTCGTCCAGCAGCAGCTCGCGAATTGGCTGAGCGCCGCGCAGGATCTCGAAACGGGTCAGCGCGGCTATCTCCTCACGCGCGACACCGGTTATCTCGAACCCTATAACTCCGCGAAGAAGTCGATCGGAAAGATCCATGCGGCCTTAGCCAAACTCGCGGGTCAAAATCCGCAGCAGCTCGCAACCATCGAAGCCATAGACCAGACATTGCACAGGCGCCTGGCGGTGATCGACAAGAGCATTGCCGAGCTGCAAGACGGGAGCAGTGCCGCCAAAGCGGGGGTCGACAATGGTCTGGGCCAGAAGATCATGGACCATTTCCGGGATCAGATTGCCGACGCCAGGGAGAAGGAACAGTTGGTGTTCAAGCAAAGGCTTGAACAGTTCCGCAGTCGAAGCTTCTGGCTGCTGACTGCCATGCTGGCCACGCTACTCGCCAGCGCCGGATTGGCGATGATTGCCCTGATCCGCGAAAGGCAGCGCGTCGCCGCGCTAGAGCTTACCGCGCTTACGCTGACCACCACCAATCGCACCCTCGAACAGCACGTCGAGGCTCGCACCGAGGAACTCGCCATCGAGCGGGATAGGGCCGAGGCGGAACGCGAACGCGCCGAGGCGCTGCTGCGCGACGTTACGCATCGCATTGGAAACACGCTGGCGCTCGTCGTCGGCTTCATCAATCTGCACATTCGCCACACGAGCGATCCGGTATCGCTGAAAACGCTGGCAGGTGCACGCGACCGGATTCACGCCATTGCAAGTGCCCAGCGGCGGATCAATGTCGCCAACGATCTTGAATTGGTACGGATCGACACGCTCATCCAATCCGTGATGGCTGACGTCGTCGCCGCGACGGCGGAAGATCGCATCGCTCTTACGGTCGACATGCCGCCTCTTTTGGTCCCGGCCCAGGCCGCAACCTCGCTCTGCGTGTTGACTCAGGAATTCGTGGTGAACTCGTTGAAGCATGCCTTCGATGGGATGAACGACGGAGAAATAAGCGTCCGGCTACATAAGACAGGAGGCAATGCAGCCAAGCTCATCATCGAGGACAACGGCATGGGCTTGCCTGAAAACTGGAAAGGTATGAACAGCGGCGAAGCCGCGGAAGAGGAAGGCCTTGGGACGAAGATCGCCAATCTTCTAACCCGCCAGTTTGGGGGCACCATCTCTTATGATGTCGTTCAGCCCGGGTCCCGCCGGCCGGGCACACGGGTTACCCTCCATTTGACGGATCTCGCGCTAACGCCTGGAAGTCCGGAGAGGCAGGAGCAGGAAGAGCGTGATATGCAGCTGTGATTGGCCGAGAGGCATTGCAAGCGCCTGCCGTCAGGCAACCTTCCAGCGTTGGGCAAATTCAGGCGAAAGACGCAGATCGCGGGGCTTGGGATGCACAGCGCGTCCCGCTGCGAGGCACTCATTGACAAAGCGGATCGCGGACTTGACGCTCTGCTCCGACAACGGCTTCGTAAGGACGCCGCAAGCCGACGCAAGGTCTGCCGGCAGGCCGCCCGGATTCGAGGTCGTAAAGATCACGGTGGCGCGCCGGTCTTGAGCGAGATGACGCGCAACGTCGGGTCCGGTGGTCCCGTCCCGCAGGTGGACATCGACAAGAGCCAGATCGCAAGGGGATTCTGCCGCCATCCGCATGGCGCCTCGCAGCGTGGACGCTACGCCAACGACTTGATGTCCCAAGTCTTTGACGATGGTCTCTAATTCGTCAGCAAGGATTGGTTCGTCTTCGGTAATAAGAATGTTCATGACACCCCCGCGAAATCTCCCTGAACGCCCCCGTTCTGGAGAAGGTGCATCCTTCAGCGGTCTAAACGCTGCCTGCGGAGGATAGTTCCCGACACCGCCGGGCGATTGGCGTTACGGTTTCCGATTACTTACCCGCGTCGAGAGGATGCCCTTCATGCCGGGCACGGGACGACACGCTTCCGATGTTTGCGAGGGGGCCCGAAACCGACCACGTAAAGATGCCGGCATCTCCGGAAGCTTTCGGTTCGAGCTTTAATCCTTGCGTGGAGAAGCGCTCGATGACGGACATGCCATAGCCCTTCTCGCGATCGGGATAGCGGCCCGGTCCGCCGGTTTCACGCCACGAGATGGTAATCATGCGCTTATGATCGACCGTCCATGAGAGATTGACCTTGCCCGTCGCAACCGAGAGCGCGCCGTGTCGGGTGGAATCGAGGGAGAGCTCCGTCAGGATCATGCCAAGCGTCTGCGCAGCTTCCGGCGTAACGAGGAGAGGAGGCCCAGAGAACTCGATCCGTGTCGCGTCGGAGCGAGCGACGGCCTCGATCTCGGCTGCCGCCAGCGTGCTGAAGTCGACGCTCTGCCAGTCGGCAGCAACGATCAGATCCTGCGACGCGGCAAGGCCCGCCACCCGTAATGCGAACTCCCTGAGGTGCGATTGAACGTCGACCGCCTCGCGAGCTGTCAGCCGCGCCATGGCCAGGATCAGCGCCAGCATGTTCTTTGATCGGTGGGAAACTTCGCGCAGCAGAGAATCGGTTCGCGACAGGCTCTGCTTCTGAGCGGTGACGTCCTGGGCGATACCGGCCAGTCCGATGACTTGACCCGAGTCGTTCGCTATGGGCTGCGCCCGTAACGCCAACCAGCAGAATTCGCCATCGAAGCGGCGAAGCCGGACATCCGCCGTCAACGGCCGGCCCTGTGCAAGACTGGCGCAAACCATATTGAGCAAGCGCCGTCTTTCATGCGGGAAAATCCTGCGCAGAACGTCGCGCGCGGTGATCGCGGTCGCGCCATCGGGCGGCTTCAATATCGTGCTGCATGAGGAGCCCCAAATCAGCGCGCCGTTGTCACGATACCACTCCCACGCGCACATACCCGCCGACTCGAGTGCCAAGCGCAAACGCTCGGTACCGTCCCCCCGGTGCGGGGAAGCCGAGAAATGAAATGCGTCGTCGGAATGCGTCAGATGACCCGCCTCCGACTTTTTTTGAAATGTCTCAGCACCCATGATGTCATTTGCTTGCCTGCGTTTTTGCGTCGGCACTTCGTCGTTCTCTTTTCTTGACGTGCGTGAGATCGGCCGCGCAAACGTCATTGTCGCAGCCGCCATCAAAGAAGTAACGAGCGCAAAGCAAATCCAGTTGCGCCAAATTGTGGATTGAAGAGGCGCGAGCGACGTTGCGGCGCGAACGCGCAACCCAAAGGCTGACGGTTCTGAGGAGCGTTCAAGATATGAGTCCGACGACCCGAAGCTCTGTGCCGTTGCGGCGTCATCAATCGTGCGGAGGCTCGTTAACACCGAACCGTTCGAGTCTGTGACAGCCATGGTCCACGGACCGCTCGAAAATCCGCGCAAGATCTCGTTAAGGAATGAGACGGGAACGCGCGGCCTGCGATATCGCCGACGGGTTGTCGTCTTTCGCTTGGGAGGGCAGCCAAATATCGATGCCGTTTTGTGGAACACCGGCGACTGTGCGAGCCGCTGAAATATGTGGTGTTCCCGTTGCAAGCGTCTCTTCCGCCGCTGAAAGGCCCTGCTGATCCAATCCGGACGAGATGGAAGCTCCGCCTTGGAGATGTGTGCTCTCCACAGTCGGAATGACTTCCAGAGCGGCGTTCCGCTCGTGGAACTCCGCTTCGCTTGAACGGGAAGGATTGCTGCTTTTGATCACCGTCGCCAATTGCGTTGGATCGCGCAGGCTCAGAAGAGCGCTAAGACGTTGGTCGAGGCACGCTGCCGCAAGGGATGCGCGCATCTGCGCGGCATTGCTTAGGGCGGTTCGTGCCCGCGCATCCAACCCGTTGATAACGAGCACACCGCCGCAGACCCAGGCGAGCGCCAGTAAAAGAGGGACCGAGCGAGCCGCCACACCACGGAGCCCTTGTCGCTCCATTTTGTTCAAATGCCGCGGCGGGAACCATCCCTCCTGTTGATTATTCGTCACGATTGATACTTTATATTATTCCTAACAAATGCCAGATTCTTCCAGTATTCTAAGTCGTGAGAGTGCCTCTTTGTTCCAACACGTCGTCCGATATGTTACCGCGGCAACATCGGGCGGGGGCAGGTCGCCACGATGGTGACACAAGGACCGAAGAGGTCATGGGATCGCGGCGGGGCCTCGGCAGGGCATAGTTTCAGGACCTGATGAAAGCATCGCGAACACGTTTCGGATTGGTCTGGCTAACGCTGGTCGCCTTCAGCGTGCAGCTGGCCGTCGCGGTTCTGCATCACCACGATCATTCCATCGACCGCGGATGGGGCTTTGCGGCGCGCGCCATGACGGCGGGCCTTTGCGCTCCGTCGAGCAAGCATCCGTGCAAGCCGGGACCGCACGAAAATAACGATGGCTGCGTCTTGTGCTGGGCGGCCGCCATGGCCGCGAATTCACTGGAACCGCCGCCTCTTCCACAAATCCCATTGCCGCAAATGGCCGTCGGAGTGCGTATCGATGCGTCCGAGACCCAGGCCGTCACGCTCCTGCACCGCGGCCATTTCCGCGCCCGCGGACCTCCACGAATCGAAGCGACCTGAGAGCTAGCGATCGACCGCTCGCTGCCGCTTACGGCGCAGCGATTCGAGGGCGCTCTCCAATTGGCGCTGCCTCCTCGGCTGGTGCCTCATTCATTGCAGCGACGGTCGTTGTCGTCCGATAGAAATTCGGCCGCCGGCGCCCGCAATCGCCTGGATCTTGGAGATTACCAATGTTGAAGACTTTCGTAGGGCTCGCTTCGGCGGCCTTCTTTCTAGCTTCGCCTGCTCTTGCCGCGCAGGCACAGCACAGACAACTCGGCCCTCATGTTCACGGACAGGGGACGCTCGACATCGCCATCGAAGGCAAGAAAGTTGAAATGGAACTGGTCGCGCCTGGCATGGACATCGTCGGCTTCGAGCACATCCCATCGACGGACGATCAGAAAGCCGCGGTCGAGACGGCCAAGAAGAAACTGACCGACGTGCTGTCGGTATTCAAGTTACCCGCGGCCGCCAAGTGCAAGGCCGATTCCGCCAACGTCGAAAGTCGCAAAGAAACGCACCAGCCGGGAGAAAAGGATCCCGATGCGGCGGAAGAAAGCTTGCCGGGGCATGAGCATTCCGAATTCCACGCCACCTATACGATCACGTGCGAAGCGCCCGAGAGTTTGACAGGTATCGATACCGTCTACTTCACGAACTTTGCAGGTGCGCAGCTCCTGAACGTCAACGTCACAACATCGAAGGGCCAGACTCAGGCGCAGATGACGCGTGCGAAGCCGACCCTCGATCTAACGGGGGTGATGTAGAGCGATGGATGATCTTCCGACCCTTGAGGTTGGACAGCGGGGGGAGAGCGTAGGCTCTCCCGACGCCGTCTCGTTTTCCGATGTGCAATACACGTGGCCTGGATCGTCGCCCTTCACGCTGTCGATCGAGAGCTTTGCATTGGCACGGGGAGAAAAGCTTCTTCTTCTCGGGCCATCAGGCAGCGGAAAAAGCACGTTTCTTAGCCTTCTCGCAGGGATTGTCGCTCCGAATAAGGGCAAGATCGACGTGCTCGGAACGAACATGGCCGAGTTGGGTGGGGCAGCACGCGATCGCTTTCGCGTCGAACATTTCGGCATCATCTTCCAGATGTTCAATCTGCTGCCGTACGGCTCGCTGATCGACAACGTGCTTCTGCCTCTGCGGTTCTCACGCACGAGACGCGACCGCGCACTCGTGCAGGGACCGGTTGAGGACGTCTCGAAACGCCTGCTCATGGCGCTTGGTCTCGATGAATCCGTTGTTGGGAGCGCGAGAGCCGCAAGCCTGAGCGTCGGTCAGCAGCAGCGCGTCGCAGCCGCGCGCGCCTTGATCGGCTCGCCCCAGATCATCGTGGCGGACGAGCCGACGTCGGCGCTCGATCGCAACACGGAAGGAGCGTTTCTGAAGCTTTTGTTCGCCCAAAGCATGGCCGCCGGGGCAAGCGTCATCATGGTCAGCCACGATGAGAGTCTCGGTCAGTTCTTCGATCGCGTCGTCCGTCTCGATGAGATTGCCGTCGCAAAGCGAGGTGCACGCCAATGATGATTGTTCGCCTCGCACTTCAATCGCTCGCCAACCGCCGGGTTACTGCGGTTCTGACCGTGCTCGCCATCGCCGTCAGCGTCATGCTGCTCTTAGGTGTCGAGAAGGTTCGCACGGGCGCCAAGCAAAGCTTCGCCGATACGATCTCCGGCACCGACCTGATCGTCGGCGCTCGCAGCGGCAGTCTCAACCTGTTGCTTTATTCCGTCTTCCGCATCGGCAACGCCACGAACAACGTCACGTGGAAAAGCTATCAGGACATCGCCAAGATGCCGGAGGTGAAGTGGATCGTTCCGCTGTCACTCGGAGACAGTCACCACGGATTCCGCGTGCTCGGGACGAACACCGATTACTTCACGCATTACAAGTTCCGTCACGGCCAAAGCATGAAGTTCGTAGCTGGCGGGCCGTTCAAGGACCTGTTCGATGCGGTGATCGGATCAGACGTCGCCGAGGCGCTCCACTATAAGGTCGGCGACAAGATCATCATTGCCCACGGCACCGGCGCTATTTCCTTCATTAAACACGCCGACAAGCCGTTCCGCGTCTCCGGCATACTGGCCAAGACCGGTACGCCGATCGACCGCACCGTACATGTCAGCCTTCAGGCGATCGAGGCCATTCACATCGATTGGAAAAATGGCGCGCCGGTCCCAGGGCAAAGCATATCTCCGGAGCAGGTGCGCAAGATGGATTTGACGCCGACGGCGATTACAGCCGCCATGGTCGGCCTCAAGTCGAAGCTCGCGACCTTCAGGGTTCAGCGCGCCATCAACAATTATGAGGAGGAGCCATTATCGGCGATCATGCCGGGCGTCGCCTTGCAGGAATTGTGGGGCATGATCGGCACTGCCGAAACCGCGCTTTCCGCAGTCTCGGCAATGGTCGTCGTGACGGCGCTTCTCGGCATGGTGACGATGATCCTGACGACGCTGAACGAACGGCGCCGCGAGATGGCTATTCTGCGTTCGGTCGGCGCGACACCGGCGACCGTTCTCGGCCTGCTCGCAGCCGAAGGCGGTCTTTTGACTCTCGCAGGCGTCGTCGTCGGTGCGCTCGGGCTTTACGCGGGACTCTATCTAGCGCGGCCCTACATCGATCACACGTACGGGCTGAGCCTTCCCATCGATCCGCCCCGTCCGGACGAATGGCTGAAGCTTGGATCGATTGTCGTCGCCGGATTTGTTGCGGGACTGTTACCCGCCATCAGGGCTTACCGCTTGTCGCTTGCCGACGGCATGATGGTCAGAACCTGATCGACGAGACCCCGAGAGGAGGAGAATATGGTGTCGATACAGAAAAGACTGCTGAGAGGCGCGCTTCTCCTCTCGATCATCGCGGGGACCACATCGGCATTTGCCGCCGATGCCGTGCGGCAACTCAAATGGGCCGATCTCGTGCCGAAGAACATTCCGTTCAACCCGATGAAGTCCAAAACCTTCTTCGGGGGCTCGACGGTCGTGCCAGACGGCAGTCCCCCACCACCGCCGCTGCCCGAAGGCAAGTTCATGTCGGTCAAACGCCGCCAGCCCGGCAGCGATCGTCCGCCTGCAATCGTTCCGGAACTCGACGGCAAGGAGGTTTCGATTGGCGGCTATGTCGTGCCGCTCGATTTCGACGCAACGACGGTGAAGGAATTTCTGCTCGTGCCGTTCGTGGGGGCGTGCATCCACGTGCCGCCTCCGCCAGCGAACCAGATCATCTACGTCAAGTCGGAAAAGGGCTTCGAAGTCGGCGGTCAATTCGATCCCGTAACCGTGACGGGTAAGATCAATACGACCGTCGCGTTCACCGGCCTTGCCGACGCAGGGTACACAATTACCGCCGATAGCGTCGTGCCACGCACGAAGTGAGACCGGCGGGCGGAACTGGGCGGTGCTCTAGCCTGCTCGGTTCCGCTATAGCTCACGTTTCGAGTTTGCGGCGGCGGAGAGGCGCAATTTATGCCAAGCCCAGCGAACGTAGATTTGTATTTTAGCGGATAGCAGTCGCTCGGTAACACCGTTGCGAACAGGGTCCTGTCTAATAAGCTCAGCAATTCTTCTTAGTTCGTGGACGTTACGCAGCTGAATAGGTTCACCCTCAAGTTAACGCCAACTTGAGAGGTTGACATGTCCACGACCCTAACGCGCAGATCGGCGATCGCTGCCGCATTCGGCTTCGGCATCGCCGGGCTCGCTGGTCACGCTTCCGTCGCCGCCGCCAAAGACATTACGCTGCTGAACGCGTCCTATGATCCTACGCGCGAACTTTACGCCGCGTACGACAAGGCGTTCTCCAAATATTGGAAGGAAAAGACCGGCGATAACGTGACGGTCAAGCAATCGCACGGCGGCTCCGGCATGCAGGCGCGTGCGGTGATCGATGGTCTTCAGGCGGACGTCGTGACCTTGGCTCTCGCGGCCGATGTGGACGCGCTTCATACCAAGGGCAATCTTCTCGCCGCCGACTGGCTGAAGCGCCTTCCCGACAACTCCGCGCCATACACGTCGACGATCGTTTTTCTCGTCCGCAAGGGCAATCCGAAGACGATCAAGGACTGGCCCGATCTCGTCAAGAACGGCGTCCAAATCGTAACGCCGAATCCCAAGACATCGGGCGGCGCGCGCTGGAATTATCTTGCAGCCTGGGGCTACGCCCTGAAGCAGCCCGGCGGCAACGCGGAGAAAGCCAGGGGATTCGTAGGCCAAATCTACAAGCACACGAAAGTGCTTGATTCCGGTGCACGCGGTTCAACGACGACGTTCGTCGAACGCGGCATCGGCGACGTTCTCCTGGCCTGGGAAAATGAGGCCCATTTGGCGGTCAAAGAATTCGGTCCGGACAAGTTCGAGATCGTAACACCGTCCATTTCGATTCTCGCCGAGCCTAACGTGGCCGTTGTCGACAAGGTCGTCGATAAGCGCGGCACCCGCCAGGTCGCGGAAGCCTACCTGAAGTATCTCTACAGCCCCGAAGGCCAGAAGATTGCAGCGGAGAACTATTACCGCCCGCGCGATCCCAAGATTGCTGCCGAGTTTGCCGGCGAGTTCACTCCAATAAAGACGTTCACGATCGATGACGTCTTTGGTGGCTGGACGAAAGCGCAGAAGACGCACTTCGACGATGGCGGCGTGTTCGACCAGATTTACGCGCCGGGCAAGAGCTGATCGCCGAGACATTGCCGGAATTCGTGCGCCGCTCGCCGAAGAGCA
>ERZ778017.2686-NODE-2686-length-13921-cov-5.148132_pt1 | contig 13921 bp, 11 predicted proteins | sample MGYA00375747_ERZ778017 | MGnify/ENA primary metagenome ERZ778017 (study PRJEB29350, sample SAMN05509838) | bioreactor metagenome | biome: bioreactor; material: wastewater | place: South Africa: University of Cape Town | collected 2014-03-17 ... | reverse complement strand
TCATGCGCACGGGTGCCGCCGGCGTCCTCGTCGGATTCGGCGGGGGAGCGGCGTCGACGACGCGGGCGACCCTCGGCATCCACGCACCCATGGCGACCGCCGTCGCGGACGTCGCCGGCGCGCGCCGCGACTACCTCGACGAGTCCGGGGGACGCTACGTGCACGTCATCGCGGACGGTGGCGTGGGCACGTCGGGCGACATCGTGAAGGCGCTGGCGATGGGGGCGGATGCCGTCATGCTGGGCGTCGCGCTGTCGCGAGCGACCGACGCCCCGGGCCGCGGCTACCACTGGGGTCCCGAGGCGCACCACCCGCAGTTGCCGCGCGGCCGCCGCGTGAAGGTCGGCCGGGTGGCTCCGCTCGAGGAGATCCTGTACGGCCCGGCGCCCGTTGCCGACGGCACCGCGAATCTGATCGGGGCCCTGCGCAAATCGATGGCCACCACCGGATACTCCGACCTGAAGGAGTTCCAGCGGGTCGAAGTGGTCGTGGCGCCGTACGGCGTGGAATGACCGCACGCGACGACCTCCCCGAGGTCTTCCCGCCCACGCTGCGCGAGGTGATGCTGCGCCCGCGCTGGCTGGCGATGCTGGCGCTGTGCCTGGCCGTCGCCGGGGTCTTCGCGTGGCTCGGACAGTGGCAGCTGGGCCGCGCACTGGACACGAGCGCGACCACTCCCGGGGCGACCGAGACGGTGGTGTCCATCGACCAGGTCGTCAAGCCCGGCGAGTACCTGCAGTCGCCGGTGCAAGGGCAGAAAGTGCGGGTGATCGGCCGGTTCGTCGCCGGTGACTTCATCGTCGTCTCGCAGCGGATGAACGGCGACGAGCAGGGCTTCTGGGTGACCGGGCAGTTCCGCCTCGACGGCACGTCGGCGCCGACCTCGCTGGCGGTGGCCGTCGGGTGGGCGCCCACCGCCGAGAAGGCGAAGGATGCCGCGGCCGCCCTGAACGCCGCGTCGCAGAGCACGTCCGCCCTCACCGGACGGCTCGTCGCCGACGAGGGCCCGCAGGTGCCGCCGCGCAACGACCCGTCCGAGCTGCGCACCATGTCGCCGGCCGCGCTGCTCAGCCGTTGGCACGACATCGGCGGGCTCGAGGTGTATCGCGCGTATCTGGTCAGCGATCAGCCCGCCGGTGCGCTCGTGCGGATCACGTCGCATGCGCCCGAGGGGGGCGGAGGCCTGAACTGGCTGAACCTCTTCTACGCCGTGGAGTGGGCGGTGTTCGCCGGCTTCGCCTTCTACCTCTGGTATCGACTGGCCAAGGATGCCTGGGAGAAGGAGGTCGAGGAGCTCACCGGCGAGGCCACCGATGTGGCCAGTCCCTGAGAGCGCCGGCGGCGCTTGCTCAGGGACCTCGACGGTAGGATGAGGGAATGCCCCTCGCCCCGAAGCTGGCGTCTTTCCCCGCCATCCGCGGTGCCTTGAAGTTCTACCAGATCTGCTCGGTCATCACCGGAACGTTCCTCCTGCTGCTGGTCGCCGAGATGGTCATGAAGTACGGCTTCCGCTACGAGCTGTTCCTGGGCGGCTCGGGGGGTCTGCTCTCCTTCTCGCCGCTCAGCTACAACGGCCAGTCCACCGGAGACGGCGTCAACCTGAACATGACGATCCTGATCGTCCACGGCTGGTTCTACGTGGTGTACCTGTTCAGCTGCTTCCGGGTGTGGAGCCTCATGCGCTGGCAGTTCTGGCGCTTCATCATGCTGGCCGCCGGCGGTGTCGTCCCGTTCCTGTCCTTCATCATGGAGGGCATCGTCGCCCGCGACGTCAAGCGCTACCTCGCCGAGCGCGAGGCGGCCGCCGCGTCGGATTCGTCCGCCCCCGCCCCCGAAGGAGCCCGGTGACCGACCAGACAGAGACCTCGCAGCGCCCGGTTCTCGTCGTCGACTTCGGCGCGCAGTATGCGCAGCTGATCGCCCGACGGGTGCGCGAGGCGGGGGTGTACAGCGAGATCGTGCCGCACGACGCGACCGCCGCCGACATCGCCGCGCGCAACCCGGTGGGCATCATCCTGACCGGCGGCCCCTCCTCGGTGTACGAGGACGGTGCCCCGCAGCTCGACCCGGCCGTGCTCGAACTGGGCGTGCCGACCCTCGGCATCTGCTACGGATTCCAGGTGATGGCCCAGACGCTCGGCGGCGAGGTCGCGAACACCGGGCTGCGCGAGTACGGCGCGACCGACGCGATGATCATGGGCGACGGCGGCGTGCTGCTGGAGGGCACCCCCGGCGCGCAGAACGTGTGGATGAGTCACGGCGACCAGGTCTCGCGGGCCCCCGAGGGCTTCACCGTGCTGGCGAAGACGCCGGCCACCGCCGTGGCCGCGTTCGGCAACGACGCGAAGTGTCTGTACGGCGTGCAGTGGCATCCCGAGGTCAAACACTCCGACTACGGTCAGCAGGTCATCGAGAACTTCCTGCACAAGGCCGCCGGTCTTGCCGCCGACTGGAACAGCGGCAACGTCATCGCCGAGCAGGTCGAGCGCATCCGCGCCCAGGTGGGCGACGCCCGAGTCATCTCGGCGCTGTCCGGCGGGGTCGACTCCGCCGTGTCGACCGCCCTCGTGCACAAGGCCATCGGCGACCAGCTCACGGCCGTGTTCGTCGACCACGGACTGCTGCGCAAGGGCGAGCGCGAGCAGGTCGAGCACGACTACGTCGCCTCGACCGGTGTGCGCCTGGTGACGGTCGATGCCGCAGACACGTTCCTCGGGCACCTGGCGGGCGTGGCCGACCCGGAGCAGAAGCGCAAGATCATCGGCCGCGAGTTCATCCGCGCGTTCGAGAAGGTGCAGCGGGACCTCGTCGCCGAGGCCGCGGCTGAGGGGGCGCCGATCAAGTTCCTCGTGCAGGGCACGCTGTATCCCGATGTCGTGGAGTCCGGCGGGGGCACCGGCGCCGCGAACATCAAGAGCCATCACAACGTGGGCGGGCTGCCGGACGACCTCGACTTCGAGCTCATCGAGCCGCTGCGCACGCTGTTCAAGGACGAGGTCCGCGCGATCGGCCGCGAGCTCGGCATCCCCGAGGCCATCGTCGGCCGTCAGCCCTTCCCGGGCCCGGGGCTGGGCATCCGGATCATCGGCGAGGTGACGCGCGATCGCCTCGAGATCCTGCGTGAGGCCGATGCCATCGCGCGCGAAGAGCTCACCGCGGCGGGGCTGGACGGCGAGATCTGGCAGTGCCCGGTCGTGCTGCTGGCCGACGTGCACTCGGTCGGCGTACAGGGCGACGGCCGCACGTACGGCCACCCCGTCGTGCTGCGCCCGGTGTCGTCGGAAGACGCGATGACCGCCGACTGGACGCGTCTGCCGTACGACGTGCTCGCGCGCATCTCGAGCCGCATCACGAACGAGGTGCGCGAGATCAACCGGGTCACGCTCGACGTGACGAGCAAGCCGCCGGCCACGATCGAGTGGGAGTAGTCGCGCGCACAGCGCATCGCTCGCAGATCCGCACGTTCTTCGTACGAATCCGCGTGATCCGTGCGAGGAACGTGCTGTTTCACGAGGCGGAGCGCCGACGTGGGATGCCGCGGATCGCCGCGCGGGGCAGGATGGACGGGTGACCGCTCTCCCCGACGCCGCCTACGTCGTGCTCGCCAGCCGCGTCGCCCCCGCGCTCGACGGAGGCTTCGCCGTGGCCGTGCCCCGGCGCGTGCGCCAGCTGCAGGCGGCCGGGGCGCGGCATCCGCTGCTGCTGACCCTCGACGCGGCAGATCCTGCCACCCACGCGCGGTGGCGTGACGCTCTGGCCGTGCACGGGCTGGATGCCGCGGCGTGGCGCAATCTCTTCGACGATGCGATCGACGATGCGCAGTGGCTGAGGGATGCCGCACGACCGGGCGGGCCGGACCCGTCGCTCGAGTACCGCTGGATCCCGGATGCCGCAGGCCGGCCGCTCGTCGGACTGCCGGTGCTGCCGGACAACCCCGCGTGGCATCTGACCACCGCGCCGGTGGTCGTGCGCACCGCGGACGGCGACCGGGTGCTCGGCGGCTTCCGCGGCCTGTATCGCGCCTGGCTCGAGCACGTGGTCGCCGAGCTTCGCCGCGACGATCCGTCGCGGCTCGTGATCGTGGTCTGTGAGGCGCGTCAGGTCGGTGAGCTGCTGGCCGACTGGGACGACCCGAACGTGCGCCTCGTGCACACCGTGCACAACTCGCATCTGCCGGCGCCCTACGACGATCCTTGCGGCGAGCTGGCTGCGCCGTGGGCGCGGTGGCTCGACCGGGTGCATGCCTACGACGCGGTGCTGTGGCCGACGCGCGCCCAGCTCGACGACGCCTCCGCCCGGTTCGGGGCCGACGAAGGGTTCTTCGTGGTCCCCAACCCCATCGATCTCGGCCCCGAGCCCCGGGATGCCGCATCCCGTGCGCCCGCGCACGTGGTGATGGTCGGCCGCCTGGCCGAGCAGAAGCGAGTGGACCGCGCGATCGAGGCGTTCGACCGCGTGCGCGCGGCTGTGCCTGCCGCGACGCTCGACGTCTATGGGGACGGGCCGCTGCGTGCACCGCTGCAGGCGCTCATCGACGAGCGCGGGCTCGGCGACGTCGTGCGGCTGCGAGGCGGGATCGGCCCTGCCGAGCGCGACGCCGTGTTCGACACCGCGACCCTGATGCTGGTGTCGGCGGCCTTCGAGGGGCAGGGGCTGTCGATCGCCGAGGCCCTCGCCCGGGGGCTGCCGGTGGTGTCGTTCGATGCGAGGTACGGACCGCGCGAGGTGATCGGTGCGGGTGGCGTGCTCGTCGCGCCGGGAGACGTGGATGCGCTCGCCGAGGCCGTGATCGCGCTGCTGGGCGACCCGCTTCGGCGCGCGCGCCTGTCGCGTGAGGCGCGCGAGGCCGCGCGCAGGTTCGCCCCGGAGGCCATCCGGCCGGCGCTGATCGCCGCGATCGCGTTCGCGGCGCGGCATGCGTCCCGTCGCGCCCGCCCCGGCCCCGCTCGTTGAGCGAGCGCTCTCGCCGTCGGCGAGCGGGTGCGTGCCGTGCACCGGAGCTGCGTGACGGGTGCGGCGGATGAGCGACTCACCCGTCTCATCCGTCACACGGCTCCGTGGCGCGGCGCGTTTCGGCTCGGTCGCGTTCAACGACGGCGCGCCCCGCTCGACGAGCGAGGCCCCCGCTCAACGACCGAGGCCCCCGCTCAACGACCGGTGGCCGCCCACGGGTCATAGTCCGCCAGAAGCGGCTCGGGGCCGGGGCGCTCGGGCTCGGGCACGTGCTGCAGATTGATCCGCACGCGGTACCAGAGCGAGCTCGACCCGCGCATGCCGTCGACCAGCACATCGGCCGGATGCAGCAGCCGCGCGACGTCCGGGTGCGCGGAGGTCCAACTCTCCAGCGCAGCCTCGGCCTCCGGCTTGGTCTTGGTACGTGCGATCTCGATCAGCGGCATGGTCGACGTGCGCCGCCCGGCGCCGTGCGGCGACCCGCCGGCATCCTCTTCCCGGGCCGGCTCGGCGGGACCGAGCTCGTCCGCGCGTGCCAGCAGGCGCTCGAGCGATCCCGCGGCGTCGTCGATCCCGGCGTGCGGGTCGCCGATCTCGGCGAAGCGCTGCGGCACGGTCAGCACCGTGAACTCCTCCGGTCGTCGCGCGCGGATCTCATCCCACGCGAGCGGCGTGGACACCCGGGCATCCGGCAGCGCGCGCACGGAGTAGGCGGATGCCACGGTGCGGTCCTTCGCGTTCTGGTTGTAGTCGACGAACACGCTCTCGCCGCGTTCCTCTTTCCACCACCGCGCGGTGGCCAGCTCCGGCGCCCGCTGTGCGACCAGGCGTGCGAGGGTCTCGGCCGCCAGCCGCACCTCGGGGAACGTCCACTCCGGCCGGATCCGCACGAGGATGTGGATGCCGCGTGAGCCGCTCGTCTTCGGCCAACCGACGAGGCCGTGATCGCGCAGCACATCGCGCGCCACGATCGCCACGTCCACGATCTGCGGCCACTCCACACCCGGCATGGGGTCGAGGTCGATGCGCAGCTCGTCGGGATGCTCGAGATCGCCGGCGCGCACCGGGTGCGGGTTCAAGTCCAGACATCCGAGGTTCACGACCCAGGCAAGGCCCGCAGCGTCTCGGATCACGGCCTCGTCGGCCGAGGTTCCCGACGCGTACCGCAGCGTGGCTGTGCCGATGTAGGCAGGATGATTCTCCGGCACGCGCTTCTGGAAGAACGGCTCGGCGTCGATGCCCTTCACGAAGCGTTTGAGCACCAGCGGACGATCGCCGGCTCCGCGCAGCGCCCCGTCGGCGACGGCGAGGTAGTACTCGACGAGGTCGAGCTTGCGCACGCCCTGCGCGGGGAAGACGACCTTGTCGGGGTGCGAGATGCGCACATCGTGCCCGTCGATCTCGAGGTGTGCCTCATCCGTGCTGGCCATGATCGCCACGTTAGCCGCGGGCGCAGGCGACGACCAGGGGGTTGCGCGCCGCGGTCGTGGGCGGTGAGGGCGACGCAGGGGACCGCCCGGACGGGCGATCCCCGGCGAGGCGGACGAGGTCAGTTGCTGCGCGCGATGGCGATGATGCGCAGGATCTCGATGTACAGCCAGACGACCGTGACCATGATGCCGAAGCCGCCGAGCCAGCCGTATTTGCGCGGTGCGCGGTTGCGCACGCCCTGCTGGATGAAGTCGAAGTCCTGCACGAGCGAGTAGGCGGCCATGATGACCACCAGGACGCCGATGATCAGGCCCAGCGGGATGCCGGCGACCTTGACGCTGTAGAGCCCGAACGTATCGGCGGCGCTGAGCACACCGGGCCACATCAGGATGACGTTGACCACCTGGAAAACCAGGTAGCCGATGATCGCGATCATCCAGATCTTCGTCGCGCGCTTGGACGCGCGGATCTTGCCGCTGGCGAACAGCGCGAGGGTGACGCCCACGACGGCGAGCGTGGCCAGAGTGGCCTGCATCACGATCCCCGGCCAGAGCGACTCGAAGAACATCGAGATCGCGCCGATGAACAGTCCCTCGAACGCGGCGTACGCGAAGATCAGCGCCGGACGCACGGTCTTCGAGAACGAGATGATCATCGCGAGGACGAACCCGCCGACGAGGCCCACGATCCACGGAACCATGGTGGGCACCGGGTTCTGCACGGTGACCGTGGAGGCCGACCAGACCCATCCGACGACGGCTGTCACGACGAGGATGCCGAACAGCGCGAGGGTCTTGAAGACGGTGTCCTCGACGGTCATCCGATCGGTCTCGACCGCGCCGGCGGCGGGGGCGGCGAACTGCCCCTCCAGCTGCGCGTTGACCGAGGCGGCCTGCGCCTGCTGCGCAAGCGCCGCGTTCTGGCCGCCGATGTTCGCGGCCTGAGCGCCGCCGGGGTAGGTTCGCACGGCGCTCTGGTCCTGGAACGCCGGGTTGTTGAAGGCGGGGTTTGCCGAGGGCATGCTCGCACTCTCCAGAAGTCTGTGATCCAGCACTCTGCTGTTCCTCCACGATACTGGGCCTTCCGCGCCCGCGGGAGCCGATGTCCTGTGATTCCGCCATGAGCGCGCAAAGGCGCGGATGCGTAGCCTGGGGGAGTGGCGAACCCTCCTCCGCTCGTGATCGGACATCGCGGGGCGCCCGGGTACCGGCCCGAGCACACGCGCTCGTCGTATGCGCTGGCGCTGCGGCAGGGCGCGGATGCCGTCGAGCCCGATGTCGTGCTCAGCGGCGACGGGGAGCTCGTCGTGCGCCACGAGAACGAGATCTCCGCGACGACCGACGTCGCCGCGCACCCTGAGTTCGCCTCCCGGCACACCACGAAGCACATCGACGGACAACGGGTGACCGGCTGGTTCACGGAGGACTTCACATGGGACGAGCTGTCCACCCTCCGCTGCCGCGAGCGCCTGCCGCGCCTGCGGCCCGGCAACACGGCGTACGACGGCCAGGAGCCGATGCTGCGCCTGGACGACGTGCTCGACCTGGCGGCATCCGCCGGCCGCGGCCTCGTGCTGGAGATCAAGCATGCGACCTACTTCGCCGCGCTCGGCTGGGACATCGCCGACCTGGTGGCCGATCGGCTGCGCGCGGTGGGCTGGGCCGACGGCAGTCGCTGCCTGGTCATCGAGTCGTTCGAGTCGACCGTGCTCGGACAGGTGCGTGCGCAGGGCATCGTCGCCCGGTACGTGTATCTGCTCGAGGCATCCGGGCGACCCGCAGATCTCGTCGCCGCGCGGGGGCCGGCGGCGCCCACGTACGCGTGGGCGGTCACCGCGGCGGGCCTGGACGCGCTCACCGGCGAGGTCGACGGGATCAGCGTCGACAAGAGGTTCTTCACGGATTCACGCAGGAACGGCGCGGCGCTGACAAACCGCGCCCATGCGCGCGGCCTCACCGTCTACGTCTGGACGTGCCGTCCCGAGAACGTCTTCCTCGCGCGTTCGTTCCGCCGCGGCGTGGCTCGAGCGGCGTTCGGCGACTACGAGTCCGAGTGGCGGATGCTGCGCGAGAGCGGTGTCGACGGCGTGTTCGCCGATCATCCCGACCTGGCTTCGCGCGTGTTCCGAGCGTGATGCACACCGGGCTCGGCCGCGAGCGGCCGAGCCTGTGTCGTGACCGGTGACGCGGAGTAGGCTTCGGGCGAGTTGACACCCCTGACGCAACGGAGCCCGAGACATGACGCACGCAGGCCGCCCCGCCACCGCCGGAACCGCCGCCGTCCGCGAGGCCCGTGACTTCCTGTTCGCGCATGCCAGCGACTATGCCGGTGCGGTCGACGGCTTCGCCTGGCCGCGACTCGCCGAGTTCAACTTCGCGTTGGAGTGGTTCGACGTGGTCGCAGCGTCCCGTCCCGACCAGCCTGCCGTCACGATCGTGGAGGCCGACCTCAGCGCGCAGTCGTGGACCTACGCCCAGCTGTCCGCACGCTCCGATCAGGTCGCGAACTGGCTGCGGAGCCTGGGCATCGGGCGCGGCGCGCATGTCATCGTGATGCTCAACAACACGATCGAGCTGTGGGAGGTGATGTTCGGCATCGCCAAGGTGGGCGCGGTCTCGATCCCCACCTCCACGCTGCTGTCGGCATCCGACCTCGCCTACCGCGTCGACAAGGGCGAGGTCGACGCGATCGTGTCGCTCACCGCGCTCGCCGACCGTGTCGCCGGCATCGACCCCGGGGTCATCCGGATCGGTGTCGGCGACGAGGCCCCCGACGACTGGCACCCGTTCGCGGCCTCCGCCGATGCCGACGGCGTGTTCGAGCCCGAGGCCCCCACGGCGGCCGGCGATGCGAGCCTGCTGTACTTCACCTCGGGCACGACGAGCCGCCCGAAGCTCGTCGAGCACACCCAGGTTTCGTACCCGATCGGCCATCTGTCCACGATGTGGTGGCTGGGGCTGCGGCCGGCAGACGTGCACCTGAACATCTCCTCACCGGGCTGGGCCAAGCACGCGTGGAGCAGCTTCTACGCGCCGTTCCTCGCCGAGGCGACCGTCTTCGTGTTCAACTACGACCGGTTCGACGCCGGCGTGCTGATGACGGTCATGGACACGCATCACGTCAGCACGTTCTGCGCCCCGCCGACGGTGTGGCGCATGCTGATCCAGGCCGATCTCGGGCAGCTCGCGCACCCGCCGCGTGAGCTCGTGGGGGCCGGCGAGCCGCTGAACCCCGAGGTCATCAGCCGAGTGCGCACGGCGTGGGGATCGACCATCCGCGACGGGTACGGGCAGACCGAGATGACCTGCTGCGTGGGCAACTCGCCGGGACAGCCGGTCAAGGACGGCTCGATGGGCCGCCCTACGCCGGGCTACCCGGTGGTGCTGGTCGACCCCGTCACCGGGGCGCTCGCCGACGACGAGGGCGAGGTCTGCCTGGACCTGTCGCAGCATCCGCTGGGGTTGATGAAGGGGTACTACGAGGATGCCGCCGCCACGGCATCCTCCCGTGCCGGCGGCTATCACCACACCGGCGACATCGCCTCGCGTGACGCCGACGGATACCTCACCTATGTGGGCCGCGCCGACGATGTGTTCAAGGCGTCCGACTACAAGATCTCGCCGTTCGAGCTGGAGTCGGTGCTGCTCGAGCATGCCGACGTGGTGGAGGCGGCCGTGGTGCCCAGCCCCGATCCTGTGCGCCTGGCCGTGCCCAAGGCGTACGTGTGCGTGACGGCGGCCGCGCTGACCTCGCCCGAGGATGCCGCCCGATCGATCTTCGCGCATGCCCACCAGCGGCTGTCCGCGCACCTGCGCGTGCGGATCATCGAGTTCGTTCCCGACCTGCCCAAGACCATCTCCGGCAAGATCCGCCGGGTCGAGCTGCGTGCACGCGAGGCGGAGCGGATCGCGTCGGGCGACGAATCCGGTCAGTACCGCGACCGCGACTACCGCTGACGCGCGTGCGAAGCGAGGGCGCCGCACCGGCCTACTTCGAGCGTCTGGGCGAGACGACGTTTTGTGCCACACAGAACGTCCAGGGCGCGTGGAGCGCCGACGAGCAGCATGTCGCCCCTGCGCTGGGACTCATGACGCACGCGCTGGAACGTGACCACCGCTCGCGTTCGGGCGTGCCGCTGCAGCTGTCGCGAGTGGCCTTCGACATCCTCGGCGTCATGCCGGTCGGCGTCGTCGAACTGACGACCCGCGTCGTACGCCCGGGGCGGACCATCGAGCTGATCGAAGCCGTGCTCAGTCACGACGGTCGCCCGGCCGTGGTCGGCCGTGCGTGGTTCCTGCAGACCACCGACACCACCGCACTGGCGGGATCCGCGTTCCCCTCTCCACCGCCGCGTGACGACCTCGCCCCGTGGGACAACTCCGCCGTCTGGCCGGGACTGTTCGTCACGACCGTGCAGACGCGACGCCGGCAGCTCGAACCGGGGGGCGCCTGGGCGTGGATGCGGCCGACCGTCGCGGTGCTCGCCGACGAGCCGGTCAGCCCCACCGCCCGGCTGCTGGGCATGGTCGACATCTTCAACGGGCTCACCGTGCGCGAATCGCCCGACCAGGTGCACTTCCCGAACGTCGATCTCACCGCGCACCTGCTGCGCGAGCCCGCGGGGGACTGGTTCGCGGCCGACACGACGGTGAGCTTCGGGCCCGGCGGCCTCGGCCTGACCCACACGATCGTGCACGACGAGGCCGGGCCCGTGGGCACGGTCAGCCAGTCGCTCACCGTCCGACCGCGCTGACTCGCGTACGGCTCACCTCGCGTCGGAGAAGACGCCGATCCGGTCGCCGTCGAGGACGAACTGCAAGGCGGTGCCGTCGGGGACGACATCGCGCAGGTCCTGCGGCATGGTGTCGTCGACGACGAGCTGGACGGTCGCCGGGAACGCGCCCGCACCACAGCCGCCGAACGGCCTGCCCAACGACTCCGTGTCGCCGGGAACCGGCGCAGCGAACGCGATCAGGCAGGGTGACCGCGTCTGCGTGCCGGTGAACAGCGATGTCTTCGTGGTGCCGATCGTGAGGCCGTGGAACGTGAATCCCATGACGGTGTCGAGGGCGCCGAACTCCTCCGGCCAGCTGAAGTCGGGGTCCGGTGAGAGCGTCGCGATCTGTCGTACCTCGCCGTGGCGTGCGATGGGCGCGATCCACTCGGCAGCGAAGGCCATGCCTGCCGCCAGCGCCGCCACCGCGATCAGCGACACCACCCACAGCACCGCGAGCCCGCGGGACAGGAACCAGCGGCGCGGCGCGAATCGGGCAGGGGGCGTCGGGGATGCCGCGACGGTCCCGCCCACGGCGATCACGGTCGGCGCGGGCAGGCGTACGCCGGGTACACCCGCCGGCAGCGGGGGAGGCGGGCCCGGGTGCGGCGCCAGCGGCGCGTCATCCCGGACAGTCGCCTCGGACGCCGCTGTCGCACCGCCCACCGGTGACGTCGTATCGGCGGCCCGACGGGCATCGCGTGCGGTCTCGCGCGCGGCCGCCTCGAGCTCGCGCAGTCGCCGGAGCGCGCGGGGATCGTCGGCGATGTCACCGGTCGGTCCGTATGCGCGGGCACGCAGCATCCGCAGTTCGTCGAGGTCCGCGTCGTCCATCTTCAGAATCGTCCCACATGCCAGGTGCCCGAGCGCCATCGACGCGATCGTCACGCCGGGCGTCGTCAGCCGGTCAGGTCGACCCCGGTTCCGGCGGCCTCACCCGGGGGCGCCGAATGCGAAGGCCCGGGTGCGGCGTGCTCGAAGGCGATCACTCCTGCGGCCACAGGTCGCCCAGCGTCGATCGCCGGGGGATCAGATGCGGCTCGAGCACGACGGCGCGACTGGGCGCGTCGGGTCGCGCGATCTTCTCGAGCAGAAGGTCGGCAGCGGTGCGCCCCATCTCCTCGCCGGGCTGGCTGACGGTGGTGATCGGAGTGGCGTTCTCCGAGGCGAAGTGGTTGTTGTCGTAGCCGGTGATGGCCAGATCGTGCGGAACGGTGAACCCGCGGCGATCGGCGAGCGTCTGGATGAGGCCGATGGCGAGCAGGTCCGACGCCGCCACGATGCCGTCGTATCGGCCGGCGCCGCGTTCGAGGATCGCCTGGGCGGCCTGGCGCCCGTGCCGGATGTTGACACCCCGGGTCTCCACCAGCTCGAGCTGCGCATCGCTCACGCGTGCGGCCGCAGCCACGGCTCCCTCGTAGCGTTCGCGCACGGCGCTGAGCATGAGGGGCCCGCCCACGAACAGCAGCCGACGCCGGCCGGATTCCAGCAGGTGCGACGCGGCAAGAGAACCGCCGTGCCGCTCGTCCACCGCGACCGACGAGTAGGAGCCGCCCGTGGCGGTGAAGTTCACGAACACGGTGGGCGTCGACCGGATCGGAAGCACCTGGGACTGCGCGAGGGGCGTGTCCAGCGGTGCGAAGAGGATGCCGGCGACGCGCGTGCGCTCGAAGAGCTCCAGATTGCCCACCTCGCGGTCGCGGTCGACGTCGGTGTTCGCGATCAGCACGTTCATTCCGTGCCGCCGCATGACCTGCTCGGCGCCGCGCGCGATGTCGACGAAGAAGGAGTTCCCGAGATCCGCCAGCACGAGGCCCACCGTCGTGCTGTTTCCGGCGGCGAGCGACCGTGCGGCGTCGTTGCGCACGAATCCCAGCTCCGCGATCGCCGCCAGCACCCGGCGCCGTGTCGGCTCCGAGACCTTCTCCGGGCTGTTCAGCGTGTTGGACACCGTGCCCAAGGCGACACCGGCATGCCGGGCCACATCGCTCATGCTCGGCTGTGAGCGGCCGTTCTGACGCGCGTCGCTGGCGATGATGTCCCCCCACTGCAGTGTTCGTCGGCGAGTTCAGCCTCATTATCGCCGGGAACGAACTCGTCACGCACTATTGAAACGCTTCATAACACTTCTATCATGTGATTGACAGGAGGCTTTGGCATGTGTCACCCTTCAGATTGAAGCGCTTCAAGTTGAGGCGTCGTATTCAAGGAGGAATCGTGACCACAGCACGCAGTCGCGCTCGCCGTCTGACTCCGCTCATCGCGCTGGCCGGCGTTGGCGTCTTCGCACTCAGCGCCTGCAGCGGGAGCGGAGGGGCAGGCCCGTCGCAGGGCTCGGCGAAGTTCAGCTATCTCGGGCAGACCGAGAACACCACGATCGTCGGCACGCTGAAAACGCTGTCCACGGGGCAGTGTGCGAGCCAGGAGAAGGCGGCGCCGCTGACGACCGATTCCATCGCCGGCACCCAGTGGGATCAGAAGCTTCAGCTGCTTGCCGGACAGAACGCTCTCTCGAACATGTCGATGGCCGCCGGCACCCCCGACCTCATGAAGCAGTTCATCTCCTCCGGGCAGCTCGTCAACCTCTCCGAAGAGCTCGACAAACTCGGCGTGAAGGACGCGATCCTCCCGGCGGCGGAGTCCACGATCAAGGCGCTCTACGGGTCGGACAGCCTGTACGCCCTTCCCACGGAGTTCAACATCGAGGGCTTCTGGTACAACAAGAAGCTCCTCGCCGACCACGGCATCACCCAGGCGCCGCAG
>ERZ778017.2685-NODE-2685-length-13922-cov-4.777529_pt1 | contig 13922 bp, 15 predicted proteins | sample MGYA00375747_ERZ778017 | MGnify/ENA primary metagenome ERZ778017 (study PRJEB29350, sample SAMN05509838) | bioreactor metagenome | biome: bioreactor; material: wastewater | place: South Africa: University of Cape Town | collected 2014-03-17 ... | reverse complement strand
TCGTCTGCTTTAGGCCCTTCCACTCCAGTGCCGCGACACGCTGTTCGGCGAGCGTCAACCGGCGCTCGAGATCCTCGATGAGCTGGTCGGCGGATTCGGCGCGACGGTGGACGCGGGCGAGCTCGTCTCGCAGGACGGTCGCCACCGCCTTCATCATTCCTTGAATCGCCTCGCGGCTGAGGGCGCGCATCAGTACGTCACTCCGGACAAGACCGCCGCGATGCCGCTGCGTCGTGCGCGCCAGTTGATCCACCGTTGCGCGCGCAGTGCCGCGAGGCCCGCCTGCCAGAGCGAGAGGAGTTGCTGCGCGCCGGGTTCGGGCGCGTCGTCCATGATGACCGACGCGTGACGCGCGACTTCGAAGTCGGCTGCGTTGTCGTCGGCAATCGCGATGCCGTCCGCGTCGATCAAGAAGATGCTCGTCTCGGTTGGCGACCCGGCGACCATCGGGACGTTTCCGCTGACGATGACGGGCAAGCCCATCAGCATGCCGCCGCGAGCGTTGATGGTCGGGAACGCGGGCGCTCCGCCGGTGCCGCGCATGAGCGAGAGCGCGGTTGCGGTGCGCGGATGAATGATCCAGTGTGCGGCGGTGAGGTCGTCAAGAGCATCGACCATCGCGCGCAGATCGGCGTCCACATTCGCCAAGGTGCCGCCCGTGGAATTGAAGGTCGTTGCACCGTAGCTGATGCTAGCCGGGCGCTCGGTGCCGCCTGCGTTGCTCGGGTCGATGAACGCGGCGTCGATGGCCTGCGCTGCGGCGCGGCCGAGATCGTCGCGCAGCGCCAGCTCCGCAGCCGGATTCGAAGAGCGCGCCAGGTCCTCCGGCACCACCGTGACCGCTGAACACTTCGCGCGCTTGAGCACGCGCGTCTCGCCGAAGGCTGCCGCGCTGATCGGCATCGGTGCGCCTTCGCCTGCCCAAGAGGCGGTGGCGCCGTCTTCCATGCGCAGCATCGGCACGTCGAACGGCACGCGGCGCATGCCTTGCAGCCGGCCGACAATGGTCATCGGTCGGATGAATTCGGCGAAGTCCCACGCCACCGGCTGCATCATTGCCGCCTGTTCCGTCGGATCGAGCGCCTCGACCGCCGCGCGCAAGGCGGTGACGACGGTGGGCGTGTTGGTCCAGCGTTGGCCTTCCGCGAAGGCGCGGGCTTCCGCCCAGTCGCCGTGCCCCATCACGAGGGCCCGATAGAGACGGGCGACGGCCAAGCCGCGCGGGGTGAGGTCGAGGGTCTTGGACATGCTGTGCGTTTCCCTTCAAGTCGTTGAAGGAAAGTTTCCCGCGTCTTCATCTTCTTCGCGTTCATCGCGATGAGCCTCGTGTCGCAGTATCTCGGCCGGCGTCCTGCGCGAGCCGCGCGGTGGCGTCACCCGGAGGAAGTCGCGTTCGAGCGCGCCGATGCCGCCGCCTTCGCGCAGCCACGCGTCGAACGCAGAGCCGATGAACAGCTCGGCTTCGCGCGATGCCCGGCGCCCGCCGAGCAGCGCATCGGCCACCTCGCGCAGCAGTCTGATCCGGTGCTCGCGCGTGTAACCGGTCGGGAGTCGCGCGCGGCCGAAGGGGTCGTGGAAGAGGCTCATGCTGTGCAGCTCCTAGATCTGTGTCAGGCGGGCGCCGAGCGGGCGGGGGTAGCGTGCCTATGGGACAGCCGCGTCGCGGGCGCCTGCGTCGTTCTCGTCGGTCGGCGGTGCGTCGGTCGCCGCGCGTCGCGCGGTGCTGGCCCTGTTCGTGGCCCTGTTCGGCCCTGTTGTGGTTGGGAACAGGGCCACGGCGAGAGCCGCGCCCGGCTTGGCTTTGCGCATCGCCCGGCCCTGTTGGCCCTGTTGGCCCTGTTCGTGGGGAAACCCTGTAGAAAGCCGCGCGGGGGGCTTGGCGCTCGGGCGCGAGCAACGCCTGCAAACTTTTTCTCGAAGAACAGGGCCAACAGGGCCAAGCCCTCCCGGCATCGGCCGGAGAACCAAGCCGGGCGCGGCTTTCCCACGTGGCCCTGTTCGTGGCCCTGTTCGCGCGAACAGGGCCAACAGGGCCGCTTCAGAAGCCGGCGTCACTCTGCGGCTGGAAGAGCGCGGTGTACCACGCGGCGGACCGATACTCGTTCACGGCGTCTGCGACAGCGCCTGCGCTCTCCGCCGTGTGCCCCTCTCGGATCCAGACCCGCAGCCGCTCCGTGCCGCCGCCGCGCGCGACACGCACCTTCTCGCCGAACGAGCGCCAGCCGGCCCGCGACAGCGCGTAGCCGAGTTGCCGCTTCCGCCCTTGGTCATTGCCGCCGCCGCCGTCGAGCAGCGCCATCAGATCCGACGACGCGGCCACCGGCGCCTCCCACTCGGCCAGCACTTCACCAAGATCACGTTCGAGCTGCGGCGTCGTCGCCTCGATCACGGCGAGCTTCGCAGCGTTTAGCGGCGGACGCTCTCCGGGGTTGAAACGACTGATGTCGCGCGAGTGCAAGAACCACGCGACCGAATCAATGAAGTCCGAGTCATGCAACGCGGCGTAGATCGCGGTGTAGTAGTCCGGCGGGCGCGGCTCCGACGGGTTCTCGACGACAGCGATGCGCCGATCATCGTGCGACAGCCGCAACGCATCTTCATGGTTCGAGTAGTTCAACCAGCGCACGCAGTTCTGCTCGCGATACTGGTGGCCGTACTTCGGATTGATCAGGTGCTGCTCCGCCGTCATCATTTGGCGCCAACGCTGTTCGAGGTGGTACGTGTTGCTGATCGACCCGCCCATCCGAATCTCGTCCGCGATGGCGCACCGAATGCCGCCGCCGATGGCGCCGTTGAAGCCTGAGGTGAGCAGGCCGTACAGATCGAGCGACGCGGCGACCTCCCCGCGCCAGACCCGCGTCAAGACCGACGACAGCCAGTTGCGGCCGATGCCGAAGGCGCGCGTCCAGAACAGGTAGCCGAAGTGCGGCAGGACCTCGGGCCGCTGCTCGGCATGCGCGAGCCAATCCAAGAACCGCTCGCGCTCCTCAGGCTCCGGCACGAGGAAGGCGACGTGATCGAGAAAGACCCGCACCCGTTCCTCCCAGCCCTGCGGCTGCACGCGCTTGCGCGGCGTCCACAAGTTCACGGCCATTTGTCCGGTGTGATCGCGGATGAAGCGCGGGCGACCGAGCGCTACGACCATCGAGGCGACGACGATGCGACGCGGCGAGTCGCGCCATACGGCGGTCAGCGCCCGACTGCGCGTCTGGCCGTTTTCCGTGACGACGCGGACCGACGCGCGATACGCTTCGACGAAGGTGCTGAGGTCGAGCACCGTCGCCCGACAGGACTCGCCCTCGGCAGGCAGCACGACGACCGGCGAGCCCTTCTGCTTGACGAGCACGCAGCGGGCGAACATCTCCTCCTCAGTCATCTGCCCCGCCACGGGCACGGCCGCCAGCTCCTCGCGCCCGATCCGCCGGTTCTCTTCCATCTGCGCGACGCGACGCTGCGCCGCCGAGATTCCAGCATCGTGCGCAGCCCGGCTCTCGGCGATATCGGCGAAGACCGCATCCGCAGCGGCATCGATCGAATTCACAGGCATCGCGACGCCTCCCCGTTGATCTTGTCGAGTTCGTCCGCAGCCTCGTCAGCGAGCCAGTCGGTCAGCGCGCGCCAGCCCTTTCCTGAGCAGTGACCATGGTGGCAACGGAACGCGCCGTAGTAGGAGTTGTCGGCGTCGGGCACGCGGACCGCCGAGCCGTTGTCGGCGCCGCCGGTGTGGTCTCCGACCCAGGGGCAAGAGACGTCGATCCACCCACCCGCGTCCGGGCTGTGGCGCTTGACCATCCCGCGTCGTTCCATGGCGGCAATGTGGGCCTTGAACAGCTCGATGCGGGCGCGCAGCTCGGGCAGCGGCGTGTCGACCAGCGCCCGCCCTTCGCGACGCCGCGTGTGCACCTCCAGCCCGAAGGCGCTCACGATCTCGTCGAGCGTGTAGCGGCGCGCCGGGTGCCACGCCTTCGCCGTGACCGGATACGCACCGCCGTAGGCGGGCTTGCCGTTCACGAAGCCGGGCAAGCGACCGATGCGGTTGAAGCCGCCCATGCCGGGATCTGCGCCGAGGAGCTTCGCGCTGATGAACGCATCGACGACCGCACCGAACCGTTCGCGATCCCGGCACGGTTCGGACAGGAAGTACCAGACCTGATGATTGTCGGGCGACGTCTCGATGACGGCGGTCGGCTCAAGGGCTTCGACCGTGAGCCAGGGCACCTTCGTCCCGACGTCGTCGATCATCAGCGCGCGCGCCGCCGCGAAGCCCTCCCTCCGGCGACGCCACGAGCCGTCCTCTGCACGGCGAAACGAGGACACGCAGAGATACCCGTTGCATGCCGGGTGCAGGTTCAGCACCGAGTTGAAGCCGTACGGGCGCGGGCGCCACCTGCGCTCGCGAGGCAGCTCCGGCGTATCGTCGGCGGCCGGATCGCCCCGGAACCCGATCACGATGGCCCGCTCGTCGTCCGGCATGCCGGCCACGAAGGCTTCGAGGAAGTCCTCCGGATACACCTTCGCGCTCATGCTGCACCTCCTGCCCGCAGCTCGCGCACGAGGTCGTCCAGATCGAGCTTCGAGCAGGAGCGGAGGCAAGCGACCTCGCCCTCGTAATCGTTGCCGAGGCACGGCGACCGATAGAACGCGTCGCGCTGTCGGCAACGCGGGCAGCGCGCATAGAAGAAGTCTTGCAGCTGACGCCGACCCGGCTTCACAGCATCGACGATCGTTGCCCAGCGCTGAGCGATCGTCACCGCGCGCTCCGGCTCGATGACGGGCGGCTCTCGCCGCGCACCCTCGACGATGTACGCGGCGACGCGGAGCGCGCGATAGTCGAGGCGGCAGGCGCGCCCGGCTTCGGCCACCTCCTGCAGCGCATGCTGCAGATCGCGATACGAATACGTAGGGACCCCGCGCGGAAGGCGGGTGTGCTTCGAATATTTCATGACGTACTCCAAAGACGATGGAGCACGCACGCGCCAGTCGCGACGAACTGCGGCGACCCTTTCCCCGGTCACTGTTTAGACCGAGAATTAGCGGGCTCTTCCTAGCAGCAGTCCTCGCTCAACGGCCGCATCGGACCCAACCCCGATCGCGGCCGTTTTCTTTCCCGACGACACGCGCGCCCCGACAGTTGGTCAGGTGCGCGTGCGGCGCTGGACGTTGCCCTTGCGAGCGTAGTCGGCGAAGGGGTCCGGCAGCGCGGCATCGCGCCGAGCGCATTCCGCGACGAACGCGGTCAGGAGGCGCCTACGGACGAGGAAGGTGGTGTTACAGCGCAGGAACTCGGACGGCCACGCGTCGGGATACTTCCGGCGCAGGGTCATGAGTTGCTCCGGCGTGAGACCGATACCGCGAGCGAATTGCGCGGCCTTGACGAACTGATCCTCTGGATCAACAGTCACTGCGGATTGATTCATAGAAACTCCAAAAACGAAAAAGGGGGCCGGGTACTGCGTCAGCGCGTATCGCGCTCCTTTCTCCTTTCTGGCCTTTCTACGAGTGTCGTCCGAGGCTGCCCTCCATGTTTGGCTGTCGGCTCCTGAGGAGAGCCGACAAGCGCTATTTTCGCTGATCCGAGTGAAGAACGAAACTACTCGGCGTGCCGGTTACAGCAGGCCGCACGAACGACTCCCACATCGAGAGCAACTCGGCCTTGCGCGGCAGCCGCTGCGCCATGTCGTAGTGCTTGCGCACGAGCGGGTTGCGGTCGATGCCGTGCGAGAGCAGGTGCCCCCGGTCCTCGCCGATCACGCCCGCTTCGCTCAAGAAAGTTTCCGCCGTGCGCCGGATGTCGGTCGCGCGCAGCCCCCGAGCGTGAAGTGACAAGCTCAATGCCTTGTACCCGCCGGGCAGGTCCAGCGCGCCGGCGCGCAATTCGGCGGCCATCGCCGGAGTGATCGGCAGGAGGTTCAGCTTCTCGCGCGCATCGCGGCCCTTGCAGTCGCGGATGAGCAGCTTGTTACCGTCAACGATCTCTGCGGCTTGCAGTTGCCGCAAGCGCTGTACGCTCAAGATGGCCAAGCGCCCGAACGCGCCCACCGGCCCACGCGCTTCGAGCTCCTGCCAGATTTCGTTCATCACCGGCTGCTCTATCTCAACCTTGCGGGCCTTCTCGAACTTGCCTTGGCGACCGATCGGCGTGACCGGGTTCGTCGTTATGGCGAAGCGGGGCACGCTCTCCGGACGCGTGAAGTCGTTGTCCGACTTCGCACCCCAGGCAAAGGCGGCATGCAACGTCGCACGGGCTCTGTTGACCGAGACCGTCGCGCCGGCCTGCGCCTTCGTGCGTAGCAGTGCCGTGAGTTCATGTGTCTCGACGAGACGGGCACGCTTCCGGGCGAGCTCGTGCTCCCAGTCTTTCCCGAGCAGCCACCGCGCTGCCCACCGCGAGTCGCGCGCGCTCGGCCTGTCGCCGAGATAGTCGGCGTACGCCTCCAACAGTTCCCGCAGCGTGCCGCCTTCGACAGCCGGGTCGAGGCGCTTGCGCCCGACGATGTCGATCGCGATCTCTCGTGCCCGGGCAATGCCGATCTCCGGGAACTCGCCCAGCTTCACAGACGAGTCGCGGCCGCCGATGCGGCGCCGGAGGACCCAGCTCTTCCGGTCGGCCGAGCGGACGAGCAGCACTAGCCGGGCGCCGTCCGGAAGGTCGAGGGTGACGTCCGTGATCTTCTCGCCCGGCGTCTTCGTGGCGAGCAGATTGCGATGAGTGAATTCTTGCTTGGTGCGTCGTCGAGCCATTGAGCAATCCCTTTAGTGCGACCCCCGTGCGACCCCTTATAGCTCGCCGGTGTGGGTACTCACTAATTTTCGCTCGGAGCTGCTCTTCGCTCCTATTTCTGATGCAAATTACTGATAAAAAACGCTTTTCAGCTGGCAAAGCACAGCTCGACGTTGCTCGGGCTTGCTCGGCGGGCATGCCGAAGAAAGTCTCATAATCCGTTGGTGCCGGGTTCGACTCCCGGGGGGCACCAGCACGTCATGCCTTTCGACCATTCTTCCTCTCCGCTGCTCGTCGCGACGCTCGCGATCGCCCTCGGCTTCGGCTCGTGGGCGGGGCAGGCTCACGGCGCGCAACCCGGCCTCGGGTCGGCCTTCACCCACCCGACCCCTCCTGCAGACGAGTCCGCGCCGGGAATGCGCGCCTCGAGCGACCCTTCGGCATCGGAGCTGCATTTCCGCATGCGATCGCCGCGCGTGCGGGAGTTGCAGGCGCGCCTGCGTCAGGCGAAATACCTGGCCGTCGACAACGTCGACGATCGCTTCGGCATGCTCACCCGAAAGGCGGTTCTCGACCTGCAGCGCGACAGCGGACTGCCCGCTACCGGCGCGGTCGATCCGGCCACCTGGAACGCGCTGCTGCAGCGCTCGCGCGCTCCTACCGAAGCCGAGCTGAACAACCTGGACATCGGCCCGTGGTTCACGGCCCCCACACAGCCGGGCTACCTGCGCGAGTTGCAGCACCGATTGCGGCAGGTCGGCCTGTACGGCGGCCCGGTGGACGGCGCCTTCGACGAGGCCACTCGCCGCGCGATCGAAGCCTGGCGCCTGCGACTCGGCCTGGTCGCCAGCGACGTCATGGATGAGCGCGCGTGGATGCCGCTGGTCGGCCGCACGCGCAATCCGCGCTATGCCGATCTGTTCGATGCGCCGCCTGCCAGCGCGCTGGCGCAGGAACTGGACGCGCGCTGCGCGGTGGGCAAGGTCGTCTGCATCTCCCGGCAGCAGCGCCTGATGTCTTTCGTCGTCGACGGCGAGGTGAAGTTCACGCGCGAGGCGCGTTTCGCGCGACCGGGCTGGGAGAGTCCGGGGGGAGAGTTTCGCATCTGGTACAAGAACAGCGACACGATCTCGAAGATCTTCGGCGAGCGCACGCCGATGCCCTACGCGATCTTCTACCAGGGCAATGTCGCCATCCATTTCTCGCAGGACTTCGCCGACAAGGGCTACGAGAGCGGCTCGCACGGCTGCAGCCAGCTGCGCGACTACCAGGTCGCCAAGTGGCTGTACGAGCAGGTGAAGATCGGCGATCGGGTCGTCGTCTACTGATTCCCGGCGTTGCCGCGATCCGGCTCCGGCCCGCCGCTCGCGGTAGCGTCCGCTTCAATCGTCCGACGCGTAGCTCGCCAGCAGCACGTCGGCGGCCGCCTGGCGAATCGGAATCAGCGCCTGGTATTCGGCCGAGCGATGCCAGCCGTCGATCGAAGCGAGATCGGGAAAACGCAGCACGACGGTCTCGGCATATGGTTGCTCGCCGCTCAGCGTTTCGGCGAGTCGTCCGCGAAACAGCAGTTCGCCGCCCCAGCGGGCGAGCGTCGCCGGCACCCGGCTGCGATATTCGGACCAATGCTGCGCGTCGCGCACGTTGACATGGCCTATGAGCCAGGCGGGCATTCGTTCGTCTCCTGTTGGTGCTGACCGATGTCGGCAGTCGCTTGATCCGACGGATTATCGCGGGGCGACTGTTACGTGGATACGTTTCCGGGGTATCGTCCGTTGCGATGATTTCCACGGATGGCCCCGAAACCGTCCCGCGGGCACGACCCGCGGCCACGCGCTCGCGCTACCGTCCCCGCCGCATCCGCCTGCGCGACGGCCGCGAAGTCACGCTGCGCGAGATCCGGGAGACCGACGAGAGCGAGATCCTCGAGGCTTTCGAGCGGCTCTCGGACGAGTCGCGCTATTCGCGCTTCATGCAGCACAAGAAGCGGATCGATCCTGCCGCGCTCGAACGCGGCCTTCATCCGCGCGCCGGGCTCGACTTCGTTCTGGTGGCAACGACTCCGGCGCAGGACGGCATCGACATCGTCGGCGCCGCGCAATACCTGCCGTCGCAGTCGACCGACGCGAGAGCCTGCGAGTTCGCGGTCACGGTGGCCGAGGACTGGCGGCGCACCGGGCTCGCGACGGCGTTGATCTCGCGGCTCGTCCGTCGCGCGCGGCGCGACGGCTACCAGGCGATCGAAGGGCGCGTGCTCGCATCGAACCTGCCGATGATCGCGCTGGCGCGCGACATGCGCTTCGACGTCGAGCCGGCGACGGGGGAGACGGGCACGCTTCTCGTTCGACGCGCGCTGATGGCCGGAGCTGCGCCGGCGCGCCGGCGATACGCGTAGCCGCACGCCGCGTTCGGTGCGCGTTCGACGCGCTCGCTCGCGGCGATCGTCGTTCGCCGAAAACGCTTGCCGCGGCAAGGGCGTTTGCGTACCGTTTCCCGGCTCCTTCCGCCTTCCCCGGCGCAACGCCTTCGAGGTTTCTCCCATGTCCTACGACTTCGTCATCGTCGGTGCCGGACACCACGGACTCGCCTGCGCCGCGTATCTCGCCAGGGCGGGCGAGAGCGTGCTCGTGCTCGAGCGCAGCTCCCGCGTCGGGGGCGGATGCAGCACCGAGGAAGCGACGCTGCCGGGGTTCCGCCACAACATCTGCTCGGTAGTCCACACGCACGTTCCGACGAGCCCGGTCTACCGCGATCTCGAGCTGGAGCGCCACGGCGTCCGCTACGTCTATCCGGAGCATCTGCGCGGAACGATCTTTCCCGATCAGCGCAGCCTCGTGATGTATCGCGACGCGAACCGGATGGCCGACGAGATCGCCCGGTTCTCGGCGCGCGACGCGCGCACGTTCCGGCAACTGGTCGCGGATTACGGGGAATTCATCGATTCGACCTACCTGTCGCTGATGTACTCGCCGCCGCTGGCGCCGTCGCTGCAGAGCGCGCAGCTCGAGCAGTCGGCCGAAGGGCGCACGTTGCTGCAATGGCAGGCGAGCACGCCCGTGCAGTTGCTCGACGAGCTGTTCGAGAGCGAAGAAGTGAAGGTGCATTTCCTTGCGCGGATGACGGTGCTCGGTTTCCCGCCCGACCAGTTCGGCCAGGGATGGATCTGCCTGTTCCGCATCCTGAAGGCCGAAGCGCCGATCTGCGTCGGCGGATCCGGCTCGCTCGCGCTCGGGCTGCGCCGGGCGGTCGAGGCGCACGGCGGCGTGGTGCAGACCGACGCGGCGGTGCACCGCATCGTCGTGCACGGCAACCGGGCGATCGGCGTCGAGCTGAAGGACGGGCGAAGGATCGACGCATCGAAAGCCGTCGTCACCAACGTCGAGCCGAAGAAGAGCTTCCTCGGCATGGTTGGCGAAGAGCACCTGCCGTCCCCCTTCGTAGCGCGGGTGAAGAACTACCACTCGAACGGACGATCGCTGTTCGTGCTGCACCTGGCGCTGTCGGCGCCGCCGCACTATCGGGCCGCGGCCGGGAACGCTCCGGTGGATCTCGCGTTCAGCCAGGAGATGTTCGGCGGGCGCGTCGAAGACCAGGTGCGCGCATACCGCGACATCGCGACGGGCGTTCCGCCGCGGATGGAGATGCTGCAGGTGACCCTGCCCACGCTGTTCGATCCGTCGCAGGCCCCGGCGGGCAGGCACACCGCGGTGGTCTGGCAGTACGCGCCGTACCGGATCGAGCCCGACGGGCCCGAAGGATGGCGCAGGCTGCGCGACGAATACGCCGAGCACGTGCTCGGACTTTGGAGCTCGTACGCGCCGAACATCACGAAGGACGTGATCCTCGGCATGAGGATCCAGGATCCGACCGATACCGAGCGTCACAACGACAACCTGGTGAACGGCGTCGACGTCGTGGGCGACATGACGCCCGACCAGATGGGCTGGTTCCGGCCTTTCGCAGGATGGTCCGACTACCGCACGCCCGTCGAAGGGCTCTACATGTGCGGCGGCTACTGCCATCCGGGAGGCGGCGTGCACGCCGGCGCCGGTCACAACGCCGCCGGCGTGATCGCCGACGACTACCAGCTGAACCGGTGGTGGGACTGATGCCCGAGCGCGAGACGAGATTCGTCGTCAACGCGTCGCCCGCGGAAGTGTGGAAGTTCGTGCGCGACGTGCACTCGCTGTGCAGCTGCATCCCCGGCGTCGAGAAGGTGACGCTGCTCGACGAACGCACCGCCGACCTGACGGTGAAGGAGAAGGTCGGCGTCGTGCCGCTGATCGTGAAGCTGACGGCCCGCATCGATGCGGAAGATCCGCCTCACTACCTCCATGCGGTCGCGACGGCCGATCATCTGACGATGGAAATCGACGTCGGCTTGAAGCCCGATGGCACGAGGACCGAGTTGCTCGGCCTGATCCGCGTGAAGGGCGAGGGGCCGCTCAGGCCGGTCGTCAACAGCCTGTTCGACAAGCGGGCGGACGAGCGCGCCGCGCAGTTCGCCGAGCAGCTCGAGCGGCGCTTCGGCGCAGTCGGCGCAGTCGGCGCAGTCGGCGCAGTCGGCGCAGAAGTCGTTGCGGAGACGACGCCCGAGGAACTTGTGCGGGAGCGGGGATGGCTCGCGCAGGTCGGCGAGTGGCTCCGGCGCCTCTGGCAGCGCCTGCAGGCGCGGTCTGCGTCGCCGGGGAAATGACGCTGCGCTGCGTCCGCGTTGGCGCGCAACCCCTCGCTTCGTGACCGATTCGATGCGTCTTCGGCGCGTCTTCCGGTACCGTCCCGCGAAACCGGAGAATTCCCGATGAAGACGCTTTTCGCTGCCCTGCTGCTCGCCGCGAGCCCCTTCGCGCAAGCCGCCGATACGGTCGACGTCTTGCGATGCCCGGGCGACGTCTACACCGATCGGCCGTGCGAGGGCGGCCGCCGCGTGTCGGTCGATCCGTCGTCGAACCTGATCGCGGCCGAGACGCGCCGGCCGTCCGCCGTCGCCGAGCCGTCGGGGCCGTCGGTACTGATGATTCCGCGACCGAAGCCGGCGACCTTCGAGCCGCCGTCGCCGCCGCACTCGCCGCTGATCTTCGGGCCGCCGACGGTGAACGTGCGGCTCGTGCCCTAGCGCTGCGAGAGGCTGCGATGTACGAACAGACCGTCCTCGTCGAGCGCAACGGCCCCGTCACCACCGTCGTGATCCGGCGTCCGGAGAAGCGCAACGCGGTAGACGAACCGACGGCCAGCGCGCTGCGCGAGGCGTTTCTCGCCTTCGACGCCGACGACGAAGCCAGCGTTGCCGTGCTGACCGGCGCGGGCTCGGACTTCTGCGCCGGCGCCGATCTCGCGCGCGTCGCCGAAGGCATGCGGTACGAGCCCGAAGGCGTGGGGCCGATGGGGCCGACGCGGCTGCTGTTGACCAAGCCGGTGATCGCCGCCGTCGAAGGCCATGCGGTGGCCGGCGGCCTCGAGCTGGCGATCTGGTGCGACCTTCGCGTGGCGAGCGCCGATGCGATCTTCGGCGTCTTCTGCCGGCGCTGGGACGTGCCGCTCGTCGACGGCGGCACCGTGCGACTGCCGCGGCTGATCGGCCACGGGCGTGCGCTCGACATGATCCTCACCGGACGTCCGGTGGACGCGCAGGAGGCGTTGTCCTTCGGGCTGGTCGACCGGATCGTGGCACCGGGCACGGCGCGCGCAGCCGCCGAGAAGCTCGCGCGCGAGATCGCACGCTTTCCGCAGGCCTGCGTGCGCGCGGACCGGATGTCGGCGCATCGCCAATGGGGACAGGACATCGCCGGGGCGCTGCGCTTCGAAGGACGGGGCGGCGAGCCGGTGATCCGCGAGGAGGCGTCCCGCGGCGCCGCTCGCTTCGCGGCCGGGCACGGGCGCGGCGGCGACTTCGAATCGATCTGAGAACCGGAAGCCACGATGAACGAACGCGTCCCTTCCTTCTCCGAACTTCCTGCACCGCCCTTGCGGCCCTGCCTGCGGCTGGACGTCGAAGTGGGTGCGCCGGTCGAGATCGGTCCGGCGGCTTCGTCCTTCGGCTACGGACATCGCCGCGTCATTCCGATCACCGGCGGACGCGTGCAATGCGAGCACGACAGCGGAGCGTGGCGGGGGCGCGTGCTCGCCGGCGGCGCAGATTTCCAGCTGCTGGTCGGCGAGCGCGCGGCGCGCCTGGAAGCGCGCTACGTGATCGAGACCGAAGCGGGCGATCGCATCTACGTCGAGAACTTCGCGCTGCGCAGCGGCTCGCCCGAGGCGATCGCGAAGCTCGCGCGCGGCGAGCCGGTCGATCCGTCGCTCGTCTACTTCCGCTGCGTGCCGCGCTTCGAGACCGCGGCGCCGTCGCTCGCGTGGATGATGGAGCGGCTGTTCGTCGGAACCGGCGCCCGGCGTCCGGAGCGGGTGGAATTGCGCGTGTTCGAGCTGGGTTGACGTTCAGTCGGACGGAGCCACCCACGCCGGCGGCGTGAGCCTGCGTTTCCCGTCCTTCGTCCTGCGCACGTCCGGCTCATCGAGCGCCGCGCGGTCCCACAGCTGGCAGGTCACTTCCTCGTGGCGCTCGTCGAGCGCCTCGCAGTAGTTCGCGTAGATGCAGGTGGCGACCTGGTTGCCGTGGCCGCTGCGCACCTTGGTGAACCAGTCGGGGTCGGCCAGGCTCGCGCGCGCGAAGCCGACGACGTCGGCGCGGTCCGAGGCAAGCAGTTCCTCGGCCTGTGCGAAGCCGTGCACGCCGCCGGCGACGACGACCGGCGTCGACAGGCCGGCCGCGCGAATCGCCGCGCGGATGCGCGCCGAGGGCTCGAAGTTGCGCCCGAAGGGCCCGCGCTCGTCCGACACGTGCGCCGGCATGCATTCGTAGCCGCTCGGGCCGGTGTACGGATACGCGGCAGCGCCGATCGCCGGCTGCTTCGCGTCTTCGAACTTGCCACCGCGCGACAGCGACAGGAAATCCATTCCGGCGCGCGCGAAGGCGACGCCGAATGCGGTCGAGTCGTCGAGCGTCGATCCGCCGTCGATGCAGTCCTCCGAAAGGAAGCGGCAGCCGACGACGTAGTCGGCGCCGACCTCGCCGCTCTTGCCCAGGAAGACCTCGAGCGGCAGGCGCCCGCGGTTTTCGCGCGAGCCGCCGTAACCGTCGTCGCGCGTGTTCAGCGCCGACAGGAACGACGCCATCGTGTAGGCGTGCGCGTAGTGCAGCTCG
>ERZ778017.2683-NODE-2683-length-13923-cov-3.529420_pt1 | contig 13923 bp, 14 predicted proteins | sample MGYA00375747_ERZ778017 | MGnify/ENA primary metagenome ERZ778017 (study PRJEB29350, sample SAMN05509838) | bioreactor metagenome | biome: bioreactor; material: wastewater | place: South Africa: University of Cape Town | collected 2014-03-17 ... | reverse complement strand
GCTCGCTCCGACGCCAACGATCTCCAGTCACGTCTGCGTCCATGGTTCGAGGGCGAGAAGGCCTGGCTCTTCAATGCGCCGCAGGACGCTTTGTCGTTCTCGGGCCGCCGATTTTTCGGCTTTGACATGACGCACATCCTCGACAACAGGGAAGTGCGCACGCCGGCGCTGATGTACATCTACCACCGGCTGGACGAACTGCTTACCGGCGAGCCCGTGCTCATCTTCATGGATGAGGGCTGGAAGCTTCTGCAGGATCCGATCTTCTCGAACTACATCGTCGACAAGATGAAGACGATCCGGAAGCTCAACGGGATCGTCGGGTTCGGGACCCAGTCGGCAGCTGACATTGCACGCTCGCCGCAATCGCACACGCTGATCGAGCAATCCGCGACGAACCTGCATTTCCCGAACCCACGCGCAGACGAGGAAAGCTACATCCGGCGCTTCGGCCTGACGGCCAAGGAATACGCCTTCATCCGCAACACGCCGCCCGAGCGGCGGACATTTTTGATCAAGCACGGCAACGACTCCGTCATCGCCAGGCTCGACCTCACCTCCATGCCGGATCTCGTACGCGTTATGTCCGGCCGCAAGGAGACGATCGAGCAATGTTCAGCACTTCGCGCGCAGCTCGGTGACGATCCGGCGAACTGGTTGCCTGTGTTCTGCGGTTGGGAGCGAGCGGGATGATCAGACGCCTTTCCATCGTTCTGATCTTTGCAGCATCGCCTGCTTTGGCCGATATCCCCACCATCGACGGCACCGTGCTCGATGAGCGCGAGGATCGCGATCGGAAAACCGGCGAGATCGAGAAGGTCGACGAGGAGCGCTACGTCAACAATCAAAGCGTGACCTGCTCCATGTACCGGCCAGGCCGGAAGGATGACCCGGTCGCAGCGGCGAATGCGAATCCGGCGATCGCCGGGCTGGTTCGTCGGATCGCGCGGGAGGAGGGCGTCGACGAAAACCAGTTCCTGGCGCTCGTCTACCAGGAGAGCCGCTTCAACCCCTGCGCCAAATCTCCAGCGGGGGCGATCGGGCTTGCCCAGCTGATGCCCGGCACGGCTGGCGACCTCGGCGTCGATCCCTACAACATCGAGCAGAACCTGCGCGGCGGCGCGCGCTACTACAAGCAGCAGCTTCGAAAGTACAACGGCAATGTTTCGCTGGCGCTTGCCGCATACAATGCCGGCGCGGGGAACGTGAACAAATATGGTGGCATCCCACCGTTCAAAGAGACGCAGGGCTATGTCGCCAACATAACCCAGAAGTGGCTGCCGGCCTTCGGGGGTTCGGACAAGTCCGGCATTCCGTTCAACTATGGCGGTGGCGGCGCCTATGCGGGCGCCCGGACCAGCACCATGAACGCAATGGGCCTGACCGCTGCGATCGGCGAGGGGTCCGGCGATGTCACGTCGTGGCTGACGCAACTCGGCAACATGGGCGCCGGCACGATCCAGGACAGCTGGGATCACAATTCGGGTGCGCGCAACGCGAACATCGAGCTCATCAATCGGCTGATCCTGCTCGGCACGGCGTTCGCCGATCTCACAAATTCCAGCAATGCCATGACGCTCGGCGACCAATCCGGGACGAACCGATCGACCCGTTACGAAATGGTGAACGATGGCGACGATCGGCCGGCGGCCGGCTTCTGCGATGAGCGCGAAGGCTTCATCTGGGAGGCCGGCGCGAAGGCTTGTGTCCAGCGCATCGATGCGCAGGCGGAACTGCTTCTCGAGACTCAGTGATGGAGATCGATATGAGACGTTCATTGGTAATCTTGGGCTTGGTCGGCGTAGGCGTCACGCCGGCTGCAGCCGATATCCCGGTCATCGACAAGACCAACTACGCAGTCGCGCGGGACACCGCCGAAAAGACCGGCAAGATCCTCGATACGAACAAGGAAATCCTCACAACGGTCGAGGAGACCTTAAAGGCCGTAACCGGCGACCGCGGCGGCGACGCTGGTCCCCTGAAGGATATCGCGATCGGCAACGGTTTTAGCGTCTCCTCTATGCCGTCCTTCGACAGCATCCTGAAGGGCGGGATCGCCGATTTCGGCTCGCTCGATCCCAAGGTGGTCGAAGCTGCCACGCTGTTTATTAACGGCCTTCAGCTCGTGCGGTCGCTCTCGGGCAAGGAAAACAGCTCGCTTGCCAGTGACAAATCCTATGAGGAGCTGATGAAGACAGTGATGGGGGTCTCGGCTCTGATCACCGGTTCTCAAGCTGCCGTCGAAACGCGTCGCTCCGCGCTCGAAACCGCCGGCGGCGACATCGGCAAGGCCGAGGACATCAAGGGCTCGATCGACCAGAACACGCAGCTGCAGGTTCAGACGGGCCTGACGTTGAACGAAATGATCGGCGTGCTGAACGCCGGTGTGCAATCGTTGCACGCCGAAAACCAGCGCAAGCTGACCGACATATCGAACACCAAAAAGGCGCTGCGGTACGAATGAGAGGGCGGCAGTGCATCTCGATCGCTCTGGTATTCGCACTGGCCGTTCTCGCCAGCGGGTGCGGCACACCGCGCGAGAAGACGGCGCCGTGCAAACGACCGGCCAATTTGTTGAGCTATGCCAGCACCGGTGACGAGTGCGGCCCGACAATGTCCGTCAATACGGACAGGGCAGCCGCATTGGCGGCGGTCGAGGATCTGGCGTCCGTGGAAGAAGAATAGGGCAGGGCGGTGGACGACTTCATTGGCGAACTGCTGGATCGGATTGACGCGTCGGGGCAGAATTTCTCGCAAAGCGCCTACGAGGCACTGAGCCGGGATCTCGAGCCGCTGCTTCGCTTGCTCTTCGTCCTTGCGGTTCTGTTCTATGGGGTGCAGCTTTTCCTCGGGACGTCACGCCTCCGCGTGGCCGAGATCATAGGCCGGCTGGTGCGTGTGTTCGTCATCCTCGTGCTTGTCGGCACCTGGTCGAACTTCAACGATCTTGTCTATGATTGGCTGACCACGGTGCCGGAGGCGGCCGGCCGCGCCATTTTGGCGGCGTCCGGCACGGGCGTGACCGAACCCACGAACGGGCTGTCGCAAATCTGGGAAACCGCTAACGTCGCCGCCGCCGCCTTCTCGGAGCAGGCGGGTTATCTCTCTGTCCTGCCCGCTTTGATCGGCATCGTCATTATGCTGTTCGCAGGCATCTTCGTCGCAATCGCCTTAGGGATTCTCGTTCTTGCGAAGGTGATCCTCTGGGTTCTTCTCGGTACCGCACCCATATTCATCTCCTGCTTTTTCTTTGATTCGACACGCAACTACGCAGTCGGTTGGCTCAATCAGTCGCTGCTTTATGCAATGATTCCTTTGTTCGTCTACGTGATCGCCGCATTCCTGATCGCGGCGATGGAGCCGGAACTAACAACGATCGACAGCATCTCCGGCGATCGCGAGCTTAAGCTAAGCGACTTCGCTGCCTTCATCATGTTGTGCATCGCCGGCGCGTTCGTGCTTTTCCAAGTGCAGTCTTTGGCGCAAGGCATCGTTGGGGCGTTTGCGACCGCCATCGGTCACGAATCGCGCCGGCACGCCTATCGCGGCGTCTATCTCGGGCGGGAAGCGATTGGCCAGTCTGCGCGCCAGACGCAGGCAGCGGTCCATCGTGTCCAGGCTCGACTTCACGCACCGCGGCAGGGTGGCGCCGGCGCCTCCATGCAGCGCGCGATTACGTCGAATGGAACGCCTCGGCAGACGTGACGCCAGGCTGATGTTGGATCCCGAACAACACGAAAAGGGCAGGGATGGCAGACAAGTCAGAATCCGCGCTGCGCTCCTATTTCCAGCAAGGCGACATCTGGGAGCAGGAGATCATAAAACGGGCGAAGCGCTCGGCGCGCGTCGCGTGGTTTTTCTCGATTGTCTTTGCCGGAATCGCCCTGCTCAGCCTGCTCGCCGTCGTGCTGATGCTGCCGCTGAAGAGCTTCGAGCCCTACGTCGTCACCGTCGACCAGACCACGGGCTACATCGAGGTAAAGTCCGGCCTGACAAGGCCGGCAAACCTCACCGAGCAGCAAGCGATCACACAAGCCAATGTCGTGCGCTACATCCGTGCCCGCGAAGGCTACGATCCCTACGCCATTACCGAGAATTTTGGTATCGCGGCGCTGCTCTCCGCGGACGAGGCGGCGCGCGAACTGCAGACCCTCTACAGCGCGGCCAACGCGCAGAACCCCACAAAGGTCTATGGCCGGCTGAAGCGGGTCCTCGTCGAGATCAAGTCCGTGACGTTCCCGAATGCCAGCACGGCGATTGTCCGCTTCTCTACCAACGAACGCAGCGACACGGAATCGGTCGTCCGTCATTGGATCTCCGTGGTGCGCTTCCGATACACCAACACGCCAACCCGCAACGAATGGCGCTTCGAGAACCCTCTAGGCTTCCAGGTCTATTCCTACCGTCGGGATCAGGAAACGGTCACGTCCGGAGATGCGCAATGAGGCGCCGCTGCTGGACGGCTGCTATCATTCTGTACGGCGCGCTGTGGCCCGCGATGGCCGCGCAGACGCCGAAGGGCGGTTCTCTCGATGCACGGGTCACCAGCGTCACCTATCAGGAGAACAACGTCGTCCAGGTTTTTGCGACGTACGGCATCTCGACCATGATCATCTTCGACGAGGACGAGAAGTTCGAGACGATCTCGCTCGGCGACACGGAAAGCTGGCAGGTCGTCCCAGCCGAAAAGGGCAACATCCTCTTTGTGAAGCCAATCGCGCAAGACGTCGTCACGAACATGAACGTCGTCACCGACAAGCGCATTTACTATCTCGAGCTCCACGATTTCGCGCCAGAGGCCGGCCGCAAGGTATTTGGAATCCGGTTCCATTACCCGGAGAAGAATCTCAATGCCGCCTTGCGGCAGGAGGCCGAACAACGCGCTGCCTGGCCAAATATATCCGGCATCGACAAAGCCAACGTCAACATCGACTATTCGTTCTCGGGTGATGCCCGTCTGAAGCCGCTCATGGTCTTCGACGACGGCAACAAGACCTTCTTCAAGTTCGACCGACGCGTGCCGGCGATCTTCGCGGTCAACTCGGATTTTTCCGAAACACTCCGAAACTTCCGCAGGGAAGGGGAGTACATCATAGTCGACGGGTCAGCGACCCAGTTTACGTTGCGGGACGGCGATCAGTGGATCTGCATCTTCAATCTCAGAAAGCCGGATTTCGCAGCACCGGATCCGGCAATCCTCGGGCCGGTCGAAGATGACAAGGCCAAGCGCCGGCGTAGGAGCGGAAACTGATGAAGCGCTCCCCCGAACTCGAGGCCCTCGGTCAGGGCGACGATCCGGTCATCGCCGACAATGCCGTTCGTCGTAAGCAACTCGTCGGTGGCGCCGTTCTGGTCCTGCTGGGCATTGCCGCCGGTTATCTGGTTCTCGCCGGCAGGCAGCCGCCGGTCCGCGACATGCTCGACGGCGACGAGGAGTTCACCACCACGACGTTTCGTCCTCCATCCTTCGTGCGCGAGGGCCAGCCTGAGCCCGAACCTCCGGCACCGGAAGTCGTGCAAATCCCGCCGCCGCCGCCCCCACCTCCGGCCGAGGAGGTTGATACGACCGAGTTCGAGGTTCCACCGCCGCCCGTGCCAGGCGCACCGCCAGCGCCACAGCAGGCGGCCGAGCCGCCGGGGGAAGAATTCCCAGAGCGGTTTAGATCGAAGCTGGTTGTCATCGACAACGCCGCGTCCCGCGCTGATGGCAGTCTGACCGGAGGCGAGGGTGAGGGGCTCACTGTCGCCGGCGAGGATCGTAGCAGCAAGTTCCTTGCCGCGGCAGCCAGCATTGGGGACCGCAGCGCCAAAGCTCGGAAGATCGAGCGCATCGATGCGCTTGTTCCGGAGGGCACGCTGATTCCCGGCATCCTCGAGACGGCAATCGTCAGCGATCTGCCGGGCCAGGTGAGGGCGATCGTCTCGCAGGACGTCTACTCCTTTGATGGGCGACGCATTCTGATCCCGACCGGCACCCGCCTCATCGGCGAGTACCAGTCCGAGATCACGCGCGGCCAGACGCGGATATTCGTCGTCTGGACCCGTATGCTGCGCGATGACGGCGTGACAGTCCGACTGAATTCGATCGGCGCCGACAGCCTGGGCCGTGCGGGTCTGACCGGGCGCGTCGACAAGAAGTTCCGGGAGCGCTTCGGCGCCGCCATTCTGCTGTCGATCGTTGGCGCCGGCGCCAGCTACCTCACTGGTTACGGCAGCGAGGCTGCGGCCGGGGATAGCGACGATGCCCGGAACGCGGAAGAACTGGCGCGCGAGACGCTCGCGCAGACTTTTTCGGACATGGCCAACCAGGCATTGGGAGATTCCCTGCGAATTCCACCGACGATCAGTGTTAGCCAAGGCGAGCGCATCTTCGTCTTCGTCCGCCAGGACCTCGATTTCTCCGCCCTGTACGAGGATCCCGTCACCGAAGCGCTAAGGGAGATCCGTCGTGAACGCGGTCTCAACTGAGCTTGCCTCCGACAACCGGCACTACTTTCTCTATCGGGCGCTCGCTTCGTTAAAAGCGTTTCTCAACGATCGCGACGTCGTCGAGATCTCGGTCAACCGACCGGGTCAGGTCTATGTCGAGCGGCTCGGCACCGCCCATATGGAGCTCCACGAGATCCCGAGTCTTACCACGGCCGAGATCATCAATATCGGCGAACGCGTCGCCGCCAGCACCAACCAGTTCGTCAGCCCAGCAAATCCTATTCTTAGTGCCGCACTGCCCACCGGCGAGCGCGTCCAGGTTGTCTTGCCGCCTGCGGCGCCCGACGGCGGCACGCTGTCGATCCGCAAGCAGGTCATCAGCGACTTCACGCTCGACGACTATCGCGATCAGGGATCGCTTGATCAGGTGGCGATCGCCGTGGGTGGACTCAGTGAGACCGACCAAGCCTTGATCGACCAGCTCTCGGACAGGAACATCTACGGCTTCATCCGCACGGCGATCGTCAACCGCGTGTCGATCCTGATCAGCGGCGGTACCTCGAGCGGCAAGACGACATTCCTCAATGCCTGCCTGAAATCGGTCGATCCCGAGGAGCGCATCATCACGCTGGAGGATACCCGCGAACTGTTTCCGCCGCAGAAGAACGCGGTACATCTGCTCGCATCCCGCGGCGACCAGGGAACGGCAAACGTGACGATCCAGTCGTTGCTCGAGGCTTCGCTGCGCATGCGTCCGGACCGGCTGTTCGTCGGTGAGGTGAGAGGATCGGAGGCATTCGCCTTCCTGCGTGCCATCAACACGGGTCATCCGGGCTCGATGTCGACTGTCCATGCCGACACGCCGCTTGGCGCCTATGAGCAGCTCGCCATGATGGTCATGCAGTCCGGCTTGTCGGCCGCTTATCCGAAGGCGGACCTGATCTCCTATATCCAAAGTGTCATCCCGATCGTGATCCAGCTGCGCAGGGAAGGGGGCCGCCGCGGCGTCTCTGAAATCTTCTTCGCGCGCGGCCGGGAGGATGCGCCATGACCGGGTCGCTACGCGTCTTCTATTTCGGCTTTTGCCTGACCGTCGCCTTTGCCGTCTGGCTCCTGGCCTATGGTCTTGGTTTGCAGTTGCTGTATGGCGATGGTCGGATTCTGCAGGCAACCATCACCACAAATCCCTTTGCCCCATTTCAGCAGCTGATCGCCTATGGGGACAGCGGCATCCTGCGCGTTGTGGCACTGGGTGCTCTTCTTCCAGCCGCGCTAGTTGCCGGTATCGTGGCCTATGCAGGTCTTCGACCGAACTCGAGCCCCCTCGGCGATGCCCGTTTCCAGACCGCCATGACACTTCGCCGTGATGGATGGTTCAGGAGGAAAGGGAAAATCCTCGGCCGTTTCGGGCGTCTGATTCTCCGCGTGGACGACGATCGGCATCACCTGATCATCGGGCCGACACGCTCGGGGAAGGGGGCTTGCTACGTTGTCCCCAATGCACTTTCGCATGAAGGCTCGATGATCGTCACCGACCTCAAGGGCGAGATTTTTCGCAGCACTGCCGGCTATCGAAAATCCAAGCGCAGTCAGGTCTTCCTGTTCGCGCCGGGATCGGAACGTTCGCATCGTTACAATCCACTTGATTTTATCCGGCCTGACCGCGGCGACCGCACCACGGACATCCAGAATATGGCCGCGATCCTCGTTCCGGAAGTCAGCGAATCCGAGAACTCGATCTGGCAGGCTACCGCCCAGCAGGTGATCGCCGGCGCGATCAGCTACATCAACGAAAGCGCTTATTACAAAGGTCATCGGACTCTCGGCGAGGTCACATCCTTCTTCAACAGCGGCGCAAACCTGCAGGCGCTGATGACCCTCATCAAGGAACGGGAACCCTACCTGTCACGCTTCACTGTCGAGAGCTTCAATGCCTATACCGCCTTGTCCGAGCGTGCCGCGGCATCGGCTCTGCTCGACATTCAGAAGGCGTTGCGCCCATTCCGCAACGAGCGTGTCGTGGCAGCGACATCGGTCACCGACATGGATCTGCGCGCTTTGAAGCGCCGCCCGATCTCGATCTACCTCGCTCCCAACGTCACCGACATCACGCTGCTACGACCACTGCTCGCACTGTTCGTGCAGCAGACTCTCGACGTGCTGATGCTCGAGCATCCGGAGCGCTCGGTGCCGGTCTACTTCCTGCTCGACGAGTTCCGTCAGTTGAAGAAGATGAGCGAGATCACGACCAAGCTGCCCTACGTGGCCGGCTACAACGTGAAGATGGCCTTCGTCATCCAGGACCTGAAGAACCTGGATGAGATCTATGGCGAGACAGCCCGGCACTCGCTCATGGGCAATTGCGGCTACCAGTTGGTCTTCGGCGCCAACGACCAGGTAACGGCGGAGGCCGTGTCGAAAGGCCTGGGCAAGCGCACCGTTCGCTACAAGACTGAATCCCGCACGATAGAACTAATGGGCCTGCATCGTCGTACCAAGGTGGAGCAACTGCGGGAGCGCGACCTGATGATGCCGCAGGAGGTGCGACAGATGCCGGGAGACAAGATGGTCATCATGGCCGAGGGGCAGGGGCCGATCTTCGCCGACAAGCTGCGCTTCTTCCGCACAGCGCCGTTCAGCGGGATGGAGCGGTTCTCACAGTTCCATGTGCCGGACGTGCCGGCAACCGAGTTCCTGCCGCCCCGGCCGGTGCCGGCGACAACTGAGGCATATGTCGGAGAACATATCGATGCTGCCAAGCCGGAGGAACTAACGGTCGGTCCGAAGAAAGCGGCAAAACTTCCCATCAGGAGGTCGTTGGCTTCAAGCGTCGCTGCTGGGGAGCTCGAGGGACAAGATTTGGTGCCTACCGTCGGACGGGCTTCGGTGCGACGCCGTTCAGGCGGCGCCACACCAAGCTCGCTCGACGCGGATTTCGTCAAGGCCGCACGGCGGTTGAAGTCGCTCGCAACGGGGGCGGTTAAACCCGGAAAGCCGCGCGACAAATCGGGAAACTGGGGACGGATCTTCGACGCCACCGTCCCTGACGAGATCGAGATCGCCGAGACCGAGGCTGTATAGTCGCCTCAGGTAGTCCGGCCGCCTGCGTCGTCGGCAGTTCGGTCAGGATGAGGACAGCGGCTCCGTCCTCTCGTGGGAAGCGTTGACCTGGTCCATTTGCGACGACCCATTGAGTTTGGTCGGCCGAGAACAATCCCCATATGAGCGCTTAGACAGAGAGGAAGGAGCCATGCGGAACGTTCCCGGTATCAAGGTGTTTGAGCCGGCCGAGATCGATGATCTCCAAAGCTGTTTCGACACCATCCTTGAACGACGCGGTGTGGCTCGATCGAGTGAGGTGGCCGATGCCATCGCAAGAGCGCTTGTGCTCGCCTACCAGCGCGGTGTCGCGGACCGCAATGAACTTATTCGACTTGCCGATCTTGCCATTGACGAGCAATAGTCGAACGGTATATTATCCTTTAGGATCAATCACTTAGTTCCATAAACTAAATTATGCGACTTCACGTTGACCAGAGAAGTGACAACGGCGCGGCCTGCAGCTTTTCGCCAAACGGCGTCACGCGATCATGGTCATGGAGTACGAGTCCACGCACGAAACGGTTGCCTACCGCTTCCTGCAGCTGACGAAGCCCGCGAAAATCCTGCGCCCGCACCGTCGCGCTGGCCTTTACCTCGATTCCGATGATCCTCCCGCGACGATCTTCGATGACGACATCGACCTCGTCCTGGTCCTTGGTCCGGTAGTGCGAGAAGGAGACGCGTCGCTCCGACCACGATGCGAGCTTAAGGAGTTCCGACACGACGAAGGTTTCGAGAAGGGCGCCGAAGCGCGTTCGATCCTGCTGCAGCGTTCCTTGCTCATCCTCGCGCAATGTCGCAAGTAGCCCGCTGTCGAGAAAATGCAATTTCGGCGTCTTGATGAGGCGGCTCAGCCGGTTGCTCGACCACGGCGCCAAGGTCCGGACCAGGAAAAGGCGCTCGAGGATAGCCACATACTTCTGTGCCGTCACGCTCGACAGGCCGAGAGCGGCGCCGAAACTGGAATGGTTGACGAGCTGACCAGCGTGCTCCGCGAGAACCGCGAGAAGTCGCGGCAAACGATCGAGCTGATCAATATTGGCGATATCCCGGACATCCCGATCGAGGATTTGGGTCACATAGTCTTCGAGCCAGGCGGTGCGGCGCGCCTGGCTCGTTCGCCGTAAGGCCTCCGGATATCCGCCGCCGAGAACGAGGGCGATCAGTTCGTCGCCGAGCACCACATCGCCCGTAACGGCCAGGTCATCACCTGCGTATAGGCGGTCCAGCAGACGTCCTGGCGTTGAGCGGACCTCCGATTGGGCAAACGGCAAGAGCGAGATCGTCGCCATCCTACCGGCGAGGGAATCCGCGATCGCCGGCACCGTGGCGATATTGGCCGAACCGGTCAGAAGAAACCGACCGGGTGCATCGTCTCGGTCGACGCTCTCCTTGATCGCTAGCATGAGTTCTGGCGCGCGCTGGACCTCGTCAATGACCGCGCGGTCGATACCTCTGACGAAGCCCACGGGATCGGCGCGTGCAGCGCTTAAGGCGCTGGCATCATCGAGAGTGATATACGGTCGGGCCGCTCCGGAAAATTGCCTGGCTAAGGTTGATTTTCCGGCCTGACGCGGGCCAATGATCAGGACAGCGCGGGTATCCTCCAGCGCCGCTTCGACAAGCGGGCGAATCTTCCGATCAATGAGTTTGCGCGGCGATGTCGCGTCAGCCATGCGTCCATCTTTAACGCACGTCCCGTCCGATTTAAAGTGATGTAGCGACCGATTCGTATCCAAGGCATCGAGGCCACCACGCAGGTCACAACCCAGTGGATTCCCCGCAAACACTCATTATACTGCGTCGCTGTTTACTGCGCATTCTGTTCCGTCTCGGCTATGAAGCTGAGGACGGTGGTAGCGCAAAACCTACGACGGATGCGTTACGGCAAAGGCATGTCGCAGGAGGAATTGGCCGCGCAAGCCGGCCTGTATCGAACCTATGTCGGCCATCTGGAGCGTGAAGTCCATTCTCCCACCGTCGACATGCTGGAGAAGTTGGCAGAGATCCTCGACGTTGCCCCAACCGACTTCTTCATCGATCCGCCACCGCCGATCCCAGACCGTCCCGCGAGAAAGCGAAGACGGTCGTGATCCCGTGGATGTCATCGTGGGGCGCCGTCTGTGCGCCCGACGCCAATCGCTCGGGCTGAGCCAGCGGAAGCTGGGGGCACTCCTCGGCGTCAGCTTTCAGCAGATCCAGAAGTATGAGCGCGGGACGAACCGCATGGCTGTGACCATGTTGGTGCGAGCAGCCGCCGCACTGAACGCACCGATGTCGTTCTTCATCGAGGGGGTCGGCCCTCAGATCGACGAGCCCGAGCAACCGTTCATCCATGGGAACAACATCGTGATTGCGCAGGCGTTGGCAAGGATCGAGGATCGCAAGGTACGCGCAGCGTTTCGAACCCTTATTCGGGCATTGGCACAAAGGTGACGATCAGGCGCGAGACGTCGCGGCGAAGTGTTCCGGCTATGGCTACGAGATTGTCCAGCCCGATGCGTTGATCGTGACGACGTCGCTTGCCGCATAACGATCATTGGTGAGAGCCATGCGGGTCACGCTTTTTCCGTTCTCGACCTTCTGCCAGTAGCCAGCGCGAGGACGTGATACTTCCGCGCCGTCACAAGCCCTGGCGATGTGTTGGTCGCGCACGCCGGATTGCCGGGCAATCTTCGTCATGGGCATCGACCAGACCAGATCGTGTAACTGCTCGCGCGTCATTTTCATTGGTTGTCGTCGCGCTTCTAGCCGAACACGAGCTCTCTGATGGGAGCCATCCAACGATCTGCCATACGATAGAGATCGACAATCCACGCTTCGATGCTGCCAAGCTCGGGACCGAAATAGATGAGTGGAGCTATCACCAAAAAGGCAAGCAAGAGCCAAGTCCCTGGCCAGCCGCTGTCTTTTTCAGACAGATCCTCGGGAGGAGGACCATACTTGTATGCCCAGTTGTCGTTCTTCATGACCATTCCTATCTTTCGCGATCCTCGCGATCGCGGTCCTGTCGCTCCTCGAGTTCCAGCTCGATCTGACGAAGACGGGGTACATGCTGCTGCGGCGGATCCGATCTGGCAAGCTCCGCGTCGAGGGCGGGCTTCTTTTCGACAGCTCGATTGTCGGGATGCCTAGTTCGTTGCTCGGACGGCACTGTCGCCTGCTGCTCGATGCTCTGGTCCTCGTGCTCCGGCGCAGAACGGTCCTCCCGACCCGGATCCCGACGTTGCTCGGCCTCGGCACCCTGGAACCCGCCAAGCGCGCCGTCGGTCCGGCGGCTTGTGCCGGCGTCGATTGAATCGACCCTCTGATCCCTGTCTTCATCCCTGTCGCTTCGCGCACGATCGGCCGCGGCCAGCTCGATCTGATCGATCACACGCCGCAGGTCTTGATCCGATTTCGCGGCTTCGCGCATATATTGGTTGTCGCCATTGACAGCCAAATCTGCCGCCCGGTTGATTTCCCGGTCGAGGCCTGCCCGATAGCTCACCATGTAGGATTGCGGCAGCTCACCTGCTTCGATCCGCGCAAGCCCCTCCCGATAGTGACTGACCTCAACAAGAACCTCGTTCGCTGTTTCCACCGCCTCCAGTCCCAACCGCGCCACGGCCGCATTCCACTGAGCATTGGGATCTTCAGACCGATCGTCGAGCGAGCCGCGATGCTCCTGCCCGCCCTCGCGGTCAACCTGGCGCTCGGTGAACTCGAGGTATTCCCGGCGGATGTCGACCACTTCGCGCGCTGCCGCAGCGATCTCGTCGAAGTCGGCGCGATCCATATCATCGAGCGTCTGCTCCACGGACGAAAGGACCGCTTCCACACGATTTTCGTAGGCCTCGAACTCCGGACGCGTCATCTCTCGCATCTGTCCATCCTCACCGTTCACGAACTCGGTCAACTCTATCATATTGGTTATGTTTTTTACAGGTTCCTTTGCCCTATCTACGAAAACACGCTCATTTTGAGTGTTCTCCATCGATTGTTCCAGACGATGGCTCTGACGCATTGCGAAGGCGCCCTCTCCCGAGCCCCCCGCCTCATTGGCAAGATCACTCCAGGCCTCGGCCGCTGTCGCCGCGTACTGCCGGCTGCGGTCGGTGTTCGCGAGGTCAATGTCGTTCGAGCGCTTGGCCCGATAGCGGCTGTGCGCGGCTGAACTCGTGCCTTCGTGTTCGGTGCGGCCGCGATAGCTGACCGGCCGGACCTGGTTGCGCGTATGCGCCGGTGCGCTGGCAAACTCGCGACGATCGGTCAGCTCCATGTCGATGCCCTGCTCGCGCGCCTTCTCGGCCATGGCGGCGCGCCATTCCCGGAACATCTGCGGACTGGTGACGATACGGTCCCCGGTCTCGGACCGCATGGTGACGATCGCATGGGCATGAATGTGTGGTC
>ERZ778017.2681-NODE-2681-length-13924-cov-5.699402_pt1 | contig 13924 bp, 15 predicted proteins | sample MGYA00375747_ERZ778017 | MGnify/ENA primary metagenome ERZ778017 (study PRJEB29350, sample SAMN05509838) | bioreactor metagenome | biome: bioreactor; material: wastewater | place: South Africa: University of Cape Town | collected 2014-03-17 ... | reverse complement strand
GATGCCGCCACCACGCCGGCACCGGGGTCACGAGGTTGTTGCTCACCGCCAGCGGCAGCTCCGGCAGGGGTGGGAACAGCTCGATGCCCGCCGGATCGATCCCGGTCTCCTCGACCGCCTCGCGCACAGCCGTGCCGGCTGCCCCGGTGTCGCCGTCCTCCACGCCGCCGCCGGGAAAACCGATCTGGCCCGGGTGGTGACGCAGGCCCGACGCGCGACGCAGCAGCAGGACCGCGGCATCGTCGGGTGGGACCGGGCGGTCGCCGGGCGAGCCGTCGGCGGTGCCGAAGAGCATCAGCACCGCGGAGCGGCGGCCGGTCGCGGCATCCACCTGCTCGGCGCGGAACCGACGCCAGTCGCTCGGGGCAGCCAGGCCCGCCAGCGCAGCGCGCGCATCGTTGGTCTCGGTCACCCTCAGGAGGCTACTCGCGCCTGTCTGCGGTGGCGCCTAGGGTGGCCGGGTACGGGGCCGCGCGATCGGAGGAGGACGACGATGGTCGAGTCGATGCAGGAAGGGATGCCGCAACTGCTTCCGCGGGAGTTCCACGCGACGCCGGGGGTCGAGGACTGGCGCGTGCTGTTCTGGGGTGCACACGCGTTCTACCGCACGGAGTCGTTCGCGCAGGCGGCCGAGTTCGTGGCCGACATCGCGGGGGCGGCAGCCGCGGTAGGACACGACCCCGACGTCGACGTGCGTCCGGAGGGCGTGGTCATCCGTACGTGTTCGCGCGCCGACGGCGCGCTCAGCCGCAAGGACGCCGTTCTCGCCGTCGCGGTCAGCACGGCCGCGCGCACGCGGGGACTCCCGGCCGATCCGCGCATGCTGAAAGTGGTCGGCATCGCCGTGGCGCAGGATGCCGGGGCCGATGTGCGCCCGTTCTTCGAGTCGGTGTTCGGCTACGTGCGCGTGGGCGAGGAGGACCTCATCGATCCGCTGCGGCGCGGGCCGCACCTGTGGTTCCACGAGCTCACGCCTCCACGGCCAGGGCGTGGGCGCACGCACATCGACCTGTCGCTGCCGGCCGACGTCGCCGCCGAGCGGATGCAGGCGGCCCTGGATGCCGGCGGACGTGTGGTGACCGGCGAGATCATGCCGAAGACCTGGACGGTGGCCTCGCCCGAGAACCACGGCGTCGACATCGCCGGCTGGGCCGATCTGGAGTCCTGATCGACGGGGTCCCTGGCGTCCGCCGGGGGAACGGACACCCCCTGTTGCCACGCGCGATACGGGCATATTCTGCACGGTGCCCCTGCCGCGCGACACCTGCGGCAGCCGCTTCAACCACCGGATCCGACCACAAGGGAATGACCGTGAAGCACACATCGACAACCCTGTTCGCCCTCGCCACGGCCGCCGCGCTCGTCGCAGTCAGTGCCGTTCCCGCCTCCGCCGCGGAGCTGGACTACCACGTCCATCCCATCGCCATCAGATCGCAGCTATCGCCGGGCACGATCGCCCACGGTCTGACGCCAGCGCAGTGCCTGGCAGACTCCGGCGGCGAGTTCGCGTGCCAGACGCCGGACAGCATCCGCGCCGCCTACCGTATCCCGGCCGAGATCGACGGGGTCCCTGCCGGGACCGGTCAGACGATCGTGATCGTCGATGCGTTCGGCAGCCCGACGGTCCGCGAGGATCTCGCGGCGTTCTCGGCGGCGTTCGGCCTGCCCGCCGCCCACCTGAACGTGATCTACCCGGGTGGCACGCCGATCTGGAACGGCCATGGCACGCAGCTCGGCTGGGCACAGGAGACCTCGCTGGATGTGCAATGGGCGCACGCGGTGGCGCCCGGCGCCACCATCGACCTGGTGGTGGCCGCCAACGATCACGGCACCACGATTGACCTCGCCCAGCAGTACGCCGTCGACCACCACCTCGGCGCGGTGATGTCGATGAGCTTCGGCGTCACCGAGGCCGACGTGCGCGGCAACAACGGGCAGATGAGCCAGGTGCACAAGGTCTACCAGGATGCCGCTGCGCAGCGGATGTCGCTGTTCGCGTCGTCAGGTGACAACGGGTCGGACAACGGCGCCGGGTTCGCGAACTACTCGTACCCGGCGTCCGACCGGCTGGTCACGTCGGTCGGCGGGACGAATCTGCTCTACGGCAGTGGCCTGACCGGACCTCGTGAGACAGTCTGGGGAGACTACGCGCTGTGCGCGACCACGTGTGCCGACGGACCGATCGGCGCGACCGGCGGCGCCGCGAGCCTGCTGACGGCCAAAGGCGGGTCGGATGTCGCCTACAACGCCAGTGTCTACACCGGCGTGCTGACCTACCTCGGGTTCATGGGGGCGGGCGCGAACGGGTTCTACTACATGGGCGGGACCTCGGCCGGCGCCCCGCAGTGGGCAGGCATCACCGCTGACGTGGTGCAGGCGACCGGTCACCGGATCGGTGACGTGAGCTCGTACACGAGGTCGTGGGCGGGCAGCAACACGTTGTTCGACGTGACCGTGGGCAGCAACAGCACGCCGACGTTCGCCGCCGGCTACTCCGCGACAGCCGGATGGGATCGTCCGACCGGATACGGCACGCCCGACGTGCAGGCGATCATCGACGCGCTGCGCGGCTGAGGCCCACGGGTGCTGCGCTCGGCCGCCGCGGCGCGAGCGCAGCACCCGTCGCTGTCTGGCGGTCCCTTAGACCTGCGTGTTCCACCGCGCGAGCACAGGCGCGCTGTGCTCGAAACCGAGTTCGCTGATGCTGCCGGTGCCCAGCGCCAAGCGCGCCCCTTCGTCGGGGGCGAGTCGGAGCCATCGCGCGGCAAGCACGCGCAGGAAGTGCGCATGCGAGAACACCGCGGCATCCGCACCCTGCGCGATGGTCTCGCCAAGGCGCGCGATCACCGCGTCGGCTCGACCGGCGACATCCCTCGCCGTCTCCGCGGGGGCGGGGTCCGGCGCTGCTGCTGTCCACACGCTCCACGGATGCCCGATCTCGGCCGAGATCTCGCGGGTCGTGCGACCCTCCAGCGCCCCGTAGTCCCACTCGGCCAGATCGTCGTCGACGACCGGATCGTCGAAGCCCGCCAGCGCGGCGGTCTCGCGGGCGCGCCGTCGCGGACTGCACAGCACTCGCGCGAACCGCATGTCGCGCAGGGCCTCGCCCACCCGGTGAGCCTGCTGCTGGCCGATCCAGGTCAGCGCGACGTCGGTGACCGACGTGTGCCGACCCGACCTGCTCCATTCCGTCTCGCCGTGGCGCACGAGCACCACGGACGGGCCGTCGGATGCCGGCAGGAATCGCGTCATGACCCGATCGTAGGCCGCCGATCCCTGCCGGCCGATCCGCCGGTCAGCCACCGACCCATCCGCTGGTCACCCACCGGCGGATCCGTCGGTCGCCCACCGGCCGACCTGCGGGTCACCCCATCGTGCCCTCGAACAGCCCGATCACGTTTCCATCGGGATCTTCGAAGACCGCCCACCAGCTCGTGTCGGTGATCGAGCTCTTCGGTGTGCGCACCCGCCCTCCCGACGACTCGACGTTCGCGAGCACGTCGTCGATGGAGTCGACCTCGACCGTGCTGCGCGGTTGGGTGAAGTCGTCCGCTCTCTTCACGAGCGCCCCGCCGCTCGCGCCGTTCGGCGCCTGCCACATCGGGTAGTCGTCGAAGCCCGGCATGTCGGCGATCTGCCAGCCGAACACCGCCCCGTAGAAGTCCTTCGCCGCCGCGAAGTCTGAGACGGGGATCTCGAGGTGAGTGATGTCGCCGTGTGACATGGTTCCTGCCCCTTTGCTCTGGAATTCGGCAACCGTACGTCGCCGCGGGATGCAGGACAAGAGCCGTGCGCCGAGTGTTCGCCGTGAACGCGTGCGAACTGCTTACACTATGTAATAGTCTGGTAATGTAACGGGTATGGAACCCACCGTCCTCGACCGCCTCCTGGAGATCAGCGCGTTGTTCGATCGCGACATGCGGTCGGCGTTCGCGGGCACGTCGCTGACCGAGACCCGAGTGCACGCCCTCTGGGTGCTGCAGCACGCGGGTCCGATCACGCAGCAAGCGCTCGCGCAGGCGCTGGGCACCACCGCGCGCAGCGTGTCCGCCCTCGTCGATGCGCTGGAGACGAGCGGCTACGTCGTCCGCGTCCGGCATCCGGATGATCGGCGCGCCGTACTGGTCACGCTCACCGACGACGCGCGCACCGTCATGACCCGCATGCAGCGCGACCATGCCGAGCTCACGACGGCGCTGCTGTCGGCCGTCGACGACGCCGATCGTCCGGCGTTCGAGCGCGGTGTCCTGGCCGTGCTCGAACGCCTGCGCCACCTGGCCGACGTCGGCCAGGTGGCATACGCCGACGTCGAGAAGGCCGGGGCCCCGGGCGGTGCGTCATGACCGTCGACTCCGGCGATTCCTGCGCTCCCGACGGTGCGCGCGGCCGGCCGCGGCATCCTGCGCTCGACGGGGAACCGCGTGCGTCACGCGCGCAGCGAGTGCGCAGCGTGGGGCTGCGTGCCGTGCGGATGGAGCTGCGTGTCTATGAGAGCCTGTGGCGGATGGTCGCGCGACGCCCCAAGATCGCGCCGGGCGCCACCGGCTTCCGCTATCACGGGCCGGTGCTGACGATCCTCATCGTGTTCATTGCGCTGTCGACGCTGGAGATCCCGATCGTCGATCTGATCGTGAACCGCTGGCCGCCGGTGCGCATCGGGTTTCTGATCCTCGGGATCTGGGGCGTGACCTGGATGCTGGGCCTGCTGTTCGCCTACTTCACGAGGCCGCACACCGTCGGCCCGGACGGGATCCGCGTGCGCGAGGGGATGGAGATCGATCTGCATGTGCCGTGGGACGACTTCGCATCCATCGAGATCATGCCGACGCGTGTCGAGAGCGTGCCCGGCCAGCGCAAGCCGAGCCGCGTGTTCGAGGAGGACGGCGAACGGATCTGCGCGATCCGGATCGGCAGCGAGACGAACATCGAGGTGCGTTTCGAGCGCCCGTTGGTGCTGAGCCTTCCCGGGATGTCGCCCCGGGGCGGCGAGCACGAGGTCGATGCGCTGCGGTTCTGGGCCGACGACCCGAAGGCCCTGCTGGCCGAGGTGCGCGCGCAGTTGTCGTGAGGCGGCGGTGGCGGGCGGCGGTGCCGTGCGGCGGCGTCGGGCGGCGGTGGCAGGCTCTCGCGGACCCGGTCAGCGACGTTGCAGCGTGCGCAGTGCCTCGGCGGCGGTGTGCACGACGTGTGCGATGTCGCCGCCGACGTCGACGGCGACGCCTGGCTCGTCCGCGGCCAGCGGCTCGAGGGTATCGAACTGCGAGTCCAGCAGCGCCGGTGGCATGAAGTGCCCGCTGCGATGCGCGAGACGGTCGGCGATGACCTCGTGCGACGCGGCCAGGTGCAGGAAGAGCGCGCGCGGCTCCTCACGCAGGATGGCCTCGCGATAGCGGCGTTTGAGGGCCGAGCAGGCGATCACCAGGCCACCCTCGTGCGCCGCCTGCAGCGCACGGCCGACCTGCGCGAGCCACGGCCAGCGGTCGTCATCGGTCAGCGGATGGCCGGCGTGCATCTTGTCGACGTTGGCCCGCGGATGCAGATCGTCGCCGTCGACGAACGGCACGTCCAGCTCGTGCGCCAGGGCGGTGCCGATCGTGCTCTTGCCCGACCCGGACACCCCCATGACGACCACCAGCAGCTTCGCATCCATCGATCGCACTCCCCTCGGCTGTGCCCGACACTAGCGGGTCGGATCGGCGTCGCGTCAGACGCGGTCGTCGTCGAGTCGCGGTGACCGGCCCGGAGCGCCTCGGCGGCATCCGAGCAGGATTCGAGAAGCGCGCCGGCCGCGGCATCCGTAACGTGGATGCTGCCACTCACGGAAGGACGGCAGATGGTCGAGAAGAACAACGGGTTCAGCGCCGCCGAGCGCGCCGCCATGAAGCAGCGTGCCGCGGAGTTGCGCGCCGACGCGAAGGCGGCGAAGGGCGCAGCCAAGCGGGAGGCCGATCGCCAGGGCGTGCTCGACGCGATCGCGGCGCTCAGCGGCCGCGACAGGGTGCTCGCGGAGCGGTTTCACGAGATCGTGACGCAGGTCGCGCCCGAGCTCGAGCCCAAGACCTGGTACGGGTTCCCCGCTTATGGACGCGACGGCAAGGCCGTGTGCTTCTTCAAGCCGTCCGCGAAGTTCGGCACGCGCTACGCGACGATCGGCTTCAACGACAGCGCGCAGCTCGACGACGGCGCGCTCTGGCCTACCGAGTACGCGATCATCGAGTTCACCGCCGAGGTCGACGAGCGCATGCGCGAGATCGTCGGCCGGGCCGCCAGCTGACGTCGGCGGCTGCCGCTGGCGGGTGATGCCCGCGGGTGATGCTGCGGCCGGCCGGGCAGTGGCAGGCTGAAGGCATGACGATTCCGACCGACACGGCCCACGAGGCCGACACCGCAGCATCCCTTCACACCCCGCTCGACGAGCGCGTCGTGACGCGGTGGCGCGACGCGTTCCTGGCCGACCCCTCGGCGGTCAGGTCGATGAACGCCGTCACGCGCACCGCCATCGACGAGGTCGCGATCAATCGTGCTCGTCTGATCGACACTCGCCGCAGCATGTCGCACCGGTTGGATGACTGGGCGGCGACCAACCAGAAGAAGTCGGGGAGGTGCTGGCTGTTCGCCGCGCTGAACCTGCTGCGCAACGACGCCCGTCGCGTGCTGGAGATCAAGGACTTCGAGTTCAGCCAGAACCACGCTATGTACTGGGACAAGATCGAGCGGGCCAACTACTTCCTGGGCGACATGATCGAGCTGGCCGGCACGGACCCGGACGACCGCCTGCTGGCCTTCCTGCTCGAGCAGCTGATGGGCGACGGCGGTCAGTGGAACATGGAGGTGTCGATCTTCACGAAGCATGGCGCCGTGCCCAAGGAGGTCATGCCGGAGACGGAGTCGTCGTCGAACACCGCCCGGATGAACGCGGCGCTGCGCACGCAGCTGCGCCGGGGAGCGCGGATGCTGCGGTCCGCCGTGGCATCCGGCGCGTCGGGCGATCAGCTGCGCGCGCTCAAGGAGGACGTGCTGGCCGACACGCATCGGATCCTGACGATCCATCTCGGTGTGCCGCCGGTCGAGTTCGAGTGGCAGTGGAACGACGACCAGAAGGGCTTCCACCGTGCGGGCACGTTCACGCCGCAGTCCTTCCTCGCGCAGTACACCTCGATCGACTTGCGCGACTATGTATGCCTGGTCGACGACCCGCGGCCCGAGCACGCGAAGGGGACGACGCTGACCGTCGCACACCTCGGCAACGTCGTGGCCGGCGACGCCGTCGTGTACCTGAACGTCGACATCGACGTGATGAAGCAGGTGGCCGCGCAGACGATCGCCGACGGCGAGCCGGTCTGGTTCGGATGCGACGTCGGTGCGCAGATGCTGCGCACCGACGGGGTCTGGGCCGCCGACCTGTTCGACTACGCGGGCGTCTACGGCGTGGACCTGACGACGACCAAGGAGGAGCGCGTGCGGTTCGGCGAGTCGGCGATGACCCACGCGATGCTGTTCACCGGCGTGGATCTCGGCGATGACGGTGCGCCCCGGCGCTGGCGCGTGGAGAACAGCTGGGGTGTCGAGAACGGCGACAGGGGCTTCTACACGATGGACGACTCGTGGTTCGACGAGTACGTGTTCGAGGTCGTCGTCCGCAAGGATCGGCTGCCCGCCGAGCTGCGGGCGGCGCTGGCCACCGAGCCGATCGAGCTGCCGGCCTGGGATCCGATGGGGGCGCTGGCCTGATCCCGGCCCGCGCATCCCAGCCCGCGAGGGTGCATCTGACGGACGAGGGGTAGCGGAACACCCGCGTCCTCGGCGGTCAGATGCACCCTCGCGGGGGGCGGGGGGGCGGGGGGGCGGGGGGCGCGGGACGCGGGCGCGGGGCGCGGGGATAATGGGCGCGTGCGCTTCCGCCCGCTGACCGACGCCGACCTGGCCTCCCGACCGGCGTGGCTCGGCGAGGTCGAGTTGCGCGCCGATGGCTGGCGGGATGCGGACACCCGGTCAACGGTCGCGGTCGACGATGCCGGCGACATCGTGGCAGCCGGCATCCTCTGGACGTCCCGCGTGCACGAGGACCGCTACTGGGCCGAGGTCGTCGTGCGTCCGGACGTGCGTCGTCGCCGGGTCGGATCGGCGATGCTCGCGCATCTGGCGACGCTGCGCGCCCGCGACATCCCGTTCATGACGCGCGGCTACGTCGACGACGAACGGCTCGCGTTCGCCTTCCACTGGGGAGCGCGCACGATCCAGGTCGTTCCGCCGGCCCGGGTCTCGACCAGCCGACGGCGCGTGCTGCGGCCCTACCCGGCGGTGATCAGCGCGGCGCAGGTGCCGTTCGCGCAGGTGCTCGCCGCACACGCGGACATGTACGAGTGGATCCATGCGTCGTGGAGCCCAGTTGCTCCGGGCTTTGCCGCGGCGGTCAACAGCGGCCTCGACGACGACCTCGACCTGGAGGCGTCGTCGGTCGCGCTTGCCGGGGACGGCACCGTGCGCGCATTGGCGGCCGTCTACTGCGACGTCGACCCTCTCGTGGTGTGCGCGGAGACCACGCGTGCCCAGGTGCGCGGCGGCGAGCGGCTCGTCGAGGGATGCCTGCGGTTCGCGCTCGACGCGCTCGCTGCCCGCGGCGTCGACGAGGTGGAGCTCGACGGGCACGTCACCGACCCCCATCTCCTGCCGAACTGGGCCAGACTCGCGCCGAGCGGGCCGTGGTTCCTGCTCGTCGAGATCCCGGTGTGACGGGATCACCGTCGCACGCGTCGACGCTCCGCCCACGCACCTCGTCGTCGCACGCTCGTCGCCGTGCACCCGTGCGGCGGCGGTAGCGTCGGGGTGAGAGGAAGAGGCATCTATGGCGCACTCTGGCGATCGGGATCTGGTGACGCTGTTCACCAAGGCGTTGCGCAAGCTGGGCGAGGCGGGCCAGCCGGAAGAGGCGAGCATGCTCGGTGCGCAGGCGTGGTGGGCGTTGAAGGACTCCGATGCCCGTGCCGCCGAGCGCGTCAACGGCACGATGCACTACCTCGCCCGGCTGACGGAGGACCCGACGCACCGCGAGAACGATTGACCCGCCGGCGCTCGGCGGGGCGGCTCAGCTCGCGAGGGTGCATCTGACGGACGAGGGGTAGGGAAGCACCCGCTCCCTCGGCCGTCAGATGCACCCTCGCAGGATGCGGACGCGGGGCGTGCGCGGGGCGCGCGGGGCGCGCGGGGCGTGCGCGGGGCGCGCGGGGCGCGCGCGGGGCGTCAGCCGTCGAGCAGCGCTGCCGCGTACATCGGGCGGGCGGCGTCAGCGCTCGGCGGGTGGAACAGGCCGGCGGTGGCATCCCGGAACAGGCGGCTGAGCTCGCTCGCGTTGCCGAAGCCCGATCCGCTCGCGCACATCAGCGCGACCTCAGCCGCGCGCCGCGCCGCAGTGGAGGCGTTGATCCGCGCCGAGACCAGACGCAGCGGCCACCCTGCGCCGTGGTCGGCGAGCTCGTCGAACTCGCGCGTGTACGTCTCCAGCTGCGCGGGCACGGCCATGTAGTCCATGAGCGCGTCGGCCAGGCGTGCGCGCGGCTCGGGCACCTCGGCATAGCTCGTGCCGGCCTTGGCCGACCTGCGGTGCTGGAGCCCGGCGGCGCCCAGCTCCAGCGCGCGATGCGCGACGCCCGCGTAGACCGCACCCACCAGCAGCTGGAAGTCGCTGGTGATCGCGAACGTCAGCAGGTCGGGCGTGCGACCGGGCGCGATCCGCCGCGCCACGCGCTCGGGCCGCATGCGCACGTTCTTCAGGATCGTCGTGCGGCTGTGCGAGGCGCGCATGCCGAGCACGTCCCATTCGTCGGAGATCGTGATGCCGGCGGCATCCCGCTCGACGAACCCGTAGACGAGCTGCGGGTCACCGGAGGAGTCCAGGCCGTGCACGATCAGCCGTGTCCACACCGGGGAGAGCGACGTGAAGATCTTCACGCCCGACAGCAAGTAGCCGCCATCGGCCTGGGGCTCGGCGACGGTGTTCGACCCCTGCAGTACCCAGTCGTTAGCGGGCTCGCTGATGCCGAACGCGAAGATCTCGCCCGCCATGGTCTCCTCGAACACGTAGGCCAGCGAGCGGTCACCGCGGTCGAACATGGCCTTGACGACCCCGTTGCACATGAGGTGCATGTTGATGCCCAGAGCCGTGGCCGCAGCGGCGCCGGCCAGCCGCTGCTGCAGCCGCGAGACCTGGTTCAGGCTCAGGCCCGGACCGCCGAACTCCTCCGGGACGAACAGCTGCAGGTACCCCTGCGCGCGCAGCTCGTCGAGGTCTTCGTCGAAGAACCTGTTCTCCCGGTCGTACTCGGCCGCCCGCGCCCGGAACCGTTCGAGAAGCTCGTCGGGCAGGTATCGCGCCGCCAGCTCCGCGTGTCGGGTCTCACGATCGGTCATGGAGTTCTCCTGTTCTGATGAGGACGGCGCCGTTGTGCCCGCCGAACCCGAACGACGTCGACAGCACGGTGTCGACGCGCAGTGCGCGAGGCTCGGTCACGACGTCCCACTCGGGGAACGCCGGCTCGTCGAGGTTGATGGTCGGAGGAAGGATGCCGGTGCGCGTCGTCTGCACGGCGATGATCGCCTCGACGACGCCCGACGCGCCCAGCAGGTGGCCCGTGCTGGACTTCGTCGCGCTGATCGGGATGCCGCGCCCGGTCGCACCCAGTGCGGCGTCGAAGGCGTTCAGCTCGGCCGCGTCGCCGGCGAGGGTCCCCGTGCCGTGCGCGTTGACGTGGTCGACGGCGTCGGGCCCGATGCCCGCGTCGGCGAGAGCGGCACGGATCGCGCGGGCTCCGCCGGCGCCCTGCGGGTCGGGCGCGGTGGGGTGGTAGGCGTCGCTGGATGCGCCGAAGCCGGCGAGCTCGGCGAGCACCGGTGCACCGCGATCCCGCGCGGCCCGCTCCGACTCCAGCACGATGGCGGCCGCTCCCTGCGACATGACAAACCCCGAGCGAGCGGCATCGAACGGACGTGAGGCACGTGTCGGGTCGTCGTCATAGCCGGATGCCAATGCGCGCATATTCGCATTGGAGGACAGGTTGACCGCGTTCAGGCAGTCCTCCATGCCGACCACGACGACGGCGTCGGCGTATCCGTGACGGATCCGGCGCAAGCCCTCACCAAGCCCGACCGCTCCGCTCGCACAGGTCGCGGACACGCCCTGGGCGGGCCCGAAGATCCGGTATCGCTGGCTGATCAGGGCGGCCGCGGCATCCGGTGCCCCGTGCATGGACAGGCTCAGCGGCACGGCGCGCGGTCCGCGCCCGTCCAGCGCACGGGTGGCCTGCTGCATCGCGTCGACCGGACCCGAGCCGGTGGCGGCGATCACCGCGACGCGCTCGGAGGCCCACGGCAATGCCTCGGCCTGTGCGCGGGCCTGGGCGAGCGCCTGGTCCGCGGCGGCGATGGCCCAGTGCTGCACGGGGGTGAGCCGGCGTGCCAGAGCCGCCGGCAGGTCGGTCTCGAACCCGCGCACCCGGCCGCCGATGCGCACTGCGAGGCCGTCGAACTCCGGACCCTCGAGCGTCGTCACGGCGCTGCGGCCGTGCACGACGGCATCCCACATGCTCGGCACATCCAGACCGCTGGGCGTGATCGCGCCCATTCCGGTGATCACCACGCGGTTCACAGCCGCCTCGCTTCCCCGGCGAGCACTCGGGCGGCCGTCTGTGCCCGACGGATCTTGCCGCCCACGGTGCGCGGCAGCCCGTCCATCAGGTACCAGCGGTGCGGTACGAACTGCGGCGCGAGCCGCTCCCGCGCCCAGCGCTGCAGGGGGCCCTTGCCGGGCAGGCCCCCGGCGCCGGCGCCAGCGGGAGCGGTCTTGCCGGGCAGGCCCGCGTCCCCTGTCTCCAGCACCAGCGCCACGACCGTCCCCAGGCGCGGGTCGGGCAGGGCCACGGCGCACACCGCGCCGAGTCCGGGCATCCCGTCGAACACGCGCTCGACCTCGGTCAGGGCGACCTTGTGGCCGCCGGTGACGGCGATGTCTCCCGCGCGCCCGATCAGCTGCAGACGGTCGTCGACGAGCCGGGCCTGGTCGTTCACGGTCGCCCACCCGTCCGGCCCCTTCAGCACGGCATCCGTCGTCTTCGATACATACCCGTCTGAGCATGCGTCGGCCAGGATCCACAGCGTGCCCGGCTCACCCTCGGCCACGTCGGCGCCAGCGGCATCGCGGACACGCGCGCCGATGCCGTCGTAGACGGTGATGAGGGTGCCGTCGCCCTCGCGGCTGTCGCCGATGAACCCGATCTCGGCGGCACCGTAGTAGCTGATCAGGCGCACGTCCGGCAGCACCCGCGCGAGAGCGTCCCGGATCGCCTGCGGCAGGTTCGCGCCGCCGGTGACGACGAGCTCGAGCGGTGCGAAGCGGTCCGGGTCACGTCGTGCGGCGTCGGTGAGCGCCTGCACCACGGCGGGCACCGCGACCACCCGGGTGATGTGCTCGTCGCGGACGCGCCGCCCGTTCGCCAGCGGGTCGAAGGCATCGGCCAGATGCACGCTGCCCGCGGTGGCCAGGCTCTCGATGACGGCGTAGAGCGTGAGGCTGTATGAGACCGGGCCGGGCGCGAGGGTGGCGACGCCGGGGCGCGGTTCGAGGTGCGCCGACGAGACGGCGACGTTCGCGCGATACTGCCGTCGTGTCTTCAGGAACGCCTTCGGGTTGCTCGTCGTGCCCGACGAGAACAGCATGAGGAACGGCTCGTCGTCGTCGCGCACCGTGGGCGGCGGTGCGGCGTCGGTGTATTCCTCGCGGTGCATAAGCTCGCCGAGGCTCAGGATCGTGCCCGTCCAGCCGCGCGACGCCAAGGCGATGGCAAGATCTGTCGCATCGCTGACGACCACCCCGATGCCGGCCGCCAGGATGACATCGACGCGGTGCTCGAGCGGCCACCGCGGGTCGATCGTCGCCGACACCGCGCGATATCCCGCCAGTCCCGCCATGATGCGCGCGCTGTGGAACGCCGAGAAGAGGCTGACGGCGGTGATCGGGATGCCGCGTGTCTCGCGCGCGGGTTCGGGCGGCCTGTGTTGCGCTCGGTGCGCGGCATCGACGACGGCGAACAGGCGTCGTGAGTCCTCGACGAGCTGCGCGTAGGTCAGCCGTCCGTCATCGCCCACGATCGCCGGCCGACCGGGATGCCGTCGAGCGGTGTCGAGGATCGCTCCCGTGATCGGCACCTCAGACCTCCCCGTACCCGCTCCAGACCCGGAATCGGCGTGGCCAGTCTACGTCGCCGTTTCTGGACCGAGTCCGAGATCTCCGGATCCGGGTCCGCCCTCTACCGCGCCCAGGGGAACGGCCGCTCGCGATCGAGCGCGCCGTCGCGGCCGATGGCCTCGAGGGTGTCGCCACCCGAGCGGATGCACAGCCAGCGCAGCGCCTCGGGACTGTCCGGCAGCGCGTGCCATGCCCGCATCACGCCCTGACCGACGCGAACCACCGTGCCGGCCTGGACGTCGACCACGTCGTCGTCCAGAGCCATCTGGCCGCGTCCGGCGAGGAAGACGTAGACCTCTTCGAGCCGGTCGTGCGAGTGCCAGAACGCCGACTGAGCGCCGGGGGCTGCGGCATTGGCCGAAGTGCCGATGTACTGCGGCGGCATCTGCTTGTCGACGAACCGCTTGCCGGGGGTCTGGCCGTCGGCATCCATCCAGCTGTCCAGCCCGCCCAGCTCCACCACGTTGTATGCGCTCATGCCGCCACCCTAACGCGACCGGAGCCCCGCCTAGACTCGTCGGCATGGCCGTCACCACCCGCCGCATGCAGGATCTCACCGTCGAGGACCACACGATCACCGTCCCGCTCGTCTGGGACGCGGCATCCGACGCCCGCACGATCGAGGTGTACGCCGCGGTGGTCTCCCGCGACGGCGGCGAGGACCTGCCGTACCTCGTGTTCCTGCAG